>Ga0136640_10001021_pt1 | contig 11039 bp, 9 predicted proteins | sample AntDrymUQ8642106_2_FD_105498 | JGI IMG/M metagenome (GOLD analysis project Ga0136640, IMG submission 105498) | Polar desert sand microbial communities from Dry Valleys, Antarctica - metaG UQ864 (21.06) | ecosystem: Environmental > Terrestrial > Soil > Desert | place: Antarctica: Dry Valley...
CCCATCTCACCGACGCCGGCGTGTGGGCCTTGCCCCCGCCTCCCGCCGAACGCCGCCACGGGTGCTGCGGCACCCTCGGCATCGCCCTCTGGCGCTGACCTCGGTGGCTCCTCCGCCCCAGCCCGGCCGGATCCCTGAGTCCGGTCGGGCGAAGTCTTGAAATTCCTTGTGTGATATGGCTTTGAGAGGTGTTGGGAGCACGTTGATCGGGTAGGGTAGAACACATGTTCGGACCCCTCGTCGAGACTGATCCTGTGGGACAGCGGGAGTCGGCCGAGACGGTGCTGCGGCGCCTCGCCGAGCTCGATGTAGGCGAGCTGTCCGAAGCCGACCTGGCCGGCCACCTGCCCGGGCTGTACCGGCTGAAGAACCTGATCGACGCTGCGGTCGTCGACGCGGTGGGTGTGTTCGACGGTCGCAAGCAACACACCCTGGGCGGGGCGTGGACCACGGCCGGCTGGCTCGCCGCCCGAGTCGATGTGAGCCGGGCCCACGCGTCGACGATGGTGAAGGTCGCCCGCCAGGCCCGGCACATGGACCTGTCGATGGACGCCGCCCGGGCCGGGGATCTGGGGTTTGACAAGCTGCAGGCCCTGGCCGCGGCCCGAGGCGTGTCGGAGACCACGGCAAAGGAGTTCGACGCCGATGAGGCCCGGCTGCTCGACGCGGTGGCCCGCCGCAACGTCGAGCGCGGCGCCCGTGCCCTGCGCAACTGGGTCGCCGCTGCAGACCCCGACGCCGATGACGTCGCGCATCAGGATCGCGATGCCAAGCGGAAGGTGAACCTGTCCACGTCGATGGAGGGGATGGGGTTCCTCGACGGGCTCCTAACATCTGAGGCCAACGCGGTGATCGGCTCGGAGCTCGAGGCGATCATCGAGGACCTGCACCGCAACGGCCTGTCGGTCGACGCGCAGGGCAACCGGCTCACCGCGGCACAGATGCGCCACGACGCCTTCATCGAGATGGCCCAGCGGGCGGGCGCGTCGTCCACCATCGTCGAGATCCGCAGGGGCGCCAAGCGCCGCGCCCGGGAAACCGCCGCAGCCCGAGATGGCGACACGGTCGACGACGCGGCGACCACCGCCGACGTCGGCGGTGAGGACATGACGGATGGCGCCACGGATCTCAATGGTGAGGCGGCGGCTGATCGTGGCACTGGCTGCGACGATGCCGGACCCGCTGCGAGCGCAGCGACGACAGGCGCCGCGGCCGGCGACCCCGACACGACCCGTGACACGCCTGACGACCGCACCGCGAGTGCGACCACCGTAAGCTCCGAAGGGGCAGCAGGCGTCGACGCGAGGGCGGACTGCATCGATGACACCGCTGTTGCGCCAGGCAGGACCGAGCCATCCGATCACCGCGTTGGAACCGTCGCCGAAGGGTCGACGACGCAGAGTGGAGCCACTCCGGCCGAAGACACCACCGGTCCCAGCGCCCCATCCACCTCCGATGAGTTCGGAGGCGCCGCCGAGGACGGGGCCGAAGCCCTCCGTCCCGACGGTCTGTTCGGTCCGGAGATGTTCGGGCCTGACGACCTCGACGACGTCGAGCCGCTCGATCCCCTCGACGGCGATCAGGGCTGCGGCTGCTCGCAGACCAGCGCGGCACGGGGACTGCTGCTCCCACCCGGCCACGCCCCACCCTCTGACAAGGTCGCCGGCGGGCTCGGACGACCGCTGTTCAACGTCGTCGTCGACCTCGACACCTTCGAGGGCCGTGCTCCGCCCGACCTGCTCGGCCACCGCGCCGAGATCGTCGGCGTCGGAGCGATCCCAGCCGCCACGATCGAACGGTTCCTGTGCGACGCCGGGGTGTCGCGCATCGTGACCCGCGGTCGCTCCCTGCCCCTTGACGTCGGTGCCGTGTCTCGAACCGCCACCCCCGCCCAGTGGCGGGCCCTCATCACCCACGCCGGCGGCTGCGAGTTCCCCGGCTGCACCGCGCCGTGGGAGTGGTGCCAAGCGCATCACCTCACCCACTGGACCGCCGAGCACCGCACCGCCATCGCCGGCCTCGCCCTCGGCTGCAACGGCCACCACCGGCTGCTGCACAAGCCGGGCTGGTCGATGGCCCGCCGTCCCGACTTGACCATCGTCGTGACCCGCCCGGACGGCACCCAGCTCACCGGACCCTGACACGTTCCGCCCGCCCACCGGCCCGCTGTCACACCCCGGTGGCAGACTGAGCCCGCTCCTCCTCGGCCGAGGAAGTGTCCTCGTCAGTGCGGACCGAGTGCTGACCTCCCTCACCTGCTGACCGGAGGTCTGCCCGATGAAGTACTCGTTCCCTGATCCCGATGGTCCGCTGGCGCCCGAGTGGAAGGCGCCGCTCGAGCGGATGATGGCGATCACCGCCGGCGACCGTCGCTACCGCTGGCTCGACCCCGACGACCTGATGGTCATGGTGCGGCTCCTGCGCCCGCCTCGGCCCAGCATCGTCGTCTACAAGCACTCCTACAGTCGCCGCCACCTCAACCTCGACGATTCGGCCCAGGCGTACCGCTACATCCCGCCCAGGCGAGGGTCCAAGAGCCAAGGCCGCCACGATCGGCACCGCTCGCTCGACGACGCCCTCAAGGCATTGGCCCTTTACGAGCTGCCGTGGATGAAGCCGGGCCTCGAGCTCGAGCGCCGCGGCCTCGACTGGGACCAGCGGTGGACGCTCAGGTGGCTGCTCGAGGCCGACGAGCTCGACGAGTACGGCGGGCTGGGAGAAGCCTGCGGCTGCTGCAACGACCGTCGTTGGGTCGACGATGACCTCGACTTCGACTTGTCGGGCGACGTCGGCGCCGACGATGACCGTGCCCTCGGAGGAGGTGATCGACGTGGCCGTCTGCGCGTGGTGTGAACAGAAGATGACCACGGCGCAGTCGTGCTCGGTGGATATGTTCCACCTCGATGGCGTCCCGCTCCGATGCCCGCCGTACCGGGCCAGCCCGTCCGACTGTCGCACCGGCCCCACCCGGCACCGCTGCGGTGACTGCGGTGTGGCCGACCGGGGCTTCCACCACCCCGGCTGCGACGTGGCGCGCTGCCCGGTCTGTCGGGGTCAGTTGCTCAGCTGCGGCTGCCGCTTCGACGAAGACCTCCCCGACGACGAGGACGACGCGGAGGATGACCACTGGTGGTGACCGGATCGGGGAGGTCGAGCACCACCACTGGGGCGTCACGTTTGGTGCCTGCTTCGCCCGGGCGATGGGTACATATGTTCGCTAGGCTGCACAGCCCCTATGGGCTTCAACAACCCGGCGCAGCCGTGGTCCGAGATCGAACGCACGCTCTCGGGGCGTTCGCGACCCGGCGCCCACCGCGGCGTCCCCACCGACGGCGGCGACAGCCCGGCCTGGTCCCAGCAGCGTGGCTCCTACGAACCGCCAGCCGACCTGGTCGACCGGACCGACACGACCAGACGCCAGAAGAGCGGCGCCTACGCCGAGCTCCACTGCCGGTCGAACTTCAGCTTCCTGGAGGGCGCCTCCCACCCTGAGGAGCTGGTCGAGGAAGCCGCTCGCCTCGGCCTCGACGCCCTCGCCCTGACCGATCGTGACGGCTTCTACGGCGTGGTCCGCCAGGCCGAGGCCGCCGCTGCGGTGGGGGTGGCGACGGTCTTCGGGGCCGACCTGGGGCTGGTCGACCAGCCGGGGGCCGGCTCCGACCCTGGCCGGGTGGTGGTCCTGGCCACCGGCCCCGCCGGCTACGCCCGTCTGGCCCGCGCCGTCGCTCGAGGCCAGATGGCGGGGGAGAAGGGCGCTCCCCGCCTCACGCTGGCCGACCTGGCCACCATCGGCGGCACCGGTCGCCCGGGCGCGGGCTCCGCATCGTGTGACTGGGTCGTGCTCACCGGGGGGACCGACGGGGCGGTTCCCGCCGTCCTGCTCGCCGACGGCCCGACCGCAGCCCGGCGCCGGCTCGGTCCCCTCATCGACGCCTTCGGCCCCGACCACGTGCGGGTCGAGATCTGGGACCACGGCGACCCCATCGATGCCGCCCGCAACGACGCCCTTGTCGAGCTGGCCCTGCGCTCCGGTGTCGACGTGGTGGCCACCAACGACGTCCGATACGCCACCCCGGCCCGGCGCCGACTGGCCACCGCGGTGGCCGCCGTCCGCGAGCGCCGCGGCCTCGACGACCACGAGCCCTGGCTCCCAGCCGGGGCCACCGCCCACCTGCGCTCCGGTGTCGAGCAGGCCCGCCGCTTCGCCCGCTTCCCCGGCGTGGTCGCCGCCGCCGCCGCCCTCGGGCGCGACCTGGCCTTCGACCTACGTCTGGTCGCACCCAGGCTGCCCCCGTTCCCCAGCCCACCAGGCGCCGACGGCCAGCCCCAGGACGAGATGGCCTACCTCCGCCAGCTGGTCGAGCAGGGAGGTCGAGACCGCTACGGCCCTCGCCCGGCCTCCGGCCAGGCCAACAAGGCGTGGGACCAGATCGACCACGAGCTCGACCTCATCGAGGCCCTGGGCTTCGGTGGCTACTTCCTCGTGGTGTGGGACATCGTGCGCTTCTGTCGGGAGCGCGACATCTACTGCCAGGGTCGGGGCTCGGCCGCCAACTCGGCGGTCTGCTTCGCCCTCGGCATCACCGCCGCCGACGCCGTGGCCCTCGGACTGCTGTTCGAGCGGTTCCTGTCGCCTGAGCGCGACGGCCCACCCGACATCGACATCGACATCGAGTCGACCCGGCGCGAGGAGGTCATCCAGTACGTCTACGAGCGCCACGGTCGCGACCACTCGGCCCAGGTCGCCAACGTCATCTGCTACCGGGGCCGTTCGGCCATCCGCGACATGGCTCGGGCCCTCGGGTACGCCCCCGGCCAACAGGACGCCTGGGCCAAGCAGGTCGACCGCTGGGCCGGCCTCCAGCCCACCGGCAGCGGCCAGGTGCGGGGCCCCGGCGGCGTCCCGGCCGATGTCGACATCCCGCCGACGGTGCTGGAGCTGGCCCGGGAGATCACCGACGCCCCCCGTCACCTCGGCATCCACTCCGGCGGCATGGTGATCTGCGACCGACCGGTGGTCGAGGTCTGCCCCGTCGAGTGGGCCCGCATGGCCGATCGCAGTGTCCTGCAGTGGGACAAGGACGACTGCGCTGCGGTCGGCCTGGTGAAGTTCGACCTGCTCGGCCTGGGGATGCTCTCGGCCCTGCACCTGGCCGTAGACGCGGTGAGGGAGTGGTCCGGCCGCGAGGTCGACATCGCCCGGTTGCCCCAGGACCCCGAGGTCTACGCCATGTTGTGCCGGGCCGACTCCATTGGCGTGTTCCAGGTCGAGTCCCGGGCCCAGATGGCCACCCTGCCCCGCCTCAAGCCCCGGGTGTTCTACGACCTGGTGGTCGAGGTCGCCCTCATCCGACCCGGCCCGATCCAGGGCGGCTCGGTCCACCCCTACATCCGCCGTCGCAACGGCCAGGAGGCGGTCACCTACCCCCATCCGCTGTGCGAGCCGGCGCTGCGCAAGACCCTCGGCATCCCGCTGTTCCAGGAGCAGCTCATGCAGCTGGCCATCGACGTGGCCGGCTTCACCCCCGCCGAGTCCGACCGGCTCCGCCAGGCCATGGGCTCCAAGCGCAGCCAGCGCCGCATGGAGACGCTCCACGAGCGCTTCGGCCACGGCGCCCGGGCTCGCGGTGTCGACGATGATGTCATCACCGAGCTGTGGGAGAAGCTGGCCGCCTTCGCCAACTACGGCTTCCCCGAGAGCCACTCGGTCAGCTTCGCCTACCTCGTCTACGCCTCGGCCTGGCTGAAGCGCCACGAACCGGCCGCCTTCTGCGCCGGGCTGCTCAACGCCCAGCCCATGGGCTTCTACTCGACCCACTCGCTGGTGCGCGACGCCCGTCGCCATGGCGTTGCCGTGCGCAGCCCCGACGTCAACGCGTCGGAAGCCGGGGCCACCCTCGAGGTCGACTGCGTCGATGCCGACTGCGGTCCCCGCACCCATCCCGGTGCCCCGCCGGAGGGGTGGGGGGTCGGCGGCCCGGCTGTGCGCCTGGGCATCGGCTCGGTGCGCGGCATCGGCGACGACCTAGCCGCCGCCATCGCCGCCGGACGGCCCTATGCCGACGCCGAGGACCTGGCCCGCCGCTCGGGTGCCTCCCTCGCCCAGCTCGAGGCCCTGGCCACCGCCGGCGCCCTCGGCTGCTTCGGGCCCGGCCGCCGGGCCGCGCTTTGGACCGTCGGCGCCGTGGCCCAGTCCCACCCTGACCGCCTGGCCGGCATCGTCACCGGCGCCGAGGCCCCGACGCTGCCCGGCATGAGCCCGGCCGAGGAGGCCTCGGCCGACCTGTGGTCCACCGGCATCAGCGCTGATGGCCACCCCACCCGCTTCATCCGCGCCGAGCTCGACGACCTCGGGGTGGTCACCGCCACCGCACTGACCACCCACCCCGTGGCCGACCCTGACCACCCGCCGAAGGTCCTCGTCGGCGGCGTGGTCACCCACCGCCAGCGCCCGGCCACCGCCGGCGGCACCATCTTCGTCAACCTCGAGGACGAGACCGGCCTGGTCAACGTGGTCGTCTCCAAGGGTTGCTGGGTTCATCATCGCCAGGTCGCGGCGTCGGCCCCAGCGCTGCTGGTCCGGGGCCGGCTGGAACGGGTCGAGGGCGTGGTCAACGTCATCGCCGAGCGCCTCTGGGCTCTCGACCTGGTGGCCCCGGCGCGCAGCCGCGACTTCCGCTGACCGATCGGCGCCGTGGGATCGTCACGGCTCCCGTTCTTGCGCGGTGATGACGCGAAAACGAACCGTGACCGCGCAAGAACGACTTTGGTCAGGTTCCGACGTGCTGGGCGGGTGGGGTGGGGTCGCGGCCGTTCACTAGGTTCGGTGCCCATGACCAGCCCGCGCCGTCGACATCACCTGAGGTGGCGCGGTGGCGCCTGACAAGGAGGCGGCCAAACGGCGCCGCCAGGCCCGCAACCGCCAGGAGCGAGCCTCGCGTCAGAAGCGCATCGAGGGGGCGCGCCGTTCTGAAGCGGCCCGCCCGGCCCGCACCGCCGATGAGGTCCCGTCCCGGGCTCGGGCCCGTTCGAGCCGGGACTCGTCGAGCCGGACCTCGTCGACCGCAGCCGGCGGAGGTCTGCTCGGCAAGCTGTTCCCGCCCCGTCCCGACGCCCCGGCTCGCAGCGGCGGGGGCCGAGCCTCCCGGGCCCAGCCGGTGCGCTCGACGGTGGTCGAGGTCGACGACGCCAGCGGACCCAGGGGCGCGCTGCTCCGCCTCATGGCCCAGCCCGGCGGGCGGGCCACCCTCATGGCGGTGTTCTTCGCGATCGCCGCCGGGGTCGCCCTGCTGGTCCTGCCCATCGTCCCCGTTGCCCCTGCTGGTGCCGTCGAGCACTACGGGCGCACGGTCGTGCGGGCCTCGACCGACGACGCTGGCGACCGCCGCGACCTGCTCGACGACTACGACGACGCTGACCCCGTCTCCGGCGAGACGGTGACCCTGCTCGACGCCGCGGGTCCGGCGGTCGCTGCGCTCTTCGCCCTCGTCCCCATACTCATCGCCGCGGTGGCCGTCCGGTCGCTGACCAAGCCGACGCGCAGCCGCACCTTGCTCATCTCGGCCGGGGCCGCCGCCCTGTTCTCGTTCCTCGGCGGCGGCGGGATCTTCACGCTGCCGAGCGTGATGGCCCTGGGGTTCGCCGCCTACCGCTCGCGCAAGGCCGACGCCCGTGCGGCCGCAGCGGTCACCGCCGACGCCTGAGGTCCGCCCGCGCAGAGGTTCGGGGTTGACGGAGCGCGGGTCGAGGAGGAAGGTGACAGCAGGCACAGAGCAGCGATGGCGCCGTCGCTGCCCGACCTTGAAAACCGAGGGTTGCGACCGTCGCCCGTTCGTTTCGAGGGACCCACGGATGCGTTCGGAGCGCATCGTCGACGAGGAGGATCCACCTGCCGGGACCGCCGGCCCCTCGTCGCCGACGATGCCTCAGAGACCACCGGGACCTTCCGCACCGACGCCGGAGTGCCGGTCCAGCCTGTCGACGAGACACCCCCGGTGCACCTGCTCCGGGGGTGTCTCGCGCTCGCCCCTCTAGGGTTGCTCGGCCATGACCAACCGCTCCGAGGCCGTGGTGCCGCGCTGCATCGTCAGCATTCACGCTCACCCTGACGATGAGGCCTCCAAGGGGGCCGGCACCGTCCACCGCTACCACCAGGCTGGGGTCCGCACGGTGCTGGTGTGTTGCACCGGGGGCGAGGCCGGCGACATCCTCAACCCTGCCCTCGACACCCCCGAGGTGCGGGGTCGCCTGCCCGAGGTCCGCCTCGAGGAGCTGGCCCGGTCGGCCGAGATCATCGGCTACGACGAGGTCGTCATGCTCGGCTACCGCGACTCGGGCATGCCCGAGTCCGCCGAGAACGCCGATCCCGGGTGCTTCGCCCGGGCTCCCCTCGACGAGGCCGTGGGGCGGCTGGTGGCCATCCTCCGTCGGGAGCGGCCCCAGGTCGTCCTCACCTACGGCGACGACCAGTCCGGCTACCCGCACCCTGATCACCTCCAAGTACACGACGTGACGATGGCTGCCGTGCCGGCCGCAGCCGACCCTGACCGCTACCCGGAGGCGGGCGAGCCCTGGGCCGTGGCCAAGGTCTACTGGTCGGTGTGGTCCCGGGCCCGGCTACAGGCGACCCACCAGGCCTTCCTCGACGCCGGCCTCGAGTCGCCCTACTCCGAGGAGTGGTTCGATCGAGCGTCGCAGGATCATCGCATCACCACCAGCATCGACGTCGACGGCCTGTACGCCGTGAAGTCCGCGGCGCTGCGGGCCCACGCCACCCAGGTCGACCCGACCTCGCCGTTCTGGTTCGGCCTCCCCGAGGACGTGGCCCAGTCGATCCACCCCTTCGAGGACTACATACGCGCCACCTCGACCGTCGACGCCCCCCAGCCCGAGACCGACCTGTTCGCCGGGCTCTCCTGAACGCGCCGTCGGCACGGCGTCGCGGTCGCCGGTAGGGTCCTGCGCCGTCCGGGTGTCGACGAGAGGTTCCCTCATCATGGCGAAGTACCTGTCCCAGGAGTGGCTCGACCTGCAGCGGGAGCTGGCCCAGGACTTCCCGGAGCGACCAGGGGCGACGGCGCGGATGCAGTACGTCGTGACCGGTGCTCCTGAAGGCGACGTCCGCTACTTCACCGTGATCGACAACGGGAAGATGCTCGAGAACACGCTCGGTACCGACGATCAGGCCGAGTTCACGCTCACCACCACCTACGACGACTCGGTGAAGATCCTCAAGGGCGATCTCGACGCCAACGCCGCCTTCATGCAGGGCCGCATGAAGGTCACCGGCAACATGGGCAAGCTGATGTCGCTAATGCCGCTGACCCAGAGCCCCGACTACAAGGCCATCCAGACCAAGGTCGCCGAGCAGACTGAGTACTGAACGGCGGGACCGCGGAGATCAGGCGGCGCGCTGGAGGTCGCGGAGGACACGAAAGCCGACGAGGTGCGCGCCGGCCTCGGTCAGGGCGGCACGGAGGTCGTCGTCGTCGCACATCAGCTGCAGGTCATCGACCCGGCCCTCCCAGTCAGGGGCGAAGGCGCGCAGCTCGGGGGTGTCCACGGCAGGGTGGACGTACAGCTCGGTGACACCCGGGCGCAGCGAGTCGACCGCCGCCTCGATCGATGCTCGACTCCCGACTCCGCCACTGACGTAGACGAAGTGGTCGGGGAACAGCACTCCGGCCTCGGTCGTGAGGGAGCGGAAGGGAAAACCGACGAGCGACTCGGTCGAGGCCCCCGACAGCCGCAGCGGCAGGCCGAAGTCGACGGCCAGCTCCAGGTAGACGTCGAAGAACTCCGGCTTGAGCTGGAGCGTGCCCATGTGGCTGTCGAGGTGGGTGACGTCGAAGCCCCACAGGATGGCCCGCTCGACCTGGGCGGTCAGCTCCCGGCGTACCTCGTCGAGATCCGCGTGGTCCCACACGTCGGCGACGGTGCGGGGGAAGCCCCCGTCGCCGTCGAGCAGCGACGGGGCCCGGGTGATGGGCCCCCAGCGGTAGAGGTCGTACTCGGCGTTGAGCGTCAGGTGGACGCCCACGTCCTCGCCCCGGTACCGGGAGGCGGCCTCCCGAGCCCACGGGGCCGGCACCATGAGCGTGGCGCTGGTGGCCAGACCGTCGCGAAGGCACTGGTAGACGCCCTGGTTGGCGGCCTGGCTGGAGCCCAGGTCGTCGCAGTTGACGACCACGATCCGGTCCTCGGCGCGGTACCCGAGGCGCTCGGCCAGGCTGGTCACCGTGGTGACGATACCGATCGGTCCCGGCGATCTGTCGCAGCCCGGTCTGATCGGGCGTACCCCTGCGCTCCCGCGGTGCAGGGCCAGGACCGATCGCAGGCCGGCTCAGCTGGTCGCCAGCGGACAGGCACCCCACAGACCGAGCCCGGCAGCGCGCGCCTCCGATGCGGCTCGGGCCAGCTCGGCCCGGTGGGCGTCGTTGGGGGCGATGGACAGGGTGCGGGCGTAGCCGTCGGCCAGGAGGGCCCGGTTCACGAACAGGCCGTCGCGGTCGCGGATCAGGTAGACGAGCAGCCGCCCGTAGCGGTCCCGTATCTCGACATCGCGGGTGATGCGGACCTCGGTGCCGGTGGGCAGCAGCTCCTTGGTCCGCGCTGATGCCTCGGGCCCGTAGCAGTCGACCGGCGCCCCGGGCTTGACGGTCTCGGGCGTGTCGATGCCAAGCAGGCGCGCTGTCTCGGCGTGGTTGTCGACTCGCAGCTCGACGGTGTCGCCGTCGACGACCCCGACCACGGTGGCTCGGCCGGGTGATGCGCCGGGGTCGGGCGCGAGGACGGCACACGAGCCGAGCGCGGTGGCGATCAGCGCACCGAAGCCAAGGGCCGCGCCAGCGGCGAACGGACGGCGGCGTTGGTGGAAGGTCACTGACGTCCTCCACGGAGGATGGGTCGGGACAGGCAGGGCGGCGGCGATGGCCACGATCCGGATCGTCGTCCGTCTGGGCTGATGACCGGGCCGGACTGGCTGTCGGGCCCGAGCCGGGGTTCAGCCGCCGATCTTGCTGCGCCCCTTGCGGCCGAGG
>Ga0136640_10001022_pt1 | contig 11029 bp, 12 predicted proteins | sample AntDrymUQ8642106_2_FD_105498 | JGI IMG/M metagenome (GOLD analysis project Ga0136640, IMG submission 105498) | Polar desert sand microbial communities from Dry Valleys, Antarctica - metaG UQ864 (21.06) | ecosystem: Environmental > Terrestrial > Soil > Desert | place: Antarctica: Dry Valley...
CAGGCCCGAGCGCGGCCCGCAGAGCGTCTTGTGGACGGTGGTAGTGACCACGTCGCAGTGCTCGACCGGGTTCGGGTGCTCGCCCGCGGCGACGAGGCCCGCGAAGTGCGCCATGTCGACCATCAGCTTCGCGCCGACCGAGTCGGCGATCTCGCGGAAGCGGGCGAAGTCGAGCTGGCGTGGATAGGCCGACCAGCCCGCGACGATCAGCTTCGGGCGCTCCTCGAGAGCGAGGCGCTCCACCTCGTCCATGTCGACCAGGTAGTCGTCGCGCCCGACGCCGTAAGCGACGACCTCGTAGAGCTTGCCCGAGACGTTCAGCTTCATCCCATGGGTGAGGTGACCGCCGTGGTCGAGCTTCAAGCCCATGATCTTGTCGCCCGGTTCGAGCAGCGCCATGTAGACCGCGTTGTTGGCCTGCGCGCCGGCGTGTGGCTGAACGTTCGCGTGCTCGGCGCCGAACAGTGACTTCGCCCGGTCGATCGCGAGCTGCTCGGCGACGTCAACCTCCTCGCAGCCGGCGTAGTAGCGGCGCCCCGGGTAGCCCTCCGCGTACTTGTTGGTGAGCACCGATCCCGCGGCCTCGAGCACAGCCTGCGGCACGAAGTTCTCCGAGGCGATCATCTCGAGCGTGTCCTGCTGGCGCGCCAGCTCGCGGTCGAGCACCTGAGCGATCTCGGGATCCACCTCGGCGAGGGGTGCAGTCTGGAAGTCGTCGGGAAGTTCGGTCACCTGGAGGCTCCTCGGGGGTCGTCGGACTCAGGTTGACACGTTACGCCGCCGGGGCGACGGAGGGCATCGGAGTCGTACCGACTCGGCCCCTTCACCGAGCGTCGAAAAGCGACGCACTATGCGTCGCAACTCGACTCTCAGCAAACCGGTTGCGCGTAAGGAAGGGCCTCAGGCATCGCCCGCCGCTTAGCATCGGTTCATGTCGCGCACCAGGCGTGCTGCCCACTCCCGCCTCGCCATCGCCCTCGCGTTAGGGACCGGCCTGGCCGCTTGTGGCGCCCCTGAAGCGGACGAGGCGAAAGAGACCGCTGAGGAATTCGTCGTAGCCTTGAGCGCCGACGACAGTCAGAGGCTCTGCGAGCTGTGGACTCAGGACGCTCGCGACCAATACTTCTCCTTGTTCGGTGCTTTCGACCGGGTGCAGGAGGGTTGCGCGGTCGCCGACGGTATCCCGTCAGGGACCTCGACAGATCCCGATGCGATCGTTAGCGAGGTCGAGACGACCGACGACTACGCGGCATTCGAGGTCGAAGGGCTCGAGGGGCAGCTCGATCTGGTGGTCGTGGATGGCGAATGGAGGGTGAACTCGATCTGCGTGGCAGACGAGTGCGTGACCGCGCCCGCGGAGGTGACGCCGAAAGCCCCGATCGGCGGCTGAGCGCACGCACGGTGCCCCGTCTCCCAAGAGCCCTTGACATTTACTGGTCGATTGGTAAATAATGCGCCCCGCACCCCCTGCGAGCGACACCGAGAGGCGACCAAGATGAGCGACACCGCTACCGAATCCGGCATTCAAGCGAAGAGCCCGGAGACCCTGATCACCGAAGACGAGGCGCTTCAGGTGCTGATGGACGGCGACATCGACAAGGTGATGTCGGGGCTCGACCGGATCATCGAGGCTGCCCCCTCCTACGAGAAGCTCTTCATGCGCTGGCAGCGCCAGCAATGGTCGACCGAGGACTTCGACTTCACCGAGGACATTCGCCAGTGGAACTCGGACGACGTCTTCACCGAGGAGGAGCGGAAGTTCCTGCTGTTCGGGTTCTCGCAGTTCTTCCTGGGCGAGGAGCGGGTCACGGTGGAGCTGCTCCCGTTCGCGATGGGGGCGCCTTCACACGAGGCCCAAGTGTTCCTGACGACCCAGATCTCCGACGAGGCCAAGCACATGGTCTTCTTCGACCGCTTCTACCGCGAGGTCCTCGGCATGAAGGCGGCCGACATCGGCTCCATGCTCGATTCGCAGCGCACGCACGTGAACAAGGACTGGGAGACGCTCTTCGACGGCATCCTCCACGACTGTGCCGAGCGCCTGCGGAAGGATCCGTCGGACTTCGCCGCGCTGGTGCGCGGGATCACCGTCTACATGGTCGTGATCGAGGGCACGCTCGCCCTGACCGGCGCCCGGTTCATCATCCGCAGCCTGAAGGAGCGCGAGTGGCTGCCGGGCTTCACGGCCGGCTTCACCGCGGTCAACCGTGACGAATCGCGGCACGTCGGGTTCGGCGTGAAGTTCCTCGCCGACGCGATCAAGGACGACCCCGCCAACGCACGGATCATCGAGGACACGCTCAAGGAGACCCTCCCGGTCGCCTCGCTCGTCTTCGTGCCGCCGTGGGTGGACGACCCCTACAACTTCGAGACGCCCTTCTACCACTCGTCCGAGATCTTCGCGTACGCCATGAAGTCGCTCTCGAAGAAGCTCGCCGCGATGGGTCTCGACCCCGCCATGCTGGGCGCCGAGTCCGAGCCGGCCACCGCGTGACCGTCCCCCTTGCGGCCGCCCCGGAGCGAGCCGGCCCGGGGCGGCCCTCGACCGGGGCGCGCGAGCGCATCCTCGAGGGCTGCCTCGACGTGCTGAAGGCATCCGGGTACGCCGGGCTCTCGATCGCGAAGGTGGCCGCGGCGTCGGGCGAGTCGAAGGCACTGATCTCCTACCACTTCGGCTCGCGCGCGGGCCTCGTCGCGGCCTCCGCGAAGGAGCTCGGCGACGCGATCACGGCCCACGTCATCTCGGGCCTCGAAGGGGCGGTCACGGTGGAAGACATCGCCCGCGGCGCGATGTCGGGCTCCTGGGAAATCGCCTCGAGCGACGAGCGCCTGCCGCGCGTCTACTTCGACCTGAACGCGGTATCCGTTGTCGACGACGAGATCCGCGCCGTGATGCGCGAGGTGAAGGAGGGATTCCGGACCGTCCTCACGCGCGAGCTTCGCGAGGCGTCCGAGCCGGTGCCGGCGCAGCGCGCCACGACGCTGGCCGTGCTGATCATCGCGGGGATCGAGGGGCTCTTGCTCGAGCGGATCGAGCGCGGCGAGACGGCGGAGCTCGCGAGCGCGCGCGAGCTCTTCGTCAGCTCTGTCGTCGCGGTCGCCTGGGGCTGAACGTGGTCGACCTCTCGTCACAGGAGTTCTGGGCACTTGCTCCGGAGGACAGGGAGACCGCCTTCGCGTGGCTTCGCGCCGAGGACCCGGTCTCGTGGCAGCCGCAGCCGGAGGGCTCTCTGATGCCCGCACAGGAGGGCAGTGGCGGCTACTGGGCCGTGGTGCGCTACGACGACGTCCGCACCGTCTCGCGCGATCCCGAGACTTTTCGCTCCGGGCAGGGCGTGATGTTCGAGGACATCCCGCAGGAGATGCTCGAGGCCTCGCAGTCTTTCCTCGCCGCCGACGACCCCCGGCATCGCGTCCTCCGCGGCCTCGTTGCCGAGGGTTTCAAGCCGCGCCAGGTGAAGACGATCGAGGACGGAATCCGCGAGGACGCTCGGACGGTGATCGACGACCTCGAACAGGAGGAGGAAGGCGACTTCGTCGAGCGAGTCTCGAAGCGGCTGCCGCTGATGACGATCATGCGGATGCTCGGCGTCCCGGAGGAGGACCGCGAGCTGGTCGTCCACCATGCCGACGCCGCGGTGTCTTGGAACGACCCCGAGTACCTAGAGGGGCGAGAGCCGCTTCAGGTCGTGGGCGAGGCGATGGGAGTGCTGCACTCGACGGCGTCCGAGATCGCGGCGGACCGCCGCGAGAGCCCGCGCGACGACGTGATCTCCGCCCTGGTCAACGCCGAGATCGATGGCGAGCGCCTCACCGACTTCGAGATCGCCGCCTTCTTCGTCCTGCTCTCGGTAGCGGGCAACGACACCACCAGGCACACCACCTCACACGCGATGCTCGCGCTTTCGCGCGATCCCGATCAGCGACAAGCTCGTGGCCGACCTCGACGGCGGCATCGAGACGGCGGTCGAGGAGTTCGTCCGCTGGGCCAGTGCGGTGATGACCTTCCGCCGGACCGCCGTGGCCGACACGGAGGTGGCCGGCCAGGCGATCGCGGCTGGCGACAAGGTCGTGATGTTCTACGCCTCGGCCAACCGCGACGAGAGTGCCTTCGAAGACGCCGGCCGCTTCGACGTCGCGCGCGACCCGAACCGCCACGTCGGCTTCGGGGGTGGCGGCCCGCACTTCTGCATGGGCGCCGTGCTGGCCAGGGCGCAGCTCAGGTCGCTCTTCACGGAGCTCCTTCGCACTTACCCCGAGATCGAGGTCGGGGAGCCGACGCACCTCACGGGCAACTTCGTCAGCGGCATCTCGCGGCTGCCGATGACGCTCCGCCCAGCAGGCTGACCCGCGCCGCCCTCACCACTCGAAGACGAGCTGGAGACGGCGCCTCTCCGAGGCCGCGTCCAGCCAGACCTCGACCAGGGTGCCGGCGAGCCGGGGGTGCTCGCGCCACAACTCGGTTGCGCCGCGGATCACCAGGTAGGCGACGCCGTTGTTCAGATCGGAATCGGCAAGCGCGTCACGAAGCGCGTCCCAGTTTCGCCCGAACCACTCGGGAAAGCCGAACGCCTCCGCGAGCGCGTCCATCAGGCTTGCCTTGTCGGTAACTCGGTTCGCGGCGACCTCCGCGGCTCGCATCCCCATCGGCGGGTCCGGCGCCTCATCCGTGAACTGCACGAACCTCAAGGCACGGACTCCTCCGGATCGATCCGGATGAACGACGCGTAGTGATCGTCGGTATAGAAGGTCTCCCCCGCCTCGCCGATCACCAGCCGGCGCGCGCCGCGGTCGGGCGAGCCCGGGGTCTCGACCGTGTACTCGCGGTAGTAGCCCAGCGGCTGCGCGGGCAGGAGGCCTTCGCGGTTTTGGAACGTGCCGCCGTCCTCCTCGTAGGGCAGAGGGTCGCCCGACTCGATCGCCGCCAAGACCCCCGCGATCGCCGCCCGTTCGGCGGGGTCCGCCGGAAACGCCTCGGCCGCAGTAGGCGAGCTCTGCGAGGGCGTCGGAGAAGGCTCGCCGCTGTCCAGCCCGGGGATGACGATGCCCGCGGTGGCCAGTGCCGCCACCACGGCCGCGACGGCCGCCTTCGCGCGACCCGACTCGAGCAGTTGGAGGAGCCGGGTCAGAGGTCGCGCTCGATCACGCCGATCTGATCCACCCGGCGCTCGTGCCTGCCGCCTTCGAATGCGGTGGCGAGCCAGAGCCGCAGGATCTCGTCGGCGAGCCCGGGCGCGACGATCCTGCCGCCCATCGAGAGTACGTTGGCGTCGTTGTGCTCGCGCGACAGCCTCGCGGTGAAGAGGTCGTTGCAGAGGGCGGCGCGGACCCCCCTCACCTTGTTCGCGGCGATCTGCTCCCCCTGCCCGCTGCCGCCGAGCACGATGCCGCGCTCGGCTTCACCGGCAGCCACGGCTTGGCCCACCGCCGCGCAAATAGGCGGGTAATCGACTGATTCCTCGCTGCCGGTCCCGAAGTCCGAGACCTCGTGTCCGTCCGTCTCGAGCAGGCCGATCAGATGCTGCTTCAGCTTGTAACCGGCGTGGTCAGATCCGATGGCGACCTTCATCGGCGCCGAAGATAGCTTGCATGCCGGTCTACCCCCAGCTCTCTAGGCTCGGGAGCGTGTCGGAAGCTGACGTCCAGATTCTCCGCGTCCGGCTCGTACCCGTCGAGTTTCACGACGTCGCGCCCGAGCGTGTCGTGATCGCGACGCTCGAGGAAGCCCACGCTAGACGGCGGCGAGCCGGCTCTCGATATCCCCGGTAGCCAGACCGCCTTCGCGCAGGACCTTCCACCCGCCACCCAGCTCCAGGCCGGTCACGTCCACGACGGTCGACGGGGCGCCCGGCAGCTCTCCCCCGTCGACGGCGAGGTCCGCACCCTCGAGGATCGTCTCTTCGACATCCTCCAAAGATGCGGGGGCGCTTCCTCCGCTCGGATTCGCCGAGGACTGGAAGATCGGCGTCGCGACGCCCGCGAGGGGTCCGTCGATGAGCCTGACGCCGAGCCGCTCGGGGTCCTCGCGGCACGCGAGCGGATAACGACGCTCCGGGTTGTGGACGACGACCGTGGCCGGGCCCGGCAGGAGCGCTGCGAGGGCCGCCCTCGTCCGCTCGCCGAGGCTCGAGATCAGCTCGCGCAGGATCAACGGCGAGAAGAACAGAACGGCGGAGGGCTTGTCGTCGTCGCGGCCTTTCAGGCGGTGGAGCCGAGCGATCGCGTCGGCGCGGAGCGGGTCGCAGGCGAGCCCGTAGAGGCCATCGGCCGGAAACAGGGCGACGCCCCCGCCGGCGACGGTGTGCGTGAGTGCTCTTCGCGCCGAAGCGCCGCCGTCGCCCTCGACTGAAACCACCTCGGTCATCCGGCCACCGGTGAGAAGCCGGCGACGACGCGGTCAATGCCCGCGAGGTCGGGGCGCACCTCCACGGGCTCGAAGCCCACGCGGCGCACCAGCTCGGCGACCGCGCCCCACTGTCCATGGCCCACTTCAAGGCCGATCGCGCGAGTCGCCACCGAGCTCGATATCGAGAGCTCGCCCAGGAGTGCCTCGATCGCCTCGAGGCCGGTCGGCCCGGGCGTGAGCGACCCTCGCGGCTCCCAGTCGCGAAGCTCAGGCGCGAGATCGAGCCACTCGCGAGTCGTCACGTACGGCATGTTGGCGAGGATCAGGTCGAACTCCCCCGCCGCGGGGAGCGAACCCGCCTCGAAGCGGACCCGGTCGGCGAGGCCCAGCCTTTCGGCGTTGAACCGGGCGACCTCGAGCGTCTCCGGGTAAATGTCAGTCGCGACCACTCGTGCCTCGGGCAGCTCGTCGGCGACCGCGAGGGCAATCGCGCCCGAGCCCGTGCCGACATCGAGGACAGTCAGGGGCTCGAGCTCGAGCGCGAGCTCCACCAGCAGCTCGGACTCGGGGCGCGGGATCAGGACCCGATGGTCGACCGCGAGGTCGATTCGCCGAAAGCCCCGGCGGCCCAGGATGTAGGCCACCGGCTCCCGGCGCAGGCGCCGACGAACGAACTCGGCGAAGGAGCGAGTTGCCGCGGGGTCGAGCGGCGCTTCCGGAGACGCGGCCAGCGCCGCCCGCGTGGCTCCCGTCACGCCCGCGAGGAGGACCTCCGCGTCGAGGCGTGGGGAGTCGACCCCGGCGGCGCGGAGGGCGTCCGTAGCCGCGGCCAGCGCATCGCCCGCGGAGTTGGTCCCGACTGCGCCGGCGGCCTGCCGACTCACGCGATCTGAGCGGCCTGCGCCGCCAGCAGGGCACGCTTCTCCTCGGCGGCCAGAGCGTCTGTGAACTCGCGCAGGTTGCCGTCCAGGATCTCGTCGAGGTTGTGCGCGGTCAGCTTGACCCTGTGGTCGGTGACGCGACCCTGCGGGTAGTTGTACGTGCGGATCTTCTCCGAGCGCTCGCCGGAGCCGACCTGCGAGCGGCGATCGGCCGCGATCTCGGCCTGTTGCTCGGCGATCATCCGCTCGTAGATGCGCGCGCGCAGCACGCGCATCGCCTTCTCTCGGTTTTGGAGCTGCGACTTCTCGTCTTGCATCGACACCACGATGCCGCTCGGCTTGTGGGTGATCCGCACGGCCGAGTCGGTGGTGTTGACGGACTGGCCGCCAGGCCCGGACGAGCGGTAGACGTCGATCTGGAGGTCGTTGGGGTCGACCTGGACCTCGACCTCCTCCGCCTCGGGCAGCACGGCCACCGTCGCGGTCGAAGTGTGGATCCGGCCTTGCGACTCGGTCTTTGGAACGCGCTGGACGCGATGGGTGCCGCCCTCGAACTTGAAGACCGAAAAGGCGCCGTCGCCCTTGATCGCGAAGGTGGCGTCCTTGAAGCCGCCGTGGTCCGCGGCCGAGATCGAGAGGTCCTCGGTCTGAAAGCCACGCTCTTGCGCGTAGCGGGTGAGCATCTTGTAGAGGTCGCCTGCAAAGAGTGAGGCCTCGTCGCCGCCCGCGCCGCCGCGGATCTCCACCAGGACGTTCTTGTCGTCGTTCGGGTCGGGATCGACCATGGCGAACCTGATTCCTTCCTCCACGGCCTCGATGCGCTTCGGCGCCTCGGCGAGGACGGCGCGCAGCTCCTGGTCCTCGCCGTCTGACGCCAGGAGCTCTCGCGCCCCCTCCATGTCGTCGCGAAGAGTCCGCCACTCGCCGGCGAGCTCGCGGGCGTGTCGCAGGCGCCGGTATTCGCGACCGACCTCCGCGTAGCGCGTCTGGTCGGCGATCACGCCCTGGTCGGACATCTGGCTTTCGAGCTCGGCGAAGCGGCCCTCGATCTGCTCTACGAGCTGCTCGATCATCGTGACTCAAGTGTTACCGATGGCCTTCCCGTGATGAAACCCGCGGCGGCGCGTAGATGGGATATGAACACTCCTCCCCGTCCCACCCTCGTCGTGTCCTTCCTTGCCTCTTGCGCCCTCGGCGCCGCGGGTGTGCTGTGGGCAACGGGCGCCCTAGGCGGCTCAGGACCGCTCGGCCCGGATCGCGCGAGCGCCGCGGCCCTCGAGCCGTTCGACTCGTGCGGGGAGGTCGAGGACTACGTTCGCGAGCATCGCTGGGCACTCGCCCCCCATGCGTACGAAGGCGTCCCGATCGAGGACGGAGGAGTCGTGCTGAACGCGGCCGAGGCGGCTCCCACGGCCGCGCTCACCCGGGAAACGGTCGGGCCGTCTGCCACAGGCACCAACGTCCAAGAGGCGGGGATCGACGAGCCGGACATCGCGAAGCTCGACGCTGGGACGCTCTACGTGCTCAGTCGCGACGCGCTTCAGGCGTTCGACGTCACCGGCGACGAGCCGGTCCTCCTCGACCAGCTCGAGCTCGGCGGACGAAGCGACGGCGATCCACAGCTCCTGATCGCCGCCGACAAGGTGCTCGTGATCGACGAGTTCTCCGCGCGGCCCGATTGGCTGCCCAGGACCCGGCTCACCGAGGTCGACGTCGCAGATCCCGCGGCGATGGCTCCGCTCACACAGACGGAGATCGAGGGCGCCCACGTGAGCTCGAGGCTCCGCGGCTCGACCGCTCACATGGTGCTGGCGGGCACGCCCGACTACCACGAGCGCGGCGGCGATGCCGGCAAGCTCGAGCCCGGCACGCTGGAGGACGCGCCGCCCACCGGCGCGTCGGGCGAGACCGGTCCCGAGCCCGAGCCCGACGAGAAGTCGGCAGCCTGGCTGCCGCAAGCGACGGTGACGGACCTCGCGACCGGGGAGGCGACCACAGAGCCCCTTTTCGGCTGCGACTCGATCTCGTATCCCGAGCGCTTCGCCGGGCTGGGCCTGGTTTCGGTGTTGACGCTGGACCTCACCGCCGGCCTCCCGGCGAGCGACGTGGATACGGTGATCACGAACGGCAACACCGTCTACGCCGCGGAGTCGAGCCTCTACGTCGCCACCGAAACCCTGACCCCGCCCTCCGAGGGCGTGATCGACTCGGTGACGCGGATGATCATGCCGGACACACCGATCGCTCCGGCGTTCTCCGACGAGACCGCCATCCACCGCTTCGACACGACCGACCCACTCGCGACGAGCTATTCGGCAAGTGGCGAGGTCGACGGCCGCATCTTGAACGAATGGTCGCTCTCCGAGCACGAGGGCTTCCTACGCGTCGCCACCACCACGGGCGACCCATTCGCGGGCGGCCCCGGCGAGAGCGAGAGCGGCGTCACCGTGCTCGCCGAGCGCGACGGGGAGCTGGAGACGGTAGGAGCGCTGGACGGCCTCGGGCGTGGTGAAGAGATCTTCGGAGTCCGCTTCGTCGGCGAGGCGGGCTATGTCGTCACCTTCGAGCAGACCGATCCGCTCTATGCGCTCGACCTCTCCTCCCCCGAGGAGCCCGAGTTGACCGGCGAGCTGAAAATTCCGGGTTACTCGGCGTACCTCCACCCGGTCGCCGACGGCAGGCTCCTCGGAATCGGCCAGAGCGGCACCCAGGACGGCATGCTCACTGGCGCCCAGGCGTCCCTCTTCGACGTGTCCGACGCCGGCGCCCCGCAGCGCATGGACACGCTCGACCTCGTGGACAAGCGGTACGGGACCGCCGCGGCAGAATGGGATCACCACGCGTTCCTCTACTCGCCCGAGAACGCCCTCGCCGTCGTCCCCGTCACGAGCTACGAGCGGGGCGGATCGCAGGCGATCGCGATGCGGGTCGACCCGGCGGGACGTCTGACCGAGCTCGCCCGGCTCGACGACGGCAAAGGCGAGATCCTCCGCACGATCGTCGCCGGAGACCGCCTGGTCACGGTCTCCGCGGGCGGGGTGGGGAGCCGCGCCCTCGAGACGCTCGAGTGACCCGAACGCGTGACGCTTGACGACGAGGCGGCTAGCGCGAGCTGCGGGCGGCGCGGCGGCGGAAGCGCTCGACGCGGCCACCGGTGTCGACGAGCTTCTGCTTGCCCGTGTAGAACGGGTGGCATTCGGAGCAAATCTCGACGTGGAGGTCCGGCTTGGTCGAGCGGGTATGGAAGTCGTTCCCGCACGAGCAATGCACGTGAGCGACGACGTACTCAGGGTGAATTCCAGCCTTCATCGTGCCACTCAGTTTAGCTGGGGGTTTGAGCCTGTCCGTCGGCCGGCGTGGCGAGCTCGAAGTCGCCTGAGGCAACCGCCCTGAGGACGCCGGTCATGTGCTCCCCGATGCCACTTTCGGGGAGCGGAACATCCACCACGACGGCGGCTCCTTCACGCGAGAGGGTGCGGACCGGCCCGAGCGATTCGAGCAGCGACATCATCGCTCGGTTCTCGCCCAGGAGCGTCGCCTCGAAGCGCTCGATGCCCAGCTCGCGCGCCCTTTCGGCGAGCAGGCGGCAAAGCGCCTTCCCGAGACCGTGCCCCTGCCATTCGTCGGCGACTATCACGGCCGCTTCGGCAGCCTCCGGCGAGTCGAGCCTGATGAAACGGGCGATCCCCACGGCTTCTCCGCCCAACTCGTCGACTGCGAGGAGCGCTTCGTGATCGAGATGGTCGATCTCGAGCAGGTAGCGGAGCTGCGCCTCCGAAAGCCGCGTCACGGGGCTCATGAA
>Ga0136640_10001023_pt1 | contig 11029 bp, 5 predicted proteins | sample AntDrymUQ8642106_2_FD_105498 | JGI IMG/M metagenome (GOLD analysis project Ga0136640, IMG submission 105498) | Polar desert sand microbial communities from Dry Valleys, Antarctica - metaG UQ864 (21.06) | ecosystem: Environmental > Terrestrial > Soil > Desert | place: Antarctica: Dry Valley...
TACGACCTTTCGGAGGTTGGGCGCTATAAGGTCAACAAGAAGCTCAAGCTGGAAGTCCCTCTGGAGACGCACACGCTTACCATCGAGGACATCGAGGGGCTGTTGAAGCGGCTCATGGAGATCTCGGGCGAGGTCGCGGAGGAAGAAGAGTTTGGCCGGGTCAACTACGAGCGCATCCGGGGTCGGCTCGACGAGTACGAGCATTTCGGCAACCGGCGTCTTAGGACGGTCGGGGAGCTCGTGCAGGAGGCGTTCCGCATTGGGATGTACCGCATGGAGCGGGTCGTGCGCGAGCGCATGACGACCCAGGACACCGATACGATCACGCCGCAGACCGTGGTGAACACGAAGCCGGTCGCGTCCGCGATCAAGGAGTTCTTCGGCTCCTCGCAGCTATCGCAGTTCATGGACCAGACGAATACGTTGAGCGGACTCTCGCACAGGCGCAGGCTCTCCGCGATGGGTGCGGGTGGTTTGAGCCGCGAGAGGGCGCCAATAGAGGTGCGGGACGTGCATCCGACGCACTACGGCCGGATGTGTCCGATAGAGACGCCGGAGGGTCCGAACATTGGGCTCATCGGCCAGCTCTCCACCTACGCGACGGTCGACAAGTACGGCTTCGTCCAGACGCCTTACCGGAAGGTCGTGGACGGGAAGGTAACCGAGGAGATCGAGTACCTCTCCGCCGATGAAGAGGAAGAGCTCACCATCGCGCAGGCCAACACGCCTGTCGATCTCAAGACCGGACAGATAGATAAGGACGCCCAGATTCTGGCGCGGCGGCGCGGCGGCGACGTTGCGACCGTTTCGCCGGAAGAGGTCGACTACATGGACGTCGCGCCGCTTCAGACGGTCTCCGTGGGTACGGCGCTCATACCGTTCTTGGAGCACGACGACGCGAACCGGGCGCTCATGGGGGCGAACATGCAGCGTCAGGCGGTTCCGCTGCTTCGCAGCCAGGCCCCGTATGTTGGGACCGGTATGGAGTTCCGGGCAGCGGCCGATACCGGCGACGTGCTGCTGGCGCGTCGGGGCGGCAGCGTGGAGCGCGTGACGGCCGAGAAGATCTCGATCCGGCGCGAGGACGACGAGGTGGACGAGTACCGCCTGCGAAAGTTCGCCCGTTCCAACCAGGGTACGTGCGTCAACCAGCGACCGTTGGTTAGCGAGGGCGAGAGTATCGAGCCTGGTACGGTGCTGGCGGACGGCTCCTCGACCGATCAGGGCGAGTTGGCTCTTGGCAAGAACATGCTCGTGGCTTTCATGCCGTGGGAAGGATTCAACTTCGAGGACGCCATCATTATCTCGGAGCGCATAGTCAAGGACGACGTGCTCACCTCTATACATATCGAGGAGTACGAAGTCCAGGCGCGGGACACCAAGCTGGGTCCCGAGGAGATCACACGGGACATCCCCAACGCCTCGGACGACGTTTTGATGAACCTCGACGCCGATGGCTTGATCCGCATAGGCGCGGAGGTTGGTTCCGGTGACGTGCTGGTAGGCAAGGTCACGCCGAAGGGCGAGTCCGAGCCGACGCCGGAGGAGAAGCTGCTCCGGGCCATCTTCGGTGAGAAGGCGCGTGAGGTGAAGGATTCGTCCTTGAAGGTTCCTCACGGTGCGGCGGGCGTCGTTATCGACGTGAAGCGTTTCAGCCGAGACGATGGTGACGAGCTTCAACCGGGCGTCAACGAGCAGGTCCGCGTATTCGTAGCGAAGAAGCGCAAGATCGCGGAGGGCGACAAGCTCGCCGGGCGTCACGGCAACAAGGGCGTAATCTCCAAGATCGTGCCGGAAGAGGACATGCCGTACATGGAGGACGGGCGTCCGGTGGACGTCATTTTGAGTCCCCTAGGCGTGCCGAGCCGGATGAACATCGGTCAGATCCTCGAAACGCACCTCGGCTGGGCCGCGAGTCAGGGCCTCGGCGAGAACGGTGGAGAGCCGACGTTCGTCTCGACCCCGGTCTTCTCGGGCGCCGATGTCGAGGATATCGACGAGGCCATCGAGAAGGTGCGTACTAGCACCGGGGCTGCGGTCGGAATGGGGCGCGGCGGTAAGGTCACGCTGCGCGACGGCCGCACCGGCGAGCCGTTCGACGGACGGATCACGGTCGGTTACATGTACATATTGAAGCTCTTGCACCTCGTGGACGACAAGATCCACGCTCGTTCGACTGGCCCGTACTCGCTGGTTACGCAGCAGCCGCTGGGTGGTAAGGCGCAGTTCGGCGGGCAGAGGTTCGGCGAGATGGAGGTGTGGGCGCTTGAAGCCTACGGCGCGGCGCACACCTTGCAGGAGCTTTTGACGATAAAGAGTGACGACCGCGTGGGCCGGGTCAAGAGCTACGAGTCGATAGTGAAGGGCGAGAACATACCGGAGCCGGGCGTACCTGCGAGCTTCAAGGTGCTGTTGAAAGAGATGCAGTCGTTGGGGCTCTCGGTCAAGCCGGTGTACAACGCGGAGGTCGCCGTGGAGAATACGGAGCGACGCGATTGGGACGAGGCCGCGAGGGCGTTGGGGATCAACCTCAGCCGCGAGGAGCCGACCGGAAACCTGGACGATGCGCCGGACTTCGGCAAAGGAGGTATCTAGGCTTTGCAGGGACTAGAGCGCGACATAGACATAAACAAACTGGAGAAGATCTCCATCGGCCTCACCTCGGCTGATGAGATCCGGGAGTGGTCTCGCGGCGAGGTTACGAAGCCCGAAACCATCAACTACCGCACCTTGCGTCCGGAGAAGGACGGTCTGTTCTGCGAGCGGATCTTCGGCCCCTCGAAGGACTGGGAGTGCTACTGCGGCAAGTACAAGCGCATCCGCTTCAAGGGCATCATCTGTGAGCGTTGCGGCGTCGAGGTAACTCGCGCCCGCGTGCGCCGCGACCGGATGGGCCACGTGGAGTTAGCCGCTCCGATAGCGCACGTGTGGTTCGTGAAGGGCGTACCGAGCCGGATGGGTTATCTGCTCGACATCAGCCCGAAGGACCTGGACCGGGTGCTGTACTTCGCGTCGTCCATCGTAACGTGGGTGGACCGCGAGGAGCGGGCCAACGATATAGATATGCTGCGGGAGCGGGTCGAGGATGAGATCCGCACGCTAGAAGAAGAGCGGGACGAGGAGATCACGGCTACGCAGGCGCTCCGTACCAAGCGCGAGAGCGTTATCAAGGGCGAGTCTTCCGCCGACGAGTTGACGGAGGAATACGAGGACATCCCCGAGGAGGAGCGCGAGGCCGCCATCGGTCGAGTCCACAAGGAGTCCGAGGAGGCTATCGAGGACATCCAGCGCTCGATAGACGAGCAGATGGCGCTCGTGCGCCGTTCCTGGGAGGAGTTCCAGACTCTGGAGCCCCGCCAGATCGTGGACGACGAGGAGTTGTTCCGCGAGATGAAGGACCGCTTCGGCGACGAGTACGGCTACGGTGTGTACTTCCGCGGTGGCATGGGCGCCGAGGCTATCCGCGACCTCATCATTCAGGTGAACCTCGTGGAAGAGGCCGAGGAGTTGCGCGAGGTTGTGAACGACTCCAAGGGCCAGAAGCGCCAGAAGGCCATAAAGCGCCTCAAGGTCGTGGATGCGTTCCGGGTCAGCGGCAACAAGCCGGAGTGGATGATTATGGACGCCGTCCCCGTCCTGCCGCCGGACTTGCGCCCGATGGTGCAACTCGATGGCGGACGCTTTGCCACCTCCGACTTGAACGACCTGTACCGTAGGGTCATCAACCGCAACAACCGTCTGCGCCGCCTGCTGGATCTCGGCGCTCCGGACGTCATCGTGAACAACGAGAAGCGGATGCTTCAGGAAGCCGTGGACGCCCTCTTCGACAACGGCCGCCGCGGCCGCGCCGTAACCGGCGCCGGCAACCGCGCCCTCAAATCTCTGAGCGACATGCTCAAGGGCAAACAGGGCCGCTTCCGCCAGAACCTGCTCGGCAAGCGCGTAGACTACTCGGGCCGTTCGGTTATCGTGGCCGGCCCGAACCTTCAGATGCACCAGTGCGGTCTGCCGCGCCTCATGGCGGTCGAGCTCTTCAAGCCGTTCGTGATGAAGGTGCTCGTGGATCGGGCGCTCGCGCCGAACATTCGGAGCGCGAAGCAGATGGTCGAGCGGCTGCGTCCCGAGGTGTGGGACGTGCTCGAAGACGTGGTCAAGGAGCATCCGGTGCTTCTGAACCGTGCCCCGACGCTCCACCGTTTGGGCATTCAGGCTTTCGAGCCGGTGCTGGTCGAAGGCAAGGCTATCCGGGTCCATCCGCTGGTTTGTTCCGCGTTCAACGCGGACTTCGACGGCGACCAGATGGCTGTGCATGTGCCGCTATCGCCCGAGGCTCAGGCCGAGGCGCGGGTATTGATGCTCTCGACGCAGAATATTTTGTTGCCGGCGAACGGGTTCCCGATCGCGGTCCCGTCGCAGGACATGGTGCTCGGTCTCTACTACATCAGCTACTCCGACGAGGGCTTCGAGGACCTCGAGGTCAAGAGCTACATCTCGTCCTACGACGAGGCCGAGGCCGCTTACAAGGAAGGCACGCTCAAGCTGCACGACAAGGTCATCACGCGCCGTAACGGTGAGCGGTTGGAGACCACTCTGGGCCGCGTGCTGTTCAACGAGAATATCGAGCAGACATTGCGGGATTATCTCGGGGACTCCTATGATTCGGCGTCCTATACCTATGTCAACTACGTGTTGAAGAAGGGTGAGATCAAGGACCTCGTCTCCGACTACGTGGACCGCTATTCGACGGAGCTTGTGAGCAAGTTGCTCGATACCCTCAAGAGGATCGGATTCCACACGGCGACGAAGGCCGGTGTCTCGGTCGGCAAGAACGACATCGTGGTGCCGGAGCAGAAGGAAGGCATCCTGGATAAATACCAGGGCCTCGTGGACGAGACCGACGAGCAGTGGGATCAGGGCTTTATCTCCGACGACGAGCGGTTCGAAAGGACCGTCGGCTTGTGGACACAGGCCAAGAACGAAGTCGAGCAGGCGATGAAAGACAACCTGTATCGCTTGAACCCGATCTTCATGATGGCAAACTCGGGAGCGCGAGGTAACTACTCCCAGATCACGCAGCTCGCGGGTATGCGCGGACTTATGACGAACACAAAGGGTGAGATCATCCCCGAGCCCGTGAAGTCGAACTTTATGGAGGGCCTCTCAGTCCTGGAATACTTCACCTCCACCCACGGTGCCCGGAAGGGCCAGGCCGACACCGCACTTCGTACGGCGGACTCCGGCTACCTGACCCGCCGCCTCGTGGACGTCTCGCAAGATGTCGTCGTAAACGGTGAGGACTGTGGTGCTGAGGGCTACATCGACATACCGCTTTACCTCGACGGTGGCCGGGACGTAAACGACTCCGTGGCTGCCCGATTCCTAGCCCGCGACCTCGTGAACCCGGAGACGGGTGAGGTGGTGGCCGAGGCCGGACTGGACATCACGCGCAAGGTGCTAGCCACCTGGAGCGAGAGCCTGCCTCACGAGACGAAGGTCTCAGTTCGCACGCCGTCCAAGTGCGAGAACGCGCACGGCGTATGCCAGGCGTGCTACGGACGCGCTCTCTCGACATATAGAGCCGTGGACGTGGGCGAGGCCGTCGGTATCATCGCGGCCCAGTCCATTGGTGAGCCGGGTACGCAGCTTACGATGCGTACCTTCCACACGGGCGGTATCGCGGGCGAGGACATCACCGCCGGTCTGCCGCGGGTCGTCGAGCTTTTCGAAGCTCGTCACCCGAAGGCTGAGGCCACGCTGGCCGACATCGACGGTTTCGTCTCGCTCGAAGAGGCGGAGTCCGACCGGCTCATAAAGGTCGTCATAACGTCTTCGGACAACACCGAGAGCCGGGAGTACAAGGTCGAGCGGCAACTTCTGAAGTCCGAGTTCATCGAGGGTGCGGAGGTCGTGGCTAATACCGCGATCACGGAGGGTTCGGTCTACCCGCACCAGATCCTCGAAAACGACCTGCGCTACGACCGCAGCACGACCGCGACGGAGCGCTACATCGTGGCCGAGGTCCAGAAGGTCTACCGAACGCAGGGCGTGGACATCCACGACAAGCACATCGAGGTGATAGTGCGTCAGATGCTCCGCAAAGTCGTGGTGGACGACCCTGGCGACACGAACTACCTCCCGGAACAAGTCGCCGACAAGTTCTCCGTGCGCGCCGAGAACGCCCGAGTCGAGGAGGAGGACGGCAAGCCGGCCACCTACCACACGGTCCTCATGGGCATCACGAAGGCGTCTCTCGCCACCGACAGCTTCCTCTCCGCGGCCTCGTTCCAGGAGACCGCCCGCGTCCTCACCGACGCGGCCATCGAGGGCAAGGTCGACAACCTGGCGGGCCTGAAGGAGAACGTCATCATCGGTAAGCTCATCCCGGCGGCGACCGGATTGCCCCGATACCGGCAGCTTCAGGTACACGTCGAGGGTTACAAAGCTCGCGAAGTCGAGGACCTGGATATAGCGGCCTCTTCGGCTTCATAGCGCGTAGCCGCTTTTGGCGGTCGGTTTTTGGGCCGGAGCATTGCGCTCCGGCCCTTTTGTGTGGTGTGGAGGCGGGTGGCGTTTTCGGGTTGACATAGTGACCTTGCGGGCCTAAAATCATGCGTCGCGGCTATAAGCGGGCCATGACAAGTAATGTGTCCCGGAGATAGCGAAGTGGAAGTTTTTAGTAGTAGTCCTTTTTTAGGAAGCGGAGAGGAAGGCGCGGCCATGCCGACGACCAATCAGCTCGTGCGGAAAGCGCGGAGCATAAAGAAGGAGAAGTCGGCGACGCCGGCCTTGCAGGGCTCGCCGCAGAAGCGGGGGGTTTGCACCCGTGTTTCGACGACCACGCCCAAGAAGCCTAACTCGGCACTACGGAAGATCGCGCGCGTGCGGCTGGTGAACGGGATGGAAATCACGGCCTACGTTCCGGGCGAGGGGCATAACCTGCAGGAGCACTCCGTGGTACTGGTGCGTGGTGGACGAGTGAAGGACCTGCCGGGTGTCCGGTACAAGGTAGTGCGGGGGGCTCTGGATACTCTCGGGGTCAACAACCGCAAGCAGGGTCGTTCCAAGTACGGAACCAAGAAGTCGTAGGAGGAGAATAGGATGCCGAGGCGTGCAGCGCCCCCAAAGAAAACAATAGAGGCGGACCCGGTCTACGGGAGCGTGCTCGTGCAGCAGGTCATCAACAAGATCATGTTGGACGGCAAGAAGAGCACCGCCGAGAAGATCGTCTACGACGCCCTCGCGTATATAGAGGAGCGCACCGGGACAAGCCCCGTCCAGGTCTTGAATAATGCCCTCGACAACATCCGGCCGCGCCTAGAAGTGCGTAGCCGCCGGGTCGGTGGCGCGACGTATCAGGTGCCTATCGAAGTGCCATCGCGTCGGGCGAACACCCTGGCGTTGCGCTGGATGGTCGCCTTCGCACGGGCGCGGCGGGAGAAGACGATGGGTCGCAGGCTGGCCGGCGAGTTGCTGGACGCCAAGGACAACATTGGCTCGGCCGTCAAGCGCAAGGAAGACACGCATCGGATGGCCGAAGCTAACCGTGCTTTCGCACACTATAGGTGGTGAAGAGGTAGAGAATGGCTGTACAAGTGGCTAAAAAGACCCCGCTCAAGCGGGTAAGAAACATCGGCATCATGGCCCACATCGACGCTGGTAAGACGACGACGACCGAGCGCATCCTGCTCTACACGGGCCTCACCCACAAACTGGGCGAGGTCCATGACGGCAACGCCGTCATGGACTGGATGGCCCAGGAGCGCGAGCGCGGAATCACGATCACGTCCGCCGCGACGACGGTTTTCTGGGGTGGTATCGAAGGCTCCGGCAAGAACGGCAAAGGCCAAAAAGAGGGCGTTCATAGCCGCATCCCCGAGCAGCACCGGGTCAATATTATAGACACGCCCGGACACGTGGACTTTACAGTCGAGGTGGAGCGGTCGCTGCGGGTGTTGGACGGTTCGATAGCGTTGTTTGATTCGGTGGCGGGTGTCGAGCCGCAGTCGGAGACGGTGTGGCGGCAGGCGGACAAGTACGGTGTGCCGCGCATAGCGTTCGTCAACAAAATGGATCGCATCGGGGCGGATTTCTACAAGGCCGTTGATACGATGGTGGACCGGCTGGGGGCCAACGCGATTCCGGTGCAGTTGCCGATAGGTGCCGAGAGTGAGTTTCAGGGCATCGTGGACCTTGTCGAGATGAAGGCCACAGTGTACACGGACGACCTGGGGGCGACGTTCGAGATCACGGACATCCCCGAGGACATGCGGACGCGGGCGGAGGAGTTTCGGGACAAGTTGCTCGAAGCGGTCTCCGATCAGGACGAAGAGTTGATGGAGCTTTATCTCGAAGGCGAAGAGATAGAAGTGGATGCTCTGCGGGCCGCGATCCGCAAGGCCACCCTCGATAATCAGATGACCCCGGTCTTCTGTGGCTCCGCGTTCAAGAACAAGGGCGTTCAGCCGCTGCTCGACGGTGTCATCGACTATCTGCCGAGCCCGCTGGATGTGCCGCCCGTCGAGGGCAAAACGCTGGACGGAGAGCAAATTGTCCGCGAGGCTGACGAGAACGGCCCGCTGGCCGCGCTCGCCTTCAAGGTGCAGACCGACCCACACGTCGGGAAGCTAACGTACATGCGAGTGTACTCCGGGACGATCAAGTCTGGATCATACGTTACGAACACGTCCAAGGGCAAGCGCGAGCGGATCGGGCGTCTCTTGCAGTTGCACGCGAACAGCCGCGAGCAGCGCGAGGAGGTGTACGCCGGTGAGTTGGTGGCGGCCATCGGGCTGTCGGACACCGGGACGGGAGACACGCTGATCTCGGCGGACGACCCCGAGCAGATCGTGCTAGAGGAGATGATCTTCCCGGAGCCGGTCATCTCTCAGGCCATCGAGCCTAAGACGAAGGCCGACCAGGAGAAGCTGTCGGTCGCCTTGCAGCGTCTCGCCGAGGAGGACCCGACGTTCTCCGTGCGCGGGGACGAGGAGACGGGACAGACGATCATCTCGGGCATGGGCGAGTTGCACCTGGAGATCATCGTGGATCGACTCCTGCGCGAGTTCCGGGTTGACGCGAACATCGGTCAGCCGCAGGTTGCGTATCGGGAGACCGTTCGCAAGCGCGTCGAAGGTGTGAGCGGTAGGTTCGTGCGGCAGACGGGTGGTCGCGGCCAGTACGGCCACGCGGTTATCAACGTCGAGCACAACGAAGAGACCGGCTACGAGTTTGCGAACAAGATCGTCGGTGGCGTCATCCCGAGGGAGTACATCGGGAGCGTGGACAAGGGCATCAAGGAGGCGCTGGACACCGGCGTCGTGGCCGGGTTCCCGGTCGTGGACATCAGGGTGGAGTTGGTGGACGGTTCGTTCCACGAAGTCGACTCCAACGAGATGGCTTTCCAGATCGCGGGCAGCATGGCGATCAAGGACGCCATGAAGCGCGCCGACCCGGTGCTGCTGGAGCCCTTGATGAGCGTCGAAGTCGTCATGCCCGAGGAGTTCATGGGCGACGTAATGGGCGACCTGTCGAGTCGCCGCGGCCAGATCCAGGGTATGGACGCCCGTGGCAGCGGTCAGGTCATACGGGCGATGGTTCCGCTCTCCGAGATGTTCGGGTACGCGACCACCGTGCGGAGCAAGACGCAAGGCCGTGCGACGTTCACGATGCAGTTTGATCACTACGCCGAGGTGCCTAAGAGCATCGCGGCCGAAATAGCCCAAAGGTAGGAGGAGAAGGATGAGCAAGGGAAGGTACGAGAGGACCAAGCCGCACCTGAACGTGGGGACCATAGGCCACGTCGACCACGGCAAGACGACCCTTACGGCGGCCATCACCAAGGTGCTCGCCAAGACGGTGTCCGGGGATCCGGCGAACAAGATCGTGGCGTTCGATCAGATAGACAACGCTCCCGAGGAGCGCCAGCGCGGGATCACCATAGCGACCTCCCACCAGGAGTACGCCACCGAGAACCGCCACTACGCGCACGTGGACTGCCCCGGCCACGCCGACTACGTCAAGAACATGATCACCGGCGCGGCCCAGATGGACGGAGCCATCCTCGTGGTGTCCGCGGCCGACGGCCCGATGCCCCAGACAAGAGAGCACATACTCCTCGCCCGTCAGGTGGGAGTGCCCTACATCGTGGTGTTCCTCAACAAGGCCGACATGGTCGACGACGAGGAGCTGTTGGAGCTAGTCGAGATGGAAGTCAGGGAGCTCCTGTCCGAGTACGACTTCCCAGGAGACGACATACCCGTGGTCACGGGATCCGCCCTCAAGGCGCTCGACGGGGACGAAGGGGAGCTTGGAGAGGCCGCCATCGTGTCGTTGATGGAGGCCGTTGACTCGTACATACCAGAGCCCGAGCGAGCGGTCGACAGGCCGTTTCTGTTGGCTGTTGAGGACGTGTTCACGATCCAGGGCCGCGGAACGGTCGCGACGGGCCGGGTGGAGGCCGGTCAGGTCGCCATCAACACCGAGATCGAAGTGGTTGGCATCCGACCCACGCGCAAGACGGTGGTGACCGGAGTGGAGATGTTCAACAAGTCCATGGACGCGGCTCAGGCCGGGGACAACATCGGGGCGCTTCTAAGAGGCGTCAAGCGGGAGGACATAGAACGGGGACAGGTCCTGGCCAAGCCCGGCACGATAAACCCGCACACCAAGTTCAAGGCCGAGGTGTACGTACTCAGCAAGGAAGAGGGAGGGCGCCACACGCCGTTCTTCTCCAACTACCGGCCGCAGTTCTACTTCAGGACCACCGACGTGACCGGGGAGATCCGGTTGGAGGAGGGAGTGGAGATGGTGATGCCCGGAGACAACACGGTGATGAACGTGGAGTTGATAGCGCCGATAGCGATGGACGAGGGGCTCAACTTCGCCATTCGCGAGGGTGGGCGGACCGTGGGCGCGGGCGTCGTCACCGAGATCGTGGAGTAGGTGACTTATGGCCGTCTCTAAGATACGGATAAAGCTGAAAGCCTACGACCACGAGGTCATAGACAAGACGGCTAAGTCCATAGTGGAA
>Ga0136640_10001024_pt1 | contig 11016 bp, 10 predicted proteins | sample AntDrymUQ8642106_2_FD_105498 | JGI IMG/M metagenome (GOLD analysis project Ga0136640, IMG submission 105498) | Polar desert sand microbial communities from Dry Valleys, Antarctica - metaG UQ864 (21.06) | ecosystem: Environmental > Terrestrial > Soil > Desert | place: Antarctica: Dry Valley...
CTGCGTCGTCGCCCTGTACGAAGGCATCGATGTTTGCGTCGACGCCGGGTGCGGCCTCGAGCGTCACGTTGCCCGTGATGTTCACGGTCTCCGCGAAGACGCCGCTCGTGACGACGATCGCCGACCCGTTGTTGTTGAGACGCGTCGCCGCGTTCCCGGTCGAGATCGCGCCGTTCAGCGTGCCGAACACCCGATCGTTGTCGTTGTCCTCGGCCGTGCCGATCTGCCCGTCGCCGTCGTAGTCCCCGCAGCTCAGGTCGTCGACCGCCGTGAACGCCGGATCGTCAGGTGCGTTCTGGCAGTTGCCTTCGACCTGCACGCCATGGTTGGCGAGCGCGCTTGGCGCCAGCACCAATCCCGTCGCACACGCGATCAGCCCCGTCAACGCTGCCTTACCTGCCCCCCGGCGGTGAGATGCGACATTTCTTCGCAACTCCATGTTCCTCCTCTGGACCGACGCCGCGCCCCGCGGCGACCGTCGGCATATTCGTGATGATTTGATGCGGGTCGAAGAGTGTTTCGCAAAGCGCACTCGATCGGTTCAAGACGGTTGAACCTTTCGGATGGATGAACCTTCGGGGCGGGTAGTGCGAAGTAATGGTTGATGACCACCACGGGTCCGGACAGATGCCTGAGTCAGGATGGAAGCCCGTGAGCGCAGCGGCGGCGGCGGTTTCGAATGACCCCGAGGTCGCGTTGATGGCCCGGATCGCCGCTGGCGAGCAAGGAGACGCCCTCGGGCGCCTCATCGAGCGCTACTCACGACCTCTATATGGACTTGGGATGAGACTTTTGGGTGACAAGGGAATGGCGGAGGAGCTGGTACAGGACTCATTCGTGCGGGTCTGGCGCAGCGCCTCGAGCTATGACTCCGAGCGCGGCTCCGTGCGCACCTTCGTCTACACGATCGCCCGGCGCGCGGCGATCGACCTCCAGCGTCGCTCGAACCGGATTCCCGTCCCGGTCGAGCTTGCTGCCGACGACCGTCCGGTCGGCCAGGAGGCCGGCGTGCCCGACAGCTTCGATCGTCTCCTGACCCAGCTCGAGGTGCGCGAGGCCATGTCGACCCTTTCCGACTCCCACCGGGAAGTGGTCGAGCTCTTCTACGACGGTGGGCTGAGCCAGCGTGAAATCGCCGAAAGAATCGACGTGCCGCTGGGGACCGTGAAGACCCGCACGTATCACGCGCTGCGCGCGCTTCGCTTGCAGCTCGAAGAAAGAGGACTGGATGTCTGAACAGCGGGACAAGCGCGGCGAGGCCGCGGCATACGCGATGGGCGCACTGTCGTCCGAAGAGCAGGCAGGCTTCGAGACAGAGCTCGCTCGTGACCGAGAGCTCGCGGCGGAGCTGCGCGCGCTCGGCGCGACGGTTGCCCTCCTGCGGGAGGCGGCCGAGCCGTTCGACGTCCCCGAAGGCCTCGCGGATCGTGTCCACGCCGAGGTCGCGCGAACCGTCGCTGGCGGGGCCGCCTCCCTGAACGGCGCCACGCCTTTGGCCACAGCGCCGGTCGCCGAGCCGGAGGCCGATAAGCCGCAGGCCGCCGAGCCGGTGGTGTCGGCATCGCAGGCGCGCGGCGTAGCCGAGGCCGAGGGCTCCTTCCGTTCGCGCCTCGCCATGCCTCGCGTCGGCTGGAGCTGGCCGCGGCGCATCGCCTTCGCGGGCGGGCTGGCCGTCTCCCTGGCGGCCGCCGTGGTGATCGGCGCCCAGCTCGGTGGCGGATCCGAAGGCGAGCTCGAGGTAGCGGGCGACCTGACCGCTCCCGACGGTGGTGCCACGGTGGCGGCGGTGGACGTGCGCGAGCTCGGCATCGGGCGCGAGATCTCTCTCGAGTCCGACTCGCTTCCGATCCTGCCCAAGGGCGAGTACTACGAGGTCTGGTTCGTCGCTCCCGACGACAGCGCGTCCGATCCCAACCGGATCTCGGCCGGCACCTTCCACCCGGACCTCGATGGCAGCTCCGACGTCGACTTCACGGCGGCGGTCGACCCGTCGCTCTACCCGCTGATCGAGATCACCGCGGAGCCCGGAGACGGCGATCCGGCGCCCACGGACAACGTGGTCGCAAGGCTCGACTCGGCAAGCTAGGAGCCTGCGGCCCGGATCCCGCTGCGGTGGTCTCGACCCGGATGCGCCCCTATGCTGCGGGCGTGTCCGCGAAGCGCTCCGACCGCCTTCAGGTAGCGCAGGTGACCCCGCTTCCCTGGGGTCAGCGCCACGAGATCAACGAGTTCGTCGAACGCACCTCGGCCGAGCTGGCCGAGCGTGGTCACCGGGTCGTCGTCGCGGCACCCTCCAGCCTGCGCGGCGGCGCCCGCGACGCAAGGCGGCTGATCGAAGCGGCCCGGGTTGAGCCCGACGCTCTGTTCAACGGCGCGTGGCGTGGCGAGAGGGCCGGCGGTCCGGGTGGCCCTCCGGTCCTGGCGGTCGGCCCCGGGCTGCCGATGCCGAGGGGCCCGAGGCCACGCGCCGCACCGGTGCCGCTCGACGTCTCGAGGGCGCTCGAGGCCCTGCTCGGCGGCATCGACTTCGACCTCGTCCACGTCCACGACCCGTTCGCTCCAAGCGCCGCATCCGTCGCGCTCCGGCACTCTCGCTCGCTCAACGTGGGCAGCTTTCACGAGCCCTCCGAGCGAGTGCTGTCGACGCAGGTTGCGCGCCCTTTGGTCGAGATCTTCTTCGGCCGGCTCGACGCGCGCACCGCGAGCTGCGGTGAGACCTCTGACCTCATGCGCCGCTACTTCCCGGGGAGCTACGAGCTGGTTGAGCCCGGGGTCCGGGCGCTCGAGGGAGCCTGGCCGGGGCCGCCCGGCGGCGATGGAGCTAGGCCGTTCCGGATCGCGTTCTGCCTGGAGGAGGAGCGGGGGGCGCTGCGGCTTTTCATGCGAGCGCTCAGGCGCCTTCCCGAAGCGCTCGACTGGGAGGCCGCCGTATGGCTGGCCGACGGCGGCGAGGTGCGGATGTCCCGCCGCCTGCGCGAGCGCGTTCGGGTCGTGGGGCCGAGGTCCGCGGACCCCGACGAGCTGGTCGCCGGCGCCGACGCAGTCTGCGTCGCATCGGGCGGGCCCCGCGTGGCGCCCGGCCTCGTCAGGGCAGCTCTCGGCTCGGGGACGATCCCGGTCACGTCGCAGCTTCCCCTCTACTCAGAGCTCGTCCGTGGCGGCGAGGTGGGCCTGATGTTTCCGCCCGGCGATGCGATCACGCTGGCGGGCCAGCTCGAGCGTCTCGCGACCGACGAGGGTCTGCGGCGGCGCCTCCTCGAATCCGCGCGCGGCGCCGGCCGCGACTGGGTGGCGGCGACCGACCAGATCGAGGAGATCTACCGCCGTCTGACGGCGCGCCGGCACGACTCCACGGGCGACCCGTCCGTGCGCAAACGGATCTCCCGGCGCAAGCAGATCGGCGTCGACCTCCACATGCACACCGATCACTCGCCGGACTGCGCCACGCCGGTCCGCACCCTGCTCGAGACCGCGAGGGAGCGCGGGCTGGGAGCGATCGCGATCACCGATCACAACGAGGTCTCGGGCGCGCTCGAGGCGAGGGAGATCGCGGACGAGGTCGGGATCAAGGTCATCGTTTCCGAGGAGGTGAAGACCGCCGAGCAGGGGGAGGTGATCGGGCTCTTTCTCTCCGAGAAGATCGAGCGCGGGATGACGATGGCGGAGACGATCGCCGAGATTCGCCGCCAGGATGGGCTGGTTTACGTTCCGCATCCCTTCGACCGGCTCCACTCCGTGCCCGACTACGAGCACCTCCTGGACATGGTCGAGGAGATCGACATCCTCGAGGTGTTCAATCCTCGCGTCGCGTTGACCGCCTTCAACGAGGAGGCGGAGCGTTTCGCCGCCAAGTACCGGATCGTGCCCGGCGCCGGCTCGGACAGCCACGTCGCCCAGGGCCTCGGCAGCGTCATGATCCGCGTCCACGACTTCGACGGGCCGGCGGAGTTCCTCGAGGCGATGCGCGACGCCGACATCGTCCGCAAGCACAAGAACCTCGTCTACGTGCAGGCGCTGAAGTTCATCCAGACGAGCGGTGGGCGAGGTGGGAGAAGGGTGAGCAAGCCCTGATGCAGGGCGGCGGTGCGGCAGGAGGGCAGGAGGCTTCGTCAAAGAAGGCACCGGCCGTGCCAGTGACCGACGACGAGATTCAGGAGAAGTACCTCGAGCGCGCGATTCGCGAGCTGAACTCGCTCACGCGCCAACTCCAGGAGTGCTCGCATTGCCCCCGCGGCAACCTGATGCCGGTCCTCGGCTCCGGGCATCCACAGGCCGACGTGATGATCCTCAAGCACGCGCCGACCGCCGCCGAGATCGAGGAGGGCGTTGCCTTCTACGGCCGGGCCGGCAACGCGCTCATGAAGAGCTTCAAGCGTCTCGGCATCGACCCGTTGACGGTCTACGGGACCCTTTGCGTGAAGTGCCCGATCTCGGACCCCTCGCTCGCGGGCGCCGAGTGCGTCGAGCGAATCGTCGAGGAGATCGCGATCGTGAGCCCCAGGCTGATCGTGGTGATGGGCGCCGACGCGCTCGAGGCGCTGAACGAGGTCGGCGTGCCGCTCGCCCGCGTGCTCGAGCCGGTCCTCGGCGAGGTGCAGCCCTTCACGCCGACGATCGAGGCACTCCACGTGCCCGACATCGATGCTTCGCTCGACTCGGATGACTCAAAGCGCGAATTCTGGCGAGCGTTCCGCGTGCTGGGCGACTGGTACTCGGACCTGCCGCCTTATTGAGCGCGGATCGGGCACGCCTCACTCCCTACTTGCCTCGCGGCGTCACCGCCAGCGAGACCTCGTCCGCCCCGCGCCCGCGTTTCAGCTTGAGGACGCGGGCGCCTTTGCGCGAAACGATCTTCGCCCCCTTCGCCTTCGCCCGGTAGCCCTTGCGGTAGTGGATCGGCGGCATGAAGACCTCGGTGCGAGCCCGGCGCCGAAGTTTCTTGCCGGTAGGGGTCCGGGTCGAGTACGTGAGCTCGAAGCGGCGGTTCTCCAGGTCGAAGTCGTAGGCGAGCGGCGTGCCGGCGACGGCCCTGGGGTAAGGGCGCGACGAGACGCGGAGCTTGTCGCGAGCGAGGTTCTCTCCCCGCGGCGGCAGGTTGGGGTCGGACACGAGTGACTGGAGCCCGGTGCCGGTGGTGGTCGGGTCGTCGCAGTCGCAGTAGTGCCACTGCTGCCAGCCGATCATCGCCTCGTCGGCCAGCTCGGCGACGCGCTCGATCGTCTCGAGGTCGTCCGTGGCCGCGTACTCCGTCAGGAGGAGCGCGTCGCCGGTTTCCTCGGATTGAGCCTCGGCGTTCGAGAGCGTGAGGTCGTAGCCCGTGTCGCAGACGCCGTCGCCGATCGCGCCGACCCCGCTGGGAAAGACCTCGCCCAGGCAGTACATGTTGAACGCGAAGCCCGCGTTCGGATCGCCCGTGTCGCCGTGCGAGGTGTCGGCCCCGAAGTCGAAGAGGAGCAGTGGCGCGTACCAGACGAGGGTCTTGCGATCGACCTCGCGGATCGCCTCGATGACCCGCTCGGAGAACGGCTCGAGGAACTGGTTGTCGAAGGCGGGGCAGCCCGCGTTCGAGGCGCACGTGGGGTACTGGCTGCCGGGCCACGGCTCGTTCAGGAGGTTGTAGCCGAGGACGTTGCGGCGGCCTTCGAAGCGCTTGGCGATCTCCTTCCACATCCCCGCGAACGACTCCTGAAGCGGCCGGCCGGCGGCATCGGGGTCGTTCGCCCAGAAGTGGTCGAAGGCGCGAGAGAGCGCGGGCATCACGAGGTAGTTGCCGGGGAACCCCTGCTTCGGCTCTGCGGGAAGCGCTGCCGCGTCTCCCACCACCGCCCAGTCCGGAAAGCCCTCGCCCTCGAAGCGCTCGTTGTAGAGGTCCTGGTGGACGTCGAGCATGGTGAAGATGTCGTGGCGCGCGAGCCGCCGCTCCGTGCGGGCGATGCTTCGCAGGTAGCCCGAGCGGTAGCGCGCCTTTCCACTCGGGCCGGGCAGCTCGGGCTCGATCCCGTTCTGGATCAGCCCGAGGCGGATCGTGTTGAACCCGTGACGCCGCAGGAAGCGCATGTCGTTCGGTCCGAAGCCGGCGTCGACGGGCCGGTAGGAGCCAACTTTGTAGACCATGTTCCAGCCGTGGAGGATCACCACCCGGCCGCGCTTGTCGGTGATCCAGCGCCCCTCGTGGGAGAGCGGGCCCCTGGGGGCAGCGTCGGCAGCGCCGGCGACGAGGAGGATCAGGAGGAGCGCGAGGGCTCCTGCGCGCTTCACGGGGCCGCGGCCTCGGCGAGGGTTGACATCGCCTCGAGGTCCGCGCTCGCCAGGCCGCGCGCGACCGCCACGTCGAGCGCGTCGTAGCGCCCCAGCTCCGTTCGCGCCTCCTCGGCGTTCGGGGCCGCAACCCCGACGGTGCCCTCGGGCTCTTCCAGGCGCTCGAAGTGGTTTCGGTAGCCGTCGTGGAGGTCGCGATAAAAGGACTCTTCTTTGGCGAGCCGCCGCTTCGCGTCGGCGCCGACGGCCGTCCTCACGTAGCCCATCACGGGCGGCGCCTCACGGCCGGCCTCAGAGGCGCCTCGCTCGACGTTCGCCCTGGCGTCGCGAGCGAAGCCGGGGGTCATCCAGTTGAAGAAGACGCCGTCGAACTCGGCCCCCGCGAACGCGCACATCTTCGGCCCCATCGCTGCCAGCACGATCCGGATGTCTCCGAGCGCGTCGCGGAGCGCAGGCACGGCCTCGCGCATCCTGGTCAGGGGCTTCTTCGAGAAGCCGGCGCCGACCCCGATCCAGAGGCGTTCGCGCGGCAGGCCGAGCTCCTCGATCCGCGCGCCGATGTCAGCCGGCTCGTGCCTGTCGAGCGCCATGACGCCGACGCCGAGGTCGATGTCGTCGGAGCCCTCGGCAAAGCTCGCGAGGGTTTCGAGGCCGCTCGCGGCCGGGTGGTCGTTCGACCAGATCGAGACGTAGCCCAGCTCGGCGCAACGGGCAGCAAGAGGTGTCGCGATGCCCGGCTCGAGCCCGGCCGCAACCCCGTAACCACGACTTTCGCCGGCCATGGCCCGACCTTAGCGGCCGCAGCCGTTCACTGCGAGGGACGCTCGAGGAGCGCCACGCACTCGACATGCGGCGTCTGCGGAAACATGTCGACCGGCCTGACCCGGCGCAGGACGTAGCCGGCGTCGGTGAGTTGCGCCGCGTTCGGCGCGAGCGTCGTGGGGTTGCACGAGACATAGACGATGCGCGGCGCCTCCGCCTCGATCACCCGGCGCACCACCTTCTTCGAAAGGCCGGCACGCGGCGGGTCGAGCACGAGGACGTCGGGCTTGCCGGCCTCTTCGACGAGCGGGCGAATGCCCAGGCGAGCGTCGGCCGCGACGAAGCGCGCGTTCGCGATCCCGTTTCTCTTCGCGTTTCGCTCGGCGTCGGCGACCGCCTCCGGCACGGATTCGACCCCCCACACCTCGCCCGCCTGGCTTGCGAGCGAGAGGCCGATCGTCCCGATCCCGCAGAAGAGGTCGAAGAGCCGCTCCGAGCCCGTCAGCCCGGCGTACTCAGCACAGATCGCGTAGAGCTGTTCCGCCATGCGGGTGTTTGTCTGGAAGAAGGCCGCGTGCGAGACCCGGAAGCGAAGCCCACACAGCTCCTCTTCCAGATGCTCCTCGCCGAGCACTCCCGTCGGGCCGTCGGTGCCTCCCGCGGGTCCGTCGATCACGGTATGAAGGTCGACGGGCGGGCGGACGAAGTCGGCGGCGCTCGTCACCAGACGAGTCTGGACCTGACCCGTGCGCACACCCTCTCGCACGACGAGGTTTCTCAAGACTCCGCGCTCGTCGTCGGGACCGTAGGCGGGCAGCCCCTCCGAGCGAGCCCAATCGCGGAGGGTGTTCCGCGCTTCGTTGTTCGTGTCGGAGGCGAGATGGCAATCCTCGACGTCGACGACCTCGCGCCAGTTGCCCCGCCGGTGGAAGCCGAGCACGAGCTCTCCGTCCTCGCGCTCGCCGAACGAGTACTCGAGCTTGTTGCGATAGCGCCAGGGCTCTGCGGCCGGGACGATCGGCTCGAGCTCGAATCCGTCCAAGCCGCCGAGGCGCCGTAGCGCTTCCTCCACCTGCTCCGTCTTCAACGCGAGCTGACGCTCGTAGGCGAGGCCCTGCCACGGCGCCCCCGGGCACGGCTCGCCCTCGTGGAGGCAGGTGTCGGCAACCCGCTCGGGACTGGGCTCGATCAGCTCGATCGTCGCCGCCTCGGCGTAACCCTTCTTCGAACGGCCGACGCGAGCCCTCACGACGTCTCCCGGCAGGGCGCCGGAGACGAAGACGACGAAGCCGTCCTCACGACGCGCGATGCCGCGGCCACCCTGGGCGAGCGACTCCACCGTCAGCTCCAGCTCCTGCCCCCGAGGTGGCCGAGCGCTGCGTGGAGGGGCGGTGGACATCGCCCCTATCGTGGCAGCCCGGTGCGGGCTTACTTCTTCTCGAGCCGGCGCTCGATATCGTCGAGGATGCCCTTGCGTGCCTTGCCGCGCTTTTCCTGGGTGCGGACCTTGCGCAGCTCGGCGGCCTTGAGGTCTTTCAGGCGGGACTTCACCTGGGTCGCGTTCAGGGCGTCGTAGCCGACGATCGGCTCGGCCCCGCCGACACCGGCGCGGCGACGCAGCCTGTCGGCCTCGACCAGCGCGGGCTCGGCCGAGGTGCGCACGCGCTTCGCGGCGCGGCCGGCCGTCTTCTCGGCGCGCTTTCGCGCGGGGGCAACCCGGGTCTCGACTTGCTTTCGGGCCTGGTCCACGAGCTTCTCCAGCTCGGCGATCAGCTCGTCGGTCTGCTGGCGACTGCGGCTGACGAGGCGGCTAACCATCGCCTCCGCGTCGCCGCGGGTCATGCGCCCGCGCCCGACCGCGTCGTCGACGACCTCCTGGACCCGGTCGCGGCTGAGAGTCACGCTGCGCTCGAGCGCGTCACGAAAAGCCTCGACGCTCTTGTCGCCGCGAGCTGCGGAGCCGCTCGAGCGCGGCGACGACTTCGTGGCGGCGCGCTTGGCCGGCTTGGTCTTCGCGCCCTTCTTCTGGGTGGCCACTTGCTCTCCGATCGTCGCGGCGTGCGGGGTCGCGCGCCAGCCTATCCCGCGGGCGATCGGAACACGGCGCTCACCGGCGCGTGGTCGGACAGTCGCACCCGCAGGCCGTCGGGCCCCGCCACCTCGCGCCGCTCGGGTGGCCACGCCGTGGGCGGCTCGACGGTCTCGAGGCCGCGGACCAGCAGGTGGTCGAGCGAGTCGTCCGCGGTCGGCCCGTGAAGGTCGAAGCGCTCGGCGAGGTCGCGGTAGATGTCGCTCTGGCTTGGCCGGACGTTCAGGTCCCCGCCCAGGATCAGGGCGGAGCCGCCGGCCCATTCGAGGGACCGCTCGGCGGCAGTGCGAACCTCGCTCTCGGCTCGAGCGCGGAGCGCGGAGCCGGCGCTCGCGTGGAGGTTCGCCACGCAGACGCCGCTCTCGAGGCGCGTGAACGCGAGCACGCGGCGCTCGGGGTCGGGCCCAGGGCTCACCGTAAGCTCCAGCCGCTCGGCGACCGCGCCGCGGACGAGGGTCAGGTTCGACCCGCCCTCGTTCGAGGCGATGAGGTCAGGGTTGAGCCAGGTGAGCGCGCGCCGAAGCGGAGCGAGCGAGTTGCGAGAGGTCAGGGCCCGATGGGCCTCGGCGCCACAGAGTGCGGCGAGAGGCTCCGCCCAGCGAGGTGGGCATTCTTGAAGGAGGGCGACGTCCCAGTCCGTCGCGGCGAGAAGGGTGGCGAACTCGCCGGTGAGGTCGCGGTTCACCTGGGCGTGGGTTGCGTTTCGCTCGGTCAGCCGAAGGGCGCGCGAGCGCTTCGTGAGGAGCGCGGGGTCCGGCGGGAAGTCCCGGCCGTGGAAGACGTTCCATGTGAGGGCGCGAACCACCGCACTAGTATCCGCGCCTTTCCGATGGCGGGACCCAGACATTTCCTGACCGGCGAGGAGCTGAGCCGCGACGAGCTGGTGGCGCTCGTCGACCGAGCTGCCGAGCTCAAGGCGGGCCGCGCCGACGGGCTCGGCTCGGAGTCGCTTCGGCGTCGTTCCGTCGCGCTCTTCTTCGAGCGACCGTCGACCCGGACGCGGATCTCCTTTCAGGTGGGCGTGACTGAGCTCGGCGGCGATCCCTTGCCGCTACGCGCCGACGAGCTGCAGCTCGGGCGAGGCGAGTCGGTGGGGGACACGGCCCGGATCCTGTCGCGATTCGTCGCGGCGATCGTGATCCGCTCGGGCTCGCACGAGACGGTGGCCGAGCTGGCCGAGCACGCCGAGGTGCCTGTGATCAACGCGCTCACCCCCCTCCATCATCCGTGCCAGGCGCTCGCCGACCTCCTGACGCTGAGCGAGCGCTTCGGCTTGCTGGAAGGCCTGCGGGTTGCCTACGTGGGCGACGGCAACAACGTCGCGCGCTCGCTTGCGATCATCGGTCGCAGGGCGGGGGTGGAGGTGGCGGTCGCCTCGCCCCCGGGCTACGCCCTTCCCGACGGCGTCGCCTCGGTCTCCACGGATGACCCGTTCGCGGCTGCGGCCGGGGCCGACGCTCTCTACACCGACGTCTGGATCAGCATGGGTGACGAGGAGGCGGCCGCCGAGCGCAGGGCGGCGCTGGGCCCCTACCAGCTTCGGGAGGAGTTGATGGACGTGGCCGCGAAGCGCGCGATCGCGCTCCACTGCCTGCCCGCCCACCCCGGTGAGGAGATCAGCGAGGGAGTCCTCTACGGCGAGCGCTCCGCCGTGTGGGACCAGGCTGAGAACCGGCTTCACGCGCAGAAGGCGCTGCTGGAGCTGCTCCTCGGCGTGCAGCACTAGGCAGCTCGCTCAGAAGCCGCGCCCACATGACCCGTCGCGAGCGCCCTTGCGGGCGGCCCACTGTTGTCCTTTCGTGATGCCCTGTTTAGCTACGGTTCGCGGATGAGCCTTGGCGGGGGACGCGCCCGCATAGTCGCGCTGGTCTTGGCGATTGCCTTCGTCGCGGCGATGGCGTATCTCC
>Ga0136640_10001025_pt1 | contig 11016 bp, 16 predicted proteins | sample AntDrymUQ8642106_2_FD_105498 | JGI IMG/M metagenome (GOLD analysis project Ga0136640, IMG submission 105498) | Polar desert sand microbial communities from Dry Valleys, Antarctica - metaG UQ864 (21.06) | ecosystem: Environmental > Terrestrial > Soil > Desert | place: Antarctica: Dry Valley...
CGAAGCGGAACCGCACCCGCAGATGCGTCTCGTCGGCGGCCCCCGGCGGCTGCAGGCGCAACTGGCCACTCATGCCGAGATGGGCGAGCACCGCCTCGTCGGGGCCGGTGTCCTCGGATCCGGCGTCCTCGGGTCCGGCGAGCTCCAGCCACAGGTACTTACCGCGGCGCCGCGCCGCGCGCAGCGCCCGGCCGGCCAGCCGGGCGGCGAAGTCGAGGTCCCCGGCGACGTGGCGGCGCACCGCGCGGAGGTGACGCACCTCAACGGCGCTGATGGTGCGGCCCGCGACGTGCTCGGCGAGCCCGAGGCGGACGACCTCGACCTCGGGCAGCTCAGGCACGCGATCCTCTCCAGGGGCCCGACAGCTCAGTCGACCGGGGTGGGCCCGTCCGACAGGGCGCGCCAGGCCGCCTCGGCGGCACGCTGCTCGGCTTCCTTCTTGGTGCGGCCCCGGCCCGATCCGCGGTCCGTGCCGGCGATCACCACGGTGGCGGTGAACTCCTTGAGGTGGTCCGGCCCGACGTCCGCGACGCGGTAGTCGGGCACGCCCAGCTCGGTCGCGGCGGTGAGCTCCTGCAGGCTTGTCTTCCAGTCCAGCCCGGCGCCCCGCAGCGGCGCCTCCACGAGCAGCGGGTCGAACAGCCGGTGCACCATCCGCCGCGCAGTCTCGCTGCCGTCCTGCAGGTACACCGCGCCGATCAACGCCTCGGTGGTGTCGGCCAGGATGCTGTCCTTGTCCCGGCCGCCGGTCAGCTCCTCGCCGCGTCCCAGCAGGACGTGCTCGCCCAGGCCGTTCTCGCCCAGGCCGCGGGCTACCCTGGCGAGCGCGTGCATGTTGACCACGCTGGCCCGGAGCTTCGCGAGCTGACCCTCGGGCAGCTCGGGATGGGTGCGGTACAAGTGGTCGGTGACGACGAGGCCGAGCACGGCGTCACCGAGAAACTCCAACCGCTCGTTGGGCCTCAGGCCACCGTTCTCATATGCGTAGGAGCGGTGGGTGAGCGCGAGCGTCAGCAACTCCGCGTCGAGATCGACACCGAGCGCACCGAGAAGCGGAGCCCGGTCGACCGACCGGACCCGCGACGACCGCTCCCCCACCGCGCCTCGCAGCAGCGGCTCAGGCGGGCCGGACGACTTGGCGTCCGTCGTAGGTGCCGCACGAGGGGCACAGGACATGCGGGAGCTTCGGCTGCCGGCACGCCCGGTTCGGGCAGGCCACGAGAGTGGGTGCCGTGGTCTTCCACTGGGACCGCCGCGAGCGGGTGTTCGACCGCGACATCCTGCGCTTCGGGACGGCCACGTTACTGGTTCTCCTTAGTCTGTTCCGGCGAACCGCTGCTTCAGGACGGCCCAGCGAGGATCCATCGTCTCATGCCCGTGGTCGGGTTCGAGCTCGGCCCGCCTTCCCCCGCACTCCGGGCACAGGCCCGGGCAGCCCTCCCGGCACAGCGGCACCTGCGGCAGGGCGAGGATCACCGCGTCGCGCACCACCGGTTCGAGGTCGACGAGGTCCGCAACGATCCGGCTGACCTCGTCGGGTTCGGTGGTGTCGTCGGTGGCGCTCTCCGGGTACGCGAAAAGCTCGGTCAGCCCAACCTCGAGCCGGTCGGTCATCGGATCCAGACAGCGGGCACACTCACCGGTGATCTCTGCGACGGCGGTGCCGGAGACCAGCACCCCTTCCATCACGGACTCCAGCCGCACGTCCACCCGCACGTCACCGCCCTCGGGTACCCCGATTACGCCCCACCCCAGGCCCGCGGGGGCGGGGGCCTCGCGATGGTACGTGCGCATCGAGCCAGGTCGCCGTCCAAGGTCCCTGGTGTCGATCACCCAGGGGCCGGACGGGTCCGGGCGAGCGGGGGAAGCGTTCTGCGGCATGGAGCGTCCAGGCTACCTGACCACACCGGGTGGGGCGAGATCATCAGTATCGGTCGGAGGTATCGGCCGGAACCGGCCCGAGGTTGTGCCGCCCGCGGCCGACGGTCCGCAGGGTGCGGGTCAGCAGCTCCTCGAACTCGGCGAGGGTGCCGTCGACGTAGGCATCGCACTCCCCTCGGAGGCGGGTCGCCTCGGCACCGGCCTCCGCCACGAGCCGCGCGGACTCGGCACGCGCGGCATGCACCACCTCGGTCTGCTCCACCAGCCTGGTCTGCTCCATGCGCCCCTCGGCTACCGACCGCTCGTAGGCGGCTCGACCGGCGGCGGCCATCCGCTCGGCCTCGCCCTCGGCCCGGCCGGTCAGCTGATCGTACTCGTGCCGGCCGGCGGCGACGGTGCGCTCGGCCTCGGCCTGCGCGCCGGCCACCAGCTTCTCGGCCCGCGCGCGGGCGTCGTCGAGCAGGCGCTGCGCCTCGCTCCGTGCACCGCGCACCGTCTGCTCGGCTTCGGTGCGCGTGGCGGTGAGCTGCTCGTCCGCCTGTTGCTGCGCGGCGCCGACGATGTCGTCCCGGTGGTCGAGCACATCCTGGGCGTCGTCGAGCTCGGCTGGAATGGCGTCGCGGACGTCGTCGAGGAGCTCGAGGACGTCGCCGCGGGGCACCACACACCCCGAGGTCATCGGCACCCCCCGCGCCTCCTCGAGGATCGTGACGAGCTCGTCGAGCGACTCGAAGACCCGATACACCTGCCCACTCCTCATCTCACCGACGTGCTGTCGGGCTGCGCCTGCGCCCTGACAGCCCTGTCCCTGAACAGGGCAGCCTGTCCCTGAACAGCCCAGCCTGTCCCTGAACAGCAGAGTGTGCCTGCTCGACCCACCGTTACCGGGTAACCGGACCGGCGTGTCCGTCCACCGTCAGGCTTGCTCGGCGAGGCGGTGGGTCAGTCGCTGGTAGATCTCGGGCGACAGCAGGTGGGCCACGTCACCGCCGTAGGTCGCCACCTCCTTGACGAGCGAGCTGGACAGGAAGCTGTAGAGCGGGTTGCTGGGCAGAAACAGGGTGTCGACGCCGGAGAGCCGGAAGTTCATCTGTGCCATCTGCAGCTCGTAGTCGAAGTCGCTGACCGCCCGCAGGCCCTTGACGATGGCGCCGATGCCGTTGGCCTCGCAGTAGTGCACGAGCAGGCCGTGCCAGGAGTCGACCCGTACCTGGGGCAGGTGCTCCGTCATCTCGCCGAGCATCTCGATGCGCTCGTCCACGGTGAACAGGCTGCGCTTCGTTTTGTTGATCAAGACGGCGACGATGACCTCGTCGAACTGGTTCACGGCCCGCTCGATGATGTCGAGGTGGCCGTTGGTCGCCGGGTCGTAGGAACCGGGACACACCGCGCGCCTCATGGCGCGGAACCGTAGTGCACGCGGGTGTCCCCATACCTGCGTTCGGTGATCGCCACCACCCCGTCCGGCCAGATCGGCACGGCACTGCGGGCAGAGCGCTCCACGACGAGCAGCGCGCCGGGGGCCAGCCAGCCGCCGTCCACCAGCGTGGCCAGCACGCCGGCCAGCGCGGCGTCGTCGAGGGCGTACGGCGGGTCGAGCAGTACAAGGTCGTAGGGGGGGTCCGGCGGACCGGCGAGAACGGAGCCGACGGTGGCGGTGCGCACGTCCGCGCCGGAGAGCCCGAGGCCCGCGGCGTTGCGGCGGACGGCGGACGCCGCCCGGGCGTCCGACTCGACGAAGAGCGCGTGTGCCGCGCCCCGGGAGAGCGCCTCCAACCCGAGCGCTCCTGAGCCGGCATAGAGGTCCAGCACCCGAGCGCCGTCGAAGTCCATCCGGGCCTCCAGCGCGCTGAACATCGCTTCCCGGGTCCGGTCGGACGTGGGCCGGGTCCCGCCGGGCGGCACCGCGATCTGTCGCCCGCCGACTGTCCCGGCCACGATCCGCGTCACCCGGCCATCCTCACCCGCGAGAACGGGTTACGTAGCCGGGAGCTCGGCGCGCTGGCGGCGTTCTGGCCGCTTGTCCTTCGGCGGGTCCGTGAATCTTCGCACCATGAGTAGTACCGCCCTGCTAGCCTGGGTGCATGACTGTCACCAAGATCTCGGTGTCACTGGAGGAGGAGACACTCGCCGCAGCACGCATCGCCGCGGAGGAGGCGGGACTCAGCCTGTCGGCGTGGCTGTCGCAAACCGCCCGGCAAGCCGCGAAGCTGGCCGCCGGGCACGCAGCCGTACGCGAGTACGAGGACGAGGCCGGTGCCTTCACGCAGGAGGAGATCGACCGCGCCGACGAGATCCTCGACGAGCTGGGCGTTCGCCCCGCTGCGTGGTGACCCTCGTCTATGACACCGGTGCATTGCTCGCCGCCGAACGTGACGATCGGACCATGTGGGCAGTACATCGTCGCGGTCTCGACCGCGCCGGTCAGGCCGTCGTCCCGGCCGTGGTATTGGGACAGGCATGGCGAGGTGGACCGCAGCCGCAGCTCTCCCGCCTGCTGAAGGGCTGTTTCATCGAGTCTTTCGACGAGAACGCCGGGCGCGCGGTCGGCCGCCTGCTCCGCGATACCGGCACCTCCGATGTGGTCGATGCACACGTCGTGCTCACCGCGCTGCGGTACCAGGCCGCGGTGCTCACCTCAGACCCTACCGATCTGCAGCGGCTCGCCGCCGCCACGAAAGTTCGACTCCGGCTGCACCAGGTGTAGTGGACCCGCCGGATCTGCGTTCAGGCCGATGTGCTATGGACCAGGTCGCGGTACTTGACGTCGAACTCCCGGATGGCGGCGGAGCTGGCGTACGGCTCGCGGCGCGATCCGGTGAACTCCTGTTGCAGGATGTGCAGCTACCTATCGTAATCGACCTGGGGATGTTGCGGAACTCCAGCAATCTGGCTGCCGTCATGCCCGTCCGTTGCTCATGACCTGTGCTGGCTGGTATTGGCTTACCTACTGGGAGCATCGACCGGTAAACCCGCGCTCCCGGCCGCGTCGAGCAGCCTTCGGTCGTAGCAGCAGAAGGCGGTCAGCTCGTCGCGGACCGAGAGTGCGCTCGCCAGGTGAATGGCATCGAGCGTCCGTAGGGTGGCCGACCCGGTGCTCTGCGCGACATCGGCGACATGCTCGGTGAATGGGATCGTGTCCAGCCCGGCCAACAGCAGCCGCGCTCAGTTCGCGGCGGCGAAGCAAGTGGCCACCCGAACGAGTTCGACGCGGCCGATGATGCTCGTCACCCGCAGCTGTGTCGCGCGCGGCCGCAGCCACTGATCCAGCGCCGCCGTCTCCGTCTCGCGGACGATCAGCTTGGCCAGCGCCGACGTGTCAGGTAGATCACAACCTGTCGGCCCGCAGTTCGTCGAGGACCGCGGTGGTGGACGGCCCGGACGGCTCAACTGGCTCGGGCAGCACACGCGGTCCGCGTGCGGGTAGTCAGCCGGCCGTCCTGGACCAGCCGTTCGCGCACGGCCGACTCAGGCACCAGCGTCGCCACCTCCGAAGTCCTGCAACGCTGGGCCGACGGCACAACCGATCAGACCACCGACCCGGCCACCGCCCTGCAACATCTGCGCGACCACTCTCCGGGGGCGCCATGATGCGCGGCTCGATGATCCGTAGGCCATCACCGTGGGAAGGATTCGGGCGGGACGGGGCTGGTCCGTGCGGTCCCGCCCGCGACCGGCTGCAGCGTTGCGGAATAGACGGTGTACTCGATTCCGCCCGCGATTTCCGCTGTCGAGAAGACCGCCGGTGACTCGAAACGCTCGAACGTGCAGGAGCGGGTGAATGCCCTGGCCGCCTCGTCCCAATCGGTACCGCTGGTGAAGAACAGCTCGAACGTGCCGTCCGGGACACCGGACAGCACGGCGTTCGCACCGCCCGCGACGTAGATCGAGCCGACCGCCTGCCCGGCCTGGGCGAGAGTGATCGCGGCGTCGCGGTCGGTCCCGTTCTCGATCTCGAGTTCGCCGTTTCCGGACCCGGGGTCGTTCAGTACGGTCCCGTTCTCCAGACGTCGGTCCGCAAGGGGCTCGGGAGCGGGAAGGGCCTCGGACAGGACAGTGCCGGCGCCTCCGAACGCGGCGGCTGAGCTCCGGACCGCGTCCAGTCCGGGCAGCGCGGTGGCCATGGCTGAGACCGCCTGGACGGTGCACAGCTCTCCGGAGGTGAACGTGCCGCCGAGCCCCGAGATCTGGTTGGCCCAGCTGCCGAGACTGGTGACGAGAAGATCGTGGTTCGTCGCGAACTCCGCGGGCGGCACGATCCGACGGAGTCGCTGCCCCGAGTCCTCGACCATGGCCGAAGCGGCGTCAGCCTCCCCGGTCAGTGTCTCGGGGGTGGCGGCACGCAGGCGCGCGACAGCGGCGCGCACCTCGTCGGCCACCGCCCCGAGCTCGCCGGCGTAGACCTCGGGAGACACGGGGACCGGCGTCGCAGGCGGTGTAACCGTGGCTGCGGAGGGCTGCACGGGCGCTGCGGCGGACGACGGGTCGGTGTCACTCGAGCAGCCGGCAGCCGCGATCCCACACAGGACGGCCAGTCCTGTGACCTGCCTGGCCAACGTCGACGTGGTCGACGCCCGATTGTCCGGTCCCTGGTGGTTCATGCACTGTTGATAGCACGCTGCATTCGGGAGGGCTCCCGGCCGAAGCAGCACCAGCGCCTGTCAGCGGGCGGGCTGGGTGGCCACCCGCACCCCGAAGGTGATCAGCACCGAGCCTGTCGCAGCATCCAATGCCTGCCGCACCCGAGGTCGCTGCAACACCCGCCGAGCTGCCGCCACGGCGAGTGCCACCAACCTGAACCATCCGATCGCCGAGAGCACCGTGATGGCCGACAGCAACACCGTTGACGCCGGTGACGGGTTCGCGGGAAGGAACTGGGGCATCAGCGCCAGGTAGGTGAGCACGGCCTTCGGGTTCAACACGTTGCAGCAGTCCCTGCCGGTATGCCCGGCCCAAGGACAGCGACGCCCCCGGCTCGTCGACCGGGGCACGGCGCTCGTCACCAGCAGCCGAACCCGACCCCGGGCGACGCCGGAACGTGCCGATCAACGTCACCAGGCCCAGGACGACGAGGTAGGCCGCACCTGCGATCTTGACCACCGTGAACGCGACGGCGGACGCGGCGATCATCGCGCCTGACCCGACGGCCACGATCCCGGCGTGGACCGACAACCCGGACGCGATGCCGGCTGCGGTCGCAACCCCGGCGGGCCGACCGCACCGGCCTGCGTTGCGTACCACGAGCGCGAAATCCGGCCCGGGGGCGATCAACACCACGAGGAACGCCAGGTTGTAGGGCAGCACCGCAACATCGTCGATCACACCACAACAGTAGTTGTCCACCGGGATGGAAGGGATCAAAATCACCACGTGCCCACCCACATCGCCCTGCTGCGAGGCATCAACGTCGGCGGGCGCAACCGAGTAGCCATGGCGGGCCTGCGCGAGGTCGTGGCGTCCCTCGGGCACACCGACGTGGCGACGTACATCCAGAGCGGCAACGTGGTGTTCACCAGCAAGGAAGCGGACACCCAGGTGCTCGCTGCGGCTCTCGAGCGAGGCATCGCCGAGGCCCTCGGTGTGCGGCCCAGGGTGGTGGTGCTGTCCCGGAACGAGTTGTCCCAGGTGATTGCGGACAACCCCTACCCCGACGAGACGAACCCCCAGTATCTCCATGCCGTGTTCAGAAGCGAGGACATGGGACCCGAGGAGGTCGCCACCGTCGCAGCCGCCGTGCAGCGGGCCAGGGAGAAGGGCAGCCGCGACGAGGCTCGGGTGGTCGGTCGAACCCTGTTCCTGCGCACTCCAGAGGGCCTCGGGCGCAGCGAGCTGGCCGCCCGACTCGCCCGAACCGGGGGCCCCCTGGCCAGCTTCGCACCAGCCACCATGCGCAACTGGGCGACCGTGAGCAGGCTGCTGGCCCTGTGCGGCACCTGACGCGCCCCCGGACCCCGTCGGCGGTGACCTTGTTCGGGCAGCAGTCACAACCAGCAACAGCGTGACTACTAACTCGTGGAGTCTTTGATCCGTCAGAGTGCGAGCTGGCTGGTTGGCGAAGCAAGAGTCACGGAGTGGAACTGATCCTGGCGCTTTCGGGGGACGCCTAGGAGAATAGCCGGATGGAGAAGGTGCGGATCATCGCCGAGGTGCCATCGGGACTGACGATGCCGGGGACCAGGTGGGGGCGCTACCGGCTGGCGGGGAGGTCGACGTGAGCACCGAGCTCGCGGTGGCCGTGCTGCTTCTGGTGCTGGTGGTCGTGGCGGACTTCTGGCTCTTCCCACGCCAGGCGTGCCCCCGCTGCAAGGGCAAGGGCCGGTTCTCGAGCGGGCTCACCCGGTCCTGGCGGCCGTGCGGGCAATGTGGCGGGAAGGCGTTTCGCGTCAGGCGGGGCAGCAGGTTCCTGGGCCGTGGCACGTAACAGCTTGATAGCTTGGCGCGTATGAGAACCCGTATGACGATCAGCGTGGAGCAGGAGGTGGCCACCGCGATCCGCCGCGAGGCGGCCCGCGACGGCGTGGACGTCTCCACGTGGCTGTCCCGCACCGCACGCCGGGAGGCATTGCGCCGCGCCTACGCGCAAGCTGCCGCCGAGCGCCAGGACGCCGATCGGCTCGACACCGACGAGCGACTGGCCGTCCACGCCGCCCGCCGCGCCGCGGTCCGCCGCTACCTCGCCGAGCAGGACAGCCCGAGTGCCTAGGTACGGCGAGATATGGACCGTCGGACACCCCGCCGATCCCGAGATCGTGCCCCGGGTACCTCACCTGGTCATCTCCGGCGATCTCTACAACGACGCCGGGCTCGGTGCGATCGTCGTGGAGATCGACGCCAACCAGTTACGCGCCCCCGAGCTCCACGAGCCGATCCCGGGCCTCGGCACCGCCATGCTCGACCGGCTGGCCTGGTACCCGCAGAACTGGCTACGCGAGCATGTGGGTGAGCTGCCCGACGAGCGCCACGGCGAGATCACCCGGTTGGTCCGCAACCTCATCGGCAACGCCTAGCGGGAGTTTCCTGGCTAGTTTGATCATGGGTGGTATAGGTGCAGGTCAGGGCCGGTGAGGGGGTGGTGGGGGTGTATTACCTATGTCAGCGGTGGGGGGCGTAGGCCTCGAGGTGGAACAGGTCCGATAGGCGGCGTTGGGTGGGGGTGGTGTCGGTGAGGATGCGCTGGGCGCGGGGGCGGCCGCGTTCGCCGGGGTAGAGCAGCATGGTTTCTTCGATGCCGGCGAGGTCGGTGAGTAGTTCGCGCACGGACAGGTGCAGACCGGCTCGTTCGGCTTCGCGGCGCATGAGGTGGGCGACGGCGAGGGCGAGGACGCAGTAGAAGAGGTGGACGCGGATCTTCTGGTCGGTCCAGTGGAACATCGGGGAGAAGCCGACGACGTGGGGGTCTTTGAGTTGGCGGAAGCCGGATTCGACCTCGGATTGGGAGCGGTAGGCGGCCACGACGTCGGTGATGGCCCAGTCGTCGTGGTCGGTGACCAGGATGCGTTTGCCGAAGATCTCGGTCTCCAGGTCGTGGCGGGCGGCGGGGTCGAGGTGCCAGGTCAGGCGCAGTTCAGCGGGGGTGGTCCCGCTCAGGTCGGTGGACAGCACCCGGCGGACCCAGCGTGGCCGGGTGATCCGGTCGATCTCGGTCTGCACGGTGTCGCGGTCGCGGCGGGTCCGCCCGCGGGCGAGGGTGGCGGCCAGCTCGGTGAGGCGCCGGGTGGCCTTGGCCAGGGTCTGGGCGAAGCCGCGGGTCTGGGCTTCGTGCAGGGTCGGTGAGTGGGTGAGGATGACCCGCCGGTCGGTGCCGTAGACCTGGGTGCGGGTGTCGTAGGCGGCGAGTCCGGGGAACCGGTCGGCGTCGACGGTGCGGCGTGCTGCGGCGGGGACGGCGAGCAGGTCGGGGTGCTCGCAGGGCGGCAGCGAGCCGACGAAGTGCAGTCCCGCCTCGTGCAGGTGGGCGAAGTTGGCCGCGGAGTTCTGCCCGGCGTCGAACACCACGGTCGGTGCCAGGTTGGGGTCGGCGAGCAGGGCGCGGTAGCGGACCACGAGCTCGTCGATGACGTCGGGGAACTGGGTGACATCGGGTCGGTCGCCGCCATAGGCGTGGCTGGTGACCGGGATCGCGCCGTCGCGGGTGACAACCAACCCGAGCCCGACCAGGCGTAGGTCGACCCGCTTCTGTTTGGCGTGCCCGCGCTGGGCGATCGGGGCCTTCTGGTTGGTGGAGTCGATGAAGGTGGCGAAGTTAGTCATGTCCAGCGCCAGCGCGGACAGGTCCAGCCCGAACTCGCGGACCATCGCGGTGCTGATCGCTCGCTCCGCCTCGGCGAGGCGGGCCTGGTCGAGGGCGTCCATGGCGTCCCAGAACCGGCGATGATCCAGCGCCGCGGCCGGGAGTCTCACCCACCGCGGCCCTGCCGTAGTGGCCCACCAGTCGGCGAAGCCCAGCTTCGAGCGCGGGGCCACCACCCGGTTCGTCGTGGCCAGCGCAAGGTAGGTGCCTACCGAGGCGGCCGCATCCGCCCGCCGCGCCCCGCAGGCGGCGTCGATCGCGGCCGCCACCCCAAGCCGTTCCAGGGTTGCCCACACCGCGGCGACGTCGCCGAATGCCTTGTGCTGGGTGCGCGCCGGGGCGCCCTGCGCGGCGCCGGTCAGCCGGGCCATCACCTCCTCGGCGGTGCCCAGGTACTGCTGCTCCACAATCCGCGGCTTGCCCCCGACCCGCGCGGAGCTCACCAGGTAGTAGTAGGTCTGTGCCCCCCGGCGCTTTCCCACGATTGACGGCATTTATGGGTAATACATGCTCGCGTCGGCCACGTCCAGCACCGACACGCACGTTCCTCCAGGTCACGGACTGTTTCCGGCCCCGCCAACGTCAGCCGAACGGTCTCATGATCAAACTAGCCAGGAAACTCCCGCTAGTCACGGCCGTACCCCATCCGCTCCCCTGCACCCTGCGTATCGGGTCTGTTACGTGCTTTGAATGGGCAAGCTCCGCCGCGGCGCGACGACCGGGGTGTCCGGCCGAGAGGCATTCGCTCGGGGACCCACTGACCCGGCTGCCCAACCGGGCCCTGGCCTCCGAGCGGCGCCGGGCAGGGGTGGTTCTTCGCCCCACCCGGCCCACCTGAGCAGATC
>Ga0136640_10001026_pt1 | contig 11004 bp, 7 predicted proteins | sample AntDrymUQ8642106_2_FD_105498 | JGI IMG/M metagenome (GOLD analysis project Ga0136640, IMG submission 105498) | Polar desert sand microbial communities from Dry Valleys, Antarctica - metaG UQ864 (21.06) | ecosystem: Environmental > Terrestrial > Soil > Desert | place: Antarctica: Dry Valley...
CCGACGCAGACGAAGTGCACGTCGGCGTTCGCGGCCACCTCTTCGTACGACGTCGTGAACCGCAGCCGCCCGCTGGCCAGGCCACGACGCAGCAGAGCTTCGAGCTCCGGTTCGAAGAACGGCACCTCGCCGGCGCAAAGCCGGTCGATCTTCTCCTTGTCGACGTCCAGCCCGATGACCTGGTGCCCCAGCTCGGTCATCCCGGCCGCGTGCGTCGCACCGAGGTAGCCGGTTCCGATGACGCTGAGGCGCAGGGGTCGCTTCCCGCCGCTCACGGGCGGTTCACGAGCTCTTCGGCGAGCGGCTCGTCCACGATCTCGGTGATGTCGGGGTGCTCACGGAACCACGCGATCGTCTGCTTAAGCGCCTCCTCGGTCGGCGTCCGGGGCGACCAGCCGAGCAGCCGCTGAGCCTGCGTGATGTCGGGCTGGCGGACCTCGGGGTCGTCCTGCGGGCGGGGGACGAACGTGATCGAGGACTTGGAGCCGGACAGGACACGGATCCACTCGGCCAGCTTCAGGACCGACATCTCGTGGGGGTTCCCGATGTTCACGGGGCCGGGCAGGTCGGAGTGCAGCAGCGCCAGGATGCCTTCGATCAGATCGTCGACGTAGCAGATGGAGCGGGTCTGCGAACCATCGCCGGCCACCGTCAGCGGCTCGCCGTGCAGCGCCTGCCGGACGAAGGTGGGGATGGCCCGGCCGTCGTTGGGTCGCATCCGCGGGCCGAAGGTGTTGAAGATCCGCACGATCGCGGTGTCCACCCCATGGGTACGCCGGTAGGCCATGGTCAGCGCCTCGGCGAAGCGCTTCGCCTCGTCGTACACCCCTCGGGGGCCCACGGGGTTCACGTTCCCCCAGTAGGTCTCCGGCTGCGGATGCACCTGCGGGTCGCCGTAGGTCTCCGAGGTGGAGGCGAGCAGGAAGCGGGCGCCCTTCTCCTTGGCCAGGCCGAGCGCGTGCAGGGTTCCGATCGAGCCCACCTTCATCGTCGCGATCGGCAACTGCAGATAGTCGATCGGCGAGGCCGGCGAGGCGAAATGCAAGACGGCGTCGACCGGACCGGCGACGTGGATGTAGTCGGTGATGTCGGTGCGCAGCAGCCGGAAGCCGTCCTGACCGAGCAGGTGCTCGATGTTCGTCGGCCCACCGGTGAGGAAATTGTCGAGAGCCAGCACTTCCCACCCCTGCTCGAGAAGACGCTCGCACAGGTGCGAACCCAGAAACCCTGCGCCCCCGGTGACGACGGCCTTGCCCTGCTTCATGCGCCTCCGTGACGACTCGGCCCGATTGCCGGAACGAGAGTACGCTGCCGCGTTCGGCTGAGGACACCGGGTCATGTACGCAAAGTTGCAGCGAGACCAACATTGTCACTCATTGTCACTCTGTGGTGACAACCCTGCCTCTAGGGGTTAGGCTCCCCCGGCGCGCGCTGATAGGGCTCGCGCCATCAGGAGGTGCTCGAAAACTCATGACACAGGTCCAGACCGGACCGTGGGCATCTTCATCCGGACACACGGCTCCCTCGTGCGAGAACCCACAGTCATCCGCTCGCGAGCGCTGGCAGTTGCGGCACTGCCTGACTCTCGCCGTAGTGGACGTCGTGATGATCGCCGCCGCCCTGACGCTGGCCATCCTCACCCGGTTCGGCGAGATCGACGCGAAGCAGGGCGACTTCTTCTACCTCGAGATCGCCGCAGTCTATGGCGTTGCCTGGCTCGTGACGCTGGGTGCGGCCGGTACCTACGAAACGCGGTTCTTCGGCTCCGGCCCGGAGGAGTACAAGCGCGTCATCGGCGCATCGGTCCGCACGCTGCTGCTCGTCGCCTTTTTCCTGTACATCCTCAAGCTGGATGCGGCCCGGGTCTTCGTCGGTGGCGCGTTCCTGCTCGGCCTCATGCTCCTGCTCGTCGGGCGTTACCTGGCCCGGGTCTGGCTGGTTCGCCAGCGCTTCCAGGGCCGGCTGACCCACCGGCTCCTCGCCGTGGGCGCGCCGGCATCCATCGACGAGCTGGTGATGGAACTCGCGGCCCACCCGCATGCCGGACTCGCCATCGTCGGAGCCTGCACGCCGAGCGTCGACGATCACACCGTCATCTCGGGGATCCAGCGGATCGGAACGCTGGACAACGTGGCAGCCGTCGCGCAGGCGATGGAGGTCGACGCGGTGGTCGTGACCAGCGCCGCCACCATCAACCCGCGCGTCATCCGGGAGATCGCCTGGAGCCTCGAGGGGCTCGGCGTCGACCTCATCATCGCTCCGTCGTTGAGCGGAGTCGCCGGGCCTCGGATCACGATGCGGCCGATCGGCGGCCTCGCGCTGCTCCACGTCGACGAGCCGTCCTTCACCGGCGCACGACGCGCCATGAAGACCGGCATGGACTGGAACAGCGCCGCGCTGGGGCTGCTCGTGCTGTCCCCGTTCCTGCTCGCGATCGGCCTGATGATCCGGTTGACGGACAGGGGACCGGCCTTGTACCGCCAGACCCGGACCGGCCTGGGCGGGCGCGAGTTCCGGGTGTTCAAGTTCCGGACCATGTACACCGACGCCGAGCACCGGCTGGCGGAGTTGCTGGACCGGAACGAGGGCGACGGGCTGCTGTTCAAGATCAGGGACGACCCCCGGATCACACCGGTCGGCAAGTGGCTGCGCCGGCTGTCGTTGGACGAACTGCCGCAGCTGATCAACATTCTGCTCGGCCAGATGTCCCTCGTCGGACCGCGACCGCTGCCGGTGACCGACTCGGCGTTCGAGGGACATGTGCGTCGCCGGTTGCTCGTCAAGCCGGGGATCACCGGTCTGTGGCAGGTCAGCGGACGCTCCGACGTCTCGTGGGACGAGGCGGTCCGGCTGGACCTGCACTACGTCGAGAACTGGTCGATCGCGCTCGACCTTGCGATCCTTGCCCGGACGGTGGCCGCAGTCGCCCGCCGCGACGGCGCCTACTGAGCCGACCGGCCCTGAGCCGACCGGGCGGCGATGACCTCGGCGTAGATGCCTTCCAGGCTCCGCACGTCCTGCTCCGGTGTGTAGCGGCTCAGATAGGACTGCCTCGCCCGGTCGCGCCGGGCCAGCCAATCGCCCCGGTCCGTGACGATGCTGCTGAGCGCCGCCGCGAGGGATGCCGGGTTGCCGACTGCAAAGGCCACCCCCGCCCCGTCGCCGATGACGTCCTCGCAGATGTTCTCGAGGTCCGACACCACGAGCGGAGTGCCGTAGGAGAGGCTGCGCAGGATGACCAGCGGCAGCCCCTCGTACCACTCCGAGGGCACGATCATGGCCTGGGCTCCGGCCATCAGCCGCCCCACCTCTGCCTCACCGACCCAGCCGAGGTACTCGATCGAGCGATCGCCCGCTGCTGCCTGCTCTACGGCGTCGCGCAGCGGGCCGTCGCCGGCGATCTTGAGCGCGACACCTGGCGTGACGTGCGGCCAGGCGCGCAGCAGCGTCTCGATCCCCTTGACATCGATAAGGCGGGCTGCGATGGCGACGTACGGCGGGTCGACCTGGCCGGTCGGCTCGCCGGGATCGGCCATCGAGTTGGGTTTGACGATGATCTTGTCCTCGGGCAGGCCATCGCGGACGAGCAGCCGCTTGCCGAACGCGGTCAGCGAGATGAAGCGGTCGATCTTGTGGTGCAGCGTCCCCAGCTGGCGGTGCAGCAGCAGGCTCGCCGTCAGCGCCGTGCTGCCGCCGAGGCTGCTGTGGTAGCAGCGGTGCCGGATGCCGGGCAGCTTCAGCCGCTTGCCCACGCAGTCCTCGCACACATGCCCGTCACGGAAGCAGGTGGCCGCGATACAGGAGTAGCGGTAGCTGTGCAGCGTGGTCACGGTGGGGACGCCCATCCCGACCGCGGTGCGGAACACCGCCGGGGACATCAGCGGGAACGGCGTATGCACGTGCGCGACGTCCGGCCCGAACTCGGTGATCAGGCGGGCGACGTCCCGGGTCGCCTCGACGTTCCACACCGCCTTGGCGGCTGCGCGTAGCGGCGACAGGCCCAGTTCCTCAGCCGGCGGCAGCCGGTACTGCTCCACGATGTGCCCGGCCCGTCGCAGCAGTCCTGCCTCGTGCTCCATCACCTCCGGTGCCCCGCCGAGGCTCTGGTGATCGTTGTGCAGCTGCAGGATTCGCACAGCTCAACCGCCAGGCCGGCTCGCGCCGTCGGGTTCGCGCAGCCAGGCCGGCAGCGGGTGATCGACGAGCGGCGAGAGCTCGGCCAGGTCGTCGGCGAAGCGCGGCGCCAACTCGGCACGTTCCTCGGCGGTGACCGTGGAGGACCGCAGACCGCCGCGCCTGATCCGCTCGCGGAAGCGGTAGGTGGTCAGCGATTTCACCGTCCGGCGTACGAACTCGTTGCCGGTGGCTGCCTGGATGCCACGTTGCACGGCCGCGAGCTTCGGCGTACCGGAGACGTTGACCCGAGGTACGTCGAGGTCTTGGGTGCTGTCCTCAGGTAGGCCGAGGAATGCCTGGATGCCGCGCAGGGTGCCCTGGTAGTCCGCCTCGAGGTCGTCGTAGAACCACACGCCCACCCGCTCCCGACCGAGTGCGTCCTGCAGCACTCGCAGGTCGCCGGCGTACCGGCTCATGGAGGTGTAATGCCACAGATGGTGCCAGTTCTCATCCTTGCGACGGGGCTCCTCCGCGACGGCGGCGAGGAAGTCCGTAGACATCTCGAAACCGCGGGTCTTGAGGTACTGGAAGCCGGAGTACGCCCGGTCCACCGGTTCCCGCAGGATGACAACGATTCGCATGTCCGGGTTCATGCGGACGATCTCCGGTGCCGCTCGCTCGGCGTAGTACAGCGTCGACACCGAGCCGTCCCCGAGGGCCAGGAAGTCGTGCGCCTTCGGGTACAGGCTCAGGTAATCGTCCCGGTCGGTGACCGCCACCCTGTTGACCGTGTCGGCGTCACCGGGCCCCTGGAAGTTCGCAGGGCACCCGTGCAAAGCGAAGTAGTGCGGCTCCTTTGGCTGGGTGACGAAGACCCGCGGGTGGGTGCGCAGTCCCTCGGCGAGACTCGTCGTACCGGCGCGGGCCGCTCCGGCGATCAGGAACGTCGGGGCAGTCATCGACCCCAGCCGGAGGGTGTGTCGCGGGCCTGCTGATAGGCCGCGTCCAGCCGGTCGACGACCTCCTGGGTCTTGAACAGGTCCAGCGCCCGCAGCCGCCCGGCCATGCCCTCCGCCCTGGCCAACTCGGGGTCGTCGAGACGCCGCGCGCACTGACTCAGCAACTCCTCCATCGCGCCCAGCGGGACGATCGCGCCGGCTGGCGGATGTGGCCCCTCGAGCACGCCCTCCCGTACGCCGTTCACCAGCGTGGTCACGACCGTCCGCCCGCAGGCCATAGCCTCCGGGACGGTGACCGCCGAGCCCTCGTACCGCGAGGGCAACACGAGCACGTCACACGCCCACAGCCACGGCCGCACATCGTGCACGCTCTGCACCGGGCGGATCGTCTTTCCCCACTGCGTGGGGGCCAGCGGCTCCAGCGACGCTGACTCATCGATACCGACGAGGACCAACTCCGCATCGGGCAGCGGGTTCGCCTCCCAGGCCGCAACCAGCTGGTCTTGGCCCTTCTGCTTGGCCAGGCGACCCAGGCACAGCAAGATCCCCGGCGTTGTGACCCCGAGTTCGGACCGCCAGTGGCCGCGGGTCGCCTCGTCCACGGGGGTGAAGTGATCGGTGTCCAAGGCGATCCCGAGCGGGATTCCATCGCCGGCAATCCCGGCGCGGCGGCCTTCCTCGACCTCCTCGGCGCAGTTGGCGACCATGACGTTGGTTCGCCGACCGGCGAAGCGCTCCCACGCCTTGACGAGGAGCCGCACCCTGGCCAGCTCGACCATGTTGAACGCCCACGCGTGCGGTTGGTAGACGATGGCGACGTCATCGAGGCCGGACAGCACCGGCAGCCGTCCGAACAAGCCGCCGAAGAACGAGTGCAGGTGGATGATGTCGGGCTTGACCTCGCGGATCGTCCGACGCAGCTCATGCACCCCACGCAGATACGACCTCGGCCGGCCGCGGCTGATCGACCAGTCGTGTTGGCGCACATCCCCGGACAGGCGCAGCATCCGAGGCGGCGCGAGGACATGTACGTCGTATCCGCGGGCGCTCTGCTCTCGGGTGAACTCCTTGATCAGACTGAAGACTCCCCACGTGGGCGCTTCGGTGACGTGGAGCACGCGAAGCATGCGGACTGTGCTCCTACTCCGGCTCGACGGCGAGTACCGGCCCGGAACTCTAGCGGCTCGAAACTTCAGCGGCTCGGAACTCTAACGCCTCGGAACTCTAACGGCTCGGGACACTGACCCAGTGCGAGAGGTCCCGTCCGACCAGCTCGCCGAGCCGCCGGGTGTCCGCTGCGAGGAAGTCTGCGACCTCGGCCCGGTCCGCCGGGTCGACTTCAGGGCGCCGCTCGGCCCGCCACATCGTCGCCTTCACTTTCTCCGCCAGCGGGTTGGACGTGGTGCGCGACCATTGCCGCAGCCGGCGCATCGGCTCCGCCAGCGGCCGCGGTGGGCGGTGGGTAACTTTGCGCAGCAGCGCCGACCGGTACGTCTTCGTGCTCGCATTGCGGGCACCGAAGGTGGGGCTGGGCTGCTCGGACAGGCCCAGGAAGCCGATCAGCCGCGCCCAGGTAGCCACCGGGTCGGCCGCGAGGTCGTCGAACAACACGAAGTGGACGCTCTCGCGCGGGACGAGGCCGAGCAGTAGCTCGACCGCCGCGCCGAGCCGCCCGACCATCGGGTAGTCCACCAGCTTCGGGTCCAGCGGCCTGATCTGCGGTCCCACACCCCTGACGCTTCGCCGCCAGGCGGCTGCAAAGTCAGCCTCGTCCTCGTTGAGGGCGACGAGCTGGGTGCGATGGTAGGAGACCAGCAGGTCCACCGGCCTGCGCAGCGCCACGATGAACCGCGGTCGGTCGACCGCTGCCAGGATGTCCGGCACAGCGCGTTGCGAGTGCAGGTAGGTGGTCGACCCCTCGGCCCGTAGTGCTGCCCTCCTCGCCTCGGGGGAGGAGAAAAGCGTCTCGTAGCTCGCTCGGCTGTCGAAGCCGTAGCGGGCCCGCATCCCCGGATAGTCCGATGCCCAGTAGAAGGGCTCCTTCGGAGCCGAGAAGTAGACGTCGGGGTGCTGTCCCAGCCAGTCCGCCAGTGACGTGGTGCCAGCCTTGGGTGCGCCGATGAGGAAGACGTCCGGAATCATGGCAAGGAGTTCGGTGCGGACCAGTGCTCCGCCCAGGACAGGCCCAGCCGAAGGTCCTGCTCGCGCAGCGCCTCGGATACCGCGGCGTGACCGCGGCGTTCGAGTTCCCGCAGCTGCTCGACCTGATCCGGGGTGCAGCTGCTGAGTGCTTCGGCAGTCGTCGGAAGGGAGGTGTCCTTGGTCACGAGGGAGCGAACCCGACGCAGGCGCGACGCCCCCAACCGTTCGCGGACGAGCGGGTAGAGGCGGCTGCGTCGCAGCTTGCGGCTGGCCAAGCGCAAGGCGGGGTGCCGGAACGTCACCACCTGGTTTTGGTGGGCCGCAGCGTCGGAGTCTGGCTCGGGCGAAGGTGGCAGTCCGAGCGCCGCACACACTCTCCCGGCAACCTCGGCGCCGGGTGCCGTGACGGCTCGGAACGGCACGATCAGTACGCGCTCGCGTGGGAAGGTCGCACGCAGGTCCACCAGCCAGCGGTGGTAATCGCTGGCCCCGGCGTACAGGTCGTTGCGCTGCAACGCCTCGCCGAAGTCGATGGCGGTCTCCCGTTTGAAGTAGTAGCGGTAGTAAAGATAGTGCGACACCGCCCGTGGCACCGGATCACGCACGACATAGACAACTGTCGCGTCGGGTGCGGTCGCGGCCAGTCGGGAGAGCGCCTGCGGATACTGCGGGTAGGTGTAGGAGACGCTGGCATCCATCCGGATGAGGCCGCGCTCTCGGGGGCTGAACAGCGCGTCGTACCACTCGACCCCGCGGTCCTCGGCGCGGCTGAAAAAATTGGGTTCCTTGACCGAACCGGGGTCGATATTCGGGTGCGCGCCAAGCTGTGCGGCGAGGAAGGAGGTCCCGCTGCGGGCCGCTCCTGCGATGACAAGCTCCGGACCGGCGCCAGCGTCGATCACCACTTGGCGGACATTAGCAGTGCCCCGCCTCAGGACCGGCCGGGCGTGTCAGCTCCACGGCTCAAAGATCGCACCCAGTCGGGTTTGGTCTCCACGGCGGTGGGATGCGAACCTTGACCCGCCCGTCACGCGGGCCGGCTCACTCGGCTGACGCGCGCAATCGGGTAGGTCCTCGCAATCGAAAGGCGTCAATCGTTGGCTGGCTCTATCGTGTTCGGTGGCGCAGGATTCATCGGCACCCACCTTCTGCGCGACCTCGCCGATCGCGGAGTTGCGCCTGTCGTCTCGGCTGATATCGCTGAACCCCTATCCCCGGTGGCCGGAGTCCGCTATCTCGACTGTGATGTCAGGCGCCCCATCGACCTGGACGGGTCGGAGTTCGACACGATCTATAACTTGGCCGGTCTCGTAGCCACTCCAGGACATCCCGACGCGGAGTACTACCGGACGAACTCGACAGGTGCGGTCACGGTGTGCGACTTCGCCGATGAGCATGCCATCCGGACGATCTGCTTCACGAGTACGATGTCGATCTATCCGACCGGCGACGAGCTCAAGACCGAAAGCTCGCCGATCGACCCGGTCAACGCCTACGGCGCCTCGAAGGCCATCGGCGAGAGCATCCACCGACGCTGGCTGCACGGCCATCCCGACAACCGGCTCCTGATCACCCGGCCTGCGGTCATCTTCGGACCGGGAGAGCGCGGCAACTTCCTTCGGCTGCGCCGGCTGATCCAGCGTGGGTGGTTCGTGTACCCCGGACGGCGGGACACCATCAAGGCGTGCGGCTATGTCACCGACCTGGTTCGCTCGTTGCGCTTCGTACTGGACCTACCGGGCCGTTACCACCTCTACAACTTCGCCTATCCGGAGCGCTGCACCATCGCCGACATCTGCGAGCTGGTCAGCGCCGAACTGGGTCGCCCTGCACCCCGGGCGACCCTGCCGATGCAGTTGATGACCGCCGGTGCCCGGCCGTTCGAGGCGCTGGAGGCGTTGGGTCTACGCAGCGGGATCAATCGGGCCCGCATCGCCAAGCTGGTCGAGTCGACGAACATCTACCCGGGCTACCTGCTGGAGCACGGCTTTGAGTATTCGACCTCGCTGCAACAGGGGGTACGCCAGTGGCTGCGGTCGGAATCGAGCACCGCCTCGACCACGTGAATCCACGAAAACCCTCGGCAAGGGCGACCAGCCGCTCTTGCGTTAGCATTGAGTGACACTCAGCAACTGAGCTGGGTTGGTAGAGTTCCGCTGTCGCCGACGGTGTTATCGACTGGGGTTTACTGACATGGCTGTACCACATGGAGAGCGGGGACGTTTGTGGAGTTGAGCCAGTACCTCCGTGCTTTCCGTAGTCACTGGAGGCTCATCCTCGCCATGACCCTCCTCGGTGTGGCAGCCGCGGGAGCGATCACCCTGCTCATCCCGCCGCAATACGCGTCGACCTCGAAGCTGTTCGTGTCGACGTCCGGCACCGAGACCAACAGCGCCCAGGCCAACATCGTGGCCCAGGACCGCGTCCCGTCCTACGCCCAGTTGCTGGGCACGGAGCAGTTCGCCCGTGGCGTGATCGAGAAGCTCGCCCTGCCCGACCTGACCCCCTCGGACCTCGCCGAGAACGTCGAGGCCGCGGTGGTCCCCAACAGCGTGATCCTCGAGATCACGGTCACCGACGAGTCGCCGCAGCGGGCGCAGCTCATCGCGAACACGATGGCCGCTGATCTGGTCACCGTGGTTACCGCCCTGGAGACCCCCGATCCCATTACCACTGTCGACGCCAATGGAGTGACGCAGACGACGACGCAGGTGGCGCCGGTCAAGGTCACCGTCGCCCAGAGCGGCGGTATCGCCACCGAACCGCTGTTCCCGGATCCGATGCTGAACCTGCCGCTGGGGGCGGTGGTCGGTGTCCTGTTCGGGTTGCTGTTCGCGCTGATTCGCTTCCTGATGGACAACACGGTCAAATCCAGCAAGCAGATCGAGGAGCTGACCGGAGCCACGTCCATCGGTGGCGTGCTCTTCGACCCTGACATGGCGGCTCGGCCGCTGGTCACCCAGCACAAGGCCCAATCGGTCACCAGTGAGGCGTACCGACAGATCCGAACCAACCTGCAGTACGTCAGCGTGGACAACCCGCCGAAGGTCATGGTCGTCACCAGTTCGGTGTCCGGCGAGGGTAAGACCACGACGGCGATCAACCTGGCGCTGGTGCTGGCCCAGTCCGGTCAGAGGGTCGCGCTGGTGGAGGCCGACCTGCGCCGGCCGCGCGTCATGCGCTACCTGCAGCTGGTGGGTGGAGCCGGCCTGACGAACGTGCTGGCAGGCAAGGCGGACCTGGCCGAGCTAATCCAACCGTGGGGCGACGGCAAGCTGTCGGTCCTCGCGGCAGGTCCCAATCCACCGAACCCGAGTGAGTTGCTGGGCTCGGAGCAGATGGGTCACATGCTCGCGGAGCTGCGCGAGAGCCACGACTACGTGATCATCGACGCGCCCCCGCTGCTTCCGGTGACTGACGCGGCAGTGCTCGCGGTGCTTGCCGACGGTGTCGTGTTGGTCACCCGGTACGGCAGGACCAAGCGGGAGCAGCTGCGGGCCGCGGCATCCACGGTGCGGGTGATCGACGTACGAGTGCTCGGCACCGTCTTGAACATGATTCCGGCCAAGGGTGCCGGGGGCGGCTACGGCTACGGCTACGGCTACTACGGCTACAGCTATCAGCCCGACCCGAGTCCGCGTGAGCTAATGACGTCGCGCAAGGATCGGGGCCGCCGCGCCCGCGCCATCCGGGGACGCACGACTGCCGACGTCACTGCGCCCAGTGCTGCCTCCCCAGCGACGGCTACCCCCGGCACGGGTTCCAGCGCCACCTCGGATTCCGAGCA
>Ga0136640_10001027_pt1 | contig 11000 bp, 11 predicted proteins | sample AntDrymUQ8642106_2_FD_105498 | JGI IMG/M metagenome (GOLD analysis project Ga0136640, IMG submission 105498) | Polar desert sand microbial communities from Dry Valleys, Antarctica - metaG UQ864 (21.06) | ecosystem: Environmental > Terrestrial > Soil > Desert | place: Antarctica: Dry Valley...
AACGATCGCCTGCGCGCCCACGGCAACCTCGAGGAGGCCGGCGGGGAGTCCGCGGTCGACGGCCTCACCGGCGGAGTCCCGGTGGCCGGCAACGCGCGCCGCTATGCCCGCATCGTCAAGGAGCAGGCGCTGCTGCGCGGCGCGCTCACGGCGACCTACGAGATCCAGGCCAAGGTCAGCGAACGCGACGGCGCTCCGCGCGACATCGTCGAATGGGCCGAGCGGCGCATGCTCGACGTCGCCCACGACGACCGCCAGAAGGACTTCAAGTCGATCGAGGACGTCCTCTTCACCGAGCTGGACAAGCTCGAGCGCCTCTCCCGCGAGGGCACCTCCCTCACCGGAACCCCCTCCGGCTTCAAGGCCCTCGACGACATCACCGGAGGCTTTCAGCCCGGCAACCTGGTGATCATCGCCGGACGCCCATCGATGGGAAAATCGGCGCTGGTCACCAACATCGCCGAGAACGTGGCGCTCGACCACGGCAAACCGGTCGCGCTGTTCAGCCTCGAGATGTCCGAAGCCGAACTGGCCCAGCGCTTCCTCGCCTCGCAGGCCGACGTCCCCGGCGACCACCTGCGCAAGGGCCGCGTGAAGCCGGGCAAGTGGTCGAGCGTGGTCGGCGCCTCCAAGCGGCTGGCCGCCGCGCCGCTGTGGATCGACGACTCGTCGGACGTCGGGCTGCTCGAGGTACGGGCGAAGGCGCGCCGGCTGCACCAGCAGCACGAACTGGGGCTGATCATCATCGACTACCTCCAGCTCCTGCGCCCCGACGGCTACCAGGACAGCCGCGTGCTGCAGATCGGCGAGATGAGCCGCGGGCTGAAGATCCTGGCCGGCGAGCTCCAGGTCCCCGTCATCGCGCTCTCCCAGCTCTCGCGCGCCGTCGAGTCGCGCACCGACAAGCACCCGATGCTCTCGGACCTTCGCGAGTCGGGCTGCCTGGCCGGCGACACGCCGGTGTATCTCGCCGGCTGTGGCAGCAGAGCATCGATCCGCGACCTGGTCGGCCGGGACGACGTCGAGGTGCTCGCACTGGACCCTGGAACCTGGACGCTGGAGCCTCGGCGCGTTCGCAAGGCATTCTGCACAGGCACCAAGCCCGTCTTCCGCCTCACGCTGGCCTCAGGCCGCACGGTACGCGCCACCGCCAACCACCGCTTCCTCACCATCGAGGGCTGGCGCCGGCTCGACGCGCTCGACACCGAGACCCACCTGGCGGCCCCGCGTGCCCTGCCGGCAGCGGGCGCCGCCACCATGACCGAGGACGAGCTCGCGCTCCTGGGGCACCTGATCGGCGACGGCTGCGTCCTGCCACGACACGCCGTGCAGTACACGACCGTCGAGCACGAACTGGCTTCGCACGTCTACGACCTGGCGCGGCGGGTCTTCGGCGACCGTGTCCTCCCGCGGATCCGTACCGAGCGCTCGTGGTTGCAGGTCTACCTGCCCAGCGCCCAGCGGCTCACCCACGGCGTGCGCAATCCGGTGGCGGCCTGGTTCGAGGAGCTCGGGATCTTCGGCCTGCGCTCCTACGAGAAGCACGTCCCGGATCGGGTGTTCGAACAGCCCGCGGAGAGCATCGCCGCCTTCCTTCGCCACCTGTGGGCCACCGATGGGTCGCTGTGGGCCCAGAACGGCGGGAGCAGAGTGGGCGTCTACTACGCCACCAGTAGTCGGCGACTGGCCGAGGACGTCCAGTCGCTCCTGCTGCGCCTGGGAGTGATGAGCACGACGGCCGAGGTCGGCCAGCGAGGGCGCGGGCGTTCGCAGTGGCACGTACAGGTGAAGAACCGTGACGCCGTACTCGGATTCCTGCGTACGGTCGGCACGATGGGGGCGCGGCGTACAGCCGTAGCCGCCGAGATCCTCCACCGTGTCGAGCCGCTGGCCGCCCACGCGGGCGGCGACGTGATCCCCAGGCCGGCCTGGCGGACACTGGTCCGACCCGCGATGGCCACCGCGGGAACCACAACTCGGGCGCTTCAGGCGGCCATCGGCACTCGGTACTGCGGCTCGACGCTGTACCGATCGAACATCGGGCGCGCCCGTGCGCGCCGGGTCGCCGAGGCGATCTCCTGTGAGCCGCTGCGCAGGCTCGCTGCGTCGGACGTCTACTGGGACCGCGTGCGCTCCGTCGAGCCCGACGGTGTCGAGGAGGTCTTCGACCTCGAAGTCGACGGTCTGCACAACTTCTTGGCTGGGGATGTCGTGGTCCACAATTCGCTGGAGCAGGACGCCGACGTCGTGATGTTCATCTATCGCGACGAGTACTACGACCCGGAGTCCGAGCGGCAGGGCGAGGCGGACCTGCTGATCGCCAAGCACCGCAGCGGCGGGCTGGGGACGGTGCCGCTGGTCTTCCAGAAGGACTTCCCGCGCTTTCGCACGATGCTGCACGACCCGGAGCGCTACGGGTGAGCGAGGAGGCCTGCCCCTACAACCGCTGCGACGGGTCGGGGTTCGTCGACGACCCGGCGACGCGCACTGCCGCTCCCTGCCGGTGCCGGCCGGCGCGGGTGGCCCGGTCGAGGTCACGATCGCTGTCGGCGGTCATCCCGCGCAAGTACCGCGGCGTGTCCTTCGACCGCCCGCCGGTGACCGACATGGCCCAGGCGCAGGTGGCGGTGGTGCGCCGGTTCGTGCGCGACCTGGAGGGCAACCTCGACGCCGGGCGCGGGCTGTGGCTCTTCGGCGATGTGGGGACGGGCAAGACGACGCTGGCCATGCTGGTGTCGCGAGCGGCGTTGGAGGCCCGTCGCAGCGTGGCCATCTACTCGCTGCCCCGGCTGCTGGCCGAGATCCGCACGACCTTCGACCCCGACGGAGACCGTTCGTACACGGAGCTGCTCGACCGCCTGGCCGCCGTCGACCTGCTGCACATCGACGACGTCGGCGCAGAGCGCACGAGCCCGTGGGTGCTCGAACAGCTCTACGCCATGATCAACGCCCGCTACGAGGAGCAGCGCTCTGTGGTCATCACCACCAACCTCGAGCGCGACGCGCTGGGCGAGCAGATCGGCGAGCGGACCGTCTCGCGCCTGGAGGAGGTGTGCGACGTGCTGCCGCTCTTCGGCGCCGACGCCCGGCGCTACGACCCGGCACGCAGCGGGTCCGCGGCGAGCGCCGCTCGGTAAACCCAGGGGGCCCGCCGAGGGCAGCCACGTGACGGCCCTCGGCACCCCTAAACTCCGGCCCTCATGCCAGGCATCGTCGTTGTCGGCGCCCAATGGGGCGACGAGGGGAAGGGCAAGATCGTGGACCTGCTCGCCGAGCGGGCCGACGCGGTCATCCGCTTCCAGGGCGGCAACAACGCCGGGCACACCATCGTCCGCGGCAACGAGACGTTCAAGTTCCATCTCATCCCCTCGGGGATCCTCTATCCCGCCACGCGCTGCGTCATCGGCAACGGCGTGGTGGTCGACCCCGAGATCCTCACCCAGGAGATCGACGGGCTGCGCGCACGCGGGGTGGACATGGGCGGCCTGCGCATATCGGCCAACGCGCACCTGATCATGCCCTACCACAAGCTGCTGGACGAGGCGGGCGAGACGCGGCTGGGCAAGGCGGAGATCGGCACCACGCGCCGGGGCATCGGCCCCGCGTACGCCGACAAGGCCGCGCGCCTGGGGGTCCGGGTGCAGGATCTCCTCGACGAGAAGATCCTCAAGAAGAAGATCGCCGCGGCGCTGCACCCCAAGAGCCTCACGCTGCGCCCCTACGACCGCCGCCCCGAGCTCGACCTGCAGTCGATGACCGAGGAGTACCTCACCTACGGCCATCGTCTCGAGCAGCACATCGCCGACACCTCGCGCCTGGCCTGGGACGCGCTGGACTCCGGCGGCCTCGTCATCTTCGAGGGTGCCCAGGGCGCGCTGCTGGACATCGACCACGGCACCTATCCCTTCGTGACCTCGTCCAACCCGATCGCCGGCGCCGCCTGCGTCGGCGCGGGCGTGGGGCCGCGGGACATCGACGAGGTGTGGGGCGTGGCCAAGGCCTACGTGACCCGCGTGGGCGCCGGGCCGTTCCCCACCGAGCTCGACGACGACATCGGCGAGCTGCTGCGCACCCGGGGCGGAGAGTTCGGCACCACCACCGGGCGCTCCCGGCGCACCGGCTGGCTCGATCTCGTGGCGCTGCGCTACGCGGCGCGCCTCAACACCCTCACCCACCTTGCGCTGACAAAGCTCGACGTCCTGTCGGGCTTCGACGCCATCCGCGTGTGCAACCGCTATCGCGGTCCCGACGGTGCGGAGTTCGACCACTTCCCCTACCACCAGACTGCCCTGCACCACGCCGTCGGCGAGTACGACGAGCTCGAGGGGTGGTCACAGGACATCACCGAGTGCCGCAGCGAGAGCGACCTCCCGCGCGCCGCGCGGGAGTACCTCGCCTACGTCGCCCGGGCCACCGGGGTGCCGATCGCGCTGGTCGGGGTGGGCCCCGGCCGCGATCAGATCGTCCGGCTGGGGCGCGAGGCCTCGGCCGCCGCGGCCGCCTGAGGAGGACGGCATAGCCGTCGCGGACCCCGCGGAGACCGGTGCGACGCAAGGGTCGGCCCGCAACAACTGGGTCCTCCTGGCCGGCGTGGCCCTCGCGTCGCTCGGCGGTGCCCTGGTGTACGGCGTGTTCGGTGTCGGCAGCGCAGCGATCCCGCTGTACTTCGTGATCGCGTCGGGCGCCCTGGCCTTCCTCGCCTTCCTCTGGTTCGGAAGGCACCCTCCCGCCCTGCTCGCTCCCCGGTGGAGCTACGTCGTGATCGTGGCGGCCCTCGAGCTGGGCGCCTTCGTCGGCGGAGCCCTGGAGGAGACCCGCGCCGTCGGTGCCTGGCTGGCGGTCGGCGTCGCCTTCGCCGTCTACGGCCTGCTCGAGCGCAGCGGCATCATCGTCGCGACCGGGGCGTGCGCCGCGCTGGGCGCGCTCGTGGCCTTCGTCCTGGAGATCCCGGCGCTCGGCGTCTCGCTCGAGCTGGCGACCGGGGCGATCTTCGCCGCCGGAGCGCTCGCCCTGCGCGGGCAGCCCACGAGCGTCTCCGCTCGCTGAGCGTCCGGGCGGCCTACGCCCGCACGAATCTACGACTCCTACGCGGGCTCGTTCCCGGCGGGGGCGCCCTCGCCGCCCAGTACCTCCTCCTCACCGCGGCGCAGCACGCGCAGGGCGAGGACCAGGGCCGACAGCATGGCCACCGCGGCGAGGCTGATCTGGACGCTGACGACGCCGTCCTCGGTCCAGTAGACGTCGTCGAGCTTGAGCAGCAGTGCCGACTCGTCGAGTGTCAGCGCCGCGCCGACGCCGAAGGGGACGGCCAGGAACGGGTCCAGCACCTCGTTATTGCGCGAGGCGATGGCGACACCGCCGGCCAGCAGCGCCAGCACGATCCCGGGCACGAAGTGGTGGATGTGCTGCTCGCCGACGGTCACGTTGCGAAACGGCCCCCACGTTCCCCGCGTGCGGATCGCGTGCGTCGAGGCGCGCGCGATCGCCCACGTCAGGGTGAAGGAGGCCAGCATGTTCAGCAGCGTGTTCTCGCGCGTGGTGCCGCCCCGGTAGCCGGTCACCGCCACCGAGGCCGCGCCGCGCACCGCGTCCAGCAACGGGGGACCACCCGTGCGCGCCGGGCGCGTCCGCCACGCCCGCGCGACCTCGATGGCCGTCACGGCGCCGGCGGTGCCCAGCGCCACGCCGCCCAGTGCGTACGTGCGCCGTTCGGCGCGCACCCGGCGCCGGCGCGCGGCGGGACGCTCGACCGCTCCCCGCAGGCGGAGGCCAGGGGGCAGCAGGACCCCGAGGCCACGGCGGCGCGGCGGGAGGACGCCGGCGCGGCCGATCGCGCTCACGCCCACCGCTCGAGCAGCTCCGCATCCTCGACCTCGCGGATCGGCCGGGCCGGCACGCCCATGACAAGGCGGCGGGAGGGGACGTCGGCGGCCACGACGGCGCCCGCGGCGACGAAGGCCTCCTCGCCCACCTCGACGCCGGGAAGCAACACGGCGCCGCCGCCCACGCGACACGCACGGCGCAGCGTCGCGCCGCGCAGCTCGAAGCCCGCCGGATGGCGGGCCATCGTGTTGTCGTTGGTGGTCATCGCGCACGGCCCGACGAAGACGTCGTCCTCCACGATCGAGTGCGCGGTGAGGTAGCACTGCGTCTGCAGGCGCACGCGTTGGCCGACGTTCACGTCGTTGTCCACCGCGACGCCGCGCCCGACGACCGTCTCGGCGCCGATGCGCGAGCGCTCGCGCACGTAGCACTGGTCCCCCAGGATCGCGCCGACGCCGACGCGCACCCCCGCGAAGACGATGGCCTGGGTGGAGACGGTGACGCCGTCCTCCAGGACCAGCCCGTCGAGTGGGTCGCGGGAGGCCGAGGAGCCCCGGGCCAGCGCCGGGCGCTTGCCCAGCACGGCACCGTCACCGATCACGCAGCCGTCGCCGATACGCACGTCATCGTGGACGACGACGTTGGCGCCGAAGGTCACGTCGCTTCCGACAACCGCGGTGGGGCTGAGCACGAGGTTCACGGGGTCGGGCGACACGGAGGGTGGACCCTAGCCAGCGTCAAGCTCGACCGCGATGCGCTCGCGCACGGAGGCCGCGGCCGCGGCCGTGACCGGCCCGGGGGCGGCGGCGAAGACGACGTCGTCGACCGCGCTCACAGGGTGCACCTCGCGCAGCGTCGAGGCCAGGAAGGCCTCCTCGGTGTGGCGCAGGTCGTCGAGGGCCACGGAGCGCTCGCGTGCACCGGCCACGGCGATCACCCGTCGGCGGGTGATCGAGTCGAGCACGTGATCGCTCAGCGGCGGCGTGAACAGGCCGCCGTCGCGCACGTAGAAGAAGGCCTGGCGCGGCCCCTCGAGCACCCGTCCGTGCGGCGTGACCAGCAGCGCGTCGTCGGCGCCCCGCTCGGCGGCCAGGCGGGTGGCCAGCATGTTGGGCGCGTAGGACAGCGACTTGACCCCATCCATGAGCCGCGTGGGCGCGTAGGTCACGCTGGCCAGGCGCAGTGCCATCGGCGAGGCGGGCAGCGGCTCGACGAAGGCCAGGCGCCGGCCGCCGCGCGTGGCCACCAGGCGCAGGCAGGCGTCAGCCACGGCGACGCCGTCGGCATGGGTACCTGTGCCGGCGGCGGCGAGCAGCGCCTCGACGTCCGTGCGCACCGCGTCCACGTCGAGGGGCAGACGCAGGTTGGCGGCCGAGAGCGCCATGCGCTCGAGGTGCTCCTCGAGCGCGAACGGCCGACCGCCGTAGAGGCGCACGACCTCGAAGACGCCGTCGCCTCGCAGCAGCCCGTCGTCGGTGGCGGGGATGCGCGCCTCCGCTGCGTCGAGCAGTTCGCCGTCCATGCACACGTCGGGCATCGCTCTCGCAGCCTAGGCGTCGCCCCGCAGCACAGCGGGGCTCAGCGCCTCGATCGTGTCGAGTACGACGTCGGCGCGGGCGAGCACCGCGTCCGCGGGCGGGAAGTGCGGGCTGGGCACGGCCACGACTCGCATCCCCGCATCGAGGGCGGCCTCCAGGCCCGCCTGGGAGTCCTCGACCGCCGTGGCCTCGTGGGGCGCGACCCCCAGGCGCGCGCACGCCTCCAGGAAGACATCGGGGGACGGCTTGCCTCGCGGGACGTCCTCTGACGACAGGACCGTCGCAAAGCGCTCGCGCACCCCGGCCAGGTCGAGCACGAGGTCGATCAAGGCGGCGGGCGACGAGGAGGCCACGGCCAGCGGGCCGACCGTCGCCGCAGCATCGACGGCCTCCAGCGCGCCGGGCAGCAGCGGCAGCTCCAAGCCGAACAGCGCGCCCAGCTCGTCGACGATCGCCTCGAGGATCTCCGGCGGACTCAGTGGCACCGTCAGCTCCTCGTGCATGTAGACGGTCCACTCCGTCGAGCTCATGCCCATCATCGTCTCGTGGGCGCCCGTCCGCCAGGCGCCGCCGGTTCGCAGGGTCAGCGCCTCGCGCGCCCGCGCCCATTGCGCCTCGGTGTCCACCAGCGTTCCGTCGAGGTCGAAGACGACAGCGCGGACCGCCGCGCCGCTCATATGCCCCCGCCAGGAATCGAACCTGGAACCTTCGGATTAAGAGTCCGCTGCTCTGCCAGTTGAGCTACAAGGGCGGGACCGACGAGGATAGCGGCCCCTGGGCCGGTCACGTGTGCCAGCCACCTGTACCAGCCAGGGCGAAGCCGTCGGCATTGGTACGGCGTAGCCGTAGGCATTGGCCTACCCGCCCGGGTCTGCCGGAGCGGGCCCTGGGGGCGCCGCGCCGCCGGCGCCGCCCGGGGCGCCCTGCTGCTGCTGTTGCTGTTGCTTCTGCAGCGCGGCCTGGGCCTGCGCGGACTCGATGGCCTGGGTGATCTGCTCGCGCTGCTCCTTGGAGTCCGCCAGGTCCAGCGCCTCCTCGCGGGCCAGGTCGCCCGTGCGGTCGTTTTCGGCCTGGTAGGCGAGGGCCGCGAGCTGCGCGTAGATCGGCGCGGTCTGCTGCTCCTCGGCCACGATCTGCAGGGCGTTGACGGCCTTCTCCAGCTTGCCCAGTCCGTCGGGCCCAAGGGCTTGGGCCATCACGGCGGCCACGTCGGCGTCGGGCTCAGGCGGGTCGAGGGCCAGGTAGCGGTCCCAGGCGCGCTCGGACTGGCGCAGTTGCCCCATGCCCTGCTCGGTGAACGCGCCCGTGGCCTGGTCGACCTCCGCAGCCTGGAAGCGCACGCGGGCCAGCTCGGCCAGCGCGGCGGCGTCCTGGGGATTTGCCGCCACGCGCTGCTGGACGGCGTCGAGCTGCTCCTGGATCTGCTCGGAGACGTCGCCGCCCTCGGAGTCCTCGCTGAAGGCGTCGAACAGGCCGCCTTGCACCTCGCCGCCGATCCCGAACAGCACCAGGCCGCCTCCCATGAGGATGGCCAGGCTGAGATAGATCACCTGGATGGTGCGCCTGCGGCCGCGGGCGCGGAGGTCGAACAGCATGTTGGCTTCTAGGGCTCCCGGTCTGACGGTTCTTCTTCGGCTGGTTCGACCCGCTTCGCGTCGGTCGGGCGGACGCGCTCGATCCAGCTCACCATGAGAATACTCAGCTCGTAGAGCACCACCAGCGGGCCCATGGCCAGCAGCATCGTGATCGGGTCGGGCGTCGGGGTGGCAATGGCGGCCAGGCCGGCGATGCCCAGGATGACGTAGCCGCGCCACTTGCGTAGCTGGCGCGGGGTGGCGATACCCGTGCGCACGACCGCCAGGACGACGACGGGGATCTGGAACAGGAACCCGATCGCGGCCATGAACAGGACCGAGAAGCGGTAGTAGTCGCGGGCCTGCACCAGCACGTCGAAGTTGTCGTCGTTGAAGTTCTGCAGGAAGTCGACGGCCCGGGCCAGCACCACGAAGTAGGCGAACAGCACGCCGGCGATGAACAGCATCGGAATCGCGAGCATGAGGGGCAACGCCACCTTGCGCTCGGTCGGGCTGAACGCGGGCAGGAGGAACGCGTAGAGCTGGAAGAGGAGCACGGGCATGGCCAGCAGGAGCGCCGCGTAGAAGGAGACGGCCAGGGTCACCGTGAACGGCTCGGCCACGCCGAGGGTTATGGGCTGGCGCTCGGTCAGGCCGGGCGTGGCCCGGGCGGCCTCGAGCAACTGGGCCTGCGCTGCACTCAACTGGGCGAGCCTCTGCTCGAGCGTCGCGCGCTCGGCGGCGTCCAGCTCCTGCGGGTCGACCGTCGCCCCCAGCAGCTCGCGCACGCCGCCGAGGGCGGGGGCGAGCGTGTTGAGCGCCTCGCTGAGCTGCCGCTGGGCCACGGCGGCTCCGCCCAGCGGATTGCCCTCGCCCTGGCTGGAGGCGGCCAGGGGACCGTTGAGAATCTCGAGCACGAGATCCTCCTGCCAGAACGCGATGCCGAAGGCGACCAGCAGCGAGAGCACGCTGACGGTGAGCCGCGTGCGCAGCTCGCCGAGGTGGTCCACGAGGCTCAGGCGGTCCTCGTGGCCTATGGGCCGCAGGACGGTGCTGGCCATGAGCTCTCTTGTTCAGACGGGCGCGCTAGGCGCGGGGCTGGGCGGGTGCGTCCTCGCGCTGGGTCTGGGTGGCCTGCGTGGCCGGCGCCGGGGCGGCGCCCTGCTCGAGACCGCGGTCGCGATCACGGTCGCTGTCCTTACCGGGCGTGACGGCGTCCTTGAACTCGCGCATCCCAGAGCCCAGCGACTTGCCCAGGTCAGGCAGGCGCTTGGCGCCGAAGAGCACCAGCACAATGACCAGGATGATGATCAGTTCAGTGGGTCCGAGTGGTCCCATGCAGTGGCCTTCCTCTCGAGGTCGTCCATAGGGTAGCGGGCTCCGACCGGGGTCAAGGTCCGCGCAGCGGCGACCGATGTATGGCTCATGGAGGGAATGCGCACATGAGCCACCAGCCCGATCACCCCAGTGTCCGCCGCATCGTCCTGCCCTCGGGTAAGACCATCGAGGTGATGCTGTTCGAGCGGGCGCCGGTGCGGCCGGTGGGCTTCCCGGCCAGCGGGCTGCACGTGTGCCCGACCTGCGCCTCGGAGCTGGTGCACCCGATCGCCTGGAGCGAGCACGATCGCGAGCACTGGGAGATCACGCTGCGCTGCCCCGAGTGCTACGGGTGCACGACCGGGGTGCACCACCAGACGGTCGTGGAGGCCTTCGACGCCGAGCTCGACCAGGGCACCGACGCCCTCGTGGCCGACCTGCGCCGTCTCATCGAGGCCAACACCGAGGACGAGATCGCGCGCTTCGTCGCGGTGCTCAAAGCAGACCTGCTGCTGCCCGAGGATTTCTGAGGCGCCTCGGCTAAGCGAAGCGCTCGACCACCGAGTCGGCCACCAGCTCCAGCGCCCGGTGCTGGGCGGCGGGAAGACCCGGGAGGTCGGCCTTAGCCTCGGCCACCATGCCCAGGGCCCGCTCGCGTGCCTCGCCCAGCGCGCCCGACGCGATGACCGCGTCGCACACCGCCTCGGCCTGCAGGGCCGTGCGCACGGAGCGCAGGTCCGTGGCGGCA
>Ga0136640_10001028_pt1 | contig 11000 bp, 9 predicted proteins | sample AntDrymUQ8642106_2_FD_105498 | JGI IMG/M metagenome (GOLD analysis project Ga0136640, IMG submission 105498) | Polar desert sand microbial communities from Dry Valleys, Antarctica - metaG UQ864 (21.06) | ecosystem: Environmental > Terrestrial > Soil > Desert | place: Antarctica: Dry Valley...
CGATCCCGAAAGCTGCGACCAGTTCCGACCGGCGCGCGCACCCGAAGGGGTGCTGGTGATGATGGAGGAGGGGCGGCTGACGCGGGTTTCGCTGATCAACAAGAGTGCGGTCAAGACCGATCGCGGTATTGCGCTCGGCAGCAGTGCCGCTGAGGTCAAGGCGGCCTACGAGGGCGCAGCGGCTTCCTCTCCGCACAAATATCGCGACGCTCCTGCGGCCTATCTCACTTACTGGTCGCGCAAGACGGGGGACAAGACGAGCCCCACCGACCGCGGCATTGTCTTCGAGGTCGATAAGCGCGGCGTCGTCGATCTCATCCACGCCGGCGGTCCGAGCATCCAACATGTCGAGGGTTGCCTTTAACCGACCCTGCGAGCGCCATGTTGCCGCCGTTCGCGCAGCCGCTTAAGGCCTTGCTCCGATGAGGGTTGACGACGATCTGACGGCGCGCCGCAACACGGCTGCGCTGGCGCTGCATGTGCCAGAGCCGCTTTTCAGGCCCGGCGACACGCCCGATTTCAGCCATGTCGCGATCCCGGCCGCCGGCGCCGCGCAGCGCCCCGACACGGCTGCGCCAGCCTCCGAAACGCACCCCCTCTGCTACGGCCTCGTGCGCGTGCTCGGCGACGATGCCCGCGCGGTCGGCCCGTGGGACCCCAGACTCTCGCCCGACACGCTGCGCCGCATGTTGCGCGACATGATGATGGTGCGCGCTTTCGACGACCGCATGTATCGCGCCCAGCGCCAGGGGAAGACCAGCTTTTACATGAAATCGACCGGCGAGGAGGCGGTGGCGGTGGCGGCGGCGCACGCGCTCGGCCGCGACACGATGTGCTTCCCGACCTATCGCCAGCAAGGGATCCTCGTCGCGCGCGACTATCCGCTCGGCGAGATGATGTGCCAAATCTATTCGAACCGCGGCGACAAGCTGCTCGGGCGCCAGCTGCCGATTATGTATTCGTCCCGCGACTATGGCTTCTTCACGATTTCGGGCAATCTCGGCACCCAATATCCGCAGGCCGTGGGCTGGGCGATGGCCTCGGCGATCAAGGGCGACACCCGCATTGCCGCGGCGTGGATCGGCGAGGGTGCGACCGCGGAGGGGGACTTCCACAATGCGGTCACCTTCGCCGCGGTGTACCGCGCGCCGGTGGTGCTCAACATCGTCAACAACCAGTGGGCGATTTCGAGCTTTTCTGGGATCGCGGGCGCGGAGGCGACGACCTTCGCGGCGCGTGCCATCGGCTATGGCATCGCCGGGCTTCGGGTCGACGGCAACGACGCGCTGGCGGTCTACGCCGCGACGATGTGGGCGGCCGACCGCGCACGCGCCAATCTCGGGCCGACGCTGATCGAACATTTCACCTATCGCGCCGAGGGGCATTCGACCTCCGACGATCCGACCGGCTACCGCCCCAAGGGCGAGGAGCAGGCCTGGCCGCTCGGCGATCCGGTCGTGCGGCTCAAGGCGCACCTTGTCGCGCTCGGCGAATGGGACGAAGCCCGCGACAAGGACCAGGTCGACGCGCTCGCAAGCGAAGTCCGCGCCGCGCAGAAGGAGGCCGAGAAGCAGGGCACGCTCGGCAACGGCTCGGACCACCCCATCGAGTCCTTGTTCACCGATGTTTTCGAAGAGCTTCCCTGGCATCTGGAGGAGCAGCGGCAAGCCGCTCTGGCGGAAGCCGAATCGTGACCGTCATGAACATGATCCAGGCGATCAATTCGGCCCATGCGGTGTGCATGGATCGCGACCCCGACATCGTCGTGATGGGCGAGGACATCGGCTATTTCGGGGGCGTGTTCCGCGCCACCGAAGGCTTGCAGAAAAAGTTCGGCAAGACCCGCGTGTTCGACACCCCGATCACCGAGGGCGGAATCCTCGGCACCGCGATCGGAATGGCGGCCTATGGCCTTCGCGTCGTCGTCGAAATCCAGTTCGCCGATTACATCTACCCCGCCTTCGACCAGATCGTTTCGGAAGCCGGGCGCATGCGTTACCGCACCGCGGGCGAATGGCCGCTGCCGATGGTGATCCGATCGCCCTATGGCGGCGGCATTTTCGGCGGCCAGACCCACAGCCAGTCGCCCGAAGCGCTGTTCGCGCACGCCTGCGGAATCAAGACCGTGATTCCGTCGAACCCCTACGACGCCAAGGGGCTGCTGATCGCGGCGATCGAGGACAATGATCCGGTCGTCTTCTTCGAGCCCAAGCGCATCTACAACGGCCCGTTCGACGGCTTTTACGAGCGGCCGGTGACGCCTTGGGCCAAGCATCCCAAGGCCGAGGTCCCCGACGGCCATTACATTGTCCCACTCGGCAAGGCGGCGGTTGTGCGCGAAGGCGACGCGGTCACCATCCTCGCCTACGGAACCATGGTCCATGTCGCGCTCGCGACCGCCGAAGCCAATGGCATCGATGCCGAAGTGATCGACCTCCGAACGATCGTTCCGCTCGACATCGACACCATCGAGGCGTCGGTGAAGAAGACCGGGCGCTGCCTCGTCGTCCACGAGGCGACGCGCACCGCGGGCTTCGGCGCCGAGCTTGCCGCGCTGGTGCAGGAGCGCTGCTTCTATCATTTGGAAGCCCCGGTGACCCGCGTCACAGGCTGGGATACGCCCTATCCGCACGCGCTCGAATGGGCCTACTTCCCCGGACCCAAGCGGGTCGGTAACGGCCTGAAGAAAGTTCTGGAGGTCTAGATGGCCCGCGTCGAATTCAAGCTCCCCGATATCGGCGAAGGAATCGCCGAGGCCGAGATCGTTGCGTGGCACGTCAAGGTCGGCGACATGGTCGAGGAGGACCAGCAGCTCGCCGACATGATGACCGACAAGGCGACCGTCGAAATGGAATCGCCGGTCGCCGGAAAAGTCGTCGAAGTCGCGGGCGAAGTCGGCGACCAGGTCCCGATCGGGTCGGTGCTGGTGGTGTTCGAGACCGAGGCCGGGGCGGAGGAAGGACAGGGGAATTTGGATGGCGAGGCGGTGCTGGGCGACGGACTGGTCGAGACCACCCCCGCGATCGAAGAGGCGGTTCCTTCCACCGATACCGAAGACAAGCGAAGCGACAGCGACCGCCGCGCGGCCGAGGATCGTCGCGCCCAGGCGCGCCCCGATGCCGACCGCCGCCAGGGCCCGCGCCGCGCCGCCGAGGTTCCGCCCGAGGCGGTACGCGCCCCCCGTGCCGTGCTTGCCTCGCCCGCGGTTCGTCAGCGCGCCAAGCATTTGGGAGTCGATCTCGGCGCGCTTCGCCCCGCGACCGGGGACCGCGTCCGGCACGGCGATCTTGACGCTTACCTTATGTATTCGCAAGGCGCGGGCGCGCCCTTCGCCTCCCGCGCCGCCGCCCCGTCTCAGGACGAAATCGTCAAGGTCGTCGGGCTAAGGCGCAAGATCGCCGAGAATATGCAGGAGGCCAAGCGCCGCATCCCGCATTTCGCCTATGTCGAGGAAGTCGACGTTTCGGCGCTCGAAACGCTTCGCGCCGCCATGAACGCGAGCCGCGGGGACCGGCCCAAGCTGACGCTGCTTCCGCTGCTCATCACTGCCATGTGCCGCGCGCTTCCCGGATTTCCGATGATCAACGCACGCTACGACGACGATGCCAATGCCGTCACCCGCCACGGCGCGGTGCATCTCGGGATGGCGACCCAGACTCCGAACGGCCTCGCCGTCCCCGTCATCCGCGACGCGCAGGACAAGGATATGTGGGCGCTCGCGGCGGAAATCCTGCGGCTGGCCGAGGCGACCCGCGCGGGCAAGGCAAGCCGGGAAGAACTTTCCGGCTCGACCATCACGCTGTCGAGCCTCGGCCCCATCGGAGGCGTGGTCTCGACCCCGGTCATCAACCGCCCCGAAGTCGCGATCGTCGCGGTCAATAAGGTCGTCGAGCGCCCCGTCGTGATCGAAGGCCGCATCGAAGTGCGCAAGATGATGAACCTGTCGTCGTCGTTCGATCATCGCGTCGTCGACGGCTGGGATGCCGCCAGCTTCATCCAGGAAGTGAAGCGTCTGCTTGAAAACCCGGCACTGCTGTTTGCGAGCTGATGATTGACAGCACCCGTCATTCCATCGCGCGATGACTGAAGGCTGTTAGGAACGGGCGACCCAGGCATGTCCGCAATCTTCGTCTCTTATGCCCGCTCGACGGAGGCACAGGCCAACAAGTCGCCGAGGCGCTGTTGTGCGATGTCGATGCCGCGCTAAATCTTCTGGATCCGTATTTCGTGGAAGTCAGCTTGTCCCAAGTCGAGTATGCTGAAGCCGATCCGGACATGAATTCGCTACGTGAAGACCCGCGTTTCAAGACCATGGTCGCGGGAGCCAAGGCGCGCCATGCCGCGGCTGGCGAAGCAGTGTCGCGATGAGCTTAGTCGAAGGGCTTTCCTTTCGATGCCGGGCAAGAGAAGGAGTGAGCTTCGACAAGCTCAGCCCGAACGGATTGAAGTGGTTTCAGACGACAAGATCGAAGCGCTCCGTCTGATCGACGGTCGCCTGCGCTGGTTGTCGGCGTGGACGATCCACAACGCCAACCATCTACGCGATTCCACCGACGGGCTTAAAGTCGGCGGGCACCAGGCGTCGTGCGCGTCGATGACTGCGCTGATGGCGGCGCTTTATTTCCACGCGCTGGGGCCGAACGACAAGGTCGCGGTCAAGCCGCATGCCGGGCCGGTGCTCCACGCGATCCACTATCTGCTCGGATCGCAAAGCCGCGAGCAGCTCGAAAATTTCCGCGGTTTCGGCGGCGCGCAAAGCTATCCGAGCCGCACCAAGGACGTCATCCCGGTCGACTTCTCAACCGGGTCGGTCGGGCTCGGCGTGGCGATCACCGCCTTCGCCAGCCTGGTGCAGGATTATCTCGTCGCGCACGGCATGATGGACGCCGCCGATACAGGCCGCATGGTCGCGCTGATGGGCGATGCCGAGCTCGACGAGGGCAATATCTACGAATGCCTGATCGAGGCGTACAAGCACGACATCCGCAATTGCTGGTGGATCGTCGATTATAACCGCCAGTCGCTCGACGCCACCACCGCCGAGCGTATGTTCTGCCGCTTCGACGAAATCTTCGCGAGCTGCGGCTGGCGCGTGGCGACGCTCAAATACGGCAAGCTCATGGAAGCCGCGTTCGCCGAGCCCGGTGGGACCGAGCTCAAGGCCTGGATCGACGACGCGGGCAATGCCGATTACGCCGCGCTCACCTATCAGGGCGGGGCCGCGTGGCGCGTGCGGCTGAGCGCCGACATCGGCGATGCGATCGCCCCCCTGCTCGCCGCGCGCGACGACGATGCGCTGGCAGCGCTGATGACCAATCTTGCCGGTCACGACATGGCGAGCCTTATCGAGGCTTTCGACGCCGCGCAGGACGACGTCCCGACACTGTTCATCGCCTACACGATCAAGGGCCACGGGCTTCCGTTCGCGGGCCATAAGGACAATCATTCGGGCCTCATGAACCCCGCCCAGATCGCTTCGCTCCGCGATGCCATGGGCATTGCGGACGGGCAGGAGTGGGAGGCGCTCGCCGGGCTCGGCGACAATGCGCGCACCGGTGTTCAGGCGCTGCTCGACGGCTGCCTCATCGCCAAGGCCAAGCGCCCTCGCCCCTGGGGCGGGATCGACGTTCCCGCCGTCGCTTCGCCCGCGGGCGACGAGCAATCGACCCAGGCCGCGTTCGGCAAAATCCTTCTCGACATTTCCCGCGCCGGCGGCCCGCTTGCGGACCGCATCGTCACGACCTCGCCCGACGTCACGGTCTCGACCAATCTCGGTGCATGGGTCAATCAGCGTGGGTTGTTCCGGCGTTCGGAACTCGCCGACGTGTTCGCCGCCGCCAAAATCCCGTCCCCGCAAAAATGGGCCGCGCGCCCCGCGGGGCAGCATATCGAGCTCGGCATCGCCGAGAACAATCTGTTCCTGATGCTTGCCGCGCTCGGGCTCGCGGGCGACCTGTTCGGCCTGCGGCTGATGCCGATCGGGACGCTTTACGACCCCTTCATCGCGCGCGGCCTCGATGCGCTCAATTACGCTTGCTACCAGGACGCGCGCTTCATGCTGGTGGCGACGCCGTCGGGCGTGACGCTGGGTCCCGAAGGCGGCGCGCACCAGTCGATCAACCCGCCGCTCATCGCCATGGGGCAGCCCGGATTGCGCCACTACGAACCCGCGTTCGTCGACGAGCTCGCGGTGATGATGGAGGAAGGGTTCCGCCTCATGCAGGCCGAGGACGGCGAGAGCGTCTATTTGCGGCTGACCACGCGCAGCATCGCCCAGCCCGAGCGCTCGGACGACGGCTGGAAGGCGGGCGCGCTGGCCGGCGGCTACTGGCTGCGCGAACCCGGGCCGGACACGAAGGCCGCGCTGATCTTCTCTGGAGCGATCGCGCCCGAAGCGCTGGCGGCGTGGGAGAGCATAACGGACGACCTCCCCGGCATCGGCCTGCTCAACGTCACCTCGCCGGATCTTCTGCACCGTGGCTGGTCGAACGGATTGGCGTCGCATGTCACGCGTCTGCTCGCGGCCCTGGACCGAGACGCGACTTTGGTGACGATGCTAGACGGGTCGCCCGCTGCGCTGTCATGGCTGGGGAGCGTGCGCGGACATCGGGTGAGCCCCCTCGGTCTTGACCGTTTCGGACAGACGGGAAGCCTTGAGCAACTTTACGCGCATTACCGCATCGATGAGGAGGCCGTGCTCGATGCGGTCGCTGGACTTCACCTCTAAAACGGACCGAGGTTGCGACCGCGTTAACCATTACTTCGCTAAAGTAGCTGCACCGGAAGCGAGCAACCAGCAATTTCGCGTTTTTTCAATGACGCCAGCGTGTACCTTTATCCAAGCGATGAGTTAGCGGCGCGCGCGGGTCCGGTCGCTTGAACAGGATCGTTGTGACGCGCTCCAGGCCGACGCCCGCGCCAATCCCGGAGATCGCATCCGGCGATCCGTCCACTCACTCGCCCGCTAGAGCCGGCGCACGACCTTACCGATCGCCATTTGGCCGAAGAGATCGACTATACCAAGCGCGTTCTGGAGGCGATGGGCGAGCGCCTGGCCAACGATAGCCTTGTCATAGCGCGCCACCCCAACACGCTTCAGAGTTTCGACGTCGTTTGCCAGATGCTCGGCCATCTCGGCGCCGTCGTCGGGGCCGCGGATCGCCAGGACGCGATCGACCGTATCGGCATGGAGGATCTGCGCACCCGCATCCGCCGCAAGTCGCTTGGCGGCGAAGCGCAGGGCGCCGCTTCCGGCTCCTGAGCCCGGATGGAAATCCCCGCGCGCGCCGCGTAAGGCTGGCGCTGCGACGGGAGCCAGGCGGTTGAGCGGACTGTATTTCGAAGATTGCGGTCCTGAATTGATGATCGCGCATGCGGTGCGGCGCACCGTCACCGACGTCGACAATGTCTTGATCACGACGCTCACCCACAATGTCCAGCCGCTGCATCTCGATGCCGAGGCCGCCAAACTCAGCGAGTTCGGCCGCCCGATCGTCAATTCGATCTTTACCTTCGGGTTGATGGTTGGGGTCAGCGTCGCCGACACCACGCTTGGGACGCTGATCGCCAATCTTGGCTATGACGCGGTGACTTTCCCCAAGCCGGTGTTCGTCGGCGACACGCTGCGTACCGAGACGAGGGCGTTGGAGACGCGGCCGAGCAAGTCGCGGCCCGAGGCGGGAATCGTGGTGTTCGAACATAAAAGCTTCAACCAGCGCGACGAGATGGTCGCGCGCTGCACCCGCACCGTGCTGCTGAAGAAGCGTCCGCCCGCGTGACTCCTCCCGTCCGCAGCTGGCTGTTCGTCCCCGCCGACAGCGAGAAGAAGATCGCCAAGGCGCTCGCGTCGGATGCCGACGCGCTCATTCTCGATCTCGAGGATTCGGTCGCCGAAGAGCGTAAATCCGCCGCGCGGGGGATCGTCGCGGATAGGCTCGTTGAGCGCGGCGCGGGTCCGCAGCGCTGGGTGCGGATCAATCGGATCGGCAGCGGCGCAATCGATGCCGACCTGGCCTTGGTGCGCGATCTCGCCATCGCCGGAATCGTCCTTCCCAAGGCCGAAAACGGCGCCGACATCGTCGCGATCGGCAAGGCGCTGCCGCCGGGAGTGCGCATCCACGCGGTGGTCACCGAAACCGCGGCGAGTCTGTTCGGGCTCGACGACTATCGTCACGCTGGGCCGGGGCTGCTCGCGGCGATGAGCTGGGGGGCGGAAGATCTGTCCGCGGCGCTTGGCGCGACGAGCAAATATGACGCCGACGGGGGCTTGAGCTTCACTTACCGGATGGCGCGCTCGCTGTGCCTGGCGGGCGCGGTCGCGGCCGGAGTGCAGCCGGTCGACGGCATTTTTGCCGACTTCAGGGACGCGGACGGCCTCCGCGCCGAAGCGGTCGCGGCGCGGCGCGAGGGCTTCACCGGCAAGCTTGCCATCCACCCCGATCAGATCGCGATCATCAACGCCGCCTTCACTCCGGCCGAAGAGGAACTGGCCGCCGCGCGGCGCGTCGTCGCCGCATTCGCCGCCGATCCCGATGTCGGCACTATCGCGCTCGACGGCCGCATGCTCGACCGGCCGCATCTGCTTGCCGCGCAGCGCACGCTCGGCCTCGCGCGATGACGCTGGCCGACGACTTCCGAAGCGCGATGCGCCGCGTCGCGGCCACAGTTCACGTCGTCACGATCCGCGTCGGGGACACGCCGATGGGCCTCACCGCAACCGCTGTGTCGTCGTTGGCGTTGACCCCGCCCAGCCTCCTCGTCTGCATCAACCAGCGCTCGGCGATGCACCACCCGATGGCCGACGTGCGCGCCTTTTGCGTCAACGTCCTCCACAGCGACCAGACCGATGTCGCGCACGCCTTTTCGAACAGCGCGCTTCGCGACGTGCGTTTCGAAACCGGGGACTGGATCGTCGCCGGCGACGGCCCGCCGCGGCTCGCCGATGCGCAGGCGTCGATCATGTGTTCGTTGAAAGACCTGCACGCCTTCGGCACCCACAGCATCTTCGTCGGCGAAGTGGTCGAGGTCTTCACCCGCGACGCGGTCGACCCCTTGGTCTATCTCGACGGGCGCTATCTCGTCGCGGGCGAGCCGGTCGCGACCGCCTGAACCGGTTTGGCTTCGGGAACGACCACCAGCTTCCAGTCCCTGGCATCAATGAGGAACGCGCGTGCGGCCTTTTGCAGATCGGCTGGAGTGACGCCTTCATAGTCGGCAATCTGGCTGCGAACCTTGGCGGCGACGCGCGGATCGGTCTGGATGTCAGCCAAATTGCCCAGCCACCAGCCGTTCGACGAGCCGCGCGAACGCGCGATGCTGGCGAGCGAGGGCTTGCGCGCGCGGTCGAGCTCGTCGGCGGTGACGAGCGTATCGCGAAGTGCGCCCGCGATCTTCTCGGCATCGCGCAGGAAGCCGGCGAGCTTGTCGGGCGGGGCCTGGATTGAGGCCGAAAGATAGCCGTAATCGGCATAAGTTTCCGAGGCCGAATGACCCGCCGACGGGCTGTAGGTCGTTCCCTGCTTCTCACGGATTTCGTCGGTCAGGCGAAGCTGGAGGATGTCGGCCAGCACGTTGAGCGTGCGCGCGCGTTTGACATCGGAATAAAAGCCCGCGGTCGGCCAGGCGATGAACGCCATCCCCTGGTCGTCGCGTCCCTTGTGCAAAAGGCGGACGGGCTGCGCGGTCGCGGCCGGGAAATGCAATGGCGGCGGGCTCGATGCAGTCCCCGCGATTTGGACCGGCAGCGCGCCGAAGCTGGCGGCGGTTTTCGCGATCGCAGAATCGATATCGACGTCGCCAACGATCACCACTTCTACCGGGCGGCTGCGGAACGGGCGAACGAGCGCATCGCGCGCCGCGGTCACCTCCATCGCCTTTATCTCCGAGCGCGAAGGCACGAGGAAACGGCTGTCCTTCGATGAAATCAAATAGCTGAAGTCGCGGCTGAAGACGCCGTTCGGAGTCGCTTCGAACTGGTCGTGAATCGTGTCCGCGAGCGCGCGGCTTCGGTCCCAGCCGGTCGGCCGCCATGCGGGATCGGTATAATAGGCCGCGAGCAACTTCATCTGCAGCGCGAAATCCTGCGGCCTGGTGGTTCCGCCCAGCGAAAACCGATCCTCGCCGACCCCGAACCCGATGCCGACGATGTTGGGTGTCAGCGTCTGCTTGATCTCTTCGTAGCTGAGCTTGCCGAGCCCGCCCTCGGTCACTGCGCTGCCCGCCGCCCAAAGCGGGGTTGGCCTGCCGTCCTTGGGGAAGTCCTGTCGCCCCCTCCCGAAGCGAACCGAGACGAGGATTTCATCGTCTTTGAACGCGGTTTTCTTGACCGTCAGCCGGGTGCCGTTGGCAAAGCGCACCGCGGTTGCGCCGATGCCGTCGCCGATCTCGCGCCGCTCGACCACCGCGCCGGGCGTGCCGAAGCTGTCGTACGGCCATGCCTTGGCCGCGGTCGCGACCGCGGCCGTGACCGGCGTTTTGACCGCGGCGTCGTAGGCGGCGAGCAGCGCGCCATCGTCGCCCGCGACCGGCGTCGGCGATGTCATATACAAAAGCGGACCCTGACCGCTGAACAACGTGCGCACCGCGATGTTGACCGCCGCCGTCGACAAGCCCTTCACCGCCGCTTCGAGCAGAGCGAGCTCGCTCGCCGGGGTCGTGAACACCCAATCGTCGTTGACCGACGCCACCAGGCTTTCGGCGAGCGAGCGCGAATTGCGTGTCGCCGCGCCGGCCGCCGCCGAGACGTAGCTCGAGCGCATTTCGCTGATCTCGCGGTCGAGCTCGGGCTGGGTCACCCCGAAGGCGACCAGCCGCCGCTGCTCGCTGGTGATGGCGGCGAGCGCATCGGCCCATTTGCCGGGCGCGGCGATAGCGACGACGCTGGTGCGCTCGGCGCTTTCGGCGTCGGCCGAAGTCCCGCCGCCGGCGCCGATGAAGGGCGGCGCGGGCTCGGTCGCGATCCGCTCGAGGCGGCGGTTGAGGACGCGCATCGCCAGCGATTC
>Ga0136640_10001029_pt1 | contig 10989 bp, 11 predicted proteins | sample AntDrymUQ8642106_2_FD_105498 | JGI IMG/M metagenome (GOLD analysis project Ga0136640, IMG submission 105498) | Polar desert sand microbial communities from Dry Valleys, Antarctica - metaG UQ864 (21.06) | ecosystem: Environmental > Terrestrial > Soil > Desert | place: Antarctica: Dry Valley...
CCAGGCCGGCTGCCGGCAGGTCGAGTGCGCGGTCAACGGCCTCGGCGAACGCGCGGGGAACGCCTCACTCGAGGAGATCGTGATGCTGCTGCGCGTCCGCGAGGCCGCGCACGGGCTGTGGACTGAGATCAATACGGAGGAGATCGCCCGCACCAGCCGCCTGGTCTCACGCCTGACCGGCTACCAGGTGCAGCCCAACAAGGCCGTGGTGGGCCGTAACGCGTTCGCGCACGAGTCCGGCATCCACCAGGACGGCGTGCTCAAGGAGCGCACCACCTACGAGATCATGGACGCCACCACGATCGGCCTGCACCAGAACTCGATCGTGCTGGGCAAGCACTCCGGCCGCCACGCTCTGCGCAAGGCGCTGGAGGAGCTGGGGTTCGAGGTCGACGGGGCGGCGCTCAACACCGCCTTCAAGCGCTTCAAGGACGTGGCGGACCGCAAGAAGAACGTCACCGCCCTTGATCTGGAAGCCATTGTGTCCGACGAGATGCGCCAGTCGGCCAGTGCCTTCGAGCTGGTGTCCTTCGCCATCGACGCGGGGTCCGATCGCTCACCCTTCGCGCGGGTGTCGGTTCGCCTGCCCAACGGCGAGACGGGGGAGGGGAGCTTCACCGGTGACGGCCCGTTCGAGGCCTTCTTCAGCGCCCTGAACGCGGCCACCGGCCACGAGGGCCGTTTGAAGGAGTACCACGTATCGGCTGTCACGGCGGGTCGCGACGCCCTCGCCGAGGTCACGGTGCTGGTGGAGCTCGACGGCGCCACCGCTCAGGGCCAGGGCGTGTCGCCCGACACGATGGAGGCGTCCGGGCGGGCCTACCTGCGCGCGCTCGCCAGTGCGCTGGCGGATTCGCAAGTGACAGAGGCCGAGGATCCGGCGAGGCTTCGCCCTCCAACGCCCGCGGCTGCGCCGTGGCCCACCCCCCAGGCGCTGTCGGAGACGCCCGCTCCCTGAGCCGAGGCGGACCGTACGGCAGGTGAGTGCCGACTTCAGCTTCCGCGACGGCGAACGGCTGATCCGCTTCTGCGAGGGCGCCGCTGCCGAGGCCCGCGAGCTGATTGAGGCGCATGGCCTCGGCGGCTACGCGCTCCTGACCACCGAGCGCGCGCTGGGCTCGGCGCCCCCCGGGCTGGAGGAAGGCGCGGGGGTGGTGCTGCACGTACCCGCCGGACCCGTCCCAGAGGCCGCCGCGACCGTGCGCGAGGCCGTGGCCGGGCGGCCGATGGTCGCGTTGGGAGGCGGCCGGGTGGTCGATGCGGCCAAGGCGATCGCCGGGGCGGACGGCCTGCGCTGCGCTGCCATACCGACGACCCTGGCCGGCTCCTCGTTCACGCCCTTTCACCGGATGCCGGCGGGCGTAGAAGAGCTCACATTCGTCCGCCCAGCGCTCGCGGTCTGCGATCCGGCCCTGATGGCCTCGGCGCCGATGCCCGGACTGGCAGCCACGGCGATGAACGCCCTCGCGCACGCGGTCGAGTCGCTCTATGCGCCCGGCGCCAACCCCGTCGCCCAGGGCGCCGCGCTGCGCTCGGCGGCGCTGTTCGCCCGCGGCCTGCCTGCGGATCCGCCGGGGGGCGAGGACCTCGCACTGGCCGCCGTGCTCGCCGGCTGGGCGGTCGGGACCACCGGCCTTGCGGTCCACCATGCGCTGTGCCAGACGATCGTCCGCGAGGTGGGCGCCCCGCACGCGCAGACCAACGCGGTGATGCTGCCCCACACCGTCGCCTTCATGGCCGAGCGCGCGCCGGGGGCGATGGCCGCACTGGCCGGTGCCCTCGGGGCGGCGGGTGGCGAACGCTCCGTGCCAGCCGGCGAACGTGTCCTGCCGGCTCGCGAAGACCCCGCGGTGGCCGCCGCGAAGGTAGCCGAACTGGCCGCACTCGCGGGTCCCCAGACGCTGGCCGAGCTCGGCGTCGCCGAAGACCAGCTCGGCGCGATTGCCAGGGCTGCGGCGTCGCACCCCGGGGTTTGGGGAACACCTGGCGGGGCAGGGCAGCATGACCTATTCGGCCTGCTGGGGCGCGCTTTGTAGTGCGGATAACTCGTCAAGCCCCCGGTTTCGAAGGGGGTGTGACGACATATGGGCCCCATGACGCTCGAAACCATCCAACCCCGGCCGGGCCAAGGGGTGTGACGACTTACGGGCCCATGACGCTTGGAACCCATCCCCGCAGCCGGCCACGGGGGAGTGAGGACTCAAGCCGCCCTACCCAGCCTCAGCCTGGTCCAGCGCGAACAGACCCTCGAGCAGCTCCCGGCCCTCGGCGGGCGCCCGAGCGACGACGGTCAGCTCCTCGCCGCGCTCGACCAGTTCGAAGTCGAAGAACGGGCAGCATTCCTTCTCGCGCCGCACGAGGTCCCGAACCTCGGTTCGGAGTCCCGCCGCGCCCCGGAAGACGAGCACGAGCGCACCGTCCTCCTCCACCGTCCGCTCGGCCGATCCCGCCCTCAGCAACCGGGCCGCCTCGGCGCCCCGCGCCGCCATCCCCTCCGCGTCGAGGGAGCAGGCCACCGGTACTCCGGAAGGCGGGCTCACGAACCCGATGCTACCGGGCGACGACGCGCTGCTGCTGGGGGGCGGCGAGGCGTTGCTGCTGGCGCTCCGGGGTGATCCGGACCACGTTCCAGGCGAGGCCGACGCGCCGCAGCGCGCGGATCACCAGACCCGAGATGTCGATCTCCCACCAGCGCAGGCCATGCGTCGCCGCGCGCGGGAAGGCGTGATGGTTGTGGTGCCACGCCTCGCCCAGGGAAGGCAGAGCGAGCCAGAACACGTTGGTGGAGCGATCGTCGGTGTCAAAGCGCCGCTGCCCGACGAAGTGGCAGATGGAGTTGATGCTCCAGGTGATGTGGTGCACGAAGAAGATCCGCACCAGCCCGGCCCAGAACAGTGCGGTCAGCCCGCCGGTCAGCTCGCCGGTGATCCCAAGGCCCAGGGCGAACGGGATCGCAAGCCCGAGTGCGACCCAGACGAGGAAGTGGCGATTGATGAAGCGCATGCCGGGGTCCTCACGCAGATCCCGGGCGTAGCGCCTGGCCTCCGCCATCCCGTGGGTGTCGAACAGCCAGCCCATGTGCGCGTGGTACAGCCCCTTCAGGCCCGAGCCGTGGCCCACGTGAGGGCTGTGGGGATCGCCCTCCTCGTCGGTGTGCGCGTGGTGCTTGCGGTGATCGGCAACCCAGCCGATCACCGGTCCCTGCACGGCCATCGAGCCGAAGATGGCGAGCAGGTACTTGAGGGGGCGGTAGGTCTCGAAGGCCCGGTGGGTGAGCAGCCGGTGGTAGCCGATCGTGATGCCGAACGCCGTGGACAGATAGACCCCGACGAGGATCGCCAGATCGGTCCATCCCACGAGGCTGTTCCAGAGCAGGGGCAGGGCAGCGAGGAAGGCCGCGAAGGGCACGATCACGGCCGCGATATTGGCGTTTCTCTCTAAACGGGTCACGATATGAAGCTTAGGGCGCGGCGTACCCGTCCTTTAGGCCGAAAACCTACGATCGCAGCGCAGAAACTGTAGGCTACCTACAATGACCGCCGACCTGAACGAGCGACCGTGGAACGGGCTGGCGCCCGAGGTGGCCGAGGTGCTGGGCCCGGAGCTACCAGGCTTGGCGGAGGAGATCATCGAGGCGATCAGCAGAGCGGTGCCGGACTACGCCCGCCCGATCGAGGGCCCGTTCGGAGCGGCGCTGGGGGTGGGCGTCGCGGAGGCCCTGCGCCAGTTCGTGGAGATGGTCGAGCGCCCCGGCGCGGACCGCAGCGCGGGCCGTGAGATGTACGTAAACCTCGGGAGGGGGGAGATGCGCGCCGGTCGCAGCCTCGACGCCCTCCTCGCCGCGTACCGCCTCGGTGCTCGCGTGGCCTGGCGGCGCCTGGCCGCAGCGGGGGAGCGGGCCGGCCTCGAGCCGGCGACGCTCTACCTGCTGGCGGAGTCGATCTTCGCCTACATCGACGAGCTCTCGGGGGAGTCGATCGAGGGCTACGCGCGCGAGCAGGCGGCCTCGGCGGGCGAGTCGCAGCGGCTGCGGCGCCGCTTGGCGGGGTTGCTGGTGCAGGATCCCCCGGCGGACGCGGCCGCCGTCGAGGCGGCGGCCCTGGCGAGTGGCTGGACGCTGCCCCGCTCAGTCGCCGCGGTGTGCACCCAGGGTGAGGACGCGGACCGCCTGGCGATGCGTCTGGGCACCGACGCGATCGCGACGCCGCTCGGCTCGGGGCTGTGCGCACTGGTACCCGACCCCGACGCGCCGGGGCGGCGCGCGCAGCTCGACGCGGCATTCGGTGAGCGCCTGGGAGCGATCGGGCCCGCCTTGCCGTGGCACCGCGCGGGTGTGAGCGCCCAGCGGGCGCGAGCCGCGCTCGCCCTGGCAGAAGACGGCGCATTCGACGCCGGGACCACCGGGCTGGTGGTGGCCGCCGATCACTCGCTGGAGCTGCTCCTCGGCGCCGACCGTGAGCTCGCGCGCGACATCTCCGAGACCGCGCTGGCACCACTTCGGGAGGAGACACCGGCCTCGCGCCTGCGGCTGCGGGATACGCTGGAGGCCTGGCTCGCGGAGCGCGGCCGTACCGAGCGGGTCGCGGCGGCGCTGCACGTGCATCCGCAGACGGTGCGCTACCGGATGACGCGCCTGCGGGAGCTGCTGGGCGACCGGCTCGACGACGCCGATGCGCGCCTGGAGCTACAGGTGGCGCTCAGAATCGGGCCCCGCCGCGGGGAGTAGGATCGGACGATGAGCCTGTCCCTCGAAGGTCGCGCGATTGCCATCACCGGCGCCTCCGCGGGTATCGGCGAGGCCACGGCACTCGTCCTTGCGCGGGCCGGGGCGGCGGTTGCCCTGGGGGCCCGTCGAAAGGACCGCGTCGAAGACCTCGCGCAGCGGATCGAGGCCGACGGGGGCCGTGCCCTGGCCGTCCAGGTCGACGTCTCCGACGAGTCGCAGGCGCGCGCGTTCGTCGAGCGCGCTCACTCCGAGCTCGGAGGCCTGCACGGCCTGATCAACAACGCCGGGGTGATGCTGCTCGGTCCGGTGGAGGGCACCGACACCGACGCGTGGCGGCGGATGGTGGAGGTGAACGTGCTCGGCCTCCTGTACTGCACCCACGCCGCGCTGCCGCTGATGCGCGCGGTCGGTGCCGGGCACATCGTCAACCTCTCTTCGACATCCGGGCGCCATGCCGCCGCGGGCGCGGCGGTCTACAACTTCACCAAGTTCGGGGTGACGGGCTTCTCGGAGGCGCTGCGCCAGGAGGCCCTGCACTCCAACGTCCGCGTGACCTGCATCGAGCCGGGCTTCGTCGAGACCGAGCTGCAGGAGCAGAACACCAGCCCGGTCGTGCTGCAGGGAGTCGAACGGATGCGCGAGCAGATCGGTGACGTGCTGCAGGCCGAGGACGTCGCGGACGCCATCCTCTACGCGCTCTCGCGCCCCCAGCACGTGAGCGTCAACGAGCTCCTGGTGCGGCCCTCGAAGCAGGCCCGCTGAACGATGCTCCGCCTCGCGGGGCTTGCTCTTACGCGGCGCTTCTCGTGGCCACGGCCGCGTTGCCGTCTGCAGTCCCGATGACGCGACGGCTCGGGCGTGGCGGGGGGCCTTGCCAATCATCTTACAAACGTATGTGATAACGTACGCGCGATGGCGGTAGTCGAAGCTCCTCCCGGCCTCTCGGTCGGCCCGCGCGTGAAGGCGCTGCGCGAGGGCCTCGAGCTCTCCCTGCGCAACCTCGCCGAGCGGTCGGGCGTGTCGGCGCCGATGCTCTCCCAGGTCGAACGCGGTGAGACCAGCCCGACGCTGGCGGTGGCCGCTCGGATCGCCGCCGGGCTCGAGCTCACCCTGTCCCAGCTGCTGCGCCTCGACGAAGGGGACGGCGTGACCGTCATCCGCCCCGGCGAGCGCCTGCGGGGAGGCCCCGGGCGCCGCGGGCACTCCTACGAGGTGCTCACGCCGCCTATGCCCGGCCAGCGCGCCGAAGTGTCGCTGCACACGCTCGCTCCGGGCGCGGCCACGGGAGGGCCGGGCGATCCACCGATGCACGAGCCGGGCAGCCGCGAGACGGCGGTGGTTACCGGCGGCAGCGTCGACCTTGTCTGCGATGGCGTCGCCCACGATCTGGCCGAGGGCGACACCGTGACCTTCGACGCCGACCTGCCCCACCACTTCGAGAACACCGGCTCGGCCGAGGCCCGCTTCTTCGCGGTCGTCGCGGCCGGCCTGAGGAGGTCGTAGGTGCCCGCATCTCTGTTCGACAAGATCTGGCAGTCCCACGAGGTAGCCGAGGGGCTCCTGTACATCGATCTGCATCTGGTGCATGAGGTCACGAGCCCGCAGGCCTTCGAGGCCCTGCGTCTGGCGGGGCGCACCGTGCGCCGGCCCGACCGCACGCTGGCCACCGCCGACCACAACGTGCCCACCGACGGCTCGCGCGTGGCCGCTCAGATCGCCGATCACCTCAGCCGCGTGCAGGTTGAGACCCTCGAGCGCAACTGCGAGGAGTTCGGGGTGCCCGTGCACTCGATCGGCGCGGCGCGCCAGGGCATCGTGCACGTGATCGGCCCCGAGATCGGGGTCACCCAGCCGGGGATGACGATCGTCTGCGGGGACTCGCACACCTCCACCCACGGCGCCTTCGGGGCGCTCGCCTTCGGCATCGGAACGAGCGAGGTCGAGCACGTGCTGGCCACCCAGACGCTTCAGCAGCGCAAGCCCAGGTCGATGCGGATCCTCTACGGCGGCGAGCTGGGCTACGGGGTGAGCGCCAAGGACCTGATCCTCGGCACCATTGGCCGGATCGGGGTGGAGGGTGGTGTGGGCCACGTGATCGAGTACGCCGGTCCGCCGATCGAGGCGCTCTCGATGGAGGGCCGCATGACCGTCTGCAACATGACGATCGAGGGCGGCGGCCGGGCGGGCATGATCGCACCCGACGACACCACCTTCGAGTGGGTGCAGGACCGCGAGGCCGCGCCGGACCCGATGCCGCTGGACGACTGGCGCGAGCTGCACACCGACGAGGGCGCGCGGTTCGACACCGAGGTGGCAATCGACGCGTCGGAGATCTCGCCCCAGGTCACCTGGGGGACCACGCCGAGCATGGTCACCGACGTAACCGCCGCGGTGCCCGCGCCCGCGAGCGAGGGCGACGAGCGCGCGCTGGACTACATGGCCCTCGAAGCCGGCACGCCGATCCAGGACATCCACCTCGACCGGGTCTTCATCGGCTCATGCACCAACGCACGGATCGGGGACTTGCGCGAGGCCGCGGAGATCGTGAAGGGCCGCAAGGTCGCCTCCACTCTGAGCGCGATGGTGGTGCCCGGCTCCCAGCAGGTGGCCGCGCAGGCCGAGCGGGAGGGCCTCGACGAGGTCTTTCGCTCCGCCGGCTTTGACTGGCGCTCCGCCGGATGCTCGATGTGCCTGGGCATGAACCCCGACACGCTCGCCCCGGGAGAGCGCTGCGCCTCCACCTCCAACCGCAACTTCGAAGGCCGCCAGGGCCGCGGCGGGCGCACCCACCTGGTGAGCCCGAAGATGGCCGCGGCCGCCGCCGTGGAAGGCCGCTTCGTCGACATCAGGGAGTGGTCGTGAATCGGGTCACGAAGATCCGGGGCCCGATCTCGGTGCTGCGCCGCAGCGACGTGGACACCGACCAGATCATCCCGAAGCAGTTCCTCAAGCGCGTCGAGCGCTCGGGCTTCGGCGAGTTCCTGTTCTACGACTGGGCCAAGGAGCCCGGCTGGGACCTCGACCCGAACCCGATCCTGGTGGCCGGGCGCAACTTCGGCTGCGGGTCCTCGCGCGAGCATGCCCCCTGGGCCCTGGAGGACTTCGGCTTCCAGGCGCTCGTAGCGCCTTCCTTCGCCGACATCTTCTACTCGAACTGCACCAAGGTCGGCCTGCTCCCGGTGCCCCTGCCCGAGGAGGAGGTCGAGGCGCTGATGGACGCCGTCGAGGCCGAGATCGACCTCGAGGAGCAGGTCGTGCGCTTCGGCGGGCGAGAGGTCAGTTTCGAGATCGACCCGGAGACCCGGCGGCGGCTGCTCGGTGGGCTCGATGACATCGGGGTGACACTGCTCTCAGCGGACGCGATCGACGCCTACGAGCGCGATCGTGAGCGCGACGGGCCGGTCACCACGCTGTGATTGCCAGGGACTGGGACGCGGCCACGTATGACCGCGTCTCCGGTCCCCAGGTGGCGTGGGCCCGCGGGGTACTCGACCGCCTGGCGCTCACCGGGGACGAGACGGTGCTCGACGCCGGCTGTGGCAGCGGTCGCGTGACCCAGATGCTCGCCGAACGCCTGCCGCGAGGGCGGGTGATCGCGGTCGACGCCGCGCCCTCGATGGTCGACGAGGCCCGGGCCAAGCTCGGGGAGGCCGTCGAGGTAAGGCAGGTCGAGCTCACCGCCCTGGACCTCGACGCGGAGGTCGACGCCGTGTTCTCCAACGCCGTCTTTCACTGGGTGGCCGACCACGATGCCCTGTTCGCGCGTCTGCACGCCGCGCTGCGCCCCGGTGGGCGCCTGGTGGCCCAGTGCGGCGGGGCGGGAAACGTGCAGCGCTTCCACGACGTGGCCCGCGAGGTGGCTGCGCGCGATCTCTTCGCCGAGCACCTCGCGGGTTGGCACGGTCCGTGGAACTTCGCCACTCCGGCGGACGCTGCCCAGCGCCTCGAGCGCGCCGGGTTCGAGGCAGCCGAGTGCGACCTAGAGCCGCGGCCGGTGCACCCGCCCGAGCCCCGGACCTACATCGCGACCGTGTGCCTCGGTCATCACCTCGAGCGGCTGCCCGAGAACCTGCGCCAGTCCTTTGTCGAGCAGGTCGCAGAGCGCTGTGGCGAGCCCCTAGAGCTCGACTACGTGCGGCTGAACATACTGGCGCGGCGGCCCCCGGCGTAACGTTTCGCATACGGTGGATGAGGCGCGGGTCCACGACGCCTGTGTGGCCGCGCAATCGGCCCGACGAGCAGTGGTGCAACACATCGACGGAGATCGAGGCGACGCGCTCGGGATCTGACTGCGGTCATCTGATGGCTCAGCAGGCTCTTCTTGGGATGCAGGAGGCAGCAGCGGGGTCACGCGGACCGGCGGCGGTCGGGCTGGGCGTAGGCTTCCAGCAGTGAACGAGCGCGAGCACGCGGCAGTACCGGTAGCTCCCGCTGCTGGCGAGTACTTCCTCGACGCGCCGCTGGACAACCCCGCGGTTCGCAAGCCGCTCATCGCGCTGCGCGACATTCTCGCCCGGGTGAATGCGCCGTTCGCGCAACCCGAACACGCCGAGGTGTGCACCGGCAGCCGCGCCACGAGCGTGGGGTACGTCGAGTTGGTCGTGACGCACCCCCGGGTCTCGCCGCACATCGCGGTCTGGTGCAACGCGGGAGACATCTGGCTGTTCTGGACCGGCGGGTATCGCAGGACCGTGCGGTGGGATCGCACAGACGAGCAAATCGTCGAGGCGCTGCTAACCGGCCGCAACAGCATGCGAACCCGCCGCCGGTTGGGCCAGATCCTCCTGACCGACGCAGTGTTCTGGGCCGAGGACCCGGAGCAGCCGATCGCGAACGTCAAGACGCGCACGCCCAGATATCCCCCGATCCGGCGCGCGATCGCCGGCCTGCTTCCTTGGCCCGCCGCGGTACTTCACACCCAATTGTCATTCCAGCACGAGGCGGGCAGCGTGTACGACTCCAGCACCTTCGGAGCCCCGCCAGCACCGAGTTGCGTAAAGCGATGATCGACGACTACACCGAGGCACTCAAGTCGAGCCCATGATCGTCATCCTGCCCGGCGACGGGATCGGCCCGGAGATAGCCGCCGCCGCGCGTGAGCTGCTCGAGCGCCTCGGCTCCTTTGAGTTCGCCGAGCATCTGATCGGCGGTGCGTCGATCGACGCCCACGGCAGCGCCCTAACCAACGAGGTGCTCGAGGCCTGCCGCAGGTCGGACGCCGTGCTGCTGGCCGCGGTCGGGGGCCCGAAGTGGGACGCCGCGGTGGCCGTTGACCCCGCCGCGCCCCGCCCCGAGCAGGGACTGCTGGGCTTGCGCAAGGCCCTCGGGCTGTTCGCCAACCTACGCCCGGTGCGCCCGAGCCCCGCGCTGCTGGACGCCAGCCCGCTCAAGCGCGACCGGATCGCGGGCACCGACCTGCTCGTGGTGCGCGAGCTCACCGGCGGCATCTACTTCGGCGAATCGGGTCGCGACGGCGACACCGCGCACGACGACTGCGCCTACAGCGTCGGTGAGATCGAGCGGATCGCCCGCGTCGGCTTTCGCAGCGCGCGGACCGGCGTTACGAGCGTCGACAAGGCCAATGTGCTCGAGACCTCGCGGCTGTGGCGCGAGACGGTGACCCGCGTGCACCAGGAGGAGTTCCCCGACGTGGCGCTCGACCACCTGCTGGTCGACAACGCCGCCATGCAGTTGGTCTCCCGGCCCACGGCCTTCGACGTGATCCTCACCGAGAACCTCTTCGGGGACATCCTCAGCGACGAGGCCGCGATGCTCACAGGTTCGCTCGGGATGCTTCCCAGCGCCTCGCTGGGCGACTCCGGCCCGGGCCTCTTCGAGCCGGTGCACGGCTCCGCGCCCGACATCGCGGGCACCGGCAAGGCCAACCCGCTGGCCATGTTCGGCTCGGTCGCTCTGATGCTCCGCCGCGGGCTCGGTATGGAAAGTGCCGCCGCTAGCGTAGAATCGGCCATCGATCGCGCACTCGAGGAGGGCCTGCGCACGGCCGACCTCGGCGGCGAGGCGACCACCGAGGACGCCACCCGGGCCGTCCTCGCGAACCTCTGAAGGGAGGGCGCGCACGTGAGCACCGCTGACCTCATCTGGCTGAACGGGGAGTTCGTCGCCTGGGAGGACGCGAAGGTGCACGTACTCACGCACGCCCTGCACTACGGCACGAGCGTCTTCGAGGGCGAGCGCGCCTATGAGACCGACAGCGGCCCCGCGATCTTCCGCCACGAGGACCATCTCAAGCGTCTCGAGGC
>Ga0136640_10001030_pt1 | contig 10988 bp, 9 predicted proteins | sample AntDrymUQ8642106_2_FD_105498 | JGI IMG/M metagenome (GOLD analysis project Ga0136640, IMG submission 105498) | Polar desert sand microbial communities from Dry Valleys, Antarctica - metaG UQ864 (21.06) | ecosystem: Environmental > Terrestrial > Soil > Desert | place: Antarctica: Dry Valley...
ACGCCCATCGCGGTCGGCTTCCTGGGTGCGTTCACCACGTTCTCGACCTTTGCCTGGGAAGGGGTGTCCCTGGGACGTGCTGACCGGTTGTACCTGGCGGCCGGGTACATCGCTCTCTCGGTCAGCCTCGGGATCGGCGCCGCGGTCGTCGGCGTCCGGGTCGGCCAGACTCTGCAGGGCTAGATGGGCCCGGACCTTCCGCAGTACGACCCCGTGCTGCGTTGCCGGAGCCGTCGTGGGCTGGGCGTCGGGTAGGTTGCCGGCCGCTGGGCCCGCCGAGAGGGATGAAGAAATGCGGACGAAGGAGACAGCCGCTGCGCTCTCCGAAGCCCTGCAGCCGGGCGGCATCCGGGCCGTGTACCAGCCGCTCGTCCACCTGGAGACTCGTCAGGTCCTCGGCTACGAGGCGCTCGGACGGGGGCCGGAGGGCTCGTCGCTCGAAGCGCCCACCGAGCTCCTCGGCGCGGCCCGCCCCGCCGGACTGCTGGCCGAGGTCGACTGGGCCTGTCGGACCGCCGCCTTCCAGGGCGCCCTCGTCGCCGAGATGGGAAGCAGCTCCACGCTGTTCGTGAACGTCGAGCCGGATGTGGCGGTGGGAGCGCCCCCCGAGCACCGCGACCTCCTGAGCCGGGTCGCAGCCGAGCTCAGGGTGGTCCTAGAGGTCACGGAGCGGGCGGTCATCAGCCGTCCCGCCGAGCTGTTGCGGCTGGTGGACTGGGCCCGGGACCACTCGTGGGGCATCGCCCTCGACGATGTCGGCAGCAACCCGCTATGTCTCGCTCTCCTGCCGTTCCTCGAACCGGATGTCATCAAGTTGGACCTGAGGGTGGTCCAGGGCCGACCCACCGCCGAGGTTGGCCTGATCGTCAGCGCCGTCATGGCCGAAGCCGAGCGCAGCGGGGCCACCGTGGTGGCCGAGGGCATCGAGACCGAGGAGCACATGCAGGCGGCCCTCGCCCTCGGCGCCATCGTCGGCCAAGGGTGGTTGTTCGGTCGCCCGGGACCTCTGCCGACGCCGGTCCCAGCCGCGGCGGACACCATCCCGCTGCTGCGGGTGCCGTCCAGCCCGGCGGAACAGACCCCCTTCTCGGTGGTGCGCTCCGCCCGCCCGTTGCGCCAGGGCGACAAGCGGCTGCTGCTGGGCATCGCCACCTACCTGGAGGAACAGGCGACGTCGTGGCACGACGGACCGGTCATCCTGTCCACCTTCCAGGACCAGGACGAGATCGAAGCCGTGACCCTCGAGCGCTACGCGACCCTCGCCGGGAGAGGCTCGCTGGTGGTGGCGCTCGGACGGGGCATGAGCGCTGAGCCGGCACCGGGTGTGGTCGGGTCGGCCCTGCCCCTCGAGCACCGGCTCAGCGAGGAGTGGTCGGTCGTGGTGGTGGGTCCTCACTATGCCGGCGCCCTGGTGGCTCGGCAGCGGCCGGCCAGCGCGGCTCGCGGCGACGATCGATGGGACTTCGCCGTCACCCACGACCGGAGCCTCGTCGTGGCCGCCGGTCGAGCGCTGCTGCGCCAGGTCGCACCCGACGAGAGCAGCCTCGACACGTTGACCACGACCAGGCCTGCAGGCCGGCGCAGCGACGAGCCTGACGACCGAGTCGAGGTCAGCTCGCCGGGTTGACGGCAGGGGTGGGGCTCCACTGCGGGTCTCGGCCGCTGAGGGCGAGGATCTGGTCGAACCGGGGCGCATCGTCGGGTACAGCGACGATCGGTCCGAACAGGCCTTCGCGGTCTGACGGGTCGGCCTCGGCCATGGCGCTGACGAAGCCGTGGACGGCTGCCTCGCTGGCTGCGTCGACGGATGTCTCCTGTCCGGTGGCCCGGGCGAGGTCCCAGCCGTGCAGCACCAGCTCGTCGACGGTGACGACCGCGATGTCGGTCGCCGCCATCTCTCTGCCACCGGCCTCGGCCATCCCTTCCCATGCGTCGGGCTCGCGCCAGGCCGCGACCAGCTCATCGAGGTTCTGGGGCAGCCGCTCGCGCCAGTCGTCGTCGAGAGGAGGCATCTGCCCTGGCGGGCCACCTGAGGGCCCCTTGCGAGCGGCGTCGCGGAACGCAGCCGTCAGTCCCACGAGGTGGCTCAACAGCCCAGCGACGTCGGTCTGGTCACAGGGCGTCGGCGCTGACAGCTGCTCGTCGGTGATCCGCGGGAGCAGATCGCGGACCTGTTGCGCTGCGGGGGCGAGGTCGAACATGGGCTCCATCGGGGTCTCCTGTGCGTCGAGAGCTGTGAGGCTGAGACGGAACACAGGCGCAGTACTCATCGCCGGCCGGGGAGCAGCCCATCTGGCGCCGACGAGCGCCGCAACGAAGAGAGAGCGGGTGACGGGAATCGAACCCGCATCGCCTGCTTGGAAGGCAGGGACTCTAGCCATTGAGCTACACCCGCGAGCCGTGCCTGGACGGGCCGACGGTGGGCCGAAGGTAGCCGGTCGAGAGCCCGCCGGCCGGTGCGATCAGCCGGCTGCGACGGTCGTCGCGGCCCACTCCTTGAGGCGCCGGTAGTCGACTTTGCCGTTCGGGGCCCGGCCGATGGAGTCGATGGCCAGCAGACGCTTGGGTGCCTTGTAGGACGCCAGGCTCCCCTTGACGTGGGCGATGAGCTCCTGTTCGTCGAGGACGGCGTCGGGCGCCAGCTGGACGATGCCGGTGATCACCTCGCCGAAGGTCTCGTCGGGCAGCCCCACGGCGACGGCGTCGACCACCGTCGGGTGCAGCTTCAACGCTTCCTCGACCTCTTCCGGGAAGACCTTTTCGCCTCCGGTGTTGATGCACACCGATCCCCGCCCGAGCAGGGTGATCGCGCCGTCCGCCTCGACCTGGGCGTAGTCGCCCGGCACCGAGTGGCGCCGCCCGTCGATCTCGACGAACGTCGCCGCCGTCTTCGCTGGATCCTTGTAGTAGCCGATGGGCTGGAACCCGCCGACGGCCACCCGCCCGATCTGGCCGGACCCCGGTTCCACGTCGCGACCGGCGTCGTCCACCACCCGGGTGTCGGCCCCGACCACGAAGCGGGCTGTGGTGGCCTCGGCCCCGGCCGAGGAGACCGACTGTCCCATGCCGACGGCTTCAGACGAGCTGAAGGCGTCGACGATCATGGCGCTGCTGGCATGGGTCAGGAGCTCGCGCTTCACCGGCTCGGAGAACATGACGCCCGAGGAGGTGATGAGGAAGAGCGAGGACAGGTGCCACCGGTCGGGATCGGCGCCGAGGGCCCGGTTGATGGGCTTGGCGAAGGCGTCACCGACGATGGCGATCATGTTCACCGCCTCGCGGTCGACGGTGTCGAGCAGCTCGGCCGGGTCGAGGCCACGGCCCTCGAGGGTCACCACCGATCCGCCTCCCGACAAGACGATGAGCTGGGTCATGCAGCCGGTGCCGTGCATGAGCGGGCAGGCCGGGAGACCGACCATCCCCGGTCCGGTCACCCGCGCCCGCACCGATTCGAGGTCGGCGTCTCCCTCACGCACGTTGCTGTCGACCGCCGAGCCGACGAGGTTGCGGAACAGGTCGTCCTGGCGCCACATGACGCCCTTCGGCAGTCCGGTGGTACCCCCGGTGTACAGCATGTACAGGTGGTCTCCGCTACGACCCCAGGGCGGCATGGTCCGCTCCGGGTGGCGTGCTGCGGCTTGCTCGTAGGGGCTGGCCCACGGCGGGCACGGCCCCGAGCCGTCATCGACCCACAACCACAGCACGATGCGCTCGACCCGGTCCCGGATCCGTTCGATGGTGTCGGTGAAGGCGCCGTGGAACACCACGGCCACCGCATCGGCGTTGTCCCACAGGTACACCAGCTCGTCGTCGGCGTACCGGTAGTTGGTGTTGACCGGCGCCAGGCCCGCCTTCCACGCCGCGAACATGGCCTCGAGGTACTCGGGGCCGTTGTAGAGGTAGAGGGCGACCTTGTCCTGCTCGGTCACGCCGGCGTCGAGGAAGGCCGCGGCCACACCGTTGGCCCGCTCGTCGAGCTGCCGCCAGGTGAGCCGGCGCACACCGTGCACCTGGGCGGTGGCGTTGGGGATCTGCTCGGCGATCACCTCCCACACCTCGGCGAAGTTCCATCCGTTGCTGGCCATGCGACGTCGTCTCCCTCGGCTGCTGGCCGGTCGAGTGTACGGCCGCCCGGGTCGATGCCGATCAGACCGTCGCCGACCGGTTCGGCCGAGGCCGGCGAGTCGTCCTAGGGTTCAGCCACCGACCCTGCGCGCGCCGGACAGAGGGTCCCGGGGGGCCTGTGCAACAAGTCGAGAAGCTGGTGGTGGTCGGCCAGGGCTACGTCGGCCTGCCGCTGGCGATGCATGGGGTCGAAGCCGGCTACGAGGTCGTGGGCTTCGACGTGGACGAGCGGCGCGTCACCGAGCTGAGCGCCGGATCCTCCTTTGTCGAGGACATCTCCGACGCCCGGCTGGCCGCCGCGTTGGCCACGGGCCGGTACCAGCCGTCGGCCGATCCCAAGGCGCTGGACGGGTTCGACATCGCGGTCATCAGCGTCCCGACCCCGCTGCGGGACCGCCTGCCCGATCTCAGCTACGTCGAGACGGCCAGCGACATCGTCGGCGCCTCGTTGCGCCCCGGGGCCACCGTCATCCTGGAGTCGACCACCTACCCGGGCACGACCGAGGAGGTGGTCGGACCTCGGCTACAGGCCGTCGCGGGCCTGGCCCCCGGCGTGGACTTCCACCTGGGCTACAGCCCCGAGCGCATCGACCCGGGCAACCCCGAGTGGACCCTGGAGACGACACCCAAGGTCGTGTCCGGTGTGGATGACGCGTCGCTCGGATCCGTGCAGCGCTTCTACGACAGCGTCGTCGAGTGCACCGTGCCCGTCTCGAGCCCGCGGGTGGCCGAGATGTGCAAGCTGTTGGAGAACACCTTCCGGCACGTGAACATCGCCCTCGTCAACGAGCTGGCCATGTTCGCGTCGGACCTCGACGTCGACATCTGGGAGGTGATCGGGGCGGCGTCGACCAAGCCCTTCGGCTTCATGCCGTTCACCCCTGGTCCGGGTGTGGGCGGGCACTGCCTCCCCATAGATCCGAGCTACCTGTCGTGGAAGGTGCAGCAGAGCCTCGGCACGCCGTTCCGGTTCGTGGAGCTGGCCAACGACGTCAACAACCACATGCCCGACTACGTGGTGCGCCGCGTGAACCGCATCCTCAACCAGCGGGAGCGAAGCATCAACGGCTCGACCATCGTCCTGGTCGGCTACGCCTACAAGCGCAACACCGGCGACGCCCGAGAGTCGCCCACGGTCCACCTGGCCGACCTGTTGATGGCTCGTGGGGCCACGATCGTGGCTGTCGACACCCATGTCGACGAGGAGTTCCTCCTCCTCCACGCCACCGAGGTCGCCCGGGATCTCGGTGCGGTCGCCGATGCCGATGGCGTGGTGCTGTTGGTCGACCACGACGACATCGACCTGCGCCCGCTCGTGGATGCCCCCTGGGTCCTCGACACCCGGGGCGTCCTGCAGGGCGACAACGTCGAGCGCCTCTGACCGAGGCACCAGGAGGAAGCTCGGGCGATCTGCGAGGCTGGCGGAACGATGAAGGTGGTGGTCACCGGGGGAGCGGGGTTCATCGGGGCCAACCTCTGCCGCGTGCTCCTCGCCGACGGGGTGGCCGAGGTGGTCGCCTTCGACGACCTGTCCACCGGGGCTGCGGCCAACCTCGACGGGATCGGCGTGACCTTGGTCGAGGGCGACATCCTCGACGGCGAGGCGTTGGCGGGGGCGGCGACGGGAGCCGGCAGCCTCGTGCACCTGGCCGCCCGGCCGTCGGTGCCGCGGTCGATCGCTGATCCTGAAGCGTCCCATCGGATCAACGCCTCGGGCACGATCTCGGTGCTGGAGGTGGCGCGGACCGTCGGTGTCGGCCACGTCGTCGTGGCCTCGTCGTCGTCGGTGTACGGCGCCAACCCCGCTATGCCCAAGCGGGAGGATCAGTACACGCTGCCGGTGAGCCCCTACGGGGCGTCGAAGCTGGCCACCGAGGCCTACGCCGTGGCCTGGCAGCGATCGTTCGGGCTCGCCACCTTGGCCTTCCGCTTCTTCAACGTGTTCGGACCGCTCCAGTCCGCCGGACACGCCTATGCCGCAGTCGTCCCTGCGTTCGTGTCGGCGGCGCTCGATGGCACGCCGCTACCTGTGCACGGCGATGGGACCCAGACCCGGGACTTCACCTTCGTCGGGACGGTGGCCGCGGTGCTCAGCGCCGCGGCCCGAGGGCGGGTGGCCCACGATGGCCCGGTCAACCTGGCCTTCGGGTCCCGGGTCTCGCTGCTGGAGCTGATCGCGTGCCTGGAGGGAGTGCTTGGTCACCCGGTGGAGCGCGAGCACCTGGCACCGCGCGTCGGCGACGTCAGCGACAGCCAAGCCGACGACACGCTGCTGCGGTCGCTGTTCCCGGACATGGAACCGGCGACCCTGGAGGAGGGGATCGCAGCCACCGTCGCCTGGTTCCGAGGGCTCGATCGGACCTGACGACGAGGCAGGATCAATGGCCAGCCCGCCGGGGTTGGCGCCCGGTCGCCCTACTCTCGGCCGGTGGACTTCGACCTGCCCGGCGACGATGACCCTCGGCGGGTCGAGGTCCGGCAGTGGCTCGCCGCCCACGCCCGCCCCTCGGGTCGTGAGCTGGCCGACGCCGGCTACGTGGCCCCCCACTGGCCCCGGCCCTACGGCCTCGAGGCCGACCCGATCCACCAGATCGTGATCGACGAGGAGCTGCGCAGGGCGAAGGTCAGGCGGCCGACCAACCCAATCGGCATCGGCTGGGCCGGGCCGACGCTCCTGCACGCTGGAACTCCCGAGCAGCAGGCCCGTTGGCTGCCAGGGCTGCTGTCGGGCGAGGACATCTGGTGCCAGCTGTTCAGCGAGCCCGGGGCCGGCAGCGACCTGGCCTCGCTGACGACGACGGCGACGCGTGACAGCGACGAGTGGATCGTGAACGGCCAGAAGGTGTGGACCTCGCTGGCCCAGCACTCCCGGTGGGGCATCCTCATCGCCCGCACCAACGCCGACGCGGCCAAGCAGAAGGGCATCTCGTACTTCGTGTGCCCCATGGACGCCGCCGGCATCGAGGTCCGGCCCATCATCGAGATGACCGGTGGCCACACGTTCAACGAGGTGTTCCTCGACGAGGTCCGGCTGCCCGCCGATCACCTCGTGGGCGACGTCGACCACGGCTGGGCCCTGGCCAAGGTCACCCTGGGCAACGAGCGGGTCTCGTTGTCGGCCGGAGGAGCCCTGTGGGGCATGGGCCCCGAGGCCGCCGACCTGCTCGACCTGGTGCGAGACGCCGGTGGCACGGCGGACCCCTTGCTCCGCCAGCGCCTGGCCGGGCTGTGGACCGAGGCGGAGATCTTGCGCCTCATCCGGATGCGAACTGTGACCGCCGCCATCCGAGGCGAGCAGCCGGGTCCGGAGTCCTCGATCCGCAAGGTCATGGCCGACGAGCACGGCCAGAAGGTGATGGCCGCGGCCAAGGACCTGGCCGGAACATCCGCGATGCTGGCGACCGCCGGCCCGTGCGGGGTGTCGGACCCCACGTGGGCCTTCGGCTACCTCTTCGCCCCGGCCCTCACCATCGGGGGCGGCACCGGTGAGGTGCAGCGTGGGATCATCGGCGAGCGGGTCCTCGGCCTCCCCCCTGAGCCCGCTTGAACCCCACCGAACTGGTGTCGATCGCGCCGGCCATGACCGGTTAGATCGACACCAGTTCGCAATTCGTCAGTCAGCGAGGGCGATGGCGGGATCGGTCGACGCGGGATCGTCCCGCCGGGTCGACGCTCGGGCTCGGTCGAGGGCTCGGTGACCCCACGCCGCTGCGCCCAGGCACGCCATGGCGCCGATCATCACCCCGACCCTGGGACCGAGGACGTCGGACACGAGCCCCAACAGCGGGCCGCCGATCGGCGTGCTGCCCAGGAACACCATGGACTGGAGGGCGAGGACCCGGCCCCGGTACTCCGGTGCCGCCCGCAGCTGCACCACCGCCGTCGATGCGGTCAGGAAGGCGACGCTGGTCAACCCGACGACCACCGCGACCGGGAACGCAGCCCACAGGCCTGGGGCTACGGCCAAGCCGACCATGGCCAGACCGAAACCTCCTGCCGCCATCACGATGTGGTGGTTGGTGACCTCCGTCCGCCGGGCCGTGCCCAGGGCGCCGACCAGCGAGCCGACGCTCAGGACCGAGAACAGCAGGGTGAAGGTGCCCGTGCCCCCACCGAGCGGACCCGTCACCAGCAGCGGGATCGTGACCTGGAAGTTGAAGGCGAGGGTGCCGATCACAGCCAGCATCAGCATGGGCACCAGGAGGTCGGGCCGGGCCCGCACGTAACGAAGCCCGTCTCGGACCATCTGCGGACCCTGGGGAGCCGGCGTCGACGGGTGCAGCTCGGTTGTTCGCATCGCCCACAGCCCGTAGATCACCGCCCCGTAGCTGAGGCCGTCGAGCAGGAAGGCCCAACCGAACCCCACGGTGAGCACCAGAGCCCCGGCCATCGCCGGGCCGACCACCCGTGCCGCGGTCATGATGGCGCTGTTCAGGCTCACCGCGTTGGGGACCATCTCCGGCGGCACCATCTCGGCGACGAAGGCCCGCCGGGCGGGCGTATCGAGGGCGAACAGGACGCCCTGCACCAGGGCGAGGGCGTAGATGACCGGCACAGAGGCCACGCCGGTGAACACGACGGCGGCCAACACGAGCGACTGGATCATCGCTGCGGACTGGGTGCGCAGCAGCAGGCGTCGCTTGTCGACGCGGTCGGCGAGGGAGCCGCCCCAGGGGCCGAGCACGAGCAGGGGACCGAACATGGCCGCCGCCAGAACGCCGATGGCCACGCCCGAACCGGTCAGCTCGAGCACCAGCAGGGTCTGGGTGACCATCGTCAGCCATGTGCCGGTCTGGGAGATCAGCTGCCCGACGAAGAAGAGGCGGAAGTTGCGGACGCTGATCGAGCGGAACGTGTCGCCGGCGGCCCGGGTGAGTCTTCGTCTCATGCGTGCCGTTCGCCGGTCCTCTCGTCGCTCGTGGTCATCGTTGCCGCAGTGCTCGTCGCCGCACTCACAGGCCGGGTGCGCTCTGGCCGTGGTGCCGGGCGCCGCATCTCCCGGTCTCTGGTGCGAACCCGATGCTCGCCGTCGACATTCCGCCAGGTTCCGGCCTGCTCTCGGCTCCGGGCTACCGTCCGGGCGTGGCCCGCAGCGACGACGCACCCGAGGTGCTGGGCAAGGGCGATCAGGTCGTGTGCGCCACAGAGCTGCGGGAGGTGCCCGAGGGCACGCCCGGAAAGGTGGTCCTCGTCGTCGGGCTGAGCTGGATTCGCTACTGGGTCCGCTTCGACAACGGCGTGGCGGTGGGCTCGGTCAACCGGCGCGACCTGGCCACCCCTGAGCAGTGGAGGCGGCGCCTCGACAGCCCTGACGAAGATCACGCGGCCGATGCCGACGGTGCCGGCGACGGGGCGGCGACGGCCGATGCCGAAGGGGCGGGCGAGGGCTACATGCACGGCGGCGTGCTGGTGCCTCAGCTCCTGCTCGATCGCAGCAAGGCCGCCCGCGAGCGCCTCGGCGCCTGACGCCACCCGATTCCCGACGACCAGCCAAGGACGGAACGCCAACGTGCAGGTCAGCATGCAGCTCAGCTACGCCGGTGGATTCAAGGAGTCGGCTCGCCAGGTGGCCGAGCTCGAGAGGGCCGGACTCGACCTGGTGTGGGTCGCGGAGGCCTACGGCTTCGACGGGGTAAGCCTCATGGGCTACCTCGCCGCGTGCACCGAGACGGTGCAGATCGCCTCGGGCATCCTGCCGCTCTACACCCGCACGCCGACCCTGTTGGCCATGACCGCAGCAGGCGTCGACGCCCTCTCCGACGGGCGCTGCCACCTCGGGCTGGGAGCGTCGGGTCCGCAGGTCATCGAGGGCTGGCACGGAGTGCGCTACGACAAGCCGATCGGGCGCACCCGGGAGATCATCGACATCTGCCGCACGGTGTGGGCGCGGGAGGAGAAGCTGACCTCCGAAGGTCCGCTCTACCCGCTGCCCCTACCCGAGGGCGAGGGCACCGGGCTGGGCAAGCCGCTCAAGATCATCGCCAAGCCTCGCCGGCCGCGCATACCCATCTGGGTGGCCTCGCTCGGGCCCAAGAACGTCGAGGCCACCGCCGAGGTGGCCGACGGGTGGCTGCCGCTGTTCTTCCACCCCGACAAGGCCAAGGAGGTGTGGGGCGACGACCTGGCTCGGGGCCAGACCAAACGGGCCGACGACCTCGACCCGCTGATGGTCGCAGCCGGAGGGATGCTGGCCATCGGCGACGATGTGGCCCCGTTGCGGGAGATGGCCCGGCCGATGGTCGCCCTCTACGTCGGGGGAATGGGCGCCCGCGGGCGGAACTTCTACAACGATCTGGTGTGCCGCTACGGGTTCGAGGCCGAGGCCAAGGAGATACAGGACCTCTACCTCGACGGCCACAAGGACCAGGCTGCGGCCAAGGTCCCCGACGCCCTGCTCGAGGCCATCACCGTGTGCGGTCCCGAGGGATACGTGCGCGACCGCATCGCCGCCTTCGCCGAGGCGGGTGTGACGCACCTGAACATCACCCCGGTCCCCACCGACGGGCAGACCCAGGCCGGCCTCATCGGCCAGGTCAAGGAGTGGTGCTCCGCGCTCTGAGGTCGGGCTCGTCGAAGGCCCGGCTTCGGTGAAGGGACTGATCCTCGCCGGAGGCCGAGGCACCCGGCTGCGCCCGATCACCCACACCAGCGCCAAGCAACTGGTGCCGGTGGCCGGCACGCCCATCGTCTTCTACGGCCTGGCCCACATGGCCGAGGTCGGCATTCGTGAGGTCGGCCTCATCGTCGGCGAGACGGCGGCCGAGGTGCGCGACGCCGTGGGCGACGGGTCCCGCTGGGGCGTCGAGATCACCTACATCCCGCAGGCCGAGCCGTTGGGGCTGGCCCACTGCGTGCTGATCGCT
>Ga0136640_10001031_pt1 | contig 10988 bp, 10 predicted proteins | sample AntDrymUQ8642106_2_FD_105498 | JGI IMG/M metagenome (GOLD analysis project Ga0136640, IMG submission 105498) | Polar desert sand microbial communities from Dry Valleys, Antarctica - metaG UQ864 (21.06) | ecosystem: Environmental > Terrestrial > Soil > Desert | place: Antarctica: Dry Valley...
AGAGCTGTTCCCGGGTCGTCGGCTGGTGGCAATCTATGGCCATCCCGGTGACCCGAACCTCGGCGTGCTCGGTGAACAGTCCGTTGACGCCGCCGTCGAACGGGCCAGCGCTGTCGCCGCCGACTACAACGGCGTCGGCGGCGACCCGGTGATCCCCACGTTCCAGATCATCACGACCGTGGCGTCGTCCGAGCCAGGGCCTGACGGTGACTACTCGCTGGAGAGCTCGCACGACCACATCCGGCCGTGGGTCGACGCAGCGGCAGCGGCGGATTTCTACGTCATCCTCGACCTGCAGCCCGGGTACACCGACTTCCTCACCCAGGCCAAGCTGTACGAGGAGTTCCTGGTCCAACCGCACGTCGGCTTGGCGCTCGATCCAGAGTGGCGGCTGGCTCCGGGAGAGCGCCATATGCAAGACATCGGGCAGGTATCTGCGGACGAGGTGAACAGCGTGGCGTCGTGGTTGGCCGATCTGACCCGCCGGCACTCGTTACCCCAGAAGCTGCTCCTGCTGCACCAGTTCAGCCTCGACATGCTTCCCGACCGCGACAAGATCCAGACCCATCCCGAGCTCGCCCTTGTGGTGCAGATGGACGGCCTCGGTTCGCAGCCCGCCAAGCTCGACACATGGCGTGCCGTCACAAGGGGGGGTCCCGACGGAGTGCGCTTCGGTTGGAAGAACTTCTACGACGAGGACTCACCGATGCGCTCGCCGGCCGACACGGCAGCCCTGCAGCCATCTCCCGTGTACATCTCCTACCAGTGAGCGACGAGGTCGTGTGGACCATCACCTCCACTCGTGGACGACCTGGTGCGGCTCGGGGTCGTGCCAGGTGATCTGCTGGTGGTGCACGCCTCGCTGCGCGCCGTCGGACCGGTCGAGACTGCATCGACGATGTTCACAGGACGGTCTGGATGACCGATGCCGACGTCGGCCATCCGAAGGCGACCGAGTGACGGCGCCGACCGCGGTCCCCAGCTTCCTTGGGGCTGCGAGGAGGTGTCGCTTGTCCGCGATTGTCAGCAGTTTGTCCGCGAACGACCGAAACCGGCATCACAGGGCGACACCGGATGACTGTCGACAACCGACCGTCGACAGTTTAAGATCGGAACCACCTGATCGACACGGGAGGTCATCAATGAGACGCAGAGCACGGACGACGGCCATTGCCGGATGCCTACTGCTGGTCGCAGCGAGTTGCGGCGACGACGACTCCGGAACGGGTTCGACCAATGGCACGCAGGCCGGGACGAACGCACCAGCGTCGACGGACGATGGACAAGGGACCGTATCGGTGGCCCCATCCTCCGACGGGACCACCGCTGGCGCTCCGACCGAAGAAGCGCTGCTCGAAGCTGCGCGAGCAGCTGCGCTCGAGGCGGCCGGAGGCGAGGAGATCGGCGGCAGCGTCTCGCTGCTAGGGGTCCTCGGCGGTGAGGAACTGGACGACTTCCTGGAGGTGTTGGTGCCGTTCGAGGAGGCGACGGGCATCACTGTCGAGTACGAGGGCACTCGTGACTTCGGCGCCATTCTGCAGACCAGGGTCGAGGGTGGAAATCCTCCTGACGTCGTCTCGACCCCGGCGCTGGGCCAGATGGCTGACTTGGCCGACCAGGGCGAGGTGGTCGACCTGAACGAACTCGTCGGCGCGGACCAGCTGAGCGCCAACTTCTCGCCAAGCCTGATCGAGACGGCGTCGACCGGTGACCAGGTCTACGGGATCTTCTCCACGGTCAACCTCGGCGGCCTGATCTGGTACGACCCGAACGTCTACGACGGCCCCACCGAACCTGAATCGTGGGACGCACTCATCGAATGGTCACGCGACAAGGCAGCTGCCGATGGCGTGACGCCATGGTGCATCGGGCTGGAGAGCGGCGCCGCGAGCGGTTGGCCTGCCGCAGACTTCATCGACGACATCTTGCTGCGCCAGGCCGGTCCGGAGTTTCACGAGCGCTGGTGGCGTGGCGAGGTGCCGTGGACAGCGCCCGAGGTCAAACGCGCCTACGAGACGTACGGCGAGTTCGCCACCGACGAGACCCTCACCTACGGCGGCGTCACGACGTCGCTGACGCTCAACTTCGCCAACGGCGCCGACGCCATGTACAGCGACCCGCCGCAGTGCTACCTGCATCAGCAGGCGACGTTCATGGGGGGCATCATCACTTCCAATTTTCCCGAGCTCGAGCCGGGAGTCGATCTCGACTTCTTCCCGTCGCCGACCTTCAATCCGGAGTTCGACGGCATCCAGTCGGTGTCAGGCGAGATCATCTCGGTCTTGAACGAGACGGAGCAATCTGTTGCGCTGGCGAGGTACATGGCGACACCCGAGGCCGGGTCGCTCGTCGGCGCCACAGGCCGATGGCTGTCCCCGAACAGCCAGGTGGAGGCGGAGATCTACACCGACCCGTTTCTCCGGCGCGCCAGTGAAGTACTGCAGCAGGCATCGGGGACGCACTACCTCGGCAATGCCTTGATGCCGACGGCGCTTGTGGAGGCATTCTGGAAGAGCGGACTCGATTACGTCGAGAACCCCGACGACCTCGACCAGATTCTGAGCGGGCTCGACGAGGTGCGTGTCGAGGCGTACGAGGACTGAGCGGGACCTCAGCGCCAGCATCGCTCCATGATCACGACCCGCCTCGTCCAGACCGTCGCCGCGCTGGCCGCCCTCGCGGCGATCGTCGGCCTGTACCTGAAGCTGGGTGGCCGCCTCGTGTCTGTGCTGCCGACACGACTGCGAAGCGGCGCTGCGGCAACGGTGTGGATCGGCCCGGCCGTCCTGATCGTCGCCGTCGTATTGATCGGCCCGGCGCTCAGCACCCTTCGGCTGTCGTTGTTCGACGGCGACGGCGACAGGTTCGTCGGCGCCGAGAACTACACCACGGCGGTCGGCGACGATGCGATCCGCACCTCGCTGCGCAACAGCGTCCTGTGGGTCGTCACCCTGCCGGTGCTGTCGGTGGTGGTGGGCTTAGCGATGGCTGTGCTCGCCGATCGGGTCCGCTACGAGTCGGCCGTCAAGTTCGTGCTGTTCCTGCCCGTCGCCATCTCCGCCGTGGCCGCGGGCGTGATCTGGCGGTTCATGCTCGACTACCGGCCACCAGGTGCACCACAGACCGGGACGCTCAACGCGATCGTCACGACGATACCCGGGGTGAGTCCCGTGGCCTGGCTCGTCGATCGGACGACGAACAACCTCGCGCTGATCGGAGCCACGTTGTGGACCCAGGCGGGCTTTGCGATGATCATCCTGTCGGCAGGACTGCGCTCGATCCCGAGGGAACTGTTCGAGGCGGCTCGTCTCGACGGTGCCTCGGAGTGGCATCTCTTCCGGCACATCAAGCTCCCGCTTCTCGCTCCCACGATCGTGGTCGTGATGACGACCATGGCCGTGATCGCCCTCAAGGCATTCGACATCGTCTATGTGATGACCAACGGCGCGTACGAGACCGATGTCCTCGCCACGTCGATGTACAAGCAGTTGTTCTCCGACCGGCACCAGGGTCGCGCCAGCGCGATCGCAACCATCCTCATGCTGGCCGTCACTCCGATCATGATCTACAACGTCCGCTCCTACCGGCGTGAGGCGATCGGCAGATGATGATGCTGGATCCGCGATCCGCACGACGCTGTGGTGGCCGTTGGTGACGCGCCGACTGCCGGTCCACCTGACGCTCGCCATCGTGAGCGCGATCTGGCTGATCCCCGTGATCGGTCTGGCGATCAGTTCGTTCCGGCCTGCTGCCGAAGTGTCGAGGAGCGGCTGGTGGAACGTAGCGACATCACCCAGCGAGCTCACGTGGTCGAACTACTCGAATGTGCTCGGCCGCGGAGGCCTGTGGCAGAGCGTCGCCAACAGCGTGCTCGTGAGCGTCCCTGCTACAGCGCTGTCCGTGACGGTTGCCGCCATCGCCGCCTATGGTTTCTCCCGAATCCGGTTCCCGTTTCGCCGCGGCCTTCTCCTGCTCTTCGTCGCCCTGCTGATCATCCCCCAGCAGATCACCCTGGTGCCGCTATTGAGCCTGTACAACGACGTGGGCCTCACCGGAACGTTCGCCGGCCTGTGGCTTGTCCACCTCGGCTACAGCCTGCCGTTCGCCATCTACCTGCTCCATCGGTTCTTCTCCGGCCTCCCTGACGAACTGTTCGAGGCAGCGGCACTCGACGGCGCCTCGCACCTGCAGACCTTCGTTCACATCGTGTTGCCCGTGTCCAGGCCGGCACTCGCTTCGCTTGCGATCTTCGAGTTCGTGTGGAACTGGAACGACCTGCTCACGGCGCTGGTGTTCCTCGGCGGCAATCGGCAGGTGGCCCCACTTACCGTGGCCGTCAGCAATCTCGTCGCATCTCGCGGCGAGGGATGGCAGGTCCTCACCGCCGCGGCTCTCGTCTCGATGATCATCCCGATGGTGGTCTTTGTGGCCATGCAGAAGCAGTTCATTCGCGGAATACTCGCCGGTTCCACGAAGGGATGAACATGTATTGCCGGACGACCGCCGACGCTGAATCGTCGCTCTGGTGGCAGCGTGCCGTGATCTACGAAAATCACCTCCCCAGCTTCCGAGATGGAAACGGGGACGGGATCGGGGATCTCGTCGGACTGACGATGTCACTCGACTATCTCTCGGACGCGTTGGGGGTGGACGCCGTGTGGGTCGGACCGTTCTACCGCTCGCCGTTACTCGACCAGGGCTACGACATCAGCGACCACTGCGACGTCGAGCCGGTTTTCGGCACGATGGCCGACTTCGACCGGCTCATCGTCGAGGCCCATCTGCGCTCGATCCGTGTCATCGTCGACTTCGTTCCCAACCACACGTCGGACCAGCACCCGTGGTTCGTGGAATCGCGATCGTCGCGCTCGAACGCCCACCGGGATTGGTACGTGTGGCGCGATCCCGCCGTGGGCGGTGGACCGCCGAACAACTGGACCAGCGAAGCCGGAGGTTCTGTGTGGGAACTCGACGACCTGACAGGGCAGTACTACCTGCACTCACACCTCATCGAGCAACCCGACCTGAACTGGAGGAACGCAGAGGTCCGAGGGGCCATGCTCGACGTGCTGCGATTTTGGCTCGATCGGGGCGCCGACGGCGTGCGAATCGACGTCGCACACATGCTCATGAAGGACCCCGAATTTCGCGACAACCCTGTCCGCGAGATCCCCGAAGTCAACGAGTACGACCTGCAGCACGCCGACTTTGCCACCCAGCACCACATCAATGATCGGGGACATCGGGACGTATTCGACGTGCTGCGAGAGATCCGGCGAGTCGTCGACTGCTACCCGGATCGGATCTGCATCGGCGAGATCGAAGGAATGCCGTGGGCCGACTGGGCGAAGTACTTCGGCGAGCAACTCGACGTGCTGCACATGCCGTTCGCGTTTCGACTCATCGAGACCCCGTGGCAGGCGGGCGCTCTCGCCGATGAGGTCGACGCCATGCTCGACGCCGCGCCAGCTGACGCCTGGGCCGTCTTGGCGCTCGGCAATCACGACCGTCCGCGGCTCGCCAGTCGTCTCGGGCAAGCCCAGGCCCGGGTCGCTGCGATCATGCTGCTGACGTTGCCCGGCACCCCGACGTTGCTCTACGGCGACGAACTCGGCCTGGAAGACCAGCCGGTGCCAGCCGAACGCCAGCGCGACCGCTTCGCCCGAATGGTCGGTGGCGTCTCGCGCGATCCGACGAGAACGCCCATGCCGTGGACGTCCGGGCGCAATGGCGGATTCTCCGAGGCCGATGAGCGCCTGCTCTGGCTGCCGATCGCGAAACGGTTGACCGAAGTCGCCGTGAGCACGCAGATCGAGGACGATTCGTCGAGCCTGGCGCTCTACCGGCGCGTGCTTGCGCTCCGTCGTCGCAGCCCGGCGTTGACGTCCGGGGCGTACCGCCGGCTCGTCCCTGTGACACCGAACGAAGACGTATGGGTCTACGAACGAGGCGTTGGCGAGGAGCGAAAGGTGGTGGCACTCAACTTCGGGCAGCGGTGGCAACGGACCGAGGTCATCACAGGAGGAGAAGTCGTGGTGTCCACAGTGCTCGGCCGTGAAGGACGCGCAGTCGCGGAGCGACTCGAACTGGCGCCGAACGAGGCGGTGATCGTCAACACCGGCGCAGCCCATCATCGGACGGAGTCGAAATGAAGATCACGGACATCAAGTCCTCTGGACTCACCGGCGCGACGCCGCTCGGCGGCTGGGCCAAGGACCTCGGCCGCGACGACGTCGCCCACACCATCATCGCCGTGCACACCGACGACGGGTTGGTCGGGATCGGGAGCGTGTTCTCCAGCGCAGCGCTGGTCGAGGGCGCACTGGCGACGCTCGCGCCGCTCTACATGGGTGAGAACGCCCTCGAGCCTGATCGCGTCAGCGAGAAGCTCCACCAGCACACCTTCTGGTTCGGCCGTGGCGGCACCGTCACCCACACCATCAGCGGCATCAACATCGCTCTCTGGGACCTCCTCGGGCAGGCAACGGGACAGCCTGTGGGCCGCCTCATGGGCGGCCGGTACCGGGACCGGGTGCAACCGTACGCCTCGATCCTCGCCGACGAGCCCGCCCCGATGCGCGACGAACTGGAACGCTTGCGATCGCTGGGTTTCCGGGCGTTCAAGATCGGATGGGGCCCGCTCGGGCGGCAGAGCGCTCACGTCGACCACACCATCGTGCGCACGGCCCGCGAGACTGTCGGAGCCGATGTGATCCTCGCCGTCGACCCCGGCGCCTCAGACGCGCACTGGTCACACGGCTACAAATGGGCGCTGCGGACGGCCCAAATGCTGGCCGACTACGACGTCGCCTGGTTCGAAGAAGCGCTTCCCCCCGACGACCTGCTCGGCTATACGGAACTGCGAAGGTTGGCGCCGGTGCCGATCGCCGGCGGCGAGGTGCTCACCCGCCGTCAAGAGTTTGCTAGGTATCTCCAGGAGGGCGCCTTCGACATCGTGCAGCCCGATACCACCAAGGGAGGCGGGCTCAGCGAGTCGCGGCGGATCGGCTGGACCGCGGAGCTATTCGGCGCCCGCCTCATCCCCCATGGGTGGAACACAGCGGTCGGGCTCGTCGCCGATCTCCACCTCGCATCAGCGCTCTCCTCGACCGACCTCGTCGAGTACAAGACCGGGTCGCCATACATCGACGACCTCACCGTCCCTGGCTTCCGCCTCGACGCCGACGGCATGCTCGAGATCCCGGCCGGGCCCGGCCTAGGAGTCCGCCTCGACCAGGACGCCTTGGGTCGCTGGGGCACGAGCGACCTGGGGCTCCATGACGATTGAACCCCGCTTCGACGTGACAACGATCGGCGAGCTGCTCGGCGTGCTCACACCGATGACAGTCGGACCAATCGAGGACGTCAGACACTTCGAGAAGAGCGTCGGCGGCGCCGAGGTCAATGTGGCGATCGGGCTGGCACGCCTCGGAGGCAACGTTGCCTGGGTAGGTGACGTCGGTGACGATCCGTTCGGGCGAGAGGGTCTGCGAGCGCTGCAGCGCGACGGGGTCGACACGTCACGTGCACGAGTCGACGAGAACGCCCCGACTGGCCTCTACATCAAGGAGCTCTCCGGCTCGGACGAAGCGACTGCCATCTATTACCGCGCTGGTTCCGCCGCCAGTCGGATGTCCTTCGCGAACGTCGACGTCGAGCACCTGCTGTCGTGCCGAATCCTCCACCTGACCGGTATCACCCCAATGATCTCAGCATCGTGCGAAGACCTGGTGCACCGACTTGTCGCGCACGCCGCCGAGCGAGGCGTGCCGATCTCTTTCGATGCCAACATTCGCCCGGGGCTCCTCGGTAGCCGATCGCCGAGTGCTCTGCTCGGACCGCTCATCGACGCCGCCCACCTGATCTTCACCACCAGCATCGAGGCACGCACGTTGTTCGGGGCGCCAGACCCGGCCACCTTGGTCCGCCGGCTGCCACACGGCCGACGGGCGACGGTGATCATCCACGATTCCGACGCAGCCAGCGTTGTGCGGCCCGACGGAAGCGTGGTCCGACAGCAAACCGAGCGCCGTCCGGTCATCGACCCCACCGGGGCCGGCGACGCCTTCGTCAGCGGCTACTTGTGCGCGTGGGTACGCGGCCTGCCCGAAGACCAGGCCTTGCAGCTCGCACACAAGTGCGCGGCCCAGGTGGTCGGTGTGCGCGGCGACCACATCGGCTCTCGCAGCGATTCTCATAGCATCGGACCGCTCGTCGAACGCACGGAGACCGACCATGGGTGACAGCGCCGATCCGATCAGCGCATTGCTCGATCGTCTGCGGTCCGATCGAATCGTTGCGGTCGTTCGCACCGAAACGTCCAGCGATGCCATGCGAGCTGCGCTCGCGATCATCGCAAGTGGGATCCGGATCGTCGAGATCACCTTCACCACGCCCGGCGCCGCAGCTGTGATCGAACGCCTGCGCCAGGATCACGGACCGGAGATCATCATCGGCGCAGGCACCGTCACCCAACCGGAACAGCTGGGCGAGGCGCGCGCGGCGGGCGCCGACTTCGCGGTTTCACCTGGCTGGTCCTCGAAACTCGTGCACACGGCTCGCGACGTCGGTGTGCCGTTCGTGCCGGGCGTGCTGACACCCACCGAGATGCAGCGGGCGGTCATGACCAGTGTCCGGCTCGTCAAGTTGTTTCCCGCCGATCTGGTCGCTCCCAACTACCTTCGTGCCATCGCCACAGTGTTCCCGGCGCTCGAACTGATGCCGACCGGAGGCGTCGACGCCAGCAACGCCGCCGCATGGTTGTCTGCAGGGGCCATTGCGGTCGGGGTCGGCGGTGGGCTCGTCAATGTCGGCGACGGCCCGGACGTCATTCGGGGCCGGGCGGCCGCCCTGCTCACCGCCGTCAGGAGTCCGGAAGGTCGGCCAGCGTGATCGGCGTCGTTGGCGAAGCTCGCCGTCGAGTCGTCGTTACCGTGGGCCCAGAACGTTGAAAGAAGCGGTATGAGCGCGACCCCATTGCCACGTGTGTCAAGCGAGTCCCGACGCGATCGCGTCGCCAACGCTCTCCGAGACGCCATCACGCGCGGTCAGCTCAGACCCGGACATCGCCTGATCGAGACGGAGGTGGCCGCACAGCTCGGCACCAGTCGCGCACCCATCCGCGAAGCCCTCCGACAGCTCGAGCAAGAGGGTCTTGTCGTCTCGTCCCCCTATCGCGGGACCGAGGTCCTCGGCGTCTCACAGGACGAGATCGAGCAGGTCCTCGTTCCCATCCGGCTCACCATCGAACGGTTCGCGTTCGATCGAGCGCTCCCGATCTTGGACGAGAACGACCTGATGTTCCTGCAGGGTCTCGTCGACGATATGCACCTCGCGGCCGATCCGGAGGATCCCGAGCGCCTTGCCGATGCTGACGTGCGATTCCACGAGCACATCATCATCCGCTCCGGACAACCCCACTGTCTGCAGATGTGGCGCGCGATCCAACCTCGCGTCCGCGCCTACTTCCGCCGCGACGCACCCGTGTACGGCAAGCAGCACGCGCTCGCCGCACAGCACCAGGAACTACTCGACGCGTTGCGCAGCCGCGATCCTGATGCTGTGCGAGCTTCGGTCGAGAAGCACATCACGACGCACCAGGCCTTCGACGAATGACCATCACGGCACTCGTGACGGGCGCCGGATCCGGCATCGGACGGGCTGTGTCGCTCGTCCTCGCCGCCGAAGGGCACCGACTCGGGCTCGTCGACATCGACGGCGACCGCGTCGAGGCCGTCGCCACCGAATCGATGCATCGCGGCGCAACCGGTGTCGTCCCGATTGCGGCCGACGTTTCCTCCGAGAACGATGTCGGCCGATGCGTCACCCAGGTCGTCAATGACCTCGGCCCACCAACAGCGGCATTCGCCAACGCCGGGATCGAGGTCAACGGGCCGACGCACGAGCTCCCGATGGCCACGTGGCAGCAGGTCCTCGGGGTCAATCTCACCGGCGTCTTCCTGACTGCCAAGTATGTCCTGCGCACCCTGATTGATTGCGGCGTGGGCGGATCGATTGTGTGCACCGGCTCTCCTTCGGCCTTTGTCGGCTTCGCAGGCGGAGGCAACGCCGCCTACAGCGCCTCCAAGGGCGGCATCATCGCCCTCGTCAAGTCGCTCGCCGTCGACTACGCGCGCCACGGCGTTCGCGTCAACGCCGTCGTACCTGGATCGATCGACACCCCCCACCTCTCGATCGGCATCCCCGCCGACGAGCGGGAGTCCTATCTGGAGGGCCTCCGGCGCCGCGCCGCCGACCAGATCCCGCTCGGGCGCCTCGGACGACCAGACGAAGTCGCTGACGCCGTCGCGTGGTTGCTTTCGGCGAGGGCCTCGTACGTGACGGGAAGCATCGTTGTCTGTGACGGTGGCCTCACAGCGCGAGGCGCAAACGACTTCTGAGAAGGACGGACGACAGATGAGCCATCCACGCACTCTCATCGGGGTCACCACGTGGGTGATCGCAGACGGATACATCCCTCCGACGAGCACAGGCCGACAACCGGCGATGACCAGTCACGACAGCGTCTGCATGCTCAACGCCGGTGACACCGACGCCGAGATCGAGCTGCACATCTACCTCACCGATGCGGAGCCGCTCGGCCCCTACCGGCTGCGAGTCGGCGCCCGTCGCGCCTTCCATCAGCGCTTCAACGACCTGAGCGATCCCGAACCTGTTCCAGTCGATACCGACTACTGCTGCGTCATCCGCAGCTCGGTGCCGATCGTCGTGCAGCACACCCGATTGGATTCCCGTCAAGCAGCCAATGCCCTGATGACGACGATCGCCCACCCAGTTCCAGACCAGTAGATCGCCGAGCGCGACGAGTTGACGTTCGTCGATGAGGTCGGCCGCACGCTCGGCGCGTCAGCGCCCTAGCTCCGCCAGGAGTTCGAGGCTGGTACGGGGGAGGTCTGGCCACTCAACGTCGGCCAGGTGTACACGACCCTGCAGCGGCTCGAGCGTGACGGATTGGCGGAATCCGACGA
>Ga0136640_10001032_pt1 | contig 10986 bp, 10 predicted proteins | sample AntDrymUQ8642106_2_FD_105498 | JGI IMG/M metagenome (GOLD analysis project Ga0136640, IMG submission 105498) | Polar desert sand microbial communities from Dry Valleys, Antarctica - metaG UQ864 (21.06) | ecosystem: Environmental > Terrestrial > Soil > Desert | place: Antarctica: Dry Valley...
GCGGCGGGCCTCGATCCCGACTTCGCCCCGGTGAGTCCCGCCGACCGGGTGGCGCTGCTGCTCGACCACGTCGGCGAGCTGCGGCTGCGCCACCACGACATACGCGGCAACCCGGCCCCCCTGCTGGCCGGCTTCGTGGCGCGCATCGACCGGCTCAAGGAGGAGATGATCGACCCAGGCGGACTGATCGCCCACGCCACCGAGGCGCAGCGGGCCGCCACCGGCGGCGACGACGCCGAGCGCGCCCGAGCTGCGCGGGAGCTCGAGTTCGCGGAGATCTACGCGGGCCATGACCGGCTGCTGGCCGAGCGCGGCGCACTCGACTCGGGTGGCCTGGTGCTGCGCGCGTTCGAGCTTCTGCACGAGCGTCCCGAGGTACGCGAGCGCGTGGGCCGGCGCTTCACCCACGTGCTCGTGGACGAGTACCAGGACGTGAACTTCGCGCAGGCGATGCTGGTGGGGCTGGCGTGCGAGGCCGGGCGCGAGCTCGTCGTGGCGGGCGATGATGACCAGGCCGTGCACCGCTTTCGCGGCGCTGCGCAGAAGAACTTCAGCGACTTCCGGCGCGCCTTTCCCGGCGCGCCGGTCATATCACTCGAGGAGAACCGGCGCTCCGGCAAAGCGATCGTGGCGGCCGCCACGGCCGTGGTCGCTCCCATCACCGGACGGACAGAGAAGCCGGGAGCGCAGCCCGATCACCTCGGGAGGAGCGCAGCCGGAACGTCCCGTGAGGAGCGCAGCCGGAACGTCCCGGGAGGAGCGCAGCCGGAACGTCGTTCCGGCGAGCACCGCGCCGCAGAATCTCCGGCGAGCACCGCGCCGCAGAATCTCCGGCGAGCACCGCACCGGGGGTTCTCGGCGGAGCACCGCACGGATGGCTGTCAGGAGGTGGACGCGCCGCCGGGCGGGCGGGTGTCGTTCTGGAACTGTGCATCCGAGCGAGCGGAGGCGCAGGCCGTGGCGGCCGAGGCCGAGCGCCTGATCGCCGCCGGCGCCCCGGCCGACCGCATCGGCGTGTTCGTGCGCTCGGTGGCCCGCGACGGCCCCGTGGTGGAGGCGGCGCTCGAAGAGCGCGCCGTGCCCTTTCGGCTCAGCGGGACGGCCGCCTACTTCCAGCGCGCGGAGGTGCGCGACGTGCTGGCCTGGCTGCGGGTGCTGGCTGATCCGGCGGACTCGGGAGCCGCCGTGCGCGCCCTGTCGCGCCCGCCGATCGCGCTGCACTCAGTGGACATCGCGCGGCTCACCCAGCTCGCGCGCCGGCGCAAGCTCGACATGCCCTCGGCAGTGGCCGCCGCGCTGGAGGGGCCCCAGCTGACACCTGAGGGACGTGACAGGGCCCAGGCCTTCCTGCGCCTGTACCGCGCGGCCTCGAACGCCTTCGAGGACCGCCGTCCAGACCGGTTCGTGCTCCGGCTGATCGAGCGTATCGGCGTGCGCCGCCAGCAGGTGTTCGCCACCCAGGCCGGCACCGTGGAGCGCCTGCGCAACATCGCGAGGCTGCCGGAGCTGGCGGGCGCCTACATGCGCCGTGAGCCGCAGGCCACCCCGCGCGACTTCACCCGCTACCTCAAGGCGGTGGCCGACTCGGGTGTGCGCTCGGAAGAGGCCGGGCCGCCCGCGTTCACCCCGGCGGTCCGGGTGGTCTCGATGCAGGCCGCCAAGGGGATGGAGCTCGACTACGCGTTCGTGGTCGGCCTGGGCGCCGGGCGGATCCCGGGCCGCGCGCCGGTCGCGGGAGCCGAGGGGGTGCCGGACGCGCTGCTCAAGGAGCAGCTGCCGCCGGCCGGTGGCCACGAGGACGCGATGCGGCGGCTACTTCATGTGGCCATGACCCGGGCGCGCAAGGGGCTCGTGCTCGCGTGGGCGGAGGACGCCGGATCGCCCACCAGGCCCTCACCGTTCTACGAGGAGGCGCGCGCTGTCATCGGCGCCGCCGAAGAGCGCTACGAGGAGGAGCTGTTCGGCCCCGCCGAGGGTCTGCACTCGACTTTTCGCATCATGCGCGACGAGCTGCTGGAGACGGTCTCACGGCTTGGTGGCCACCTCGGGGAGATGCGCCTGGACACATCGGTCGACGTGTCGAACGCGGTGGCGCGCTACCTGGAGCTGATCAAGGTTGCCGCGCTGATCGACCGCTCGAAGGCCGGCCAGCCGGTTGAGGAGGCGATCGGGGAGGTGAACGCCCTGCTGGCACAGGGCACGACCCTCGAGCAGCGCGAGCTGCTCGAGGCCTCGGCTCTCGACGACTGGCTGCGCGACGCCGGACGCGAGGCCGGGAGGCGCCCGGTGGCGGGTCACAACGGCACGGAGCCCTCGCTCGATCCCTTCATCCCGCGCCGGCGCGGCGCGGCCGAAGGCCTGATGCTCTCGGCCTCCGACATCGAGACCTACCGGATCTGCCCGCTCAAGTACAAGTTCGCGCGGGTCTTCCGGATTCCTCAGGAGCCCACCATCCACCAGCGCTTCGGCATCGCGCTGCACCAGGTGCTCGAGCGCTTCCACCAGCACACCAACGGCAGCCGTGAGGAGCTTGTGGAGCTGTTCGAGTCCTCGTGGCGGCGTGGCGGCTTCGGCGACTCCGACGACGAGCTGCAGTTTCGCGAGCGCGCGGTGGATGCCCTCGACCGCTACTGGGAGGACTCGCTGACCTCGGACGGCAGGCCGGTGTGGTTCGAGCGCAGCTTCTCGTTCAAGCTCGGACCTCACGTGCTGCGCGGCCGGGTGGACCGTGTAGACCGCCACTCCGACGGCAGCTACGAGCTGATCGACTACAAGACGGGCAAGGCGCGCACCGAGGAGCAGCTGCGCGAGGACGTGCAGCTGTCCGTGTACCAGATGGGCGCGCGCGAGGCGTGGGAGCTGGAGACCTCGGCGCAGAGCTACTTCTACGTGATGACCGGGGAGAAGGTCCCGGTGGAGCACTCCGAGGAGCAGCTGGAACGGGTGCGCGAGACAGTCGCGGGAATCGGGGAGGGAATCACCCGCCAGGACTTTCAGCCGACCCCCTCGGCGGAGATCTGTTCCTACTGCGACTACCGGATCATCTGCCCCGCGGCTGAGCGGTGAGAGCATCGGAGACGATCAAAGGGGCACGTGCCCCTTGAGCACCCGGCAGCAAGAGCATCCAGGGACAGCGCGCCGCTGCGCAACTCCCCGGTCCGCGGGTTAGCTATCGGGGCCGCGCTGGCGCAGGAAGCGCTGGAAGTCGTTGGCAATCGCGTCGGCGGACGGGAGCCTGACCGGAGGCGAGTCCTCGACCTCTTCGTCGGCGGCGGACTCCAGGCGCTCCACGAAGGCCTTGACCTCGGGATCACTGGCGACGGCGGCGCTCACCTGGCGCTCGTAGTCCTCGGCGGCCGACTCCAGCTCGCCGGCGTCGACCACGACCCCGGCGGCGCCCTCGAAGGCACGCACCAGGGCCAACGCCACCTTGGGATTGGGGGCGGCGGCGACGTAGTGGGGCACCGAGGCCCATAGGCTCACGGAAGTCAGGCCGGCCTCCGCGCACGCATGCTGGAGGACGCCGACGATGCCCGTCGGGCCCTCGTAGGTCGTGTGCTCGAAGCCCAGGCGATCGACCAGCGCCTTGTCCGAAGCCAGGCCCGTGATGGAGACCGGCCGGGTGTGGGGCACGTCGGCCAGCAGCGCACCCAGGGTAATCACCATCCGGGCATCGAGCTCGCGCGCCACCTCCACCACCGCCTGGCTGTAGCGGCGCCAGCGCAGCGAGGGCTCGGCACCCTGCAGGATCGCGAGGTCGCCATCCGCCCCCGCGACCGTGGCGGCGGAGATGGTGGTGGCGGGCCAGTCGATCTCGCGGGTCCGCCCCTCGGACAGCTTGACCATCGGCCGCACGCTGGTGAAGTCGAGGAACTCGTCGGGGTCGATGTGGGCGATCTCGCGCGGCTCGAAGCGCGCGCTGATGAACTCGACGGCGGCAGACGCGGCATCGCCCGCGTCGTTCCAGCCGCCGAAGGCCGCCACCAGGACCGGCCGGCGCAGCGAGGGGCGTTCGCTCCAGATCACGTCGGACATCGGGGTTCACCGTAGCGGTGAACAGGAATCCAAGGAGGCAATGCCCCCATCTGCGGGCGGGCCTCGACGCCCTCCAGGGCGGTCGGTCCGACCGATCTCGCACCATGGGGGCATGACCGTCGTGGCCACCGCCAGGACCTCCGTGGCCGAGCTGCGCGCGGGCGGCGAGGTGGACGGTCTGTTCGCATGCTCGCGCAAGGATCGGCTGACCGCGCGCAGCGGCGCGCCCTACCTCGCGCTCGAGCTGCGCGACAGAACGGGCGCCATCGGCGCCCGGGCCTTTCGCGACGCCGACTTCCTGGCCGGGCAGTTCGACCGCGGCGACCTGGTTCGCGTCGCGGGCAGCGTGGAGCGTTTCCGTGACGAGCTCCAGGTCGAGGTGCGCTCCATCCACAGGGTTGAAGCCGACGGTCTCGACCCGGGCGACTTCCTCCCTGTGGCCTACCGGGACATGGAGGAGCTGGACGGCTTTCTCGAGCACCTGGGCCGGGAGGTCTATGACCCCGACCATCGCCGGCTACTGGACTCGGTGCTCTGCGACGACGACTTTCGCGAGGCGCTGCGCCGGGCTCCGTGCACCAGCGGCGGCCACCACGCATACCTGGGCGGGCTGATCGAGCACACCGTGGCGGTGGCGACCCTGGCGCTCGAGACCTGCGCGCTGCACCCACGACTGGACTCCTATCTGCTGGTCACCGCCGCGATCCTGCACGACATCGGCAAGATCCGGGAGTTCGACTTGGGTGCCGAGATCGCGCTGAGCAGCGAGGGTGCGCTGCTCGGGCACCTCGCCCTCGGGCAGCAGATGATCTCCGAGCGGGGGGCGTCCCTCGGATCCTTCCCGCCCGACAAGCTGCTCTCACTGCTGCACTGCGTGCTGGGCCATCACGGGCCGGAGGGGCTCCCCGCGAAGCGCTTCCGCTCACCCGAGGCGGTGGCTCTCTACCGCCTGAACGCCCTGGACGCAGCGGTAAAGGGCGTCCTGGAGCACGGCCCGTCGTAGCGCTCGTGCGCTTGGGTGCGCTCCGGCCGCGATTGACGGCGGGTATCCTTCGCGGACCGATGGACTCGCCCCCCGCCGAGCTGGAGACGCTCGTCGAGCGCTACGACAGCACCGTCTTCGACCCCGCTCGAGAATGTGCGCGGATTCGCCTGCAGGGATGCGGCCGCCAATCGTGGGACGTGGTCTTCGAGGAGGGCGGGCCCTACCTGGACCCCTCGGACCCCGACCGCCGAGCGGACGCCTCGATCACCGCGGACGAGGGGACCTGGAAGACCCTGGCCAACGATCTGGCCTCGGGCATGGCGGCCTATCGCACCGGGCGTCTGGCGGTCCGGCGCGATCTGCACCTCGGCGCGGGCTTCCTGGCGGCCACCGCCGCCGAGCAGGGGCCCGGGCGTCTGCGCTTTCACCACGTTAAGACGCCCGGTGCGGAGATCTCGGTGATGGAGGCCGGCGAGGGGCCACCGGTTCTCCTCCTGCACGGGCTGGGCGCCACCAAGGCGTCGTTTCTGCCGACCGTCGCCGCGCTGGCCAAGTCGCATCGCGCTATCGCGATCGACCTGCCCGGCTTCGGCGACTCCGACAAGCCCCTGCTGGCGGCCTACGACCCGGCGTTCTTCGCCCGCAGCGGCGTCGCGCTACTCGACGCGCTCGGGATCGAACAGGCCGACGTGGTGGGCAACAGCATGGGCGGGCGCGCCGCTCTGGAGATGGGCCTCTCCGCTCCGCAGCGCGTGGGCAGGCTCGTGCTCCTGACCGCGTCGCTGGCCTGGCTACGAGCACGGCCGTGGGCCGCGCCCCTTCGCCTAGTGGCTCCCCAACTCGGTCTGATCCAGCCGGCGCCCCGCCCGATCATCGAGAGCCTGGTCCGCCGCCTCGTGCCCACCCAGGGGTCGGAGTGGACCGCGGCCGGCGTCGACGAGTTTCTGCGCTCCTACCTCTCCCCCAGGGGTCGCAGCGCGTTCTACGCGGCCGCGAGGAACATCTACCTGGAGTCGCCGTGGGGGGAGAACGGCTTCTGGACGCGACTGCCCCAACTCGAGGCGCAGAGCCTCTTCGTGTGGGGAAGCCGCGACGCGATCGTCCCGATCGGCTTCGCCCGCCACGTGCACGACGCGCTGCCGGGAGCGCGCCATCTCGTGCTCGACTGCGGCCATGTGCCTCAGATGGAGCGGCCCGAGGAGACCCACAGGGCGATGCTCTCGTTCCTTGCCGGCCGCCGCGTGGGGCGCTCCGCTGTCCCCCTGGCCGCCTGAACCCGCGCAAGCTGGGCTGTCGGCCGTTTCCTAGCCGCCTGAACCCGCGTGGCTAGGCTCTCGGCCGTGCACGACGACGACTTCATCCACCCCTGGCTCGCGGAGATCAAGAGCCGGGTGCCGGGGCTGGAGCTCTTCGACGCCCACACCCACATCGGCCGGAACGACCCCGATGGCTTCTCTTGCACCCCCGGCGAGCTGACCGGCGTGCTCGAGGCCGCCGACGCCCGCGCAGCGGTGTTCCCGATGCATGAGCCCGACGGCTACCCAGGCGCCAACGACGCCGCCGTCGCGGTGGCCGCCGGCTCGGACGGACGGCTCGTGGCCTTCTGCCGGCTCGACCCCCACGCCGACCCCCTGGCCGAGGCCGAGCGCTCACTCGCGGCCGGCGCGGTCGGCATCAAGCTCCACCCCCGAGCCGAGAGCTTTGCCCTCGACACGTCCGAGCTCGAGGGCGTCTTCGCCCTAGCGGGCGAGAGGGAGCTGCCGGTGCTCGTTCACGCCGGTCGGGGAATACCCGCGCTCGGACGCCATGCGGTGGCGATCTGTGAGCGTCATCCGGGCATCCGCCTGATCCTGGGTCATGCCGGGATCAGCGATCTGGCCTGGATCTGGCGGGTGGTGGGCGAGCATCCCAACCTGTTCTTCGACACCTCCTGGTGGTCCCCGGCCGACCTGCTGGCCCTGTACGCGCTGGTGGCACCCCGCCACATCGTCTTTGCAAGCGACGCGCCGTACGCCAGCCCTTCGTTCGCAGCCACCATGAACCTGCGCTACGCGATGCAGGTGGGTCTTGACGCCGACCAGCTGCGGTCGGTGTTCGGAGGCCAGATGGCACGCATCGTCTCAGGCGAGGAGCCGCTGGACGTGGGCCCCGCCCCGGGGCACGCGCGGCTCGACCGCGACCCGCTCCTCGATCGCGTCTACACCTTCCTGGCCGCCTCGATCGGGCAGATGTTCCAGGGCATCGACCCGGCTGAGACCCTGGCGCTGGCGGCTCTTGCCTGCGAGGTGGGAGAGGATGCTCCGCAGGCCGAGACCTGCTCGACGGTGCTGAAGCTACTCGAGCTGCGCGGGCAGCTGATCTCCACCAACGGGGAGGCATCGCCTCCCCGTCTTGACCCCCCCTCGGGCAGCGCCGACGGGCATCCGCCGCGATTCGCGCCCGGCGTCTGGACGATCGTGGCCGCGGCCGGCGTGGCCCGCACGCCGGGGGTTGGAGTCCCGCCCGCCGGCGAGCCGGCGACGGGCGTGGGAGCGCGCGAGGCCTAGCGAGAGAGCGCGAGGCTAGTCGAACTCGAAGTGGCGGACCGGCACTTCGAACCGCTTCTTTGCGTCGTCAACCAAGCCCTCTTCCAGCCAGTTGCGCTTGGCGCCGTGGTGGGTGCAGATCACGATCTCGTTGGCGTCGAAGGTGACCAGGGCATCCTCGATGGCCTGGAGGGGGTCGGACTCCCCGGTGTCGCCCGCGGCGTCGATGCCCGCATCGCCCAGGCGCTCGGCCGTCTCCTCGGCCACGCTCTCCGCCCGGCGGATGGCGGGATCGGGATCGGAGGCGAAGAAGCGAATCTTGCTGTTGAGCGCGGGCGCCACCACCAGCACCTCGGCATCCTCCGCGGCCTCGGTGCCGATCGCGCTCTTGAGCACGTCGCCCGAAGCCGGCTCGGAGACCAGCATCAGGATCCTCATGCCTGACTCGCGCTGTCCACCATTTCGAGACGCTCGTCGAGCTTGGTGATCGTGAACACGCGCTGGACGGTCGCGGGCCCCCTGACCACAGCCAGCCGGCGGTCGGACTGGCGGGCGCGCTGATCGGCGCCGACGATCAGCCGGAGCCCTGTCGAGTCGAGAAAGGTGAGCGCGGACAGATCGAGCACCACGAGCTTGGTGCCGGTCTCCTCGACGCGCTGCAGCTCACGTTCCACCTTCTCCGCCGTGGAGAGGTCCAGCTCTCCCTTCAGGGCCACGTGCGCTCGGTCGGCCTGCTCCCGTGTCTCGAACTCCAAGATGGTCACGCCGCGAGGCTACCCCTTCGCCGCCTCAGGCGGCGCGGTGGGCGCGATCGCGCGCCGCGCCAGGCGGTAGGCGAAGTAGACCTGGACGGTGGCGAACGAGAGCGCCAGCACCCGCTCGCTGAGCGCGTTGGCGAGGACGGTCCCCACCAGCACCCCGAGCGGCGAGAGCACGCCTATCACCACTGCGTCGCTCAGGCGCAGGTTTCCGTAGCCGTTCTGGCGCCACGCGCCCACAGCCGCCACGCCCACGATCGCTAGCAGCGAGGTGGCCTCGGCCTCGAGTTGCGACTCGCCCAGGAAGATCACCAGCCCGGGCACCATCAGCACGCCGCCGCCCACCCCCACCAGGCCGCCCGCCATTCCGGCGGCGAGCCCGATCGCGAGCGCCCCCACGAGGTCGGACAGCTCCATCAGAAGACCAAGGCGAGCGCCGAGACCACGAGCACCACCGCAAAGGCCCCGGCCACGACCCGCTCGGAGATCCGCTGTTGCAGCGCGGTCCCGGCCACCACGCCGCCCACGGCGGGCAGGCCGATCAGCAGCGCCTTCACCGGATCCACGTTGCCGTACAGCCCGTGGGCACCAGCGGCCAGCGCCGCGATGATGGCGATGGCGCCGAGCGAGGTTCCGGTGGCCTCGCGCTCGCCGTAGCCGAACCAGAGGATCAGAAGCGGCACGATGATGGTGCCGCCGCCCACTCCGAAAAGGCCGCTGAAGGAACCCGCCACGGTCGCGATCACGGCGAGCCGAGCGAGCCTCGATGACATCGCGAAGGCATACTACGGAGCGTGTCCGCTCCCTCGGTCCCCGAACTCGCCGAGAGCCTTCGCCCCCTGACTCAGAACCCGTCCCAGGCGGGCATCTTCTGCGACATCGACGGCACCCTCGCCCCGATCGTCGACCGGCCCGAGGACTCCCGCGTGCGCGAGGAGGTCGCGGTGCTCCTGGGACGCCTCGGTCGCCGCTACGCGATCGTGGCCTGCGTGTCCGGGCGGCCCGCGGCGGAGGCGCGCCGGCTGGTGGGCGTTGGCGCGATCGCCTACGTCGGCTCCCACGGCGCCGAGGTGCTCCGCCCCGGTGCCAAGCGGCCCGAGCTGGTGGACGCCTTCGCCAGCTGGGAGGGCCGGGTGCGCGACTTCGTGACCGGGCGCGAGAACGAGCACGACCTCAAGCTCCTGCGCATCCGCCTGGAGGACAAGGGGCCGATCAAGGCCTTCCACTGGCGCGGGTCTCCCGATGAGGCCGCGGCGGAGAGGATGCTCCAGGGCGTGGCCCAGGAGGCCGAGTCCGAGGGGCTGGCCATCCACTGGGGAAGGAAGGTGCTCGAGGTGAGGCCGCCCGTGCCCGTCGACAAGGGCCAGGGAGTACGCGCGCTCGTGGAGACCGAGCCCGTCCGAGCCGCCCTCTACGGCGGCGACGACGCCACCGACCTGGACGCCTTCGACGCCCTCGACGGGCTCACCGCCGAGGGCCGCCTGGACGCAGCCGTCCGAGTGGGGGTGCGCTCGCCGGAGGGACCGGAGGCAATCGTCGCGCGGGCCGACGTGGTCGTCGAGGGCGTGCGGGGGTTCACCGGCGTCCTCAGCGCCCTCGCCGAGGCCCGCTAGGCGCGGTGCGCTTCGCCGACTTCCTTCGTACCGCCGTACTGCTCTTCGGAGGGGCCAGCACCGCCCTGGCCGTCGTGGCTATCGCCGGCGCAACGGGCGACGACGACACGATGGCGCTGATCGTAGCCGTGTCCTGGTGGACGGTGGCCGCGGCGGCCGGGCTGTGGCTGGGGCGGCGGCTGGCGCCCACGCCCGGCATCGGACGGCTGCTCGGAGGCGCGCGGTCCACCAACCAGCTGCCCGACATCGAGCCCGGGAGCATCATCTTCAACCGCCTCTGGCCGCTCGGCGTGTTCACCCTGGCATCGGGCGCCGTGGCTTTCCTCATTCCCCAGGTGCCGGCCATTGCCGCCGGCTACGCCATCGCCGTGGCGCTCACCTGGCGGCGTCAGTCGGCCGCGGTGCAGGCGATCGAGGACCGCGACGGGGTGCGCTTCTACTTCGACAAGAGCTCTCCATTCGGCGCCCCGAAGCTGCTGCGCACGCCGGGCATGCGCAAGGTCGAGCCGGTGCCGGCCGGCGTCGAGCGCGAGGGGGCCCGCCCCTAGCCGCGAGGGCGCAGTGCCCGCAGGTCGTCCCAGGACCTTGTGTTGGCCACGTCGGCCGCGCTCAGCCAGGCACGGCGGGCCGTGGCCACGCCATAGCGCATGTTGCTCATGGCCTCCGTGCCGTGGGCGTCGGAGTCGATCAGGATCGTGACCCCCGCCCGCGCGGCCACGCGCGCGTGCACGTCGTCGAGATCGCGGCGATTGGGGTTGGCGTTGATCTCGAGGAACGTGTGAGTGCGCGCCGCCGCCTCGATCACCCGCCCGAGGTCCACCGCGTAGGGCTCGCGCCGGCCGATCAGGCGCCCGGTGGGGTGGGCGATCACGTCGACCAGCGGGTGCTCGATCGCCGCCACCATCCGGGCGGTCATCTCCTCCTCCTCCATCCCGAAGGACGTGTGCACGCTGGCCACGACCCAGTCGAGCTCGGCCAGCAGGTCGTCGCTGTAGTCCACCGAGCCGTCCGGGAGCACGTTGGTCTCGGTCCCGGCGAGCACCCGGAAGCCCTCCATCTCCCCGTCGACC
>Ga0136640_10001033_pt1 | contig 10978 bp, 10 predicted proteins | sample AntDrymUQ8642106_2_FD_105498 | JGI IMG/M metagenome (GOLD analysis project Ga0136640, IMG submission 105498) | Polar desert sand microbial communities from Dry Valleys, Antarctica - metaG UQ864 (21.06) | ecosystem: Environmental > Terrestrial > Soil > Desert | place: Antarctica: Dry Valley...
CTCGGCGGCGCGGCGGGCGTCCTCGGGGCTTTGACTCGGGCGGGCGGCGGCGCCTCGGACTGGGTCGAGAGGGAAGGCGTCAGCCGCGCGCCGGGCATCCTCGGCGCGTTGACGAGGGTGGGCGGCGGAGCCTCCGATTTCGTGGAGAGGGGCATCCGCCGGGCGCCGGGCTTGCTCGGCTGGCTGACCGGGCTGAGCGGGAACATCTCGAACTCCATAGAGAGGAGCATAGACCGCGTGCCGGACATGCTCGAGCGGATGACCGAGGGCGTGGTGTCCCTCTCGGCGTGGGTTGAGAAGGCCACGTTCACCGGGGTGCATGTGAGCATGCCGCAGGCGAGCGGCGCCCTCGGACGCGCCATGACGAAGACCGAAGAAGTCATCGGGCGCCCGGTGGTCATCGGGGGGATCATCATAGTTTCACTCTCCGCCATATTGATAAGGGCGCTATGGTTCTGAGCGAGATAACGGCCATGGAGCAGATCGGGTTCCCGATACTGAGCGTTTTGCTTTTCCTTCCGGTGGCTTTCACCGTGGCGTTGGCTTTCGTAAAGAACGAACGCCTCGCGTACCGGGTCGGGCTGGCTGGGGCGACGCTCACGCTCATCCTCGCGGCCTTCCTCGCGTACAGTTTTAGGATCGGCACCGCCGACATGCAGTTTGTGGAGCGGCTCGGGCCTCTTCCGGGCGTCGGGGTCGGCTATTATCTTGGCGTGGACGGGGTGAGCATCCTCTTCATCCCGGTGACGGCGCTTCTCGCTTTGCTCGTCGTCCTTTACGCCGAGTACTCCATTCAGGCGGACGCCCGGCATTATTTGATGGCGACGCTCGGGCTGGAGGCGACCATGATCGGTGCCTTCGTCTCCCTCGACCTCGTGATGTTCTGGCTTTTCTTCGTCCTCGAACTCATTCCGGCGTATTTCCTCATCACTCGATGGGGGACCGGAGAGCGGAGGCGGGAGGCCGCTCTCTCGTACATCTATTTCATGCTCACGGGGGGCGCCCTCATGCTCACGGGGATGGTCCTCCTCGCGATCAATTACAGCATGGTCGCGGGGCCGGCTCTCTCTTTCGATTTCGCCGCGCTCCTGGAAGTCCCGGTGCCGGAGAGTTTGCAGACGATCATCTTCTTCCTTTTGTTCATCGGGTTCGCGGTGAAGGCTCCTTTGTTCCCGTTGCACACGTGGATGCCGAAGGTATTGGAAGAGGGGCCGGTGGTGGGGATGAGTGTTTTCCTCGTGGGGATCAAGCTCGGCGCTTACGGGATGCTCCGGTTCATCATTCCACTTTTGCCGGAGGCGGCGCGGGAGTGGTTGTGGCTCATGGCGGCGCTCGGGGCGGTGAGCATCGTGTATGGAGCCTTGATCGCGCTGATACAGACGAACCTTCGTCGGCTTCTCGCGTTTGCGAGCGTGAGCCACATGGGGGTCGTGGTTTTGAGCATATTCACGTTGAACATATACGGCCTCGAAGGCGGACTTTTGCAAATGATCAACTTCGGAGTCGCCGGGGCCGGGTTGTTCTTCGTGGCGGGGTTCATAAACACGCGCGTGGGGCCGCCGGAACTCTCGTCGCTCGGCGGCGTGTCGCTGTACGCTCCGTGGCTGACCGTCGCCTTCCTCGTCATCGCGCTGGCGACCGTCGGGCTCCCCGGAACGGGCGGATTCAACGGGGAACACCTCGTCCTCATCGGCGCGTTCGAGGTTCATTGGGCATTGTCCATAGTCGCCGGTTCCGCCACCTTCCTCACCGCCGCCTATTTCCTGTGGTACTTCCAGCGGGCCTTCCTTGGCGACGCCAACGAGCGAATCGCAAACAAAATGAAGGATCTCCGGCTTCGGGAGATGGTCATCGCGCTCGCCCTCGGGGGTATGATCTTCTGGATCGGCCTCGCCACCACCCCGTTCGTCGAGAGGATGCGTCCGTCGCTGGAAGCCCTGGAGAGTCGCGTGCAACAAGGATCTCTCGCAGCCGGCCAGCCGGACGATTCGCTTGGATCGCTTCGCTCCCCGGAAGCCGGGAGGCGCGTCGCTCCGCGCTCCGCTCCGCGACGCCTCGGGGGCCGGGAGCCGGAAAAAACGAAGAATCGAGACGTCCGCCGTCGAAGTCTCCATAGCGGTTGGCGAGAGTCCGTCGAGCGGGAAGGCGAGGGTATCGAAGGAAAGGAAGCCGGGAACACCCCGATTCCCTACTCCCTACTCCCTACTCACTACCATAAAGGAGGTGGGTCGTGATCCTCGAAGAAATCCTCGCCATCGAGCAGATCGGATTCCCCATACTAAGCACGCTCATACTCCTCCCCGTTTTGTGCGCGGTCATTTTGGCTTTCATCAGGGACGATGGGCTGGCTCGCAAGGTGGCGCTCGGGGGCACGTCGCTGACGCTCGTCGTCGCGCTCGTGATGGTCTTTAGTTTTGTTCCCGGAACGTCGGACATCCAGTTCGCGGAGCGGGCGGAGTGGATGCCGAACCTCGGGGTCGGATATCACGTGGGGGTGGATGGGATCAGCGTCCTATTTATTCCGCTTACCGCTTTCCTCACCGTGCTTGTGATGCTTCTTTCGTGGAGTACGGTGAGATTTCTCACGAGGGGGTATTTGATCGCTTTGCTCGGCCTCGAAGCGGCGACCATCGGGGTCTTCGCTTCTCTCGACCTCCTTTTGTTCTTCGTGTTCTGGGAGCTTATGCTCGTGCCGAGCTATTTCCTTTTGAAGATGTGGGGTACGGGGCCGCGTCGGCAGTACGCCGGGACGAAGTACATCATGTATATGCTTGTGGGATCCGCGCCGTTGCTCGTCGGGATCGTGGTTCTCGGTGTGAACCATTTCAACGTGACGGGGGAGTATTCCTTCGATTTCCTCGCGCTTCTGGAAACCCCCGCGTCGTCGGGGCTTCAGACTTTGATCTTCTTCCTCCTCGCCTTCGGGTTCGCGGTGAAGGGGCCGCTCTTCCCGTTCCATACGTGGATGTCCTCGGTGTTCTCGGAGGGGCCGGTGGGGATGAGCGTGATGCTCATCGGGTTGAAGATGGGGATTTACGGTTTCATCCGCTTCGCCATCCCGCTCGCGCCCGAGGCGGCGAGCCAATGGTTCTGGCTCATAGCCGTCCTCGGTCTTATCGCGATAATTTACGGAGCCTTGATCGCACTCGTCCAACCGAACCTTCGCCGACTTCTCGCCTTTTCGAGCGTGAGCCACGTGGGACTCGCCACGCTGGGGATGTTCACTTTGAGTACGCAAGGTTTCCAGGGCGGCCTCCTCATGCTTGTGAACATGGGCATCGCAAGCGCCGGACTTTTCTTTTTGGCGGGCTTCCTTTATGCGCGGACCGGGTCGTGGGAACTCTCGTCCTTCGGGGGGGCGGCGCGGACCATGCCGCTCCTCGCCGTGTTCTTCTTCATCGTCGGACTGGCGAGCATCGGGACGCCCGGAACGAGCGGGTTCCCGGCGGAGTTCCTTATCTTCCTCGGAGCCTTCCGCGTGCATTGGGCACTGGCCGTCGTCGCTGTGATCGGGATAATTTTGAGCGCGGGGTATTTCTTCGTTTACTATGAGCGGGCGTTCTTCGGCCCGGTCACCCGCGAGTCGGTGCGGGAGGCTCGGGATCTCCGCCCTCGGGAGACCGTCATCGCGGCGGCTCTCGTCGTGGTGATTTTCTGCATCGGCCTCTTCCCCGCTCCCCTTTTAAACATAACGGGCGGCTCGACGGAGGCTCTGGCGGAGAGGATCGAACAAGGGCCAGCCGGACAGCTCGCACAGGACGAAGTTCAGGTGGCGGAGCGTGAATAAAGGAAGGGTGGGAGATGGAGATTAATTCGATCACGCCTTTCCTGGCGATGGCGGTGCCGTTGGCGGGGGTCGCGCTCATATACGCGGCCCGGAACAACCCGAACGTCCGGGAGGGATGCTCGCTGGGGGCGGCGTCGCTCCAGTTCCTCGTCGTCCTCACGATGGTTCCGGCGATACTCGGCGGGAACAACCTCCACTTCACCCTCTTCCCGTTCTTGCCGCAGGTTTCGATCGCGTTCCGGGTGGACGCGCTCGGGATTTTGCTCGCCCTCGTCGCTTCGTTCTTGTGGATACTCACGGTCGTTTATTCCATCGGGTACATGCGCGCCCTCGGGGAGCATGACCAGACGAGGTTTTACGCTTGCTTCGCCGTCACCCTCGCGGCCACGATGGGGATCGCCTTCTCCGCAAACCTCCTCACTTTGTATGTCTTCTATGAAATCCTTACGTTCGTCACGTACCCTCTCGTGACGCACGAGGGGACGCGGGAGGCCGTCGCCGCCGGGCGGAAGTACCTCTTTTACCATCTCGGGGCTTCGATCATCTTCATGTTGCCCGCCGTTTTCCTGACGTACATAATCTCCGGCACCTTCGATTTCCAGTCGGGCGGGGTCTTCGCCGCCGGGGCGGGCGGTACGGTTTTGGTCATCGTTTATTTCATGTTTCTGGCGGGAGCCGCGAAGGCCGCGATCATGCCCCTCCACGCCTGGCTGCCGAACGCGATGGTCGCCCCCGTCCCCGTGAGCGCGCTTTTGCACGCGGTCGCCGTCGTCAACGTGGGCGTCTTCGTAATACTCCGGGTGATACTCGATGTCTTCGGGCCGGAGTTGATGGGGCAGTTGAATTTGGGGTTCGTAACGGCCATTATCGCTTCGTTCACCATTTTGGTGGCTTCGTTTTACGCTTTCACGGTGGACAACATCAAAGGCATTTTGGCTTACTCGACTATCAGCCAGCTTTCGTACATGGTGCTTGGCGTGGCTCTCCTCAGTCCCGAGAGCATGACGGGTGGGATCATCCACATCGCCAACCACGCCTTCGGGAAGATCACGCTATTTTTCTGCGCCGGCTCGATATACATCGCCGCCCGCACGTTGAAAGTCTCGGAGATGGGTGGCATCGCGCGCCTCATGCCGTGGACGGCGGGGGCGTTCGCGGTCGGGGCCGTAAGCATCGTCGGCATCCCGCCGACCGCCGGGTTCATAACGAAATGGTACCTCTTTCTCGGCACCATCCAGGCCGGGCAGATCGCCTTCTTCTTCGTCCTTCTCATAAGCACGCTTCTGAGTGCCGCCTATTATTTGCGGGTCTTCCGCATGATCTTCTTCGGACGCTCCGAGGAAAGGGAGGACGACGAAGCATCCCAACCCGCCAAAGAGGCGTCGAAGAATCCGATCAAAGAAGTCTCCTTCTTCATAGTGTTCCCCCTCGCTTTGAGCGCGGCGATCTCCGTGGCTTTGGGAATCTACCCGAACTTCCTCCTCGAACTCGCCCGCCTCGCCTCACCATGAACCGACCCGATCCCGTTTCCAAACCTCGGCTTCAACGGCCCCGGCAAGGGAGTACGGCATCCGGGCCGACCTCGAAAAAACGGAAACCCCATAGCCCCGAACGGCCTCCTCATAGCCGCTCGCTCCCGAGACCTCGCTTCGGGTGAGCTTCTTTCTTACCGCCTTCGTCCTCTTCCCCAACCTCCTCCTCGATACCTTCAGCGGCTCCGTCGAAAGGTTGGACGCAACCCGGACGGCGGATATCGCCATTCGTAAATACACCGCATACTACTCGGCATATATGAGAGGAGGTCGAGGCGCATGCCGCAGTTGCATTTATACGTGCCGGAGAAGACGGCGGAGGTTCTCAGGCGGAAGGCTCGGGAGCGAGGGAGATCTCTCGGAGTATCTGGCTGAGATCGTCGTTAAGGAGGTGAGCGAGGAGGATTGGCCCAAGGGGTTTTTCGAAGAAGTGCTGGGAAATTGGGAAGGTGAGATCGAGCGTTCCGCGTAGGGAGGTTACGAAGATCGCGAAGTTATCAGAACAGTCTTGGCTTTAAAATGGGAGGCTTGGTCGGCGTCGTTAACCCATATATGGTGGCCTTCTTGGGAGCCGTACCAGGAGTGATTGTCTTCCTGATACTCGCTTTTGTCTCAGTCAGGACCTGATTGAGGTCAATGCTTTTGAGCGTTACTGTAGGGTCACCCTCCGTCCCCGACTTCCCCGGTGTGCTGTCCGAGCGTCGGCGGAGGACGCCGTATCGGCAGACGCTCGCCGTCTATTAGCACCGGCGAGGCGAGCAGCTTTATCGTCCCGGCGGTCGGATGGTCCACTTCTTGCAAGATGCCGGAGCCAAGCACGTGCTTGTCCTCGAACACGCCGGCGAGCGTGTTGACGGGACCGCAGGGAACCCCTGCCTCTCTGACCTTCTCGACCCACTCCTCGGCGGTGTGTTTCGAGAACTCCGTTTGCAGGTCGGCGACGAGCGTCTCCCGGTTGGCGACCCGGCCTGGGTTTGTGGCGTAGCGTTCGTCGCTGGCGAGGTCTTCCCGGCCGAGAGCTTCGCACAACCGGGCAAACTGGGCGTCGTTGCCGACCGCGACAGCGATTTGCTTATCCGAGGCGTTGAAGGTCTGGTATGGGACTATGGTTGGGTGGGCGTTGCCCATGCGGCCCTTGTCTTCGCCGGAGACGAGGTATTCCTGGGCGCGGTTGGCGAGCCAGGAGAGGGCACTCTCGAAGAGCGGAACCTCTATTCGGACCCCCTCCCCCGTGGCGTTGCGGCGGTGCAGTGCGGCCAGGATCGCGGTCGCCGCGTGCAGACCGCAGACGATGTCCGCGATGGCGACCCCGACTTTCGTGGGCTTGCCGCCATCGGAGTTCGGGAAGCCGGTGATGCCCATGATGCCGGCTCTCGCCTGCGCCAGGAAGTCGTAGCCGGGACGGTCCTCATCCGGGCCCGGACCGAAGCCGGTGATAGAGCAGTACACGAGGCCGGGGTTCGTTGCTTTCAGTTCCTCGTAGCCGAGGCCGAGTTTTTCCAGAGCGCCGCGCCGCCAGTTCTCCACGAGCACGTCGGCGTTTGCGGCGAGCCTCTTCACGCGCTCCAAGCCCTCCGGCGTCTTCAGGTCTATCCCAATGGAGCGTTTATTGCGGTTGACGGAGAGGAAGTAGGCTGACTGGCGGTCTTCTCCTTCTCCGGCGAATGGTGGTCCCCAGTGGCGGGTGTCGTCGCCGCGTTCGGGGTGTTCGACCTTGAGAACGTCCGCCCCGAGGTCAGCAAGCGACATCGTGGCGTATGGGCCGGCGAGGACCCGCGAGAGGTCGAGGACCTTCACGCCTTCGAGGGGGAGGCTCACGTCGGGTCGTCTATGAGGAAGAGGCGCGTCGGGCCGGGGGCGGCGTTGCGTCCCCGGTGCGCTCCGGCTCCCAAAGGAGCCGGTGGGAGCAGGAACGCCTCTCCGTCCGAGGCCCGCAAGGATTTTCGGTTGTCGTCGAACTGGTATTCGATCCGGCCTGATATCACGTATCCGCGATGTCCTTCTTCGCACCAGTCGTCCCGGCTCGCGCCCTCGCCATATTCGACCATCGCCCAACGGGCTCCCTCCACTTCGACTTCCCGCGCCCGGATGCCGGGGGCGTCGTCTGTCCATTCCAGTTCATCGAAGGATACGTTGCGCGCCTCGTCCATGACCGCAGTTTAGCCGGTTCGTGGTTCCCGGCGCGACATTGTGAAAGTGGACCGCGATCCGGTGCCAGGTTGTGTGGGACAATCCGACCCGGCAGGCAGGCGGACACGGAGGCACCGGGATGACTACCGCGCACACGGATTCCAAAGCGAAAGAGGCGTCGAAAGCCCATGATCCAAATGATTTCCTGGACATAGACGCTCATCTGTCCGGGGAGGAGATCGAAGTCCGCGAGGACATTCGGGGCTTCGTGCGGGAGCGGATCGAACCGCGCATCGAGGACTGGTGGGAGAGGGCGGTATTCCCGCATGAGCTGGTCCCGGAGATGGCTGCGAAGGGGCTTCTCGGGATGCACCTCGAAGGGTATGGATGCGCCGGAAAGAGCGCGGTCGCCTACGGTCTGGCGTGCATGGAACTGGAAGCTGGAGACTCGGGCCTCCGCACTTTCGTGAGCGTACAGGGTTCGCTGGCGATGTCGGCGATCCACGAGTTCGGCTCCGAGGAACAGAAACAGGAGTGGCTGCCGCGGATGGCGAAGGGAGAGAGGATCGGCTGTTTCGGACTCACCGAGCCCGAGGCTGGCAGCGACCCCGCGAGCATGAAGACGTTCGCCCGGAAAGACGGCTCTGACTGGGTCCTCGACGGTTCGAAACGTTGGATCGGTATGGGAACGATAGCCGACATCGCCGTGATCTGGGCGCGCACCAGCGAGGAGAACACCCCAGTCCGGGGCTTCCTCGTCCCGACCGACACTCCCGGCTTCTCCGCGAAGGACATAGGGAACAAACTCTCCATGCGCTCCTCCATCCAGTGCGACCTGAAACTGGAAGGCGTGCGGCTCCCCGAAACGGCGATGTTGCCTGGCGCGAAGGGTCTGCGAGGGCCGTTCGCGTGCTTGAACGAGGCGCGGTACGGCATCATCTGGGGCGCGATGGGCGCAGCCCGCTCGTGTCTGGAGTGCGCCGTGGAGTACGCGAAGAGGCGCGAGCAGTTCGGCAAGCCGATAGCCTCGTTCCAGCTCACCCAGAAGAAGCTGGTTGACATGATGCTAGAGATCGAGAAGGGCACGCTTGTTGCGCTGCACCTCGGTCGCATGAAGGACGCGGGGACCCTGCGCCCCGAACAGGTCTCATTCGGCAAACTCAACAATGTACGGGAGGCGCTGAAGGTTGCGCGGGAGGCGCGCACTATCCTCGGGGGGAACGGCGTGACGTCGGAGTATCCTGTCATGCGTCACATGAACAACCTGGAGAGCGTGCTCACCTACGAGGGCACCAGCGAGGTTCACACCCTCGTGCTCGGCAATGCCCTCACCGGCATACCGGCTTTCCGGTAAGCATCCACGACTAGAGAAAGGGGCCCGATGGCTTCGATGCAGGCGATACTTGCCGAAGAGTTCGGGGAGCCGGATGTGCTCCAGTACACGGAAGTCGAGCGGCCTTCACCAGGACAGGGTGAAGCCCTGATCGAAGTCCGCTCCATCGGCGTCAACTACGCCGATACCATGCGCCGCCGCAACCAGTATCTCGTTCCACAAGAACTGCCTTTCGTCCCCGGATCGGAGGTCGCGGGCGTGATCTCCGAGGCGGGAGATGGCGTGGATGGCGTTTCAGTGGGCGACCGGGTGGTGACGCTTCTCGGCGAGGGCGGCTATGCGCCATACGCCGTTGCTCCCGTGGAAAACTTGATCCCACTCCCCGACGGCCTGGATTTCGATGAGGCCGCCGCCGTCCCGCTGCAAGGGTTGAGCGCATACCACATCCTCAAGACCTCTGGGCGGCTTGCCGAAGGCGAGAGCGTGCTGGTTCATGCCGCGGCTGGTGGCGTCGGGACGCTTGCCGTGCAGATGGCGAAGTTGCTCGGCGCGGGGAAAGTCATCGCCACCGCGAGCACGCGGGAGAAGCTGGAGTTGGCGCGGGACCTCGGGGCTGATGTCCTCGTGAACTATACGGAAGATGGATGGCCGGAGCGGGTGCGTGAGGCGACGGATGGGGCGGGGGCGGATGTGATCATGGAGATGGTCGGCGGCGATTTCCCGGAGAAGAATCTGTCGTGCCTGGCCCGGTTCGGTCGGATGGTCGTCTTCGGGGCGGCGAGCGGGGACCGAGGAAAGATGGTCCCCGCCGGGCTCATGAACGGCAACCAGACGGTAACGGGGTTCTGGCTGCCACGGGTCATGGGCCGTCCGGATCTCGTCGGGAACAGCCTGCAAGACATCCTCGGATGGGTAGCCTCCGGCGAACTCCGGCTGACCATCGGCGCGCGCTACCCGCTGGAGCGGGCCGCCGAAGCCCACGCCGACCTCGAAGGTCGCCGGACGACCGGCAAGATCGTCCTGAACCCACCGGCCTCATAGAAGGGGAAAAGATGATCAAAGCTCCGGGGAACATCCCCGGCAGTAGCGGCGCGCTCTCTTATCTGTAGGCCGGGACCGGAGAGCATACTGCCGTCCTGATCCACGGCAACTTCGCAGGCAAGTCATGGTGGCGGGAGATTCTCGCCGACTCACCAGATGGGACACGCCTCATCGCCCCCGACCTCCCCGGCTTCGGGGAGAGCCCCGGCGGCCCGGATTTCGTCCCTTCCATATCCCGCTACGCCCGGAGCCTCGCCGATTTCCTGGACGATCGCGGCATCGAGCATCCCGTCCTCGCCGGTCACTCATTCGGGGGAGCGGTCGCCGTGCAGCTCGCCCTGTCGGACCCCGAACGGTTCCCCGCCATGCTCCTCCTTAGCCCCGCTCCTCTCACCGGACTGCGTACCCCGCGCTTTGTCCACCCGCTCCTGAACAGCTACCGCCACGACCATCGGGGTCTTCGCCGCGCTTTGCGCCGCACCATGCGTACCCGCGTGCCACCGTACCTCGACGAACTCGTGCGTGAGGCTCAGATGATGCATCCCGCGAACTTCACTGGCAACGCCCGCGTATTGTCGGACTGGAACGTGAGCGAAAAGGCCCGCTACTACAAGAATCCCGTACTCGTCGCTTCGGGGGAGCGCGACACGCTCGTCTCGCCGTCCGAGGTCCGGGCAACGGCCCGCGCCTTTCCGGCTGGCGAGTACGTCAACCTGGGTTACGCTAGCCACAGTCCGCAGATAGAGGCTCCGGGTTCGGTGCGAGGTTTGATCTCCTGTCTCATAGACGCCGTCTCCATCGGATAATTTTCTCGACAACCTCCGCCGCGGCTCCGCTCATTTTGCAGGACGTTTTAGGATAACCTGGGTATTGAATCGTAGAATCGTACTCGCCCGCGCGGGACACGGTGACAGGCTACACGGAGGAGAATAAGATGGCGCAGGATCTCGCCAGCAAGAAACAACACACCGGCCAGATAAAGGGCGTCCTGGCGGCGGCCCTGACGCCGATGGATGGAAACCTGAACATTGACCACGAGGCGTTCGCTGGGCACTGCCGTCGGCTACTTGACGCCGGATGTCATGGTCTGGGTATCTTCGGCACCACCGGAGAAGCCAACTCCTTTACCGCCGACGAACGCATCGCGGCCCTGGA
>Ga0136640_10001034_pt1 | contig 10977 bp, 9 predicted proteins | sample AntDrymUQ8642106_2_FD_105498 | JGI IMG/M metagenome (GOLD analysis project Ga0136640, IMG submission 105498) | Polar desert sand microbial communities from Dry Valleys, Antarctica - metaG UQ864 (21.06) | ecosystem: Environmental > Terrestrial > Soil > Desert | place: Antarctica: Dry Valley...
CAACACCTGCGCGGTGCGGGAGAACGCCGACAACCGGCTCTACGGCAACCTCGGGCAGATGCGCCCGGTCAAGGCCGCCAACCCAGGGATGCAGATAGCCGTCGGCGGCTGCCTGGGCCAAAAGGAGCGCGGCGAGATCGTTCGGCGGGCACCGTGGGTTGACGTCGTCTTCGGCACGCACAACATCGGCTCGCTGCCGGTGCTGCTGGAACGCGCCAGGCACAACGGCGAGGCACAGGTCGAGATCGTCGAAGCGCTGGAGGTGTTCCCGTCGTCGCTGCCGACCCGGCGCGATTCGGCGTACTCGGCCTGGGTCTCGGTCTCGGTCGGCTGCAACAACACCTGCACGTTCTGCATAGTCCCGTCGCTGCGCGGCACCGAGCAGGACCGGCAGCCCGGAGACGTCCTCGCCGAGGTGCGGGCGCTGGTAGCCGACGGCGTGCTCGAGGTGACGCTGCTCGGTCAGAACGTCAACTCCTACGGCGTGGAGTCCGGGGACCGGCGGGCATTCGGCAAGCTGCTGCGGGCGTGCGGCCAGATCGACGGCCTGGAGCGGCTGCGCTTCACCTCGCCGCATCCGCGCGACTTCACCGACGACGTGATCTCGGCTATGGCCGAGACTCCGAACGTCTGCCACCAGCTGCACATGCCGCTGCAGTCCGGTTCCGACGCGGTCCTGAAGCGGATGCGCCGCTCGTACCGGAGCGAGCGGTTCCTCGGCATCGTCGACAGCGTGCGCGCCGCCATGCCGGCGGCCGCCCTCACCACCGATGTCATCGTGGGCTTCCCGGGTGAGACCGAGGTCGACTTCCAGTCCACAGTGGACGTCATGCGCGCGGCGCGGTTCGCCAGCGCCTACACGTTCCAGTATTCCCCGCGCCCCGGTACGCCGGCCGCCACCCTGCCGGACCAGGTGCCGAAGCCCGTCGTGCAGGAGCGGTACGAGCGGCTGGTCGCCGTGCAGGAGGAGATCAGCTGGGCGGAGAACCGTGCGCTCGTGGGTAGCCGCGTCGAGCTGCTGATCTCCGCGGGGGAGGGGCGGAAGGACTCCGGCACGGGTCGGATGACCGGCCGCGCCCGGGACGGTCGGCTGTGCCACATGACGTCGTACGACGGGGTCCGGCCCGGCGACGTCGTGGAGACGGAGGTGACGTACGCCGCCCCGCACCACCTCGTCGCCGACGGGCCGCTGCTGTCGCACCGGCGTACCCGGGCCGGCGACATCTCCGAGGCGGGCAAGCAACGGCGCGGCGTCTCGCTGGGGATGCCCACCCTCAGGACCGGATGACGACGAACTGCCGCTCCGGGTCGTGCGGGAGCCGTGGATGGCCGTCGACGACGAGGTCCACCACGTCGACCGTGGGGTCGGCGGCGTAGAAGGCGTCTTCTTCGGCCATCCAGTCCGCCCAGAAGCCGGCCAGCTCCGGACCGTCGCGCTCCAGGCCGCGGCGCAGCCGCTCAACACGCGAGGTCTGCAACCACACCGAGTACGTGAGCCGGCCGCGCGCGGCGGCCCGGGCCGACGACACGCCCTCGATGAGTACGACGGGAGCCGGCGGGACCTCCACCCAGCCGGTGCGCCGGCGGGAATGCCAGTTGTATGGGCGAAACCGGGCCGGGCGGCCCGCCGCCAGCGGGCGGAGCACGCCGTCCTCGAGCAGCGGCCACCACTGGATCGGCTCGTCGTGCGAGGCGAAGTCGTCGGTGTGCACGACCGGCGCGTCGCCCAGGGCGGTCGCCAGCCGCGCGGCGAACGTGGACTTGCCGGCGCCGCCCGGCCCGTCGATAGCGACAAGCCGGACTGGAATCGGCGCCGTCCGGCGGAGGATCGTGGCGGCGAGCTGGGCATATGTCACCACGGCGTGCACGCGCAACGCAGAGTTGTCAGCGAATTCGCGTCACCGGTGACGCGAATCCACTGACAACCTCGAAGGGTGGCTCACCGGCGCGCAGACTTCTCCGCGTCAGCGAGCCACTGCCGCCGGGCGGCCAATGCGGCCTCGGCGTCGGCGACGCGGGAGGAGTCGCCGGCGGCGTGGGCCTTGGACAGCTGCGACTCGGCCTTGCGCGCGGCTTCGCGCAGTTGAACGAGGACCGGGTTCTCGACGACGGCGCTCGCGTCCCAGCGGTCCTCGACGGCGTCACGGATGCGCCGTTCGGCGGCCTGCATCCGTGCGTCGAGCCCGCGGATGGCGTCACGGGGCACGTGGCCGACGGCGTCGTAGCGTTCCTGCAGGTCCCGCAGCGCAGCCTTGGCCTTCTCGAGATTCGCTGCGTCCAGCGCCTCGGCTTCGGTGATCAGCGCCTCCTTCCGCTTCTGGTTCGCCACCTGCTCGGCATCCCGCTCGGAGAACACGGTGCTGCGAGCGACGAAGAAGGCATCCTGTGCCGCCCGGAATCGCGACCACAGCGCATCTTCGGCCTGCCGCCGGGCCCGTCCACTCGACTTCCACTCGGCCAGCAGGTCACGCATCCGGGCGGCCGTGGGTGCCCAGTCCTTCGACGAGGCGAGCTCCTCGGCCTCGGCGACGATCCGTTCCTTGACCAGGCGGGCGCTGTCGCGCTGTTGATCGCGTTCGGCGAAGTGCACTCCGCGGCGTTTCGTGAACGCGTCCCGTGCGGCGGCGAAGCGCTTCCAGAGCTGCTCATCGGTACGCCGGTCGATCCCCTTGATCAGCCGCCACTCCTCGACGATCCGCCGGAGCCGGTCCCCGCTTGCCTTCCATTGGGAACTCAGGCTGAGCTGCTCGGCCTCGGCCACGAGCGTCTCCTTCGCGGCGACGGCTGCGGCCTTGGCCTGCGCGCGACGCTCCCTGGCCTCGGCAAGCTTGCCGTCCGCGGCGGCGGTGACCGCATCCAGCCGGACGCCCAGCCCGTCGAGATCACCGACCACGGCTGCTGTCGGCAGGGTCTCCTGCAGGGTCGTTGCGTTGGCGCGGGTCGAGGCCGCATCGGCGGCACCCGAGGCGAGTCGCTTCTCCAACAGCTCGACCTCGGTCGCCAGGTCGTCGTACCGACGGCAGAAATGCGCCAGACCGGAGGCCGGATCGCCGGCCTGCCATGAGCCGACCGGTCGTTCACCGGACGCCGTCCGCACGTACACGGTGCCGTCGTCGTCGATTCGACCCCACTCGGTCGACTGCCCCATTGCCGAACTCCCTCGCTGCCGTCTGCCGTGGCATTCTCACACGCGTTCGCTTTCGCCGAGGGTGGCGCGCGTGACCGAATACCCTGCCCCGGTGCTCGCCATCGCCGTTGTGCAGCCTCGCCGACACCCGTGTCCGCGCCGGTGTCAGGCCGCGGCGGTGGTCCGGTGAACGAACCCGTCGAGCCTCCAACCGTGTCGCCAGGCGGCCGGGTCGTGGCGGTGGTCGGCCCGACCGGCGTTGGCAAGAGCGCCCTCGGCATCGCGCTGGCGCAGCGGCTCGGCGGCGAGATCGTCAACGGCGACTCCATGCAGCTCTACCGCGGGATGGACATCGGTACGGCGAAGCTGTCGACCGAGGAGCAAGGTGGTGTAGCGCACCACCTGCTCGACGTCTGGGAGGTGTCCCGGACGGCTAGCGTCGCGGACTACCAGGAGCTGGCGCGCTCGGCGATCGCCGCGATCCAGTCCCGTGGGGCGTTGCCCGTGCTCGTCGGCGGCTCCGGACTCTACCTCCGTGCGGTACTGGACGATCTGCACTTTCCGGGCACCGATCCGTCGGTCCGAGCACGGCTGGAGGACGAGCTCGACCGGCTGGGCCCGGCGCTGCTGCATGACCGGCTGCGTGCTGTCGATCCGCCTTCCGCGGCGCGGATCCAGCGCCAGAACGGACGCCGGATCGTGCGAGCCCTGGAGGTGATCGAGCTCACCGGACGGCCGTACTCCGCGACGCTTCCGTCGTACGAGTCGGTGTACGACGTCGACCATCTCGGGCTGCGCATGGACGTGGACGTGCTGGATGCCCGGCTCGAAGAGCGGGTCAGCAGGATGTGGGCGTCCGGGCTCGTGGCGGAGGTGCACGCCCTCCTCCCCTTGGGGCTTCGACAGGGTGTGACCGCGAGCCGCGCGCTGGGTTACGCGCAGGCACTGTCCTACGTGGACGGTCTGACGACGGCGGAGGTTGCCCAGGCCGACACCGCCCGAGCGACGCGACGATTCGTCCGGCGGCAGCGTTCCTGGTTCCGTCCCGACCCGCGCATTCGTTGGTACGACGGCGAGTCCGTCGACCCGGACGCGCTCGCACGTACGATCGAGCGGTGACCTCCGGCCCGGTGCGCTACGTCAAGGGGCACGGCACTCAGAACGATTTCGTGCTGCTCCCGGACGCGGAGGGTTCGGTGGAGCTGACGGACCGCCTTGTCCGCGCCCTGTGTGACCGGCGGGCCGGCATCGGCGCCGACGGCGTCCTGCGGGTCGTACAGACCGCGGTTGCCGACCCGACGATGGCGGGTGACGCGCTCTGGTACATGGACCACCGCAACGCAGATGGTTCCCTGGCGGAGATGTGCGGCAACGGCCTGCGCCTGTTCGCGCTGTTCCTCGTCCACAGTGGACGCGCTGAGTTCGGGGAGCAGCGCATCGGTACCCGTGCCGGTGTACGGCGGGCGGTCGTGCATGCCGATGACACGGTGAGTGTGGAGATGGGTCCCGCCCTTGTGGGTGGTTCGTCGGTGGCGAGGCTCGGAGGGCAGGACTATCCCGGCATCTTGGTGTCCATGGGGAACCCGCACCTGGTGTGCGTCACGTCGACTCCAGTGGCCGACCTTGACCTGTCGAGCGCACCCGTTGCCGACGGCAGCGTCTTTTCTTCTGGCGTCAACGTCGAGTTCGTCAACGTGCTCGACGATCCGGTCAGCGGTGCCGACGCGCACGTCCGGATGAGGGTCCATGAGCGGGGAGTGGGGGAGACGCACGCCTGCGGGACGGGTGCCTGCGCGGTCGCCGCCACCGCGCTGGCCGGGTCGGACGGCACCGTTGCCGTCGACCAGCCGGGCGGCCGGGTGCTCGTCAGTGTCGACCGGGGCCGCACCTGGCTGTCCGGGCCGGCGGTGATCGTCGGCTCCGGGGAGCTCGACCCGGTCTGGCTCCGGCGGGCGTCCTAGCCGCACAACGTCCGGCGGGCGTCCTAGCCGAACAACGACAGACGCAGCGGGCTGTATAGCGCCCGCTGTGTCTGTCGCTATGGCATGGCGCAGCGCTTCATCAGGATTCAGCAGCGGCGGTGCGGTGCTCGTCGAGTTCGTCGGGCAGCTCCCGCATCCGGATCAGCGGGGATAGGACGACCGGCAGCGCGGCGAGCACGGCCCCGGCAGCGGCTATCGACAGGGCGGTGAGGATGGAGAACGCCTCGCCGATCAGCCCACCGGCGAAGGCGCCGATCGGCATCGTGCCCCACACCAGGAACCGGATGGAGGCGTTCATCCGGCCGAGCAGCCGAGGCGGGCACATCCGCTGCCGGAAGCTGACCTGCGTGACGTTGTAGACGACGACGGTGAACGACATGCCGAGCCCGCCGAGGATCAGCAACGGGACGGCCCAGCCGAAGGACGCCAGGGGGGTCAGGAACGCGAACGGGCCGAAGAGCAGCGCGCTGAGCGGGATGATCCGTCCCTCGCCCACCTTCTTGGCAAGCGGTGTCGCGGCAACTGCGCCGAGCAGCCCGCCCACCGCCCCCGCGGAGAAGACGAGCCCGATGACGCCGGGCTCCAGCCGGAGATCCCGGACCATGTACAGGATGATCAGCGCCGCCCCGATCGAGGAGAAGAAGTTCGACAGGGACGTGCACGCCGCGATCCGGCTCAGCAACGGGTGTCTGAGCACGAACCGCAGTCCCTCGGCGATCTCGACACGCAGGGCACGCCGCGTCGACTTGTCGTGCACCGGTTCCTCATGGCGAATCCGGGCGATGAAGAGAGCGGAGAACAGGAAGCTGACGGCGTCGACGACGATCATCAGCGGCGCACCGAGCAGCTTGATGAGCAGCCCGCCCAGGCCCGGCCCGGCGACCTGCGCGACGGACCGGCTGATCTCCAGCTTCGAGTTCCCCTCCGTGATCTGATGTCTGTCCACAATGGCGGGCAGGTAACTCTGGTAGGCGACGTCGAAGAAGACGGTGGCGGTTCCCGTGGCCAGCGCGACTATGCACAGCTGGGCGAAGGTGAGTACGTCGAGGTAGTAGGCCACCGGCAGGGATCCGAGCGCCACGGCGCGAACGAGGTCGTTGGCGACGAGGACACGCCGCCGCCGCCAGCGGTCGATCCACGCGCCGGCCGGCAGGCCGATCACGAGGAACGCCAGGTACTCCAGCGCCGTCAGGAGACCCATCTGAAACTCGTCGGCACCCAGGATGGTCACCGCCAGGTAGGGCAGCGCGATGAAGCTGATCTGCGTGCCGAACTGGCTTATCGTGTCGCCGATCCACAGCTGCCGGAAGCTGTGGTGGAACATCAGGCTGCGTTGCTTCGACATCGTCTGCTGACTCACGGACGACAGCCTGCGCCACTGATTGGGACTTGTCAATCACTTATTCGGGCCAGCCGCTACCCTCACGGCGTGACCGATCCGACCCCCCTTCAAGCACTCAGGACAGGGGAACGTCGTACGGCGACAGCAGCGGAGGCGCGGGCGCTGGCCAGCGCCACGAGGCTGCGCATTCTGAGGGCCTGCCTCGACCAGCCGCTAACCAACAAGGAGATCGCGCAGCGAATCGGACGGAACCCGGCGACGGTGCTGCATCACGTGCGGACGCTGGTTGCGCAGGGCTTCCTGACTCCTTCAGAAGCCCGCCGGGGGGCTCGCGGCGCTCGTGAGATCCCCTACCTGGCAACGGGGAAGTCGTGGCTGATGGAGGTGGGGGACACCGGCCTGCGCGACCACATGCTGGCCGCCTTCCTCGAGGAGGTAGCGGTGGTGGGGGAGGCCAACCTGGACAGTGCCCGGCTGGGCCTGCGGTTGTCCGCCGAGGAGTTCGAGGAGTTCAAGGACCAGCTGGGGCGCCTGCTGAACACGTGGGCACGCCGCCCGATGACACCGGGTGGGAAGCGCTGGTCCGTTTATGTGGGCATGCACCCCGAGGAGCTCTGAGGCAATCCGCTCGCCGCACAGCCACACTCGTGTCAGGCTGGGAGGCGTATGAGTGATCCCGTGATCGACCAGCAGGCCGACGACGTACGTCCGGACGATGTCTTCCACGACATCGAGGGCGAGGGTTACGACCTCTCCGAGCGCGGCGCCCTGCGGCGCATCCCCGGGCTGTCCACCGAGCTCACCGACGTCAGCGAGGTCGAGTACCGCCAGCTTCGGCTGGAGCAGGTGGTGCTCGTCGGTGTGTGGACCGAGGGTACGGCGACCGACGCCCAGAACTCCCTGACCGAACTCGCCGCGCTGGCCGAGACCGCGGGCTCCGTCGTACTGGATGCGGTGATGCAGCGGCGGCACCGGCCCGATCCGGCGACGTACATCGGCTCCGGTAAGGCCAAGGAACTGCGCGAGATCGTGGCCGGCAACGGGGCCGACACGATCGTCTGCGACGGCGAACTCAGCCCCGGTCAGCTGCGTCAACTGGAGCAGGTGGTGAAGGTCAAGGTGATCGACCGGACCGCGCTGATCCTCGACATCTTCGCCCAGCACGCCTCCAGCAAGGAGGGCAAGGCGCAGGTCGAACTGGCGCAGATGAGGTACATGCTGCCGCGGCTGCGCGGGTGGGGTGAGTCGATGTCGCGGCAGGCCGGTGGGCGGGTCGCCGGCGGTGGGGGCATGGGTACGCGTGGCCCTGGCGAGACGAAGATCGAGACCGACCGCCGACGGATCCGCACCCGGATGACGAAGCTGCGCCGCGAGATCGCTGAGATGCAGACCACCCGTGAGACAAAGCGGCAGGAGCGCTCCCGGCACGAGGTGCCGTCGGTGGCGATCGCCGGCTACACCAACGCCGGGAAGTCTTCGCTGCTGAACCGGCTCACCGGCGCCGGCGTACTGGTGGAGAACGCGCTCTTCGCCACGCTCGATCCCACGGTCCGGCGCTCGCAGACCCGCGATGGGCGGCTGTTCACGCTGACCGACACCGTCGGCTTCGTCCGGCACCTGCCGCACCAGCTCGTCGACGCGTTCCGCTCGACGCTGGAGGAGGTCTCGGAGTCCGAACTGATCCTGCATGTGGTCGACGGCGCGCACCCGGACCCGGAGTCGCAGATCAACGCGGTCCACGACGTGTTCGGCGACATCGACGCGCTCAAGGTCCCCGAGGTCATCGTGGTGAACAAGATCGACGGCGCGTCACCGGAGACGCTGCTGCGGCTGCGCTCGGTGGTCCCCGACGCGGTGTTCGTCTCCGCGCTTACCGGGGAAGGGCTGGACGGGCTGCTAGACGTCCTGGACGCGCGCCTGCCCCGCCCTCAGATCGACGTGCACGTCCTGCTGCCGTATGACCGCGGGGACCTGGTGTCGCGGGTGCACGCCAGTGGTGAGGTGCTGGCCGAGAAGCACGAACCCGAGGGCACGGTCCTCAGCGCGCGGGTCGGTTCCGAACTCGCCGGGCAGCTCGCGCCGTACGCCGTCTGACCTGGCCGCGGTTCACCGCCCGGCTGCCTGTTGTTGAATCACAGCCGGGTAACGGGCGGTACCGTGGGGTCTGTGACAGACCCGGTCAGCGCCGAGCGCGACACCGGTGCCACCGATCGCGGAGCCTGGTGTCCGCCGCTGTGGGCGGTCGTGATCTCGGCGTCGTTCGGACTCTGGCTGACTGTCGATGTGGTCCTCGACGGCCCGTGGCATCGCGCGGACATCGTGGTCGCCGATTGGATCGACGGGCTCGGGCTGCGCGATTCCCCAGTTCCCAACGCGGTCCTGTGGCTGCTGACGCAGACCGGAGGGCGGGCGACGATCCTCGTCGTCGTCGGGCTGCTGACCGTGTACATCATGCGCGAGCGCCGGGTGTGGCAGCCGGCGCTGCGCGTGTTGGGGGCGTTCGTCCTGCTGACTGTCGTGATCTATGCGTTGAAGATCGGCCTGGGGCGCACGGCGCCCGGGCATGGCGCCTCCGTGCTGTACGTCGACGGCCGCTCCTACCCGTCCGGACACTCGGCCAACGCCGTGCTGTGGTGGGGGCTGGCCGTATGGCTGGTCCGGTCCTACGAGCTGCCGGGCTGGGTGGTCCGGCTGTTCACGGTCGTCGCGGTGGCCGCCCCGGTGCTCACCAGCCTTGCAATGCTCGCTCTGAACTATCACTGGCTGACCGACGTACTGGCCGGTCTGGCACTGGGCATCGTGCTGCTGCGCGTCCTGCACCTGATCTTCGGCACCCGGCTGGGAGACTGGGGCAGTGCGCCGAGGCAAGGCCGCGCTGGCGGCCGTAATCGTGATCGGGTGCTCGCTTCCCGCTCCGGCCCACGCGGCTGACCCGGCGTACGGCCCGCCCTCTGCCCTGTGCACCGTCACCGACCCTCGGCTGGCCGAGGTGAGCGGCCTCGCCGTCGACGGTGACCGGCTGCTGATGGTCAATGACGGCGGTGAGGAGTTGGAGGTCTACGTCCTCGATCGGGGCCCTGACCGGTCCTGCCGGGCGACGTCGGTGATCACCTCGCCCGTCGACCCGTACGACGTCGAGGACCTGGCGCGGGCGCCGGATGGCACGCTGTGGCTGGCCGACACCGGGGACAACGCCCGAAGCCGAGACACCGTGGCGCTGCACGCGCTGCGCGAGGACGGGCAGTCGGTCCTGTTCCGGTTCACCTACCCCGACGGTCCGCATGACGCGGAGGCATTGCTGCTCGACGGGTCCGGCCGGCCGTTCATCCTCACCAAGGAACCGCTGGGCCGGGCCGGGATCTACACGCCGTCAGCGGCGCCGTCCCCCTTCGCGTCGACGCCGCTGTCCCGGGTGGGCGACTTGGAGTTCACACCAACCGGTACGCCGGGCGGACCGCTCGGGGAGATCGGGCAGGTGCTGGTCACAGGCGCTGCGCTCTCGCCGGACGGCGCGTTGGCAGTCGTGCGGACCTACACCGACGCGTATGTGTATGCGGTTTCGGACGGCGATGTGCTGGCCGCCCTGGCCGGCGAGCCTGTCCGGGTGGCGTTGCCCGCGGCGGCCCAGGGCGAGGCCATCGCGTTCGGCGCGAACGGTCGGGACCTGCTCGTCACCAGTGAGGGGAGCCCGTTCGAGGTCACACTGTTGCCTGTTGTGGCGTCGGCTACGCCGACTTCCGGGGCGCCGGATTCTGAGCTGCCGGCATCTGGGCCGCCGGCATCGACGGCGAGCGCGTCGGCTTCTGGCTCCTCGGCTGGCGGCTCCTCGGCTGACGGGTCCTCCGGTGGCGGTGCGGAGGACGGGAACTCGACTGGCGTGGATCTGGCCATCGCCGGGGTGCTGGCCGCCGTCCTGGTCACGGTCTACGGGGTGCTTCGCCGCCGGCGTTGACCGGTTTCCACAGGATCGCGATCTCGGGCTGCCGGACCGCGGCGGCGTGGCTAGGCTCCGTGCCATGTCCTGCCGGGCAGCGGTCACGGTGTTTGTCGTGACGCTGGGCCTGATGGTCGGTTGTACGGGCGAGGACCCTGCGGCCGGCCTTCCCTCGTCGGCACCGTCATCGACGCCGTCGTCGACGGCGACCACGGCCGAGGTGGTACCCGAGACCAGTGTTCCCACGCCCACGACGCCCGTCGCGACCGGTGCGCCGGCGCTGCCCGCGGAGGCGCAACAGCAGACTCCGGACGGAGCAGCCGCGTTCGTCCAGCACTGGTACGACACGCTCGAGTACTCGTGGGAGGTCATGGATTCCGCCCCAATCCGCGCCCTGGGCGAGTGCCTCTCGTGTGACAACCTCGCCGAGACAATCGATTCCGTCGCCGCCGACGGCGATCGCCTCGAAGGCGGCGACCTTACGATCCGGTCCCTTGAACCGAACTCCCTCTCCAACGACGGGTCAACGACAGTCAACACTCTTGTCTCCTCAGCGGAGCAGCGGATTGTGGCACCGGATGGATCCACCAGG
>Ga0136640_10001035_pt1 | contig 10972 bp, 7 predicted proteins | sample AntDrymUQ8642106_2_FD_105498 | JGI IMG/M metagenome (GOLD analysis project Ga0136640, IMG submission 105498) | Polar desert sand microbial communities from Dry Valleys, Antarctica - metaG UQ864 (21.06) | ecosystem: Environmental > Terrestrial > Soil > Desert | place: Antarctica: Dry Valley...
AAACTGATCGTGCGTCAATCAACCGCTCCGGTTAGAAAATAAACTTTTTCAGCAAAATCCGTACGAATTTTTTCTATGATGAGCAGCGACAGTTTACAACCGTCGGCAACTAAAAGACTTTTGATTCTTCTGCACGCCGGTTTTCTCTCGATTGGGGTGATTACAGTTTTTCTCGGACAGGTTTTGCCGCTCTTATCCGCACGAATGTCCTTAAACGATTTGAACGCGGGTTATCTTTTTATCGCTCAATTTGCCGGTTCTTTGACCGGAACTTTATTGTACAACCAACTTATCAAAAAATTTGGTTACCTGAAAATGTTGTTCGGCGGATTTTGCCTTTTGGCTTTCGGGTGTGCGGGGCTGAATATTAATTCGTTTTGGTGGTGTCTGGTCGCCATATACGTCTACGGTACCGGCATCGGTTTGACCATTCCCGCGATAAATTTGTTAGTCGCCCAAATTGCCGGAGAGAAATCGTCTTCAGCATTAAACACGCTCAATTTTTTCTGGGGCGTCGGTGCAATTTTATGTAAGCCGTTCGTTGATTTTTTTCAATCGTCAAATAGTATTTTGATACCGACAATTTTGCTTTCCATTTCATGTTTATTAATTAGCGCGGGCGTCAGATTGTCAAATTACCAGGAGAACTTTCATGAGCAAGAAAACTTTTCCAACGCGGCAAAACCAATTTGGACAACAATGACGGCTTGGCTGATTGCAATCTTTAGTTTTATTCACATCGGAATTGAAAGCAGCGTCGGCGGCTGGCTGACAACTTTTGAGACGCGTCTGACCCAGGACGCAGCAAGCGGCTGGCTTTCTGCTGCGTTTATTTTTTTTCTGATGATGGTTTTGGGGCGAGGCATCGCCCCTCTATTATTTAAATTCTTAACTGAAAACGTCGTGCTATTGGGCAGTGTAATGACTATGACGGCAGGAATAACTTTAATTTTATTAACTGAAAATTCTTCGTTTCTGATATTTGGAGCCGGGATTCTCGGTTTTGGAACCTCGACCCTTTACCCGACTAATATATCGCGTTTTACAAAAATTTTTGGCCTTCAAGCAATTCAAAACGCGACACCGCTATTTGTTTTCGGCACACTGGGCGGTGCATTTATAACCTGGCTGGTCGGTTTTGCTTCGACTATATTTGATAGTTTGCGCACCGGTTTTTTTGTCGTTTTAATCAGTTGCCTTTTACTAATTATCTTACAAATAATCCTTTCAACTCTCAGATTAAAATAATACTTTCCGGCTGAAGAAGTTTAGGTAAAAGAAGACGTAAATGAACTTTGTTCATTTACCTAAAACTTTTTTATCATCATCAATTCCACGTCTGGAGCTAAATATACCTGAACCAAATTCAACGGGACGACCGAATATGAAATTCGGCAAACCGCCTTTGCTAATCTCGACGCTGTTGGCGGAAAGCGTTGTGCCGATGGCGCGATTAAATTGGGAAATCGCTTTGTTGAGGTCGGTCTGCGCCTGTAGTTCGCGCCCCCGTGCGGCGACGAGTTCGTTTTGGCGTTGCAGAACGAGAAAAACCGTGCCTGTTCCCGAGCGAAATTGTCGCTGCTCGCTTTCAAAAAGCTGTTCGGCAGAAGCACGCGAAGCAGCAGCCGAGGCAAGACGCGCCTGAGCCGAGCGCAATGATTGCGTGGTGTTGCGCACGTCGGCTTCGATGATTTGTCCGATTTGCGCCTGCTGATTTTTAATGCGTTCTCCTTCGACGAGCGTTCTGCCCAAATTCGCTTTTGCCGTCCGATTTCCGAATGGCAGAGAAATCCGAACGCCGACGCGGAAGGTCGGGTAATCTGCCGTCGCTAAATTGGACAATGATTGTAAATACCCGCCGACTAAATTCGAGGGAACAGTGCTGGTTGTGGATGTTGTGGCGGTTGGCAAAAGCGGCAAATTGTTGAGAGTCGAAAGTTCGTTGACTCGCGTCAGAAGCGCGGTGTTTGTGCTATTTGTGCCGGTGTTTATGCGAGCGGTCGGTGTTCCCGCCAGCCCGTTTCCCGTATAACTTCCGACCAAGTCAATTTGCGGTTTCGTCTGGTCTCGAAAATATCGCTCGTTGATTCGATTAATTTCCTCACTCGCTTGTAGTTGGGCAATTTCCTGCCGATTGGTTAAAGCTGCGCTGACTGCTTCTTCGAGCGGCACGTCGGGAATTTCGAGTTCGACGGGCGTAACCGGAACAAGCGCGCGCGCCCAAATTTCTGCAGTGCGATCGGGTAGCATTAAAACTTTCAGATTATTTTCCGCTCGCGTTACGGCTTCCTGCGCGGTGTAAACATTCTGCTCAAAGGTCGTGATTTGCGTGTTGGCGGCGATAATATCAATCGGGGCGAGCGCTCCCTTGCTGACTAGACGCTGGTTGCTTTCCAGCTGCAAACGGGCTTGTTTGACGGCGTCAATTTGCACCTGCAAATTTCTGAGCGAAAAAGCCAAATCCCAATAAAATTGTTCAACTTGCGCGATCACTTCAACCGCCTGCTGACGAAACTGCGCGTCGGTCAAACTCAAATTCTTTTTGGCAATTTCAATCGAACGGCGATTGTTGTCGAATCTAAAACCGCGCCAGAGCGGTTGGGCGTAAGTTAAAGTTAAAGCTGACGGAAACTGCGGATTGAGCGTCGCGTTCTGGTTAGTCGTATTCAGCCTCGAATTTGAATAATCGAGTGTGTAAGAACCGCCCGCGTACGGCGAAAACCCGCGCACGCCGAACGCGTTAGTAAAATCGGATTGCGTCACTGAACCATTCGCGCCGCCCGCAATCGTGGAACTGGTCGGCGTGGTGCGCCGTTCGTAGTAACTTTCCGAATCTATCACTGGATCATACACGCCCCGCGCACCTCTCAAGTCAAATTCGGCAATTTGCACGTTAATCTTTGACGAATCAATATCGTTGTTATTTTGTAAGGCGAGCGTAATCGCTTCCTGTAAAGTCATCGGAAATTGATTGGCGACATCAACGCCGACGCGTTCGGCTGTCGGAAGCGGACGCATCGGAGCTTCAAAATTTGGCGCAATCGGCGGCGGGTCATCTGGAAGCTGCGCTGGCGCAATTCCACTTGAAGTTCCGATGTTTTGATTCGGAGTATGAATCGGTGCATTCGGCATATTCGGATTTGTTCCGCCCGGTTGCGTTGTTGGTACAGTCTGAGTTTGGATTTGCTGTTGCTGCGACGGGGGTTGCGCTGGCGCGGTTGTCTGTTGTTGCTCAGTTCGAGTTTGCGGCGCAGTGTTTTGCCGAATCTCGTTTTCAGGACGCTGCTGTTGTTGTTGCTGCGGATTCAGCGGATTGGTGGTCGGCGGAATTGTCGTCCTCGGAGGCGTTTGCGCCGTTACTGAAACGGCTGCAAAAAACATTAAAACGATCGACAAAGCAACCGCTTTTGCCGACGAAAAAAATGAAATCCTAATTTGTTGAAGCAAGGATTTACTCGCTTGAAACTTTTTCGACATAACTATCCTTTCTCACTTTTACCGAATCCGTTGTTTTGGTGTCTTTCTTTTTACGGGTGATAACACTGAATGCATCTCCCAATTTTCTCCGCATCAATTTAAATCTCTGACCGAATCCGGCGAATCTTCCGCCAACGCGCCGCCAGATTGTTGACTCTTGAACGTCTTCAAAAATCGAATAAAATACCGGAACTGCCAAAAGCGTCAGCAGTAAACACATTGATTGTCCGCCGACGACTAAAATACCGATTGAACGATTAGTTGCTGCGCCTGCACCGCTTCCGACGACGAGCGGAATCATTCCCGCAACCAAAGCAATCGTCGTCATCAAAATCGGACGCAAGCGGTCGCGGTTTGCTTGAATAATCGCATCGTAGCGTTCCATTCCTTTAGCCCGAAGACCGTTCGTGTGGTCAATCTGCAAAATCGCGTTTTTCTTGACGATTCCGAACAGCAAAAGAATGCCGAGCGCGGAAAAGATATTGAGCGTTTGTCCCGCAATCAAAGTCGAAAGCAAGGCAAACGGTATGGAAAGCGGAAGTGTTAGCAAAATTGTAATCGGGTGAATAAACGATTCAAACTGCGCCGCCAAAATCAGATACATAAAGACAAACGAGAGTAGAAAAGCCAGCATAAATGAGTCATACGCGCGTTGTAATTCCTGCGATTGTCCGGTTACGCCCGTGCGATATTCCTGCGGCAAATTGAGCGACGCGGCGTGTTTCTGCAACACGGCAAGCGCATCGGATTCCGAAGCGTTCGGCGGTAAGCTGGCAGAAATCGTAACTTGTCGCTGACGATTAAGGCGATTAATCGAAGCCGGACTCAAACCTTCTTCGAGCTTTACAAGTTTTTCTAAACCAACCGTTCCGCCGTTTGCAGAAGTGACCGTGAAATACTTCAAGCTGTCGCGCGTCCGGCGAAAAGGCTCGTCCGCCTGCACCAGAACGTCGAATTGGTCTGAGTCTTCGCTGAAAGTCGAAACGCGCTGACCGGCGGAAAGAATGTTTAAGGCTTGCGCAACATCTCCGGCTTTAACACCCAAATCCGCCGCCGTCGTGCGGTCAATAGTGACGCGAATTTCAGGGCTTCCAAGTTCGAGCGAGCGGTCAGCATCGCGGAAGGTTTCATCAGCTCTTAATTTTTCGACTAGTTGATTCGAGTATTCATCAAGTTTTTGAATGTCGGGTCCTGCGATGTAAAAACCGATGCCCGAACCGCCGCGACCTAAACCGAGACTGTTGCCGATTGAAGACGAGCCGGAAACATTCACGCGGTAATCTTTTGATTGATACTTTTTGACGATTGCGCGTGTTTTATTGATTAAATCGGCTTGCGACTGTTTGCGGTCGGCAACCGGAACGAGGCTGACATTAACGTTTCCGGTGTTGTTTGAGCCGCCGCCCCAGCCGCCGACCTGCACCAGTGTATTTCGCAAACCCGGAAGCTGCTCGCGGATGTCGCGGGCTATACGGTCGAGAATGCTCTGCGTGGCGGCGAGGCTCGTGCCTTGCGGTCCGCGCAGGTTAACTTGAAATGAAGATTCGTCCTCATCCGGCAAAAAAGCCATTCCGACATAATTAAAGAGCGGATAAATCGAGATGATCGCCGCCACGCACAAACCGACGATAATCCAGCGATGCGCCATCGAAAGTCGCAAAAGCCAGGTATAACTGCGGTCAATTTTGTCGTAAAACCAGGAATTTTTACTGCCGTGATTTTGGATTTTAGACTTTGGATCTTGAATTTCACTTTCTAATCCGTGTTCATCTGTATTTGCCTGTGGATAATTTTCTTCCTCTGCGTCCCTGCGTCTCGGCGGTTCAGCTTTCTTCGGCTTTATCCATCGAGCGGCGAGCATCGGCGTTAAGGTAAATGAAACAATCAAACTAACGGCAATCGCCGCTGCTGATGTCAAACCGAAGCTCGACATAAATCGTCCGACAATTCCGGTCATAAATCCAACAGGAATAAAGACGGCGAGCAAGCTAAGAGTGGTTGCTAAAACCGCGAGACCAATTTCGCGCGTGCCTTCAACCGCCGCTTGAAACGGATGCATTCCTTTTTCTTCAACATAACGATAGATGTTCTCCAAAACAACAATCGCGTCGTCAATTACGATTCCGACCATTAACGTTAAAGCGAGCATCGTCATCTGATTAAGCGAATAACCGAGCGCCGCGATTGCGGCAAATGACGCAATGATCGAAACAGGAATGGCGAGCGCGGCAATAATCGTCGAGCGGATATTCCACAAAAACAGAAACACAACGACAGCCGCCAAAATTCCGCCGATAATTAAATGTTCTTCAATTGCTTCGAGCGAATTTTCGATAAATTCAGATTGGTCGCGAGTTACCGCAACCGTCAAATCAGGCGGCAAGGTCGGTACGATTTCCGCCATTCGCTTTTTCACGTCAGCAATCAATTCGACAGTATTCGAGCCGGATTGTTTGCGAATAGCCAGAAAAACCGACGGCACGCCGTCGAGCGCGGCGGCGGTCGACGGCTCGACACCGCCGTCTTCGACTCGTCCGATGTCTTTGATTTTGACCGGAAACTTATTGCGCGTTGTAATGACGATTTCGTCAAACTGCTTAACATCGTTGATTTTGCTGAGCGTGCGTAATGTCAGCGTGCGCGTGCCTTCATTGACCGAACCGCCCGGAAGTTCGGTGTTTTGCGTCCGAATCGCGTTGGAGACGTCCGTGACGGAAAGATTATATGCGCGAAGCCGGTCGGGATTGACATAAACTTTTATCTCGCGCTGCCTGCCGCCGAAAATTTGAACTTCGCCGACACCTTCAGCGTTCTCAATTCGCTCCTGAATTTGATTTTGAACCAAATCAGTCAACTCGACGACCGAGCGCGGCGCACTGACGGCGAAAATCAAAACTGGCTGCGAATCGGGGTCGGATTTGCGAATCGTCGGCGGGTCGGCATTTTCCGGCAGACGACCCGCGACACCGCTGAGCTTTTGCTGAATTTCCTGATATGCCTGGTCGGGATCTTTTTCGAGGTTGAATGTCAGCGTAACATTTGAGCGACCCTGAGAGGAGTTCGAGCGCATTTCGGTAATACCGGGAACGGTGTTGACCGCGCCTTCGATAACGTCGGTTACTTCCGATTCCATCTGCTGCGGAGCCGCGCCTTGGTTCGATGTCGAAACTGAAACGGTCGGCAAATCAATCTTTGGAAAACGGTCAACACCGAGCGTAAAAAAACTGAACCCGCCGACCACTGTTAAAAATAAAACGATAACAGTGGCGAAAACCGGACGATTGACACAAATTTCAGCTAACCATTGCATACAAAACCTTAAGTTTAGTCTTTAATAATTTCTTCAATAAACTAATTCATTGAACAACCTGTAATTTTGCGCCTTCGTAAAGCTGCGGCAGATTACTTGTTGCAACCATTTCATCAGCACTAACGCCATTCAAAATTTGGATTGCGTCGCCTTCTTCGGTTCCAAGCTGGACGACGCGAAGTTTTGCCACGCCTTCCAGTAGGACAAAAACTCGATAGGACTGCGTTGTCTCGTCGTTAAAAACAGCCGAGCGCGGAACGAAGATTCCGGCGTTTCCGCCTTGTTTGGCGATTCTTGCCGTCGCAAACATTCCCGAACGCAGTAAATTACCGGAATTTTCAACCGACGCTTCAATTGTCGCCGCCCGCGATGTCGGATCAACCGCCGGATTGATAGCAGTTATCGTTCCGGCAAACTTCCGGTCTTTAAAAGCTTCAACTTCCAATGACACGCCCATTCCATAAGTGATACCCGGTACTTCAGCTTCAGCAACCTGCATTTGCAGCTTTAACGGGTTTGTTTTCAGCAGTGTAATAATCGGTGTCGCCGTCGTCACAAATTCACCGACCGCGACCGCGCGACTGCTGACGAATCCGGAAAACGGTGCACGGATAATTGTGTCGGCAACTGCTTGCTGTGCCGTTGCCACCTGCGTCCGCGCCGCGTCAACTCCGGCTTGCGCTGCTTTTATCGCCTGATTGTTTTGGCGAGCGGCGTTAGCGGCAGCTTCGAGTTGCTGTTTTGCATTATTCACACGCGCCCGCGCCGTATCGCGCAAGGTGCGATAATTTTCATAATTCTGAATCGAAACATCGCCCGTCTCGACCAATTCACGGTAACGCTTTTCATTCGCTTCGGCTTGCCTGAGTTCAGCAACGGCTTGTTCGTAATTTGCATTGGCAGCGCGAACTTCAGGAATTGCACTGGCTTGAAAACTGCCGCTCGCGCTTAAACCGAGCCGCGCTTGCGCTTGTCCGACAGCGGCTTGCGACTGCACGACACCGGCTTCAGCTTCGCGCACGCGCAGGCGCGCTTCGTTTTCGTCGAGTTTTGCCAACACTGTGCCTTGCTGAACAAAATCTCCGACATTGACCATCGTATTGGTAACTTTTCCGGCTGTTTTCGTAGCGACATCTGAAATTTCGTCCGCGACTAGACTTCCCGTCGTTTGAACGAAAGACGGAACTTGGCGCGATTCGGCTTTTGCTTGCGTAACGATAATAACTTCTTCGCGTTCCTGTCTGTTAGCATTAGCCTGTTGATTTGTCTTCGATTCCGAACGTCCGCTACAAGCCGCCAACAGAGTGGCTAACATAAAAGTCAAAATTATCAATCGAACGGGAAAATCTCGCTCGAACCTTAAAAAAGTCATAAATTACTTCGCCGCTACTTGTTTTATAAATACGTACAGTAACGATTTTTTAGAAAATTATCTAAATTTATCTTACTAAAAAATAGACACCGTAAATCTCGAATCGGTTACAAAATATTAATAGCCGGAAAAATTTATTTCAATTTGTAACCAAACGTTTTTGTTTGGTGTCTTTCTAAAATAAGAACCGATTGCAGGTATTTGAAAAGGACTTAGACGGATTTAAGGTTGGCGGCGACATGGCGGACGGCGGATTTTTGCTAAAATACTTTTCTATGTTTTTATCGAGCAGGAAAATGTTTTGGCGGAAGATTATCAAAGCCTAACCGATTTTGAATTGGTAAGTCGCGCAGTAGAAAATGACGAAACGGCTTTTGCCGAAATCGTGCGGCGTTATAGCCCGCGTGTTTTTCGATTTGCGGGGCGTTTTTTCCGTCGTTACAGTCTCGTCGAAGAAGCCGCGCAGGAAGTATTTTTGAAGGCTTTTGTCCAATTAAGAAATTTTGAAGGACGCGGCTCGCTCGAAGGCTGGCTGACGCGCATCACTGTTAACACTTGTATTAACCTTCTACGAAACGCTAAACGGCAGCCTGAATTGAGTATTTCAGATTTGACCGTTGACGAGTCAAATTGGTTTGACCACATATTATCGAATGCGGGTTCGGCACAACAATACGACGCGGAGCAACAATTGATTGCCGCCGATTTAGTCAGACGGCTTTTAGACAGTCTGCCGCCCGAAGACGCGATGGTTTTAACAATGATTGACGGCGAAGGCGCATCAATTAAAGAAACGGCGGCGTTAACGGGCTGGAACGAATCAAAAGTAAAAGTTAGAACATTTCGGGCACGACGGCGTGTGCGGGAAGTGCTGCAAAAATTGTTAAAAGAAAAAGAAGGCAGAATTCAAAAAAGCCAAAAAGCAGTAAAATGAAAAGCAGGCATATTACAAAAATTATTGACCAAAACGGTTTTGCAAATTTAAGTGCCGAGGATTTAACAATCATTACTGCACATATTGCCGATTGCCGAACGTGCCGGCGGGCATTCAAATCTGCTCAGATTTATTCGGTTTTGCTTCGCACGCAGTCAATTGATAAAGGACCTCTGCCGTCGCCTTTTTTTCAAACCAGAGTGCTGAGCGCTTTGCGCGAAAAACAAAATTCGATCAAAGCAACGGGCGCATTTCGTCGCTGGTGGCAGGCTTCTGCATTGATGGTTGGATTAATGTTGATGATAGTGGCAGGTTTGGCGACAGTGACCCTTCTTGCCCCTTTTTCAAGTGCCGATGAAGCGCAAGCTGGAATATCAAATTTTAATCTTTATTCAACTGATGCAGTTGTCTTTAACCAGAAACTCGCGTCTGATTTGACTACCGAACAAGTTTTTCAGATTCTCGACGATACAAAGAGCGATTCCAAGTAGTATATTAATGAATTCTGAAATTAAAAATAAATGGCAAATCCGGATGGCAACGTTGAGCATTTTTTTGCTCGGTTTTCTCGCGGGCGGATTTGCTCTCAACGCTTACCATTTATGGTTTGCTGCTGCCAAACAACCAACCAAACAAGAACGCTATGATGAAGCTTTTAGCCGTTTGGGGTTAAGCGAAACACAAAAAGTTGAAGTGCAAAAAATCGTCGGTGAAATCCGCGGGAGGATACAGCAATTGAGGCTCGAATCAGAGCCACGAATGCAGGAAATTCGTATCCAGAATGATGAAAAATTACAGCGTGTCCTCACGCTTGAGCAATGGCGAAAATTTCAAGAAGAGAGAGATATAATTCGCCGCTCCGAAAAACAGGGTTCAACAAAAAAACAGCTAAAACTGCCATAGTTTATTTAATTTATTTTTCTCAGATTGGCTTAGTCCGGCGTTCATCCGAATCACCTTTTTCTTCAATCTCAAACCGCATCCTTACTGTTCGAGCCGCGTTCTCACTGCTGCGCCGAGGAAAAAGGTGACCTTTATGATTCCGGCATAATCCGTTACTAAAAAGAATTTAAGTCATTTTTGCTTTTCAAACTTGAGTGCGACCGAGTTCATACAGTAACGCAAGCCGGTCGGCTTCGGTCCGTCGTCAAAGACGTGACCGAGATGAGAATGACAGCGACTGCATACAACTTCGGTGCGCGACATACCGAATTTACTGTCGGTTTCTTCGGTAAGGTTCAATTTGGCAATCGGTTGATAAAAACTCGGCCAGCCCGTTCCGGATTCAAACTTTGCGTCAGAACTGAATAATTTCAAACCACACGCCGCGCAATTATAAACACCGTGTTCGTGATTGTCGTTGTATTCACCCGTAAAAGCTCGCTCGGTTCCCTTTTCGCGCATCACATAAAATTGTTGGGCGGTTAATTCTTTACGCCATTCTTCCTCTGTTTTCACGATTTTCTCTCCTTTATATTCGTCATTTTTTAAGCCGGCGGTCTTGGTTTCGCTTTCAGCGAGCAGTGTTTTGATAACTTTTTCCTGCATCTCGTATGAGCCCTCTCCAATATGCTTGTAGCGGATGCGACCTTGCTTGTCGAGAATAATGACGGTAGGCCACGCTTCGATGCCGAAGGATCGCCAAGTATCGCCGTTCGTGTCGGTAATCACCGGATACTTGATACCGTTGCTTTTGACGGCAGATTGAATTTTATCGAATTGTTTTTCGTAATCCGATTCAGGTGTGTGTACGCCGACAATGGTTAAGCCTTTGTCGCGGTATTCAGCATCCAGCCGCTTGAGCGTCGGCAGAGTGTTGCGGCAGTTGTAACAGCCGAACGTCCAGAAATCCACCAACACGACGCGCCCGCGTAAGTTT
>Ga0136640_10001037_pt1 | contig 10965 bp, 14 predicted proteins | sample AntDrymUQ8642106_2_FD_105498 | JGI IMG/M metagenome (GOLD analysis project Ga0136640, IMG submission 105498) | Polar desert sand microbial communities from Dry Valleys, Antarctica - metaG UQ864 (21.06) | ecosystem: Environmental > Terrestrial > Soil > Desert | place: Antarctica: Dry Valley...
CACGAGACGGATAACTCCGCCCACGCGATTTCCAGTCGCGCTCCTTAAGCCACTCGGACACCTCTCCAGGAGCGGGTCAAGGCTAGCCACTGGCGCCCGGCCGGGCGGTGTCGGCTAGGCGGCCCGGCGCACGTCGATGTCGGGGCTTCGCGCCTGGTAAGGGTCGGACTCGGCCCAGCCCACCGCCTCCAAGGGCCCGTCGCAATCCTCGCAGCGCAGCTCAGCTATGGCCTCGCGGGAGCCGTCCGCCTCGAAGGCGGCGACGCAGGCACGATCTCGGCAGACGAGCAGGGCGAGCACGGGACACGACGATGGTCACCCGCCGAGCGGACGGAACCAGCACGGCGTTCAGGCCTCGCCGGCCGGCACGATCAGACGGATGTGCTGGCTGGAGAGCATCAGCAGCGGGGTCGTCCAGGCCTCCCCGCCGTCGAGCGGGGTGAGCTCGGCGTCCTGGAGGGTGAAGAACTCCAGGTCGCGACGGTTCACGTGGTCGGACAACCGGCTTCCGTAGCCCTCCGAGGGCAGGGTCATGCTCCCGGTGACCCGGTAGCGGTCGGTTTCCACCACCACGCTCTCACGGCGAAGCTCCACGACCCGATCCTATGCGGCGCGAGGCGCCGCGGGCGGGTACCGTTGGGCGATGGAGTGCAGTGCCGCGGTCGAGGCGGACTTCGAGCCGGTCGCGCCGCGGACGGCCGGAGGCGGCTGCGGATCCGCCTGTACGGGGCGAGCGGAGCGCTCAAGGTGATGTCCTGCCGGCTCGGTTCTCGCTCGCGGCGAGATCACCGCAAGCTGTGAGCATCGCCATCGGGATCTGCTCCGCCGTCGAACAAGTGCGTTGGGGGCCGTGGGACCAGACGGTGACGATGGTGCCGCGCTCGTACGCGACCGCCGTGCAGCGGGCGGGCGCTCTCGCGCTGGTGCTGCCCCCTGATGACGGCGCCGCCGAGTCCCCCGATGAACTGCTCGACCGCATCGACGCGCTGATCCTGGCGGGGGGCGCCGACGTGGATTCTGCCTCCTACGGAGCGAGGCCGCACGAGGAGACCAAGGCCACGTGGCCCGAGCGCGACCGCTTCGAGCTGGGCGTGACCCACCGCGCGCTCGAGCGCGACATGCCCGTGCTCGGCATCTGCCGGGGGATGCAGATGCTCAACGTGGCCTGCGGCGGCACGCTGACACAGCACCTCCCCGATGTCGTCGGCCACCCCGACCACCGCCACACGCCGGGCACGTTCGGCGACCACGAAGTGCGCCTCGAGCCGGGCTCGCTGGCCGCCCGGGCCGCCGGCGCGGATCGCCTGGGGGTGAAGTCCCATCACCACCAGGGCGCGGACGAGATCGGCGAGGACCTCCTGGTCACCGGCTGGGCCGAGCCGGACGGCGTGGTCGAGGCGATCGAGCTGCCCCGGAAGCGGTTCGCACTCGGCGTGCTCTGGCATCCCGAGGAGGACATGCGCGACCGCGTGGTGGCGGCGCTGGTCGACGCGGCCCGGCCGGGCTTGGGCTCGCGATGATCGAGGTGATCGAGCCGGCTGCCGTGAACGCTTCCATCTCCATGGTTTACGGCGGGATCTCCGGCGCCTACATCACCCCGGAGTGAGCCCGGCCGCCGTACCGACGAAGCGCTCGCACAGGCCTCGACCCACCTTGTTCCAGGCCCCGATGGCCTGCGCGCTCGCGGCTCGCAGCGCGTCCGGGTCGAGATCCATCGCCACGACGTCCGGGTCATTCGTGTAACCGGCGATCCACGACTCGAGGATGGGTGCGCTCACCTCGGCGTGGAACTGGACCCCCCAGGCGCTGGATCCGAGGCGATAGGCCTGCAGGGAGAGGGCGCTTCGCGCCAGCACGGTCGCGTCCGCAGGGGGTACGGCCTCGTAGGAGTGCCATTGCAGGCTGGAGAAGCGCTCGGGCAGGCCGCCCAGCACCGGATCCCCACCGGCCCCGGGCTCGAGCTGGACGTCGTGCCAGCCGATCTCGGGCTCCGCCGCCCGGCGCACCGAGCCCCCGGCCGCCTCGGCCAGCAGCTGGGCGCCCAGGCACACGCCGAGCACCGGCACGCCGCGCTCGAGCAGGCCCGCGATCCACCGCTTCTCCCGGCGCAGCCATGGGTGCTCGGACTCCTCGTGTGCGTCCATCGCGCCGCCCAGGACGATCACGGCATCCGGGTCGACCTCGACCACACGAGGGCCGAGCTCCTCCGCCGGGCGCCACACCTCGAGCGAGCAGTCGCGGGGCAGCACCTCCCCGAACACGCCCAGCCCGGCGTCGTCCTGGTGGATCACGGCGAGCACGCGCATGTGCTCAGTCTGCCTGTCTCTCAATCGTGGGTCAGCCAACCGGGTACCCGCTGACCCCAGGGCCCAACGGCCAGACCGGCCGCGCGCCCTAGGATGGAAAGGGTGATCGAGACGACGCCGGACCGCCAGTGAGCTCGCCCGAACCGCGCGGGCGCAGCGCGCGCGTCGAGGGCTTCCGCGTGCTCGGGTTCCTGATCGCGATGATGTGGCTCTCCGAGATCGTGGACACCGCCGCCGGCCATCGCCTCGACCAGTACGGCATCGAGCCGCGGGACGGGGATGGCCTGGTGGGCGTCGCGACGGCGCCCTTCCTGCACGCCGGCTTCGGCCACCTGATCTCCAACACGGTGCCGCTGCTGGCGATGGGCTTGGCGATCGCCTTCACGGGTGCGCTGCGGGTCGTCGCGGTCACGGCGATCGTCGCTCTGGTCAGCGGACTGGGCACATGGCTCATCGCGCCTGACGGAACGGTGCACATCGGGGCCAGCGGGGTGGTGTTCGGCTACGCCACCTATCTCCTCAGCCGTGGCGTGTTCAACCGCGATCTGGTCGAGCTGGCGATCGCGGCGGTGGTGGCCGTCCTATGGGGTGGCGCGCTCCTAGGCGGTCTGCTGCCCGAGGAGGGCATCTCCTGGCAGGGGCACCTCTTCGGCGCCGTGGGCGGAGTTCTAGCCGCGCGTCTGCTGGCGCGCGACCGAAATCGCGCCTCCTCGCCCGCGCCTAGCCCGGCCGGCTGACCAGGCGCAGCTTGTCCGCGCGCGACAGGCGCTTGATGCGAGCCTCTTCGCGCATCGCCTCCGAGCGCGAGGGCATCTGACGCGACCAGGCCAGCTCGACCGGCAGGCGCGACCGCGTGTAGCGGCTGGCCCGGCCGGTGCGATGCTGCTCCAGCCGCCGGTCCACATCGTTCGTCCAGCCGCAGTACAGGCTGCCGTCGGCGCAGCGCAGGACGTAGACGAAGGCGGTGGAGGCGGTGGCGGTCACGCCGAGGCGGCCGGCCCGGTCCAGAAAGCCCTGACCGAGTTGGCGCCCTCGCGAAACAGGCGCTCAGGGAGGACGGCCGAGAACCTGGGCGGGCCCGTCCACCAGGGGTTGATCGGAACCACCGCCGCGACGCGGCCGTTGAGGGTCACGACGAGCTCGCGACCCGGCGGCGCCTCCTCCAGCACGTCCCCGGTCACGAGGGCCGGGAGAAAACCGGAGTCCAGCGCGACGCGTCCCAGCTCTCTCCCCTGCTCGATCCGGACCGCGGCAGGTCCTCCGAGGCGCACGCTGCGATTCCCGAGTGGGCGCCCGATCCACTCAGGGTGGTGCTCGCGGTCCACTAGCTCGGGGCCGTCGGCCCCCGTGCCGAACATGCGGATGCGCTGCTGGAGTGAGTCGCGAAACCTCCGGTCGAGCTCTGCGGCCGAGATCGTGACCGACGGCAGCCGGGAGCTCGTGATCGTCACGGGAGGTCGCGGTGCCGGCCGACGGGCGCTCAGCGAGCGCCCGTCGATCCTCCACGGGACCCGGCCGCCGAGGATCTCCATGATGGTCGGAAGCACGTCCGTGGTCTGAGCGGGCTCGTCGATCACCGCCCCCCGGCGCTGCCCCGGGGCCTTGATGAAGAGCGGCACGAAGCCTATGTCCTGGACGTTGGAGGGCGTGACATCGCGCATCTGCCCGCCGGCCGCGAAGCTCACGCCGTGGTCGGCCACCGCCACGACCAGCGACCGGTCGTACATTCCTTCCGCGCGCAACCGGCGCAGGACGCGCCCCAGCATCCTGTCGAGGTAGCCGACCTGCAGGAGATGGCGCTGCCACCCCTGGCGCGCGAGCGCCGGGTCCGGGTCCCACCGCTGGACCGCCCCGGCTTGGAACCCTTGTGGCAGATCGAGCGGCTCCGCATGCTCGTAGGAGCGCCCGGAGGGCAACCGGATCCACGGATAGTGCGGGAGCAGCATGTGCACGTAGTGCAGCTCCGGCCGGGCGGTGGGCCGGAGGCCGGCCAGGAGTCGGGGGAAGGGATCGACCGAGTCGCCGAAGTCGACGCCCTCCCCCAGCTTCCCGAGCCAGTGCTCGAGATCCGGCGGGGCGGCGGCATGGGCCGCGATCTCGACCCCGTCCCCGACCGAGGCAAGCGTTCGCCCCGGTAGGGCGCCCGGGCTCGTGTCGTCACACGCCTCCGCGGGGCACATGCTGGTGAAGGTCTCGGCGGCGCTGACACGGTGGGATTCCCGAAGCAGCGCGAAGAGGTTGCGGGGCTGCTCCGAGGCGGTGGGCGGTGCTCCGGGCGGCGGCTGGGTTCCCGTCAGGATCGCCGGTACGGCCGAGGTGGTGATGTCCGAGACGGTGGTCGTGCGGCGATACCAGGTCGCACTGCGCGCGAACGAAGCGAAGTTGGGATAGCGCTCGGAATCGATCCGTTGCCGTGCATCCATCAGCGACGCCACCGGGAGCTCGTCGAAGACGAGCATCACCACCGGCGCCGGCCTGGCCACCGCCTCGACCGGAGGCAGGTCGACCCGTCCGGTCGGAGCGTCGACGAGAAAGAGGGCGAGGAAGACCAACGGCGCCGGCGCGAGGACGACGAGGTACGTGCGCACGACCCGGAACCGGGCGTAGGCCAGCGCCGCCGCGACGCCGAGCAGGACGGCGCCGGCCAGCACGATCGCGCCGGAGGGCGCGCCATCGACCAGTCCGAAGGCCTCGTCCGCGATGCCCTGCACCAGAGGTATCGCGAACAGCGCGGAGAGGATCGCCACGAGTCCCAGGTGCACTCTGCGCGCCACCGACCGGCCGGCGAGGCGCGCGAGCAGCTCAACTACCAGCAGGGCGGCCGGGATGCCGACGGCCATGATCAGGGCGAACAGGATCACCTCGATCTGTGAGGACTCCCGCAGCGCGAAGAACTCGGGCGTGTGGGAGATCACGTCGAACGCCGGCTGCGCGATGGCGAACCCCACCAGCACCGTCAGCTCGAGCCCGCGCCGGAACGTGCCTGGCAGGCGCTTCGAGCGCGCGGGCTCGGCGTCCTCTCCGGAGTCCGCGCGCGTCGTTTGGCGTGGAAGGTCTGGTGGACGAGAGTCGGGCGTGCGAACGATCATTCGAATGTCCGAGGATGACGCCCTGCGCGCCCGGCCGATCTTAGACGCGCGGCCGGGCCGGTTTACGGTAGCGTAAGCCGCGCTTACGTCACTAGGGTTCGAGAGCAGGGGTATCGCGCTCGGAGAGCGGCGTCAATGGTCGGCAACGCGAGTGGGGAGATGCGGTGGCAAGCAGCGGAGTGTTCCGGGCGGCGGGGTCGGTGTGTCTCGTGGGAGCGATCGCCATGAGCGGATGCGGCGGCGGGTCCACTGCGAAGCCAAAGCCCCCGCCGGACCCCGTGACCATGGCGCTCATGGCGCCCGGCGTGCGCTCCGTGGTCATCCCCAAGCAGAGCGCTGCCCTCACCATCGTGGTCCCGCCGTGCGGCTTGGCGGACACCGAGCAGCAGAGCACGCGCACCCCTCCCGGCTCGAACCAGGTCGTGGTGCCCGAGAGCGCACTCGACCAGACGGTGGCCATCCAACCTTGCATGCAGGGCGCGAAGAGCGCGGGAGGCTCGAGCACGGTCCTGCTCAGCCCCGGCGGCGCCGGCTCCGCGGCGAGTGAGGAGAGCACGCCACCCAACCAGCTGATCCTGCCCGAGAACAGCAACGTCACGAAGCTGATCGTGCCGCCGTGCCTCGTGCTCATGAGCTCCAGCGGCTCTGGCGGCAGCCAGTCCGGCGGTCCCAACGCCGTGCTGCCTGGCTCCCGCGCCGACACAACCGTCACTGCGCCGCCCTGCACGGTGCAGATGACGAGCAGCAGCAGCAGCTAGGCCGACATGCAGTTCAACAAGATGCCGTTGATCGCCGGGGTGGTGCTGATCCTCGTCATCGGGATCGGCGGTCTGGTGTGCAGCGGAAGCAAGAAGAAGAGCAAGGGCGCCACGACCCCCCCGGTGAGCGCGCGCGCCGTGGTGCTGCCCGCCAGCCCGTCGCGCACGGTGGTGGTCCCGCCCTGCAACACCCCTGTGAGCACCACCGTCCGCAACGCCGCGGCCGGCCGGCCGACTCCCGGGGCCACCACGGTCCAGCTTCCTCCGGGGCCGGGCACCCGCACGCTGCTCATCCCCAACTGCCAGCCCACCAAGACGGGCTCGACGAACGTGGAGGGCACCATCCCGTCGGCGGCATTCGTGCTCGGGTCCAGCGAGCCCCTCACAAAGGACCGGGAGGGCAGGATCGCCTCGCAGGGAGCCATCGCCGATTCGCAGCTGCTCCTTTCCGACGGCTCGGACGTGCCCACGATCGTCGTGCCGCCGTGCACCAAGAAGCCCGCCGACCAGGGCCGTGACAGCGTTCTGAGCGCGGACGAGGGCAACCCCGATGTGGCGGTTGGTCCCCCGTGCTGAAGGCCTGACCCTCCTCCTAGAGAGGTTCGGCGAGCCGTCCCCGAACGGCTCGCCGGGGGTTGCGCCCGCGCACGGCGGCGAGCACCCCCCACCCGCCGAGCGCCGCCGCGGCAGCCAGCGGGCCGAAGCCCGGCAAGCCCGTCCGGGCGCTGAACTGGACCGTGGCGACCGGCATGATCAAGAGCGTCCACCCCGCCAGCGCGAAGAGCAGCGCCGCCCCTCGTATGCGGCCGTGGGTCAGGAACGGCGCGGCTACCGACAGTAGTGCGATCAGGACGAAGAGCGGGCCCTGGATCCTGGTGCCGGACTCATAGGTGCGAAGCACGTCGATCAGCCGGTGATCGGCGCTGAACCGGTCGGCGTCCGCGTAGTGCCGTCTCGCCACTCCGAGCCCCTCCTTCTGGAAGAGGGGGTGGAAGAGTACCCTGTGCACGAGGTCGCGGTAGCTCGGCCCGCCGCCGTAGCCGCGAAAGCTGTCGGGCGCGACGTAGCGAAGCAGTCCGGCGCCTGCCTCTTCGCCGTAGTCGAGTGGCTGCCCGACGATCACCGCCCGGGCGAAGGCGGCGACCTGATCGGTCTGCTCGGCCGACGCCGTGTGCGGATTGCCGAAGATCCGCACTCCCGGCGAGTAGTACCAGTTGAAGGTGTACTGATTGGTGAACGGCCGCTGCTCGCGGGGGGTCCTCTCGCACAGCGGCCCGGTGCCCGGCGGCGGCGTGAACTTCGAGCAGTCGGCGAACGGCGCGACGCGACCGTAGATGTTCCAGACGCCGTTGGGGCTGAGGCTGGCCCGGCCGACCGTCTCCTCCTGGACCGCGTAATAGGTACCCAGCAGGGCGAGCGCGCCGGCGGCGCCCACCGCCAGGACGGTGAGCCGACGGCGCAGCGGTAGGCCGGTGCATGCCAGCAGCAGCCATACGGCGAGCACCGCGAGCAACGGCACCGCGACCACCCGGACGCTGGCGGCCAGGGCGATTGCCAGCCCGCAGGCCGCCGGCCAGCGCAGGCTCTCGCCTTCCTGGGACCGCACCGCCGCGTATAGCCCGATCGCCACGAGAAAGGTGAAGAGGGTCTCGCTTATCGGCGCGTGCTCGACGAACAAGATGTCTCCCCCGAGCGCCAGGACCCCCGCCGGTACGAGCCCGAGCCAACGCGGGGCGCCGGTGCGCGCGACCGCGAGGTAGAAGATCGCGGCGCTGGCGAGCCCCAGCAGGTGCTGAACGACGATCACGAACAGGAGGCTGGGCACGAGAGCATGCAGCGCCCGCAGGAACAGCGGGTATCCGGCGGGCCGGAGCGTGTTGCCGAAGATCTCGCCCTGGGAGACCTCGATGTAGCTGGCGGCGTCGGGCCAGCCCATGAAGGCCGGCCTCCACGCGATGACGAAGAGCAGCCGCAGCAGCGCGCCGGCTACGAGCAGCGCTGCCAGCCCGAAAACGACGAGCCGGTCCTCACGCGACTCCGGCAGCCGCCACGACGGGCGGCGCGCCATCCGTCTCCAGCGCCGCCCTCCCTCGGCGGGATGTAAGCCGGCTCGCGCCTTCGCGCGCGGCCCCCTGGAGACCGCTGACATAGCGCCCGAGCTTACCGGCGCTCGGGCTGCGGCGCTCGATAGGCCTGCGGCGCTGCCATGGCAACTAGGGTTGCCCGACCCGGGTGCCTATGCGATGCTTGGGTAGTGGCAGCCGAGCTCACGTTGGGAGAGGCGGCGCGCGCGATCGGGGTGAGCGTCGACACGCTGCGCCGCTGGGACCGTGCTGGCAAGCTCCAGACCACCCGCAACGAACGCAACCAGCGGCGCGTGCCGCGGAGCGAGGTCGAGCGCCTGACCGCGCGCCCGGAGCGTCATGCGGTCGGTGACGGGCTGTCAGCTCGCAATCGCTTCCCCGGCGTGGTGCGCTCGGTCGAGGTCGACGGGGTGATGGCGCTGGTGGAGATCGAGGCCGGTCCGCACCGGGTGACGGCGGCGATCACCCGCGACGCCGTCGATGAGCTGGGTCTGACCGAGGGGATGCGAGCGGCGGCGACCGTAAAGGCGACCTCGGTGATGATCGAGAGGGGCGACCGATGAGCTTCAGGTGGCGCCTGGCGATGCCGCTGTGTGCAGGGCTGCTGGCGGGCTCGGGTTGCGGCGACGATGGTGACTCCGCCGGGTCGGGCGAGAGCGGCAGCCTCACGGTCTCCGCGGCGGCATCGTTGACCGAGGCCTTCGGTGCCTATGCGGCGCAAACGGCGGCCGACGAGCGGTTCTCCTTCGCGGGCTCCGACGAACTGGCGGCGCAGATCCGTCAGGGCGCCTCGCCCGACGTCTACGCGGCGGCCAGCACCGAGCTCCCGCAGGCACTCGCCAGGGAGGGTCTGGCCGAGCAGCCGGTCGTGTTCGCGCAGAACAGCCTGGTGCTCGCGGTCCCGAAGGACTCCGACATCGGCTCGATCGGGGATCTGACCGAGCCGGGGATCGACCTGGTCATAGGCACGGAGGCCGTCCCCTTCGGCTCCTACACCCGTACGGTCCTGGAACGCCTGCCCGCCGATGAGCGCAAGGCGATCCTCGCCAACGTGCGCTCCGAGGAGTCCGACGTCAAGGCCCCCATTGGGAAGTTGTCCCAGGGCGCGGCCGACGCGAGCTTCACCTACGTCTCCGACGTGGCCGCCGCGAGCGACCGCATCGAGGCGATCGAGCTGCCGGCGGAGCTTGCGCCCGACGTGGCCTACGCAGTCGCCGTGGTGAAGGGCGCGGAGGACCCCGAGGCGGCGCGTGAGTTCGTCCACGGGCTGCTTTCCGGCGCAGGGTCGCGGGCGCTGGAGGAAGCTGGGTTCAAGCCGCCACCGGGCGGTTGAGCGGCTCGCGCTGGTTCCCGACGCTGCTGACCGCGGCGCTCGCCGCCGTGGTGCTCTTCCTGACCGTGCCCGTGGTCGGCGTGTTCGTGAACGTCTCGCCCGCGGAGCTGGTCTCGAGCCTCGGTGAGGAGGGGGCGCTCGAGGCACTGCGGCTGAGCCTCGAAACCACCGCGATCGCACTCGCGATCATCCTGGCCCTCGGAACGCCGGCCGCCTACCTGCTCGCGACGCGGACCTTTCCGGGCCGGTCCGCGGTGGTCACACTGGTAGAGCTTCCGCTCGTGCTGCCGCCGGCCGTGGCCGGCATCGCCCTCCTCGCGGCGCTCGGCCCGCGGGGGCTCCTCGGCGGGCTCGTGGAGGGAACCGGTGTGGAACTGGTGTTCGAGACGGCGGGCGTGGTGGTGGCGCTCACGTTCGTGGCCAGCCCCTTCTACATCCGCCAGGCCCAGGCCGCCTTCGCCGCGGTGGATCCCACGTTGCTCCAGGCCTCGCGCACGCTCGGCGCCAGCGAGGCGCGGACTTTCATGCGCATCGCGATACCCACCGCCCGGGCAGGGCTCTTCTCCGGGACGGCGCTGGCCTGGGGCCGCGCGCTCGGTGAGTTCGGCGCGACGCTGGTGTTCGCCGGGTCGTTCCAGGGCGTGACCCAGACGGCGCCGCTGGCCATCGTCGAGCGCTTCGGCACCGACTTCACCGGTGCGCTCGCCCTCTCGGCCGTGCTCGTCGCGCTGTCGGCCACCCTGCTCCTGTCGGTCAAGCTCCTGTCCGGCCCGCAGGCGTTCGGACACGGTGCTCCGGGTTGAGGCGCGTACCCGGCTGGGTCCGGACTTCGAGCTGGACGTGACGCTCGAGGTTCCCGCCGGGCGCTGCCTGGCCCTCGCCGGTCCCTCCGGCGCCGGGAAGAGCACCGCCCTGCGGATCGCGGCCGGGCTGATCCGCCCCGAGTGGGGGCGCGTGACCTGTGGCGAGGACGTGTGGCTGGACACCAGCCGAGGCGCCGACCTCCCGCCCGAGCGACGGCGCTGTGGCTACGTGTTCCAGGACTACGCGCTCTTCCCCCACCTGCGCGCGTGGCAGAACGTGGCCTACGCCCTGCGCGAGCTACCGCGCGCCGACCGGCGGCCGCGCGCCGAGGAGCTGCTCGAGCGCTTCGGTATGGGTCGGCTGTCGGACGCGTATCCGCGCACCCTCTCGGGCGGTGAGCGCCAGCGGGTGGCGGTGGCCCGGGCCCTGGCTCGCCGCCCCGCGGCCCTGCTGCTCGACGAGCCCCTATCGGCTCTGGACACCCGGACCCGGGCGTCCGCGGGTCGCGAGCTGGCCGCCGTGCTGCGCGAGGCCGGCGTGCCGGCGCTGCTGGTCACCCACGACTTCACCGAGGCCGCCCTGCTCGGCGAC
>Ga0136640_10001038_pt1 | contig 10959 bp, 13 predicted proteins | sample AntDrymUQ8642106_2_FD_105498 | JGI IMG/M metagenome (GOLD analysis project Ga0136640, IMG submission 105498) | Polar desert sand microbial communities from Dry Valleys, Antarctica - metaG UQ864 (21.06) | ecosystem: Environmental > Terrestrial > Soil > Desert | place: Antarctica: Dry Valley...
CGCGCGCAACCGCCTCCGGATCGTTGGGCAGCGTGCACTCGTCCAGCAGCTCGTCGGCGCTGAAGGCGGCCAGGCGGTCGATGCGGCGTGAACGTCCAGGCCCACGTGTACCGTCGCGGACGGCCTACGCTCGGTCATGGTCGGTGACTCCGTACGTGGCTCTACCGGGCCCACCCAGGCGACCCACGCAGATGCCGCGAGTGCTGCTTACTAGGCGCTTGGGGTAGGGCTATCCAGACGGCCGTATCCCCGACGATCAGGAGACACCTATGTCTGAGCCAGAGACAGGCGAGCCCCAGGACGACGCGCAGGCGATGAGAAGCGATATGAGCGACAAGGCCTTCGGCGCCGGCTCCGCCGAGATCGTGCGCTCCGTGCAGGTCCCGCGCGACGGTGGCGACAACGCCAGCGCGACGAGCGGCGGGCCGGATTCCGACTCCGCAAGCGGCGCCGGCTCGGGCTCGTAGACGACCCGGGTCGGTCGGGTGGACGACGCTGCCCGCGATCGCGGGCAGCTGTTGACAGCTGCTCTCGCTCCAAGCCGACCACCTGACGATGGTCGCGGCTCGCTCGTTTGGCGAGCCGCGGGGCGGGCACACACGCAACATGTGCCGGGCCATCGCTGTTCTGGTTCTAGCAGTCGTTGCGCTCATCGCCGCGTCGGCCGCGAGCCGCGAGGTGCCGATCGCGACCGCCGCCGCCTGCAGCGGCAGGGTCGACGAGCAGATCAACGGCAAGATGATCCGCGCACGCTCGATCTCGACTCGCAGGATCAGCTGCGCGAACGGCAGGGGCCTCCTGCGCTCGTTCTTGGATAAGGCCGACCGCAGCGAGAGCTGCAACCGGGCCTCGAAGCAGCCGCCGCCCACGAGCGGCTGCAGCGTCCGCGGGTTCAACTGCTTCCGCAACGGCAGCACTTACTGCGCGTCGCCGGGCGGCAGGTCCGTGATGTGGAAAGAGTGATGGCAGCGCGGGTTCGGACGGCGCGGCTGGCCGAAGCCGCACGGCTTTCGGCCGAGGTCACGCGGCGCGCGCCGTTGTCGTGACCACGCTCGCTGGCTCGCCGAGTTCCTAGCGGTGCGGGGCCGGCGCCCTGCAAGGATTCACCGATGACCACCATGCCCTGGTGGCGCAGCGGCGTCATCTACCAGATCTATCCACGTTCGTTCGCCGACGGCGACGGCGACGGCGTCGGCGACCTCCAGGGCATCACAGAGCGCCTCGAGTACGTTCGCGACCTCGGCGCCGCGGCGGTGTGGCTGTCGCCGATCTACCGGTCGCCGATGGCCGACTTCGGCTACGACGTCGCCGACCACACCGCTGTGGACCCGCTCTTCGGCACCATCGCCGACGCCGACGCCCTGATCGCGACGGCGCACCGGCTCGGCCTGCGCGTGCTGCTCGACTTCGTCCCCAACCACACGTCCGACAAGCATCCGTGGTTCACGCAATCGCGCGCGCGCCGCGACAGCCCGAAGCGCTCGTGGTACGTGTGGCGGGGTTCAGACGCGCTGCCCAACAACTGGATCTCGGCCTTCGGAGATCAACGGCCGGCGTGGACCCGGGACGCGCTCACGGACGAGTGGTACCTGCACTCCTTCCTGCCCGAGCAGCCCGATCTCAACTGGGACGAGCCCGCGGTCGAGGCGGCGATGCACGACGTGCTGCGCTTCTGGCTGCGCCGCGGCGTCGACGGCTTTCGGATCGACGTCGCGCACGCGATCGGAAAGGATCCGCAGCTGCGCGACAACGAGCCGGGCCGCCGCCACAACGAGGACTGGCCGTCGGTGCACCCGCGGCTCGCGGGGATCCGCCGGGTGCTCGAGGAGTTCGACGGCGACCGCGTCGCCGTCGGCGAGGTCTATCTGCGCGACCAGCGCGCGCTCGCGCCCTACGTCACGACGGGCGACGAGCTGCATCTCGCGCACAACTTCGTCTTCCTCAACCTGCCGTGGGCGGCGGAGCGCTTTCGCGCCGTGGTCGACGAGTTCGAGGAGCTCACGCGCGCGGGCGGCTGGCCCGCCTGGTGTCTCAACAACCACGATCACTCCCGCACGGCGACGCGCTACGGCTTCGAACGTGCGCGCGTGGCCGCGATGCTGACGTTGACGCTGCGCGGCACGCCCTTCGTCTTCCAGGGTGAGGAGCTGGGACTGACCGACGTCCCGGTGGCGCCCGAGGCGATCGTCGACGTCGACGGCCGCGATCCCGTGCGCGTGCCGATTCCCTGGGCGCCGCCGTCCGAGGCCGGGCCGGGCGCCGGCTTCAGCACCGCCCAGCCGTGGCTGCCGGTGCACCCGGACGCCGAGTGCCTCGCCGCCAGCGTCCAGGCGCAGGACCCGGGCTCGCCGCTGGCCTTCTACCGCGCGCTGCTCGCGCTGCGCCGCGCGACGCCGGCGCTGCACGCCGGCAGCTACCGCTCCCTCCCCACAGCGCCCGACGTCTTCGCGTACGTCCGGGAGCACGAGGGCGCACGCGTCCTCGTGGCGCTGAACTTCGCGCCCTTCCCGCGCGCGCTTCCCGGCGAGGCAGCCGGCGCGCGCGTGCTGCTGTCGACGAGGGCCGACCCCGGCGAGGCCGCGCTGGCCGCAGACGAGGGCCGTATCCTCGCGCTCGACTAGGGCGCGAGGCGCTGCCCCCGCCGGCGGACGCGAAACCAGTGCGCGCCATGGCCGGCGAGCCGCAGCGTCGCCGGCAGCTCATGCTCCGCATCGGCGAACAGGTCCACGAGCGCCTCGCCGTCGTCCAGCGCGAGGCGCACCTGCACCGCCTTGCCGGCCAGCTCGTGGATCGCGACGATCGTCGAGCCCTCCCAGTCGCAGCGATGCGCCAGCACCGACGGCTCGTCCACGTCGAGCAGCATCAGCGTGCCGAAGCCGATCTCCGGCGTCTCGCGCCGGCAGCGGATCAGGCGCTCGAACCAGTTCAGCAGCGATCCGGGATCGCGGCGCTGCGCCGCGACGTTGACGTGCTGTGCGCCGAACGTGCCGTCAGTGACGGGGCGCAGAAGCGCCGCCGGATCCTCGGTCATCGAGAATCCGCCGTTGCGCTCGGCCGACCACTGCATCGGCGAGCGCACCGCAAGCCGGCCGTCGATGGCGAGGTTCTCGCCCATGCCGATCTCCTCGCCGTAGAACAGCACCGCCGCGCCGGGCAGCGAGAATGCGAGCGAGTACACCATGCGGATCGCCGCCTCGTCGCCGTCGAGCATCGGAGGCAGGCGGCGGCGCAGCCCGCGGCCGTAGAGCTGCATGCCCTTGTCGGGGCCGAAGCGTTCGAAGACCTCCCCGCGCTCGTCCTCGCCGAGCTTGTCGAGGCTCAGCTCGTCGTGATTGCGCACGAAGCGCGCCATCGCCGTGCTGTCCGGGATCGCCGGCGCCCCGCGCAGCGTCCGGCGCAGCGGCTCGGCATCGCCGCGCGCCAGCGACAGGTACAGCGCCTGGTTGCCGAGGAAGTCGAAGAGCATGTGCAGCTCGTCGCCGTCCTCGTCGCCGAGGAACTTGCGCCCCTCCTTGGCGGGCAGGTTGACCTCGCCCAGCAGGATCGCATCGCCGCTGCGGCGGTTGACGTACGCGCGCAGGTCGCGCAACAGCTCGTGCGGGTCGACGATCGCGCCGCCGGGCATGCCTACCGGCTCGATCAGGAACGGGACCGCGTCGATCCGAAAGCCCGACAGCCCGAGGTCCAGCCAGAAGCCCAGAATCTGGGCGAGCTCGTCGCGAACGCGCGGGTTGGCGACGTTCAGGTCGGGCTGATGGGAGTAGAAGCGGTGCAGATACCACTGCCCGGCCTCCTTGCTCCACGCCCAGTTGGAGTTCTCCTGATCGGGGAAGACGACGTCGCCCGGCTTCTCCTTGGGCTTCTTGTCCTGCCAGACGTAGAAGTCGCGGTACGGCGAGTCGCGGCTCTCGCAGGCCGACCGGAACCACGGATGGCGGTCGGAGGTGTGGTTCATGACGAAGTCGGCGATCACGCGGATCCCGCGGTCGCGGGCGGTCCGCACGAGCTCGACGAGATCGCCGAGGGTGCCCATGCGCTCGTCGACGCCGTAGAAGTCGACGATGTCGTAGCCGTCGTCGCGGTTGGGCGACGGATAGAACGGCATGAGCCACAGGCAGCTGACGCCCAGGCCGCCGAGGTAGTCGATGCGCTCGGTCAGCCCGGCGAGGTCGCCGCAGCCGTCGCCATCGGAGTCGAAGAACGTCTCGACGTCCAGGCAGTAGACGACCGCGTTCTTCCACCACAGGTCGCTCGTGGCCTTGACGCTCATCGCAGCGCCGGGAGGACGTGCTCGCCGAAGGCGTCGATGAACGGGTCGAGATCCTGCCCGACGTGGTGCAGGGCGAGCTCGTCGAAGCCGAGCGCCGCGAGCTCGCGCAGCCATTGCAGGTGGCGGTTGAGGTCGGCCGAGACGAGGACCTTCGCCCGCACGTCCTCGGGGGTCACGTCGCGCGCCCGCGCGTCGAGCTCCTCGACCGTCGCCACGTCCCAGCAGACCGGCGGGTCGAAGACGTTCGTGCGCCACTGGTCGTAGGCGATGCGTAGCGCCTCCTCCTCCGTGGGCGCCCACGACAGGTGCACCTGCAGCACGAGCCGCCCGGCTTCGCCGCCGCCGGCCCGGAAGGCGTCGATCATCCGGCGCAGGTGATCGGCGGGCGCGTTGACCGTGGCCAGGCCGTCCGCCCAGGATCCGGCCCAGCGAGCGGTGGCCTCGCTCACCGCGGCGCCGAGCAGCGCGGGCGGCTCCTGCGGCCGCGTGTACAACCGGGCGCGATCGACCACCACGCGGCCGTGGTGCGTGACCTCCTCGCCCGCGAACAGCGCGCGCATGACCTCGACGCACTCGCGCAGCCGGGCATTGCGCTCCTCCTTGGCCGGCCACGGATCGCCGGTGATGTGCTCGTTGGCGTTCTCGCCCGTTCCCAGCGCGACCCACAGACGGCCCGGGAACATCTCACTCAGCGACGCCGCGGCCTGAGCGACGATCGCGGGGTGATAGCGCTGTCCCGGGGCGTTCACGACGCCGAACGGAAGGGCGGTGCTCGCCAGCGCCGCGCCCAGAAACGACCACGCAAACCCCGACTCGCCCTGCCGAGCACTCCACGGCGCGAAGTGATCGGAGGACATCCCGCCGTCGAACCCCGCGTCCTCGGCGCGACACACAGCGCGCAACAGACGACTCGGTGGGATCTGCTCGTGAGAGCAGTGCAGCGCGATCCGCGGCATTGGCGCGTGCTACCCCAGCCTGAGCGATCGAACGCCACACGCCCGTGGTTGTCGGTGAGCCCCGCCACGCACTTGTGGCCGGTCGGGCGGCGACAGCGGGCTGGCCGCGGTGATGAGCGCGATGGGCGTCGGCTTCCTCTGCGGACCGCTGCTCGCCGGGCAGCTCGACCAGCGCATGGCTTTCATGATCGCCACCGCGCTGCTGGCCGCTGCCGGCGCTCTCGGCATGTCAGCACCTCACGCCGAGCAGGGCGACTCCCGACGGGCCCGATCGTACATCGACCACGGCCTGGCTCCCAGCGCCGTCCATCGCGCAAGCGCCGCGAACGAATAGGCCAAAGGGGGGCAGACCGACGACCCTAGGATGAGCGCCATGGCCGCCACGACCGCACCCGCGAACACCGCATTCGACCTCGACGCCTACCTGCGGCGGATCGGCCTTGCCGGCTCGCGCACGCCCGACATGGCGACGTTGCAGGCGATCGTGCTGGCCCACGTGCGGTCGATCGCGTTCGAGAACGTCGATCCGTTTCTGGGCCGCGAGGTGCGCCTGGATGCGCAGTCGCTTCAGCGCAAGCTCGTGCGCGGGGGTCGCGGCGGCTACTGCTACGAGCACAACCTGCTGCTCGAGCACGCGCTGCGCGCGCTCGGCTTCAAGACGACCGGGCTGGCGGCGCGCGTGCTGTACATGCAGGCCGACGACGCGCTGAGGCCCCGCACCCACATGCTGCTGCGCGTGGACCTCGACGGCGAGGTCCTGCTCGTCGACGTCGGCTTCGGCGGCCTCACGCTGACCGGCGTGCTGCGTCTGCAGCCCGACGTCGTGCAGAGCACGCCGCACGAGCCCTTTCGGTTGCTGCACGACGGCGAGACCTATCGCATGCAGGCGCACGCCGGCGACCGGTGGCGAACGCTGTACCGCTTCGACCTGCAGCCGCAGTTGCTGCCCGACTACCTCGTGGCGAGCTGGTATGTCTCCAACCACCCCGAGTCGCGCTTCGTGACGGGGCTGACCGCCTCTCGCGCGGACGTCGCCAGCCGCCATGCGCTGCGCGGGACCGAGTTGGCCGAGCACCATCTCGACGGGCGCAGCGAGCGACGGACGTTGGGGGATGCCACGGAGCTGCGCGGCGCGCTCGAGCAGACGTTCGGCCTGACGCTCGAGTCCGAGCCGGAGGTCGACGCGGCGCTACGCCGGCTCTTCTGAGCCGCGGCGGCCCGTCTCACGCCGGGTGGCCGGCGCCGCCAGCACCGCGTCGACGGCATCCTCGAGGTTCTGTCGCAGCTGCTCGGGAGCGAGGCCGAGCTCGTAGCGCTGGTGGTGGTAGAGGTCTGCGGCGAGCGGCGAGAGCAGCAGCTCGGCGAACCATTCCGCGTCGAGGCTCGGCGCGGCCTCGCGCAGCAGGATCGTCGCGTGCCAGCGCCATGCGCGGTAAGCACCCACATGAAAGCGCTTGCCGGGGGTGGAGCCCTGGAGCGTGCGCAGCAGCGACAGGTTGTCGTTCGTCAGGTCGGCGAGCGCGTGCAGGAATGCCACCAGCCGCTCGCGCGGCGCAGCCCCCGGGCCGAGCGGCGCGGGTCCGCTCAGCAGGCGCTCCTGGAAGATCCGCTCGCGCTCGTCGAGCAGGGCGGCGTACAGGCCTGCCTTGTCACCGAAGCGCCGGTAGACGGTCCCGACCCCGACGCCCGCCGCCTGCGCGACCGCGCGGATGTCGACGGCGCCCACGCCAGACTGCGACAGCAGCCCCTGTGCCGCGGCAAGCACGCGCCGGCGGTTGCGCGTCGCGTCGCGTCGCTCGACGACGGCGCCCGCCAGCGGCAGGGGGTCGCCGGCGAGCGGCCCTTCGACGGAGCAGTCTTCCATCAGGCCATCCAAGCACGAGATCTGGATGAGGGATAGCGCGCCGTTCATGCCGATCATCCTAGCGCTGGCGGAACGCGTTCCGATTCTGCTACGCTAGCAAACGGAACGTGTTCTTGTTTCTACTCCGAGGAGGGCGCATGACAACCGCAACGAGCATCGCCGCCGGCACCTACACCGCCGATCCCGACCATTCGAGCTTCCAGGCCGGTGCCCGCCACATGGGCGTGGGCTCCTTCCGCACGACGTTCGCCGACGTCGCAGCGCGACTGACGTCCGATCGCGACGGCGTACGCCTGGAGGGTCGCGCGCAGGTGAACTCGATCTCGATTCGCAACCCGCCCGAGTTTCGCGAGCACGTCGTCAACGGGCCGGACTTCTTCGACGCCACCAACCACCCGGAGATCGTCTTCACGTCGTCGAACATCGACCTCGATGCCGACGGCACGGTGGAGCTCGACGGCGAGCTCGTCATCAAGGGGATCGCCAAGCCGCTGAGCGCGACGGGCACCTGGCGCGAGCCGGTCGAGGACCCCTATGGCGGTCTGCGCACCGCGCTCGAGCTGCAGGCCGTCATCGACCGCCGCGACTGGAACATCACGTGGCAGGCGCCGCTGCCCAAGGGAGGCGACGCGCTCGGCTGGGACGTCACGCTCGACGTCACGCTTGAGTTCGTCCGGGACGCCGGTTAGCCGTGCGCGTTCTGGGGATCTCCGGCTCCCTGCGGCGCGACTCGCACAACACTCGGCTCCTGCGGGCGGCGGCTTTCGAGCTGCCGCCCGGCGCGGAGCTCGAGCTGTACGAGCAGCTCGCCGCGGTCGAGCCCTACAGCGAGGACCACGACGGCGACTCGTCGCCGCCCGGCGCGTCCGCGCTGCGCACGGCGATCACGCGAGCGGACGCCCTGCTGATCGCGACGCCCGAATACAACTCGTCGATCCCCGGCCAGCTCAAGAATGCGCTGGACTGGGCGTCGCGGCCCTACGCCACGAACGCGTTGCATGCCAAGCCCGCGGCGGTGATCGGCGCCAGCAGCGGCATCTTCGGCGCCGTATGGGCTCAGGCCGAGGTCCGCAAGGTGCTCGGCGCGATCGGAGCACAGGTGCTCGAGGACGAGGTGCCCGTCGGCCAGGCTCACGGCGCGTTCGCCGCCGACGGCTCGCTGGCCGACCCCCGGCTGCGCGAGTTGCTCGCCGGCACGGTGGCGGCCCTCGTCGACGCCGCGCGCCGAGCCGAGGTGATCGAGGCCGCGTGACATCCTGAACGCCGCCACCTCGATCAACGGTGGCGATACCGGCGGCACCCACGAGTTCATCGCCCGACAGGCTTGGCTGTAGGACACCCTGCCCTTCACGGACTGAAACCCCAGGGCCCCTCAGCCGCCTTCGACGCGCGCCTTCAGCTCAGCGGGCCGCGCGTCGACGAGCAGCGCTCGCAGCTTCTCCGTGCGCTCCTCGTTGAGCAGGAAGCCGATCACGCCGCCGGGTTTGACCTCGAGCTCGAAGGTCGCGCAGGTACGCCCCTCGCCGAGGTCCTCCAGGCGCCACGAGCCCTGCAGCGAGCTGAGGTCGCCCGACGTGCGCTCGAACGTCATCTGCCCCGGCGGGGCGTACGAGCAGCCGAGCAGCATCGAGATCTTCGTCACCTTCGCGTCGATCTGGACCTCGCACGCCGACACGCGATCCTCGCCGTCGCGTGCGGTCGGGGTCAGGAGGCCGAGCGTGTCCTGCCACTCGGCCCAGTGCTCGACGTCCCGTACGACCGTCCACACCGCATGAAGCGGCGCGTCGATCTCGGTGCTTGCGGTGCCGGAGACGTTGGCCATGATGGAAACGATAGGCGCTGCGGGCGGCCAGGCGATCCCGTGTCAGCAGACGGTTGACGCTCCTTGCGCTGCGGGTGGCGCGGGGGGTAGCGTGCGCGGCATGATCTCCAAGCTCGACTTCGTAGGCATTCCGTCGCAGGACGCCGAGCGCGCACGCAGCTTCTACGTCGACACGCTCGGGTTGCGCGCCGATGACAACTCGCGGTTCGAGGTCTGGGTGGGCGAGACCTGCTTCGGCATCTGGGAGCCCGAGAAGCTGGGCATGCCATTCTCGCCGCAGAAGAACGCCCACCCCGCGCTGCACGTCGACGACATCGAGGCGGCGCGCGCCGAGCTCGAGGCCAAGGGCGTCGTGTTCGCCGGCGAGACGTTCGACACCGGGGTCTGCCACATGGCGCTGTTCACCGACCCCGACGGCAACGACCTGATGCTGCACCACCGCTACGCGCCGCACAGCTGAGCGGCGCCTCCCCGGCGCCGTAGCCCGGGCGCCGTGACCCCAACGCTCTCGGTCCTCGACCTCGCTGCGGTCGCGGCCGGCCAGTCGGCCGCGCAGGCGCTCGCCGGGACCACGGCGCTCGCCCACCGCGCCGACGCGCTCGGCTACAAGCGCTTCTGGGTCGCCGAGCACCACAACATCCCATCGGTGGCGTCGACGGCGCCCGAGACGCTGATCGCCCACCTCGCCGCGAGCACCGTGCGCATTCGCGTCGGCTCCGGCGGCGTGATGCTGCCAAACCACGCGCCGCTCGCCGTCGCCGAGCGCTTCGGCATGCTCGAGGCGCTGCATCCCGGCCGCATCGACCTCGGCCTCGGGCGTGCGCCGGGAACCGACCAGCGCACGGCGATGGTGCTGCGCAGCGCCAACCCGAACCACTTCTCCGAGCAGTTCGCCGAGCTGCGCGGATACCTCGGCTCCGGCTACGGCGGCATCCGCGCGGTCACCGGCGAGCACACCCAGCCGCAGCTGTGGATGCTCGGATCGACGGACGGCGGCGCCCGGATCGCGGCGGAGCTCGGCATCCCGTTCGTCTTCGCGCACCACTTCCACCCCCACTTCACCGAACCGGCGCTGGCGCTCTATCGCGAAGCCTTCACGCCGTCCGACCTCACCGAGCGCCCGCGCACGATCGTCGCCGCGGGCATCGTCGTCGGCGAGGACGACGAGCATGCCGCCCGCCTGGCGTTGCCCGGCGCGGTCTCGATGCTGTGGCTGCGCCAGGGGCGCCCCGCGGCGCTGCCCTCCGTCGAGGTCGCGCATGCGCTGGCCGCCGAGCTGTCGGGCGCCGAGCGCGCGGTCGTCGACGACGCCCTGGCGCGCGCCATCGTCGGCGGGACCGTGCACTCCGCGCTGCTGGACCTGCTCGAGCGCACCGCCGCGGACGAGCTCATGGTGACGTCGCATGTGGCCGACGCCGACGTGCGCGCCCGCGGGCTGGAGCACGTCGCGAGGGCGTTCGAGCTCTCCGCGCAGCCCGTCGGCTGAGCGCGGCTACTTGCCGTTCCCCGGTTCGCCGCCGAGCGCCACGGTCGCCCGGGCCATCGTCAGGTGGTAGAGGATCAGCAACTGCACGAGCGCAAGCGACTCCGAGCGATGGACGTGGGTGCCGACCGTGAACTCGCCGAGCTCGTCGGAGCGCAGGTGGCTTGCGAAGTGCATGCGCTCCCAGATCGCCTCCTCGATCTCCGCCGCGCGCTCGCGCTCGAGCGAGCCGGGGATGTGCAGGACGCGCTCACCGTCGCGCTCGGTCATCTCAAAGCCGCCGCCGTTGCCGTCGACGAACGCCGACAGGTCGGGGTGCGGCAGCGAGTCGCGCAGGGTCAGAACGGCGTCGAGCACGAACGGGTCGTCGGCGCTCGGCTGGCGGCAGACGACCATGTCGGCGTGGCGGCGCTGCGGGCGGATGAACTCGGCCGAGTCGGGCTCGCGCCGGTCGAGGTCGTCGAGCACCTGATCGGTCGTGTAGCCGCGCTTGGAGCAGTCGCGGTCGACCTTCCACTGGCGCCGCAGCGACTCCGGCGGGTCGAGGTAGACGCGCACGTCATA
>Ga0136640_10001040_pt1 | contig 10953 bp, 9 predicted proteins | sample AntDrymUQ8642106_2_FD_105498 | JGI IMG/M metagenome (GOLD analysis project Ga0136640, IMG submission 105498) | Polar desert sand microbial communities from Dry Valleys, Antarctica - metaG UQ864 (21.06) | ecosystem: Environmental > Terrestrial > Soil > Desert | place: Antarctica: Dry Valley...
CGACACGATGAGCGTCGTCGGGGTCACCACGAACACGACGATCTTCGCGGCGGCCATCAGCGGCTCGAAGCTTTACAACGACCAGCTCGGTGACCTCGCTGCCCGTGGAGTCGACGTCGAGGAAGCTGTCCGGATGATCACGTCGTACGACGTGCGCTGGGCCTGCGACCTGCTCGCCGATGTCGCGCAGCGCACCGGTCGGGACGGCCGGGTGTCCATCGAGGTGGACCCCCGGCTCGCCCACGATGCCGACGTGACCTTCGCCGAGGCCCGCCAGCTGTGGTGGCTGGTCGACCGCCCGAACCTGTTCATCAAGATCCCGGCCACCGAGGACGGCATTCCGGCGATCACCAAGGCCATCGCCGAGGGGATCAGTGTGAACGTCACCCTGATCTTCTCGATCGAGCGCTACAAGCAGGTCATGGACGCCTATTTGAACGGGCTGGAGGAGCGCGCCGAGAACGGCGGCTCGTTCGACGGCCTGGAGTCCGTTGCGTCCTTTTTCGTGTCCCGCGTCGACACCGAGATCGACAAGCACCTGGAAAAAGCCGGCGCGGACAAGGACCTGCTCGGGAAGGCCGGCATCGCGAACGCGCAGCTGGCATACCAGGCCTACGAGGAGGTCATCGGCTCCGACCGCTGGAAGGCCCTGGCCGCACAGGGCGCGCATGTGCAGCGGCCGCTGTGGGCCTCGACCGGGGTGAAGAACCCGGAGTACGACGACACCATGTACATCTCCGAGCTCGTCGCCCCCGACACCGTCAACACGATGCCGGAGAAGACGATGGCCGCGTACGCCGACCACGGCGAGGTCGGGACGCCTGCGCAGCAGCGGTACCACGAGGCGCGGGCCACGATGGACGCCGTGGCCGCTGCCGGCGTCGACATGGATGAAGTGTTCCTGACGCTGGAGCGCGAGGGCGTGGAGAAATTCGAGAAGTCCTGGGAGGAGCTGATCGGCTCCGTCCGGGACGAGTTGCAGCGAGTGTCGTGACCTCCGGGGGGTTGCATGTCGAGGTCGCCGACGACGCGGCGGCCACGGCTGCGGAGCAGGCCCGCGACACCCAAATCGCCGACGACCTTCCGGCCAGGTTGATAGCCCGCGACGCCACGTTGTGGGGACCCGAGGCGGAGGACGAGGCGGCGATCCGGCTGGGCTGGCTGGACACGTTCCGCCGCAGCCGCGAGCTGCTGCCCCGGCTGGCCGCCCTGCGCTCCGAGCTCGCCGACGAAGAGCTGGATCATGTCGTGCTGGCCGGCATGGGCGGTTCGTCGCTGGCCCCGGAGGTCATCTGCCAGAGCGCAGGAGTCGACCTCACCGTGCTCGACACGACCGACCCCGGGCAGGTCCGGGCCGCGCTCGCGGACCGGTTGCAGCGCACCGTCGTGGTCGTATCGTCGAAGTCGGGCGGCACGGTCGAAACGGACAGCCACCGGCGCGCCTACCTGCAGGCCTTTGTCGACAGTGGGCTGTCCGAAGCGGACGCCGGCCGCCGCTTCGTCATCGTCACCGATCCGGGTTCCCCATTCGTCGAGACGGCCGAGCAGATGAGGGCCCGGGAGATCTTCCTCGCCGACCCGGATGTCGGCGGGAGGTACAGCGCCCTGACGGCGTTCGGTCTGGTGCCTTCGGCGTTGGCCGGCGCGGACGTCGAGAATCTCCTTGACGACGCCGAGACGCTGGCCGGGCAGCTGGGTGCGGACAACCCGGCGCTGTTGCTCGGCTGCCTGCTCGGTTCCCAGGCCACGGCAGGGCGGGACAAGCTGTTGCTGGCCGACAACGACTCGGGTATCACCGGGCTCGGGGACTGGGCCGAGCAGTTGATCGCGGAGTCCACCGGGAAGCATGCCCGCGGCATCCTGCCGGTCGTCGTCCAGAGCGCGCGCGCCTTCGACGGCGTGGGCCCGGATGCCCTCACTGTCCTCAGTGGACGGCCGGCCGGCGCCGGGGAGGCGGCTGCGGTCGCCGGGCCGCTCGGAGCCCAGTTCCTCGGCTGGGAGTACGCCACCGCGGTGGCCGGCCGGATCATCGGGATCAACCCGTTCGACCAGCCGAACGTCACCGAGAGCAAGAACAACACCAAGAAGCTGCTGGATGCCGGGCTTCCCGAGGTGTCGCCGGCAGCGACCTTCGGTGCGGTCGAGGTGTACGCCGACCCCGCGCTGCTCGGGTCGGCCGGGTCGCTGTCCAACGTACTGGATGCGGTCGTGGCGGCGATCCCGGAGCACGGCTACCTTGCGATCATGGCCTACCTCGATCGGTGGGCGGACGCCTCCGCGGCCGACCTGCGCGACCTGCTGGCTCGAGGCACACAGCGGCCGGTGACGTTTGGGTGGGGGCCGCGCTTCCTGCACTCGACCGGGCAGTTCCATAAGGGTGGGCCACCGGTGGGCGCGTTCCTGCAGATCACCGGCGCCATTGCCGAGGACCTCGCAATTCCCGGTCAGGACTACACCTTCGCCGGGTTGCAGGCGGCACAGGCGGCCGGTGACCTGCAGGCGCTGACCGGGAGAGAGTTGCCGGCGTTCCGGCTGCACCTCACCGACCGGGCAGCCGGCCTCGGGCAACTTCTCGGGGCCGGCGAATGACCACAACCGCGCCGCCCGCCGTATGCCGCCGTACAACCCCCGCCGTACGCCGCCGTCCTACCACTTTGCCTGTTGGGTGGCCCCGCAAACCGGACAAATTGGTAGCCGACGCGGCCACCCGACAGGCAAAGTCGGGGTTGGCCCGGCAGGAGGCAGCATGGCGACCGAACTGACCGATCATCTGACGAATCCGCTGCGCGATCCGCGTGATCGGCGGCTGCCACGGGTCCCTGAAGCCTGCGCCCTCGTGGTCTTCGGTATCACCGGCGACCTGGCCCGCAAGAAGCTGCTCCCGGCGTTCTACGACCTGGCCAACCGCGGACTGCTGCCGACGAACTTCGCGCTGCTCGGCTTCGCCCGCCGGGACTGGGGTGACGGCGACTTCGTCGCCCTGGCCGAGAAGGCGGCGAGGGACCACGCCCGCACACCGTGGCGCGATGACGTGTGGGACCGGCTGGCCGCGAACATGAAGTTCGTCCCGGGGTCCTTCGATGACGACGACGCCTTCGACAATCTGGCGAAGACGCTGAAAGACATGGGTCACACCCATGGCATCCAGGGCAACGCGGCGTTCTTCCTGTCGATCCCACCGGCGATGTTCCCCGTCGTACTGCAGCAGATGCAGCGGACCGGTATGGCCGACAACGACCAGTCCGGCGGCTGGCGGCGGGTGGTCGTCGAGAAGCCCTTCGGTCACGACCTCGACAGCGCGATCGAACTCAACACTTTGGTCGATGACGTATTCGGCTGGCGCGACGTCTACCGGATTGACCACTACCTGGGCAAGGAGACCGTTCAGAACCTGCTGGCGCTGCGCTTCGCGAACACCCTCTTCGAGCCAATCTGGAACTCGCACTACGTCGACTCGGTGCAGATCACCATGGCCGAGGACGGCGGAATCGGTAGCAGGGCGGCGTTCTACGACGAGACCGGCGCTGCCCGCGACGTACTGCAGAACCATCTCCTGCAACTGCTCGCCCTTACCGCGATGGAAGAGCCGGTCCAGTTCATCCCGTCTGCGATCCGCACCGAGAAGCTCAAGGTGCTGCGTGCCGTCACTGTGCCCGAGGACCTCGCCGCCTACGCCATCCGCGGGCAGTACGAGCAGGGCTGGCTCGCCGGCGAGCGGGTGGCGGGCTACCAGCAGGAGAAGGACGTCCCGGAGGACTCGCTCACTGAGACGTTCGCGGCGGTGCGGCTGGGCGTGGAAACCCGGCGCTGGGCAGGTGTTCCCTTCTACCTGCGTACCGGCAAGCGGCTGCCAAGGCGGGTCACCGAGATCGCACTCAGCCTCCGCAAGGCGCCGCACCTTCCCTTCGCCAAGACCGACACCGAGGATCTCGGTCACAACCAGCTCGTCGTCCGGGTCCAGCCCGACGAGGGCATGACGCTGAAGTTCGGTTCCAAGGTTCCCGGCAGCATGATGGAGGTCCGCGACGTATCGATGGACTTCCTGTACGGCGAGACATTCACCGAGGCCAGCCCGGAGGCGTACGAGCGGTTGCTGCTCGACGTGCTCCTGGGCGACGCCATGCTCTTCCCGCTCAACGAAGAGGTCGAGGCATCATGGGAGGTCATCGACCCGCTGGAGGAGCATTGGGCCGGCCAGCGTCCGCACAGTTACCGGGCCGGCGAATGGGGGCCGGACGAGGCCGACGAGATGCTGGCCCGCGACGGCCGGGTCTGGCGACGGCCGTGACCGGGCCCGGAAGTTGTCAGTTTTTCCGCGTCACCCGGGACGCGGATCGACTGACAACATCGCAGGGGGCACCCTCATGGCTGTGACCCCGCTCGGCTGCATCCAGTCCGTTCCTGTGGTGTGCTCCCGGATGGGGCCGAGCTCATGACGACACTGTGGGACACCACCGGCTCTGCCGTGGTCAAGGCGCTCGCCGCCGAGCGCCGGGCCGGGGGAGCGGTGATGTCCGGGCTCGCGCTGACGCTCGTCGTCGTCGTGGACGAGAAGGAGGTGGCAGAGGCGGAGGAAGCCGCCAGGATCGCCGCCTCCGTGGTCCCCTGCCGCATGCTGATGGTCGTGCGGAGGCAGGTCGACGCACCGGTCCCCCGGCTGGATGCCGAGGTCCTCATCGGCGGCCGGCTCGGGCCGGGCGAGTCGATCGTGATGCGAATGTACGGACGGCTGGCGCTGCACGCGGAGTCCGTCGTGCTCCCCCTCCTCGCTCCCGACGCCCCCGTGGTGACGTGGTGGCACGGCCCGCCTCCGGACGTCATCGCGCACGATCCGCTCGGGGTGGTCGCCGACCGGCGGATCACCGAAAGCAGCTGGCTTCCGGATCCCGCGACCGCCCTGGCGATCCGGGCCGCGGACTTCCTGCCCGGCGACACCGACCTGGCCTGGACCCGCACGACCGGTTGGCGGGCGGCGCTCGCCGCCGCATTCGACTCGGTGCAGGGAACGGTCACCGGCGGCAGCGTCCAGGGCGACCCGGGCACCCCGACCGCGCAGCTGCTGGCCGGCTGGCTGACCGCCCGGCTCGGTTGTGAGATCACCCTCGAAGCCGCGTCGAACGCCCCCGGCGGAACAGCCGTCTCCGGTGCCCGGCTGGAACTCGATACGGACCGGACGATCGTGTTGCAGCGATCCGACGCCAGAGGCGTCTCGGTGAAGGGCGGCGCCGGCCCGGACACGGTCATCCAGCTACCGAAGCGGTCGCTGGGCGATCTGCTCGGCGAGGAACTGCGTCGCCTCGACGACGACCAGCTCTACGGCGAAGCGCTGGCCGCCGCGACCGGCACCTCGGGGCTGACCGAGCGCAGCGGCCAACGCCGGCACGTCTGGCAGGACCCGGCCAGCGCATGAAGATGGACACGGGGATCTGGTTGCCGCATGGCGCATGGCGGCAACCATGTCCCCGAGTCGATCATGTGGGGATGCCGGGTTGAGCGCCGCGCAGATAGCCGTGCAGAGCAGTCCGGAGCTGCTGGCCGCCTCGGTCGCCGCCCGGCTCGTCACCCGGTTGGTCGACGTCCAGGCCGCCGGGAGCGTTCCCGCGGTTGTGCTCACCGGCGGCCGGATCGGGATCAGTGTGCTCGACCACGTGCAGCGGGCGCCCGCCCGCGACGCCGTCGACTGGCGCCGGGTCGAGTTCTGGTGGGGTGACGAGCGCTTCGTCCCCGCCGCGGATGCCGAGCGCAACGAACTGCAGGCCCGCCGGACGCTGCTGGACCACGTGCCGGTCGACCCGACCCGCGTGCATCCGTTGCCGGCCAGCGACGGGCAGTTCGGCGCCGACGTGGACGCCGCCGCGGAGTGGTACGCCGCCGAACTCGCCGCGCACGCGCAGCCGGAGGATCACGGCCCGGTGCCGGGCTTCGACGTACTGCTGCTCGGGATCGGCGGGGAGGGCCACACCGCGTCGATCTTCCCGGACTCACCCGCGGCGTACGAGGAACGTTCGGTGGTCGCCGTGCGGAACTGCCCTAAGCCGCCGCCGACCCGGCTCACCCTGACGTTCCCCGCGCTGACCAGTGCGCACGAGGTGTGGATGATCGCAGCCGGCGCGGACAAGGCGGGGGCCGTGGCCATGGCACTCGGCGGGGCCGGCCGGGTGCAGCTTCCGGCCGCCGGCGCCGTGGGACGCAACCGGACCCTCTGGCTGCTCGATCGGGCGGCCGCGGGAAAGCTGCCGGCCTCACTGCTGCGCCTACCCGTCTCCTAGCCTGCTCCGCGGCTGGCTCGGCGTGAAGCGGGGCCGTTCCTCAGCTGCGGCGGGTGCGCACCTTCGCCAGTGCCTCGTCGAGGATCGCGGCGCCGTCGGCGTCGCTGCGCCGCTCACGCACGTACGCCAGGTGCGTCTTGTAGGGCTCGTTGCGGGGTGCCGCCGGTGGGCTCTGCTCCTCCCGGCCGGCCGGGAGGCCGCAGCGCGGGCAGTCCCAGGTGTCGGGGATCACCGCATCCTCGGAGAACGCCGGCCTGGTCTCGTGACCGCGTGCGCACCAGAACTGCACCCTGTGCCGCGGCGCGGATTCTCCCCGCTCGGCCTCCCCCATCGGCCCAGCACCGACCCGGCTTCCCCGGATCGCGTTTCCACCAGCCACTGATTGCTCCCTGGATTCGAGGTGTTGATGGGGCACCGGCCCCGGCGGTCAGACCGCCTTGAGCAGGATGCCTAGGGCGACGATGCAGATCGTCCAGATCGAGCCGACGAAGATGGTGATCCGGTTGAGGTTCTTCTCCACGACCGAGGAGCCGGACAGCGACGAGGTCATGCCGCCGCCGAACATCGACGACAAGCCGCCGCCCTTTCCCTTGTGCAGCAGGATCAGCACGATCAGGAGCAGGCTGCTCGCCATGGTCAGGATGGACAGGGTGGTCGTCATGGGTGTGCGGGGAGCCTCTCTGCGACGGTTGGGTACAGGGTAACGTGCGCCGCTAGGTCTTCCGGCGCGCGGCGGGTCAGCGCACCCCCAGCACGGTGAGGTCGTAGCCGCCGTAGGCCGCGTGAACGTAGGCGTTGCGCAGTCGTTCACCGGCCAGCAGCACCACCCGCTCCTCCACGAGGGGCACGTACGCCGCCAGCTCGACCAGTGCCTCGTCCACGGTCCGCCAGGCGTCCCGCGCCACTGCAGGCTCCCGCGCGGACAGCGCGGTGTTGGCGACAGCGAGCAGGTCAGGATCGGCGATCTGGGCGTAGTTGGCGCTGCCGGTCGGCTGCACCGCGCTCACCAGCGGCGGGTAGTACGTCGACGGCGTCGGCAGATCACCGGTCCAGGCGGTGACCAGGATCCCGTACTCCTCGGCCGTCACGTTGTCCGGACGGCCGATGTCGGAGGTGTAGTACGTCGCGGGATCCAGGCCCACCACGATTCCCACGACGCCGATCTGGCGCAGGCTCTCCGACACTGTCCTGGCCACCTGCAGCGGCCGCTGGTCGTTCGGCGTGGCGATCCGGACGGTGAACCCGTCGGGCCGGCCGCAGGCGGCGAGTTCGGTCTGTGCCTCAGCCACCCGCGCCTCGGCCAGCAGCGGTTCTCCGGTCGTCGGAGGCGGTGTCGGGAACCCCGGCAGCGACTGCGGCCACAGGCTCTGCGCGGCCGAGACCGCATCCGGCCCACCGAGGTCATCGACGAGCGCGGACCGGTCGACGGCGAGTGCCACGGCGCGCCTGCAGTGCACGTTGTCCATCGGCGGCACGGACACGGGCAGCGCCAGCATCCGGACGGTGCCGCTCGTGGCCCGGTCGGTGCGCGACTGCAACCCGGTGTCGGCCTCGATTCGCGCTAACGTCTCCGGCTGTACGCCGGTGTTCATCACATCGAGATCCGCGGCTCCGCCGATCACCCGCTGGTCGCGTTCGGGTCCGGTCAGCCCGGTGCGGATCTCCACCCGGTCCGGCAACGCGGTCCGGACCGGATCGGAGGACCGGTCCCACCGCCGGTTGCGTTCCAGGGTGATGCTGCGGCCCTCGTCGACCGAGGTGATCGCGTATGGCCCCGAGGACACCGGATCATCGCCGTAGTCCGCGCCGGTGTCGGCGTCACGCGGCACCGGGCTGCTGGAGGGTAGCGCCATGATGTGGTCGAAGTCGGCGTACGGCCGGTTGAGCCGGAACACCAGGGTCTGCTCGTCCGGTGTCTCGACCGTGGCCAGTCCGAGCTTCTCGGGGTGCGGGTCGGTGTACGGCCCGCCGTAGACGTTGGCCGGATCGTCGAGCAGGTCCACGACGTAGGTCGGGCCGCCCACCACGACGTCGGCGGCGAAGGACCGCTCGATGCCGTACTTCACGTCCGCGGCCGTGATCACCGAGCCGTCCTCGAAGTGCTGGTCCGGCTTGAGGGTGTACGTCCAGGTCGTGCCGCCCTCGGACGGGACGCCCGGGCCGGTGGCGAGGTCCGGCACCAACTCGCCGCCCGCGTCGCCCGGTGCGGCGGCGTACGTCACCAGCGTGCGGGTGTAGAGCCGCATGACGTTCCAGACCCAGGGGAAGTACGAGCGGGCCGGGTCCAGGCTGTCCGGCGTCCCGGCCACGATGCGCAGCGTGCCGCCGGAGTGCTGCGACGGCGAGCGTTCCTCGCTGACGCCCCGGTCGGCTTCGGCTCCGCTCGGAACGATGGTCGATTGCGCCTGCGTGACGGTCTGGGTGCAGCCAGTGAGCATGAGCAGCGTCACGCAGCCCGCGACGAGCACGGTCCTGCGGTGGTGCTGCATGCGTCAGCGGCCTCCTTGGATCGGCGGGCCGGCCGGTCTAGCTGCCCGAGGGCGCCGTGAGTCGGCAGATCCGGGCGAACTCGTCGGCGTCGAGGCTTGCTCCCCCGACCAGGGCGCCGTCGACATCGGGCTGAGCCACGATTCCTTCGGTGTTCGACGCCTTGACCGACCCGCCGTACAAGATACGCATGTCGTCGGCAAGCGCCGCGGAGTGCAGCTCGCGCACTCGACCGCGCAACGCCGAGCAGAGTTCCTGCGCGTCCTCCGGGGTGGCGACCTCGCCGGTCCCGATCGCCCACACCGGCTCGTAGGCCAGCACCAGCTCAGTGAGCCGCTCGGCGGCCAGGCCGGCCACGGCACCGTCAAGTTGGGCCAGGCAGTGCTCGACGTGTGTCCCGGCCTCGCGGACCGCGAGCCCTTCGCCGACGCAGAGGATCGGAATGATGGCGTTGTCGAGGGCGGCGGTCAGCTTGGCGTTGACGATGGCGTCGTCCTCGCCGTGGTGCTCGCGCCGCTCGGAGTGGCCGACGAGGACGTACTGGCAGCCGAGCTTGGCCAGCATCGAGCCGCTGATGTCACCGGTGTAGGCGCCCGCTGCGTGGGGGGACAGGTCCTGCGCACCGTAGCCGAGCAGCATCTGGTCCCCGGTGATCAGGGACTGCACGCTGCGGAGGGAAACGAACGGCGGCAGCACGACCACCTCGACGGCCCGCAACTGCTGCTCGTCGAGGCTGAACGCCACCTTCTGCACGAGCGCGATTGCCTCGAGCGGGGCGAGGTTCATCTTCCAGTTGCCCGCGATCATCGGGCGCCGCCACGTGATCATGGGGTTCCGCCGGTCATAGGCGGCGAAACCCCATGATCACGGAGTAGAGCTGGGGACGACACCTCAGTCGCCCAGCACGGCCAGGCCGGGGAGCGTCTTGCCCTCCAGATATTCAAGCGATGCGCCGCCGCCGGTGGAGATGTGCCCGTACGCCGAGTCGCCCAGCCCGAGCGTACGTACCGCGGCCGCGGAGTCCCCGCCGCCGACGACCGACAGACCCTCCACGGCGGCCACCGCCTTGCCGACACCCTTCGTCCCCCCGGCAAACGGCGCGAGTTCGAACACGCCCATCGGCCCGTTCCAGAACACGGTGCGCGCTCCGTCCAGCGCCTCGGTGAACAACCGGACCGACTGCGGCCCGATGTCCAGGCCCTTGAGCCCGGCCGGGATGGCGTCAGCGGCAACAACCGTCACCTGGGTGTCCGCGACGAGGGACTCGGCGCAGGCGATGTCCACCGGCAGCACGATCCGGTCCCCGGCGTCGGTGAGCAGCCGCCGGCACGTCTCGACCTGATCCTGCTCGAGCAACGACCCGCCCACCTCGTACCCCTTCGCGGCGAGGAACGTGAAGCACATCCCGCCGCCGATCAACAGACGGTCGACGGCGGGCAGCAGCGCCTCGATCACACCGAGCTTGTCCGATACCTTGCTCCCGCCCAGTACGACGACGTACGGCCGCTCGGGATCCTCCACGAGCCGGCGCAGCACCTCAACCTCCCGCAGCACCAGGCACCCCGCGTACTGCGGCAGCCGCTGCGCGACGTCGTACACGCTGGCGTGCTTGCGATGCACAGCGCCGAACGCGTCGTCGACGTAGGCCTGGGCCAGCGCGGCGAGTTCGTCGGCGAGGCGGGCCCGCTCGTCGTCGTCCTTGCTCGTCTCACGCGGGTCGAAGCGGATGTTCTCCAGCATCGCGACCTGTCCGTCGGCCAGCCGCTGCACGGTGTTCCGGGCGCTCTCGCCGACGACGTCGGCCGCCATGGCGACCGGCTGACCGAGCAGCTCACCGAGCCGCTCGGAGACGGGGGCGAGCGAGTACGCCGGATCCGGCCGCCCCTTCGGCCGGCCGAGGTGCGCAGCGACGACCACGCGGGCACCGGCCTCGGTGAGTTTGCGGATGGTCGGGAGGCTGGCCCGGATCCGGCCGTCGTCGGTGATCAGCGCCTCGCCGGTGGAGTTGTCCAGCGGCACGTTCAGGTCGGCGCGCAGGAGTACATGCGTGCCGGTGACACCCTCGGCAAGCAGGTCGTCAAGCCGCCGCATCAGATCTGCACCGTTAGAACTTGGACGCGACGAGCACGGTGAGGTCGACCAGCCGGTTGGAGTAGCCCCACTCGTTGTCGTACCAGCCGACCACCTTCACCTGGTC
>Ga0136640_10001041_pt1 | contig 10951 bp, 13 predicted proteins | sample AntDrymUQ8642106_2_FD_105498 | JGI IMG/M metagenome (GOLD analysis project Ga0136640, IMG submission 105498) | Polar desert sand microbial communities from Dry Valleys, Antarctica - metaG UQ864 (21.06) | ecosystem: Environmental > Terrestrial > Soil > Desert | place: Antarctica: Dry Valley...
GTTCTCCACGCCGCCACCGGACACGTAGCGGGAGCCCAGGGCGACGTCCGCGCCGCCGCGCACCGCCGCCAGCAGGCGTGGCAGGTCGGTGGCGTCGTGGGAGCCGTCGGCGTCCATCTCGAAGACCTCCGTGGCGCCCGCCTCCAGAACGCGGCCGAAGCCCGCTGCGTAGGCGGCCCCGAGGCCCGCCTTCTCCGACCGATGGAGGACGTCGACGCCCTCGAGCCGCTCGGCGATCTCGCCGGTCCCGTCGGGGGAGCGGTCGTCGACGACCAGGATGCGCGCCTCGGGCAGCGCCGCGCGCACGGCGGCGACCACCCGCTCGAGGGAGGCCGCCTCGTTGTACGTCGGCAGGACGATCCAGGGCGCCACGAGGCGGGGTACGGTAGTTCTCCGTGGCTTCCCTGACCAACGCCGCCATCGCCCAGGCCTTCGACGAGCTCGGCGACCTCTACGAGCTCGACGGCGCCGACCAGTACCGCGTGATCGCCTACCGCAACGCCGCGCGTTCGGTCCGCGACGCGTCCGTCTCGGTCGCCGCGCTCGCGCGCGAGGGGCGCGCGACCGAGCTCGCGGGCATCGGCAAGACGCTCGACACGAAGCTGCAGGCGCTGGTCGACGAGGGCGACATCCCCCAGTCGGCCAAGCTCCGCGCCAAGTTCCCCGTGGGGTTGATCTCGATCATGCACCTCCCCGGCTTCGGCCCCAAGCGCGCCCGCCGCCTCTACGACGAGCTGGGCATCGACTCGCTCGACGCCCTGCGCGCCGCCGCGGAGTCCGGGACCCTGCGGGGACTGCGCGGCTTCGGCGCCAAGGTGGAGGACAACCTCAGGCAGATCCTCGCCGACGCGCCGGAGGGGGGTCCGGCCCCGCGCATCCTGCTGCCCCGCGCGCTCGGCCTGGCGGAGCAGATCGCGGGCGCGCTGCGCACGATGCATCCCCACCCGCCCGACCGGGTCGAGATCGCCGGGTCCGCACGGCGGCTGACCGACTCCGTGAAGGACATCGACCTGATCGCCACCGCCGCCGAGCCGGCCGCGCTAGCGCGCGCGCTGGCAGACCTGCCGCTGATCGAGTCGGCGGGCAAGCCGGGCGACAACGCCGTCAAGGCGGTCACGCACACCGGCATGAAGGTCGACCTGCAGGTGGTGGAGCCCGATCAGTTCGGCAACGTCCTCCAGCACCTCACGGGCTCCAAGGCCCACAACGTGCAGCTGCGCGAGGCGGCGGTGCGCCGCGGCTTCCACGTCTCCCAGTACGGGATCCTCGACGACTCGACGGGTGAGACGATCCGCTGCGCGACCGAGGAGGAGGTCTACGCCACGCTCGGCTACGCGTGGATCCCGCCCGAGCTGCGCGAGGGCCGCGGCGAGCTCGAGGCGGCGCGCGTATCGGACCCACCCACCCCGGGCCTGCCCGAGCTCGTCACCGTCGAGGACCTCAAGGGGGACCTGCACTGCCACACGACGGCGTCCGACGGGCGCGACTCGGTCGAGCAGATGGCTCGGGCCGCCATGGCGCGCGGCTACGAGTACCTCGCGATCACCGACCACTCGGCGTCGCACGGGTTCGGCAACCACGTCACGCCGGATCAGCTGAAGGCGCAGATCGAGGTCGTGCGCACGCTCAACGAGCAGCTCGAGGGCTTCGAGCTGCTGATCGGCACCGAGGCGAACATCCACCCGGACGGCTCGATCGACTATGACGACGACCTGCTCGCCCAGCTCGACTGGGTGATCGCCTCCGTGCACACGTCGTTCTCGATGTCCGAGTCCGAGATGACCGCCCGCATGGTCGCCGCCACCGAGCATCCGTACGTAGACGCGATCGGCCACGCGACGGGCCGCAAGATCGAGACCCGCCAGCCGTACGCGCTCGACGTCCACGCGCTGATCGAGTCGGCGGCGGCGACTCAGACGATGCTCGAGATCAACTCCGCGAGCGACCGGCGCGACCTCAACGACGTCCACGCGCGCGCCGCCGCCGAGGCGGGCGTTCCCGTCCTGATCGATTCCGACGCCCACGGCGTCAACACGCTCGGCATCGTCCAGTGGGGGGTCGCGACCGCGCGACGCGCGTGGCTGACGCCGGCCCAGGTGGCCAACGCGCGCGGCTGGGCGGAGTTCGCCGGGCTGCGCAAGCGCGCCCGTGGCTGAGCGATGGCTCAAGCAGCGTCCTCGCGCGGCCGATCTAAAGCCCATGAACTCCTTGCGCGCCGGTCAGGAGACCGTGCTCTCGTGGCCCAGCGGGGCCATGGACTGTCGCGTCATCGCCGCGGCCGGGTGCTACGTGCTGCTCCGGCCCGGCGGATCGTCGGGCCCGGAGGGACGCTCCATGCCGGGTGGCGCGTGCTCGCTGACCTACCTCGACGGGATGATCCCGATGGGCTGGGACGGGGTCGTCGAGGTCGGCGCCTACCCGGGCGAGCTGCGCTTCCGCGTCACCGACGTCGACCGTCAGGCGGACCGCCGCTCGGCCGTGCGCCTGCCGGTCTCGGCCGACGTGCAGGTCACCGTGGCAGCCGGCATGTCGATCGGGCAGCTGCTCGACGTCTCCGCCGGGGGTCTGCGCTTCCGCCTCGGCGGCGAGCGCCTCGAGCGCGACACGCTCGTCCGTGTCCGCTGCGAGCTGCCCAACGGCGGCCCGGAGGTGGACGCCCACGGGCTGGTCCGCACTTCCGAGCAGGGCATCGCCTCCGTGGAGTTCACGGCGATGCACGGCGCGAGCGCGCAGGCCATCGGGGCCTGGACCGTCGCGATGCTGCGGACGAGCCTCACGGCCGCGGCCTGAGCCGCGGCAGCACCGCGTCGCGCACGATCGCGTCGATCGCGTCGCGCCGCCAGGGCGCCAGGAGCGCCGCCGCCCGGGCCGCGTAGCCGGGCGCCGGGTCGTCGAGAGCGACGCGCAGGGCAGCGTCGAGGTCGCCCGTGACCGTGCGCGCGTCGAGCTCACGGGCCAGCGGAAGGGCGGCGTAGGGCCCCGGGGCGGGCGCGGTGACGAGCACGCAGCCGTCAGCGAGCGCCTCGAGCTGCGCCAGCCCGTAGTCCTCGCGCCGCGGCGCGGTCACGAACACGCGCGCGCGAGCCACCAGGGCGCGGTACTCCGCGCGCGGCAGCGTGCCGGCGAAGCGCACGCCGGGCTCGTCGCGGCCGTCGAGGCCGGCCACCACGAGCTCCTCACCCTCGAGCCGCACCCGGCGCCAGGCGGCGAGGGTGCGGTCCAGGCCCTTCTTGTCCGGGTGGGCGCCGTAGGTGATCGCGGCGAGGTCGCGCGGCGCGCCCGCGGCGGTGGGCTCCACGGGGACCGGGACGACGATCGCCTCGGCGTGGCCGGCGGGGGCCTCGGCCAGGCCGCCGGCGCTCCACGGCAGCAGCAGCGGAGCCGCCGCGAGGCGCCGGCGCTCCAGCGGCCGCTGCCACACGCCGTGCCGGCCCGGGCGGTTGCCGGCCGCGGGGGCGTCGAAGCGGATCGCCCCGCGGCGCGGGGCGAGCAGCGCCGCGGTGACGGTCGAGTAGATCAGCGCCCCCGGCCGGTGCTCGGCGTTCCCGGCTCGCGCCGCCCGCCGCGCCGCCCGCGCCCAGGCCAGCTCGATCAGCGCGTAGGTCCGCCACTCGCGCGGGGGTGTGGCGCGCGCGACGGCGACCGAGGCCCCCGCGCGACGCAGCGACGCGGCGAGCTCGTCGTCGGCTTCGCGCAGGCCGGCGGTTGAGCCGAGGGAGACGAGCAGGACGTCGACGGCGGGCATCGGCCTATTGTCGTGCGCCGCCGTGACGGGGACCCTCATCAACGTCGGCGCCGTCCTGGCCGGCACCCTCCTGGGGCTCTCGGCGGGGTCGCGGCTGACCGAGCGCATGCAGCAGCGCGTGCTGGCGGGGCTGGGGATGGTGACCCTGGTCATCGGCGTCGACCTCGCGCTGGCCTGGAGCCGCGAGGACACCACGCGCCACACCCCGCTCTACGTGCTCGGCGCCATCCTGCTCGGCGGCCTGCTCGGCGAGGCGGCTGACCTCGAGGGCCGCCTCGAGCGCCTCGGCCACCGGCTGCAGCGGCGCTTCGCGCGCGGGGACGAGCACTCCACGCTCTCCGAGGGCTTCGTCACCGCCTCGCTGCTGTTCTGCGTCGGCTCGCTCGCCGTGGTCGGCTCGATCCAGGACGGGTTGAACGGGGACTTCCAGCTGCTCGCCACCAAGGCCACGCTCGACGGCTTCGCCGCCGTCGCGCTCGCCGCCTCACTGGGCTGGGGCGTCGCGCTCTCCGTCGTTCCCGTCCTCATCTATCAGGGCGCCATCACCCTCGGCGCGGGCGCCGTCGACGACATCCTCCGGGGCGAAGCCCTCGCCGCCCTCACGAGCGCCGGCGGGATCACGATCATCGGGATCTCCCTCAAGCTGCTCGAGGTCAAGGACGTGCGCGTCGCGAACTACCTGCCGGCCCTCGTCATCGCCCCGGCTCTGGTGGGACTCGGCCGTCTGCTGTGAGGAAGCGGCCGCCGAAGCCGGGGGTGCGGATGAGGCGGATGGCCTGCAGCGGCGAGGTCCGGTCCACGTAGAAGCGGGCCGCGTCGCGCTCCTCTATCGCCTCGACGGCGTGGCCCTGGCGCCGCCAGGCGAGCGCTACCAGCAGCGAGAATCCGGCCGCGACGCCCGAGACCTGCGGAACGAAGGAGCCGACGCCGCCGGCCACCAGGGTCACCACGAGCAGCACCCACAGGCGGTTGAGCAGCGTCGCCGCCGGCCGCAGCTCCGGCAGGCCGTTCTGGTGGCGCGCGTCCGCCATCAGCCGCGCGATCCCCTCGTTCGCCCGCGCCTCGGACAGGGCGCCGATCACCGAGGCGACGAACCACCAGCCGACGGACACGATCGCGATGATGTCGTCGTAGTTGCGCGTCGCCGCGAGCACCGTCACGGCGGCGAGCGCGGTGCCGGATCCGGCACTCAGCAGCACCGCCGCCCGCAGGAACTCGGCGAACCGCACGAGCCGCCGGCTAGCGCGCGAGCAGCTGCAGCAGCTCGCGCACCCCGGCCGTGCCGTCGACCATGTGATCCGCCTCCCGTTCGAGCTGGGGCGGCCCCTCCTCCGAGCGCACGCCGACCTTCACCGCCTGCTCGACCCGGCCCGTCGCCACCAGCTCGTCGAGGCCGCGGAAGGCGTCCACGTCGGTGAGGTCGTCGCCGACGTAGAGCGCGGCCGCGAGGTCCGCGGCGTCGAGCAGCCGGACGATCCCCGCGCCCTTGTCGATGCGCACCGGGGGGCGGATCTCGAGCACCTTGCGACCCCAGTGGGTCACGAACCCCGCGTCCTCGGCGGCGGTGGCGACCTGCTGGACCGCCGCCTGGGCGTCCTCCTCGTCGGGCACGCCGCGCCAGTGCAGGGCGGCGATCGCCTCCTTGTCCTCGAGGCGCACGCGCAGCCGGCGCAGGTTCTCGTCGAAGGCCTCGCCGGCGAAGGCGCGCACGCGCGCGGTCCACGCCTGCAGATCGCGGTCGAGCTCCGGTGCGATGGTCCCGGCGTGCAGGATCTCCGAGCCGTGAGAGCCGAGATAGGCGATCGAGCCCAGCGACACGATGCGGCGGGCGTCGGACGCGCGGCGCCCCGAGACGCACGCGACGACGCCGTAGCGCTTGGCCACCTCGATCAGCGGGCGCCGCGTCGTCTCGGGCATGTGGGCGTCGTCGGCCTGCTCGACGATCGGGGCGAGGACGCCGTCGACGTCCAGCAGGACGGCCGACCGCGGCGGGTCGGCCAGGAGCGGCGCGAGCAGCTCGTGGAGGGTGGTGGCTCCGGGCACGCACCTAGTATGCCCGGCGATGCGCCGGACCCTTCAGCTCGCCGCGGTCGGCACGCTGGCGGGGCTGTTCTCGGGGCTGTTCGGCGTTGGCGGAGGGACCGTCCTGGTCCCGCTGCTCATCCTCTGGATGGGCTACGGCGAGCGCGAGGCGACCGGCACCTCGCTCGCCGCCATCGGCGTGATCGCGGCGGCCGGCGCGGCCGTGCACGCCGGCTACGGGACCCTGCACGTCCTCGACGGCCTGCTCGTCGGCGTGCCGGCGCTGGGGGGCGTCGTGGCGGGCGCCGCCCTGCAGCAGCGGGTGCCCCAGGAGCGGCTGTCGCTGATCTTCGCCGTCCTGCTCGTCGCCGTGGCGATCACCCTCCTGGTGTGATGGACGCGCTGCTGGCCATCGCGATCGGGATCGCCGCCGGCGTCACGGCCGGCATGCTCGGCGTCGGCGGCGGGATCCTGTTCGTCCCGGCCTTGACGCTCGTGCTCGGGCTCAGCCAGATCGACGCCGAGGCGACCTCGCTGCTGGCGATCATCCCGGTCTCCATCCTCGGCGCCTACCGCCAGCACGGCTACGGCAACGTGCGGTTGCGCGACGGGCTGCTGATCGGCGTCCTCGCGGTGGGCGGCGTCGCAGGGGGCGTGGCGCTCGCCAATGCCCTGCCGCAGCAGGCGCTCAAGGCCGGCTTCGCCGCGCTGATGCTGGTCGTCGCCGCGCGGCTCGCCAGAAAGGGGCTCAAGCGACCGGGGTGACCTGCGCCGTGCAGAACGAGCAGCGCCGAGCCGCCTTCGGGATGTCGCTGATGCACTCGGGGCAGGCCCGCAGCGGCTCGTCGGTCGGCTTGCCCGGCTTCAGCCGCGCTTGCAGCAGGTTCATCGGCTGGACGACGAAGAAGTAGATGACCGCCGCGACCGACAGGAACGTGATCAGGGCGTTGAGCACCGCGCCGTAGGCGAACACGGCGCCGTTGACCGTGAAGGTGAGGCCGTTGAAGCTCGGCTCGCCGATGATCGCCGCGATCAGCGGTGTGACGAGACCCTCGACCAGCGCGGCCACGACGGCGCCGAACGCCGCACCGATGACCACCGCGACCGCGAGGTCGACGACGTTGCCTCGCAGGATGAAGTCCCGGAATCCCTTGATCATGGCGCGAGCCTAACGGCCGTGCGTATCCTCGTGTCCGAATGGCAGCCGAGGAGCCCCTCAACGTCCTGATCGAGATCCCGAAGGGGTCGCGCAACAAGTACGAGTGGGACGAGGAGCTTGCGGCGATCAAGCTCGACCGCTACCTGTTCTCGTCCGTCGTCTATCCCACCGACTATGGCTTCGTGCCCGAGACGTGGGCGCTCGACGACGACCCGCTGGACGCGATGGTCTGCGTGACCGAGCCGACGTTCCCCGGCTGCGTGATCCCGGTCAAGGCCATCGCCCTGCTGCGCATGAGCGACGACGAGGAGAAGGACGACAAGGTCCTCTGCGTCCCGCACAACGACCCGAACTGGAACACGATCGAGGCGCTCGACGACCTGCCGGAGCGCTTTCGCACCGAGATCGAGCACTTCTTCTCGATCTACAAGCAGCCGGAGGGCAAGGACGTCACGGTCGACGGCTGGTTCTCCCGCGAGGAGGCGCTCGAGGAGATCGAGAACGCTCGCGGGCGCTGGCGCGAGCGCGAGTCGTCGAAGTGACGGCTGGCCTCGTCGTCGGCCTCGGCGGCACGACGCGGGCGGGCTCGTCGTCCGAGCAGGCGCTGCGCGTCGTGCTCGCGGCCGCCGAGACCCAGGGTGCCACCACCGACCTGTTCACCGCGAGCGACCTCGAGTTCCCGCTCTACGCGCCCGGATTCACCGCGCCCGACACGCGGGTGCTGCGGTTCCTGGACGCCATCCGCCGGGCGGACGGCCTGGTGATCGCCTCCCCCGGCTACCACGGAGGCGTCTCCGGCCTGGTCAAGAACGCGATCGACTGGGTGGAGGAGCTGCGAAGCGACGCTCGGCCCTACTTCGACGGCAGGACCGTCGGCCTGATCGTGGTCGCCGACGGCTGGCAGGCGACCGTCACGACGCTCACCTCGCTGCGCTCGATCGTCCACGCCTTGCGCGGCTGGCCGACTCCGCTCGGCGTCGCGATCAACGCGGCGGACCCGGGGGCGGCCGACCAGCGGCAGCTCGCGTTGCTGGCGGCGCAGGTGGTCGCCGGGGTCTGAGCCGTCGCGCGAGCTTCGCGACACCTTGACATTGAGATGCGCGTCGGATAGTGGTCCCGTGACTATTACCCAGGGGGTAGGAATGAAGCTGTGGCTCGTGCGGGCGAGTGTCGTGAGCGTCGTCGTGTTCTGCCTGTCGACGTCCTCGGCTGCCGCGACGCAGCCGGCCGGACCGGACCGCTCCAAGCGCATGGCGGCCAAGTCCGCCCAGCTCTATGAGAAGAATGAGGCGCTGCGGGCGGGTGCCTACGGCGGAGGCGTCAGCGACAACCCGACGCTGGAGGGACCCTTCGGCGAGCTGAGCCATCAGCACGGCCAGAGCGAGGGTCATCTGCTGCCCACTCGCAAGAACGTGCGGCTCGTGGGGAAGCTGTCACCGACGAGCCGGTTCGGCGACATCGTCGAGGGGCAGATCGCGGATCTGACCGTCTTCAGGAAGTTCGCCTACCTCAACTCCTGGTCCGAGCCGACCTGCACGAGGGGCGGTACCTACGCCGTCGACATCAAGCGTCCGGACCAACCCCGCGAGGCCGGCTTCATACCGGCACTGCCCGGCAACTACCACGGTGAGGGAGCGCACTCGACCCGTCTGCGGACCGACAGCTTCCGTGGCGACGTGCTGGCCGTCAACAACGAGCGCTGCGCCGACGTGGAAGCGGGCGGCGGCTTCGACCTCTACGACATCTCCAACCCGCGCAGGCCGAAGATCCTGGTCCAGGGCTTCGGCGACACCGGGCCGGACGGATCCCTGGTCGGCGACGAGCCCGTGCACGACTCGCACAGCTCGTTCATGTGGCAGGACGACGGCAAGGCCTACATCGTGATCGTCGACAATGCCGAGCTGCACGACGTCGACATCTTCGACATCACCGATCCGCGCGCTCCGAAGCCCGTCGGGGAGTTCGACCTGGTCGAGGAGTTCCCCCAGATCGTCGACAACTCGGCCTTCGGCGACCTGATCCTCCACCACGACATGGTGGTCAAGGAGATCGATGGCAGGCAGACGCTGCTCGCGTCGTACTGGGACGCCGGCTACGTGAAGCTCGACATCGAGGATCCCGCCAGCCCGCAGTACATCGGCGACACCTCGTTCGACGGTCCCGATCCCCTCACCGGCTACGAGCCGCCGGAGGGCAATGCCCACCAGGCCGAGTTCTCCGCCAGCAACCGGTTCCTCCTCGCCGCCGACGAGGACTTCTCGCCGTTCCGCTCGCGGGTGAACGTCACCGGCGGCGGTGCGTTCAACGCCGCGGAGGCGACTGACACGCTGGTGCGCATCGACGACCTGCCCGGCGCCCGGCTGAATGGCGGCACGACGTTCGTCGGTCGGGCGTGCCCAGGCGACCCCATGCCCGCCGCTCCTGCGGACGACGGCGATCCGAACACGGAGAGGATCGCCGTGATCGTGCGCGGGGTGTGCCCCTTCGAGGCGAAGGTCAACGCCGTCAAGGCTGCCGGCTGGGACGGCTTCATCGTCTACAACGACGCGGGCCGCGCCGACGGCGACCCGCTCCTGACCTTCGGCATCGTCGTCAGCGGCGGAGATGTACCCGGGGTGTTCACGCGCCGTCAGGATGCCCTTCCGGGCCTGTTCGGCATCACCGATGGCACCGACCCGGCCATCGGCACCACCGGCCGCGAGGTGGCGGTGAACAGCGAGTTCGACGGCTGGGGGTATGCGCACCTGTTCCGCAACGAGGCCGGCAAGATGCGAGAAGTCGACTCCTACGCGATCCCCGAGGCGCTCGATCCCCGGTTTGCGACGGGCTTCGGCGACCTCTCCATCCACGAGCTCGCCACCGACCCCGATGCGCCGCTGGCGTACTCGTCGTACTACTCGGGCGGGTTCCGCGTCCTGCGGTTCGGCCTCGGCAAGCTGCGGGAGACCGGGCGCTTCATCGACCAGGGCGGGAACAACTTCTGGGGAGTCGAGCAGTTCACCTCCAGAGGTGAGCGCCTGATCGCGCTGTCAGACCGCGACTACGGCCTCTACATCTTCGATTACACCGGTCCCGGCGGCTAGATGGTCGATTCCAAATTCGGGTGGCGCGTGCTCGCCCGCCAGGCGGCGCCGGATCGCCACCCGAATCCTCGTGAATACGTCCGTATCGCCTTCGGATCCGGTCGACGCCCGGCATCCACCTGACGGGAAAGCACGACCACGGAGTCTTTGGAATCAACCATCTAGGAGACCTCGCGCAGCGCGCCCGTCTCCGGATCGAAGACGAAGCCGCGGATGTGGTCGTGGGCGGTCAGCTCCGGGCACGAGCGCAGCCGGTTGAGGCCCAGGCGCAGCGTCGCCTCGACGTCGTCGAAGGCGCCGAGCCGCCAGGTCGGAAGGAGCCCGTCGGCGGCGAGGGTCTGCGCGAAGGTGTCCTCGGAGGCGCCCTGCAGGCCGCAGTCCTCGTGCATGACCACCACGATCTCCTCCGTCCCGAGCAGTCGCTGCGAGACGCTCAGCGAGCGGATCGCGTCGTCGGTGACCAGCCCGCCGGCGTTGCGGATGACGTGCGCGTCGCCCCGCTGCAGGCCGAGCATCGGGAACAGGTCGATGCGCGTGTCCATGCAGGCCAGCACGGCGACCTTGCGCCGCGGGGACGGGCTGAGCCCGGGAGCGGCGAGCTCCTCGGCCTTGGAGGCCGCTGCCTCGAGCATCTCATCGGCGTTGGGCATCCGCGCTCGCCGAGCGTAGCGCCGCCGCCCGCAGCCGGCTCAGTCGCCGTCGGGCATCGAGACGCGTACGCCGTCCGAGTCCTGTTCCGGCCCCGAGCCGTTCGCACCCGTCGCGGTGCCGGCCGTTGCCGTTCCGGGCGGCTGGCTGGGTCTCGTCGCCGCGGTAGGGGCCCGGCCGGCAACATCCTCTCCGTCCTCCAGGAGCGGACCTGACGACGTTCGAGGATCTCGTCGCCGCTCGGATCGAGACGACGGGCCGGAGCGCTGAGGGTGGTGCTCGACCTCTCGCCTA
>Ga0136640_10001042_pt1 | contig 10939 bp, 9 predicted proteins | sample AntDrymUQ8642106_2_FD_105498 | JGI IMG/M metagenome (GOLD analysis project Ga0136640, IMG submission 105498) | Polar desert sand microbial communities from Dry Valleys, Antarctica - metaG UQ864 (21.06) | ecosystem: Environmental > Terrestrial > Soil > Desert | place: Antarctica: Dry Valley...
ATCCTGCCCGCATGTGATTGCGACGGGCGGGTAGGGATGCCCGCGCTCCAAGTTATTTGATCAGGTAAAACTCAGTCTGTCGCGGGCGGATGAATTTGAAACCGGCGGCCGTCATCACGGCGTCGTCTTCGCCCATGACCGTCACTTTTTGCCCGCTCCATTCGGGGACGTTTGTCGATGTGTTCAATTCGATCGAGGTATATGATCCGAGCCGCAGACGGTCTTCGTCACCGCCGATGCCGCGGCGGAAGTCTATCGAAGCGCCAAGTCCGTGGCCATGGGCACCGATCGGGTGCGAATAGATCATCGCCTCAATGCCCTGTTTTTTGCACTCAGCCATCGTGGCGTCGTAAACCTCGGTCCCGGTCATTCCAGCACGCGCAAAGCGAAACACTATGTCCTGCAATCGATTTGTGTTATTGAGCGCGATTTTCAATCCGGTCGGAGCGTCCTTTTCGCCCGGTTTTAGAATATATCCGTGCTTTTGCCAATCCGTACTAAGGCCCATATAGATCAGGCCGAAGTCGACGTGGATAAGATCGCCGCGTTCCAGCACGAGTGATTCGTCGGCAGTGCTGAGGAATTGCTGGGTCGTTCCGGTCGATTTCGCCTGCCTTTGCACACGCAGGTCGGGCTGAAACCAGATGCCGAGACCGAGATTATTGACCTGCTGCATCATCCACCAACGGACATCGCCGGCGGTGGTTTTACCCGGAACGATTACTTCGTTTGAAAAGGCCCGACGGGTGATGACATCGGTTGCGAACACCGCTTTCTCGTAGTGTTCCAGTTCTTCCGGCAGGCGCGCGTCAAAAAACTCATTCAAGAATTTTGATGCCGAAACAAATTTCTTCTCGTTCTCTGCACCGAGCGTTTCAGCTAGGAACTTATACCCGTCATACGTCAACCCGCTTTGCTGGCCGCGTGTGCCGCCGATATTTAAAGCGATTGTTTTCGGATTTCGCTCATCGACCAATTTTTTCAGCGCGGCCGGCATTTCCGCGCGCGGCGGGTTCATGACGGTGTAATGACTTTTCAATCTCTCTTCCAGATAGCGAACAATCGCAACACGCTCGATACGCTCGCCGCGGTCGATGAAAACAAACAGATCGCGTCGCCCTACGATCGGTATCGGCGGCACAATATGCTCGGTCACGGGGTCGCTGTGAAACTCTTCGTTAACGACGATCCACATGTCGATACCGTGTCGCTTCATCATCGGCAAAAGCAGCGATCCGAGCCGCTTTGAAAGCCACGCTTCCCGAACATCCATCTGTTCGCGCTGCGAAAGCAGCTTTGGCATTGGCGGGATTGGTTCGTTGGATCGATTCTGGCCAGAGAAGAAGGGTGTGAAAATGACCAGGCCAAAAATTGCTGAGAGCAGAATCTTTAATAACATAATAGAAAATACGCCGTGTTTCGCGGAAATTTTCTGCAGGTGATAGAATTCAACTTCGAATTTATGCCCGAATTTTATCACAAACATCTCTATCAGCGAGGACATTGAATCACCGTGATCGAACTAGAACTTACCGAAGAACATCTGGCCCTGCAACAAACCGTCCGCGAATTCGTCGCCGGCGAAGTCGCTCCTTACATTAAAGAATGGGATGAGAAATCGCATTTCGAGCGGTCCGTTTTTGACAAGATGGCGGATCTCGGGCTGATGGGCGTCTGCATTCCCGATCAGTATGGCGGTGCGGGATTCGACTATATTTCGCTTGGGATTGTATGTGAAGAGCTCGAGGCGTGCGATACGTTTTTGCGTGTGGCGATGTCGGTTCATGTCGGGCTTAATAGCCTAAGCGTTTTTAGCTGGGGAACCGAAGAACAGAAGCAGAAATATCTCGTCCCGCAGGCTAAGGGCGAAAAGCTCGCGACATTTGGCCTGACTGAGCCGAATGCCGGGTCGGATGTGATCGGAATGAAGTCGTTCGCTCGACGCGACGGCGAAGACTGGATATTGAACGGCGAGAAAATGTGGATTTCGCTTGGCGATGTGGCCGATCACTTTCTGTTTTTCTGTTGGACAGACGCGGAGAAACAAAAGGCACGCGATCACAGCGGATTGAGCTGTTTTATTATCGAACGCACAATGCCCGGGTTTACGAGCGGCACTCTGCACGGCAAGCTCGGCATCCGAGCCGGCAACACCGGGTATTTTTCGCTCCAGGATGTGCGTGTTCCTCAGGCGAACATGCTGGGAAATGAAGGCGAGGGATTCAAGATCGCTATGTTTTCGCTGGAAAATGGCCGATTCACGGTTGCATCCGGTGCGACTGGAGTTATTCGGGCCGCACGTGACGCTTCGGTTGCGTACGCGAATACGCGCGAGGTTCAGGGACAAACGATAGCAAATTTTCAGCTTGTTAAGCAAAAGATCGCTAATATGGAAGCCGACTATCAGATGTCCCATCTGCTTTGGTTAAAAACCGGCTATTTGAAGAATGAAGGTTTGCCCTCGGCTCGGGCGGCGAGTCTTGCGAAATGGCAGGCGACGATCCGCAGCGAGACAGCGGCGTCGATGGCGATCGAGATTCACGGGGCTAATGGTTACACGAATGACTATCCCGTCGAGCGGTACCTGCGCAACTGCAAGGCTGCGGTCATCTACGAGGGAACTCGCGACATCCACACGCTGATGCAGGCCGACTGGGCGCTTGGAATGAAAAAAGAAAAGGCTGCCAGGGTTGTATTGCCGGCGTATCGTGCTGCAGGGAACGACGACTCTCCAGCGTAAAAATTCAGCTGGCGCACTGGGCTATAGAACAGGCTGTCCGAGAATTCGCTTCTTCGGACAGCCATTTTCTAATCGTTAACGTAGCGATCAACTACAATTTCTTCACGCTATCAAGACAGGCTTTTACACCCGCCGCATACTTGTCCAGGCTCGCTTGTACAGCATAAATGTTGGCTAGGACGGGTTTTTTCGGGGCTTTGATAATCGTCAGATTCCAAACCACTGTATCTCCGTCGCCATCCTTGGCTGTTCCGCTCATCGAGGTGCCTTCCATCCCATTGATGTCGCGTACTGTGTCCTTGCCGGTGTCTTCTTTTACATCAGTCAGGTAGTCGTCTATTTCCTTGGCGGCATTCGTGATGGCGTTATCATAGTCGCCATCGGCGGGTACCCCGAAGCGAATGTCGACACCTTCGTCTTCGCTCTGGATAATCGTGTCTTCGCCGTCCTTGCTGAATTTGAAGCCTTTAGGTACGGTGACCTGAATTCCAGCTTCTTCAATTCTGATCACCTGCCCCTCGGCAGCTGGTGCCGTTGCCGTATTGGCAACGGTAGTGTTTGCGGCATTAGCCGCCGCGGTTGTATTTGTCGGTTTGACAGTTACGTTTGTTGTGTTAGCCGCAGGTGCACCGCAGCCGATAAATCCAAGCGCGAGCGTCAATACGCCCAACGCCAAAACAATGTTGGTTTTCATTCTGTTGTTCTTTTTCCTTTTGAGGTATTTGAATATGTTTATGTTGGCCCGTGGCCCTTCATAAACAATCTGCAAATACTACACCTTTGATTAAGAATGCAACCAGCAAACTAAAGAAGCGGCCAACTCATTTGCGGGCCGCTTCTTCGAATAGGTTCATTCGACGTCTTCGAGGTAACTATTTCTTTTCGGTATTCGGAGCATCCGATTTGGACGCACTGGAATTAGCCGCTGTCTGTGTCACCGAGCCCGGGCTCTTATTCGTCATTTTCCACTCGCCGCCCTCGTTGACGAATTCGACTTTAAGGCCACGTGGGTAAACGCTTGAGATGATTGTTCCCACAGCCTTATTTCCGGTGATCTCTTCATTCGTGACTTCGCATTGATCACCCGTCACTTTCTCGTCCTCCAGAAATTTTAATAGGCCTTTTACTTTCTCTTCTTTCATCAGGCCATCGAAGTATTTTATCGTGTCTGCGGAGTAAACTTTACGCATGGCAGCTTCATCATTCTTTGCCCACGCGTCACAGTAGGCCTTGAATACGGGCGTCAGAGTCGGCGCATTATTCTTTACCTGCTCTGGCGTTTTGACGGGCGCGGTTGTATTCGCGTTATTAACTCCGCCGGTCGGCGTCAACGTTCCGCCGCCGCATCCCGACAAAGTAAGAACAAGTGTCGCAAGGGCCACATTTGTGATTATCTGTGATCGCATAAAAGTCATTCTCCTTAGTAAAATGAATTTCAGAGTATAATATTTTTGCAGAAAATGAACAAAACCGCCCAGACCGAATTGCATCGCCTGTTCCTGATCGAGGGCCTGCCCGAGCCGCTGACACCCGCGAGCAGTCACTTGCAGCTTTTCGATAACTACATTATGAATACGCGTCTCCGCCTACGTAAAATTCGCGATCCGTATACAAAGATTTGGACGCGCATTTTGCAGCAGAGATTCTCAGTAGATGGAGACGCAGCTGTTACCAAACTCGCCGAGATTTATTTGAATAACGACGAATACGCCTCCTTCGCTCAATTTGAAGGAAGGGAAATTCGGAAGAATCGGTATTTTCACGAATTCGATTGCGTGTCCGTAGCGTTCGATGTTTATCTCGGCGGTTTATGGGGCCTTAGCACGGCGAAAGTCGATTTCGAGACATACGAACGCTTAACGATTTTTGAGCCGCCGCCCTTTGCGGTGATTGAAGTGACGAACAACCCATTTTTTGCAGGCTCGAGTCTGGTGGAAAGGACCTTTGCCGATGTCCAGACCGAGGTCGCCAAATCGACTAACCAATATCCGTCAATTATGAGATCTCTCGAGCCCTCAACCTATCCGAATTAAAGGCACGGAACCTCTAGATTTTGCGCGGCGGAAGAGCGACGGCGCGTTCGAGGGAATCCCAGATTTGCAGGTAAATCTTGGTTTCTCGCGGTATCAACGTAGTCCAATTCGCACCGCCGCGATTTATATAACCGGGAAGCTTTGCCGGATTCGAGTTGTATCCCGCCGCCATCAATTGCTCTTGTGTCGCGATGCCGGTCAGCAAAGCGTTTGCGACTGTCGGACTGGCGACGAGGTCGTTCCACGTCATTTGCATGTAAAGCAGCATGGCCTGGGTAGCGTTGACATGATTTCTCATTCCTTCGACAAAATCGGGCATGAGTGCGGCACTTGGAAAGCGACCGCGAACCATTCGATACGTCGGCGGGATCATTTGAACCATGCCACCCGCACCCGCTGAACTGACCGAGTATCGGTATGTCTGGCCCTCATTCAAGGCATAAAGCGTGAAAATGTCGTTATAAATATTTGGATGAAACTCAGTACGAAAGCGCAAATGGTCAACATGCTCGACCGTCGCGAGCCGCTCGGCGATGTCTGCGATCTTTGGCTGGATAAAGTGACCCTTGGCTTTTAGCTGGTCGCGGGCGATCTCAATGACATTCGCGACATAAAACCGTCCCGCGCCAACGACCTCCGGTGTCACGAGACCAGGATGCGACGACGCGTAATACGCCATTTCGGTAAGAATGCCACCAGTTTCGCGAGGGTACTGAACGATCAACGGAGTGTGGGCTTCGCCGCCTAAACCGGTAATAACCACAGGTGTGTTGACCCCGTTTCCACGAATTGTGCGGCTCATTACCTGTTTCCCGTTTGCAGAAAGCAGCATTGTCGACATCCCGGGCACAAGGAACTGATCTTTTGACATCACAACAGAGTCGATTCGCTTGTCCTTCGTGTCGTAGAAAGCTACGCGGACAATACTTGTCAGGACAAATGCTTCTGATGAAGCGGTTGTGATCGGCCGCGTCTGGAGAAAGCGCCTCGCCTCGGCCATCTTTGACTTGATCTGCGAAAAGCTGAGTCCTTTGTAAGTGAGATTACTTGCCTGCGACGGCTGGATTTGACTGGGTATCAATGCAGCCGTTGGCCTCGGCGCGGGCGTCGGAGTTCTAAGCGCCTGTGCGGGCGGCATCGAATTCGTTACCATCACCCGGTCCGGGATCGGTGTCGGTGAGATCCGAATGGACTGAGAATCAGCTGGAACTGCCTGGACGATTAAGACAATTAAACCGCAAAAAATACTCTTTTTCATAGTGATGATGATCGGAGAGACGACCCGGGAATGTGCCGATGTGCGAGCTGATGCACTGCCGGTATAAGATTCTCTCAAAACTCGGGCGGTTGTCAATCATTTTGGAATAACTTGTTGAGTATACAAAAAATGCTTATGGATGTTTCCAATTTGTTTCGCGGCAAGGCATAGGGTATAACTAACATTTCGACCGCCTAATGGCGGTTTTACTGTATGAATCAACTCTTTGGGACGGATGGAATTCGCGGTCTTGCAGGGAAGTATCCGCTTGATGAAAGCACCGTGAGATCTATCGGGGCATCACTCTCTCGCCAGTTTCGCGAGCGGTTGGGCCGTGATCCCCGATTTATCTCGGGACGGGACACACGCGAATCCGGTCGATGGATCCAGGCAGCTTTTCACGCGGGAGCGGCGGTGGAAGGAGCAATTTGCGAATCCGCTGACATCATGACTACGCCGGGCGTCGCATACTTAGCCCGCGCGTTCAATTTCGACGCCGGGATAGTCATTAGCGCTTCGCATAATCCCTATCAGGACAATGGAATAAAGATATTTCTGCCCAGTGGCGTGAAGATCGATGAGGTTACTGAACGAGCGGTCGAGTACGATATCTCGGAGTCGGGACCATCTGCGGTAGCGGATCGGGGTCTTGAGGCCGACGCCGAGACCCCACCCGCTACCGCAGGTGGTACCGACTTGTTCCGACGATCCTATCTTGACTACTTAAAACGCGACGGTTACGGCTTTTTGGCCAATGGCCTGAAGATTGTCATCGACTGCGCAAACGGAGCCTCATGCGAGCTTGCACCTGAGCTGTTCACCAGTTTCGGCGCCGACGTGATCGTCATAAACGATCAGCCGGATGGCCGGAATATCAATGAAAACTGCGGCTCGCTGCATCTCGAACATCTTCAGGCTAAAGTCGTCAAGGAACGGGCAGACCTCGGCGTTGCGTTCGACGGTGATGCAGATCGGGCCCTATTCGTGGATGAGAAAGGCAATATAGTCGACGGCGATGCGACACTCTGGATTTTGGCTGGTTATCTGCAAAATCACGGAAAGCTCGCAAATTCTACCGTTATTGCTACCGTAATGAGCAATATCGGTCTGGAACTTGCACTCAAGTCGAAAGGAATCGACTTGTTCCGCACAAACGTAGGTGATAAGTATGTACTCGAAAAGCTTATAGAAACCGGCTCCGAGATCGGCGGAGAGCAGTCGGGACATATTATCTTTCCTGAGATCAGCCTCGTTGGCGATGGAATGATGACAGCCCTGCTTCTCCTGCGTGCGATTACGGAAAGAGGTTTGACGCTTTCGAAAGCGACAAAAGGGTTTGTTGGATATCCGCAGGTACTCTTAAACGTAAAAGTTCGCGAAAAAAAAGTATTCGATGATGTGCCCGAAATCGTCGCGGCCTCGCGGCGAGTCGAGAACGAATTGAGTGGAAACGGCCGCCTTCTATTAAGATATTCGGGCACCGAAAATCTCGCCCGCGTAATGATCGAGGGCAAGAATCAGGAATCGATAAACGAGCAGGCACGAAGACTAGTCGGAGTGATTGAGAGCGCATTGGGTTGATACGATGAAGCCCACACAGCTGAAAATAAAATTTTCCAGGGACGAGTCAGCCTACAAAATCGTTATCGGAACCGGTTTGATCAGCAGCAGTGGGGCGTGGGCGCGGAAATGTCTCGGCTCAGCGGCGGCTAAAATCGTCATTGTTTCTAATTCGACGGTTTTCAGTCTCTATGGCCATGCGCTTGATGAAGAATTGAAGGAAACCGGGTTTACCGTCTCGCATTTTCTTATCGGAGACGGCGAACGTCACAAGAGTCTGCGATCGACCGAAGCTGCGCTCAAATATTTCGCCGAATCGAGACTTTCGCGAACGGACGCGGTCGTCGCTCTCGGCGGCGGCGTAGTCGGTGATCTGGCCGGTTTTGCCGCCGCTATTTATTTGCGCGGCATCCCATTTTTGCAAACACCAACGACGCTGCTTTCGATGATCGATTCATCGGTCGGTGGTAAGACAGGGGTTAATTCGGCGTTTGGCAAGAATCTGATCGGGGCGTTTCATCAGCCGGGCGGCGTCCTGATCGACCCGATGACGCTGCGAACGCTGCCAAAGCGGGAACTTGCGGCCGGATTTTGTGAGGTGATAAAACACGGAGCGATTGGCGGGCGAAAGTTGCTGGATCAAGCGTCCGATTTTCTTACCGAATATTCGTTAGACGATTTCGAGACAGCCAATGCAGACAAACAATTCCAATCCCGACTCTCGGATCTGATCGCCGCTCAGGTCGCGTTCAAAGCGTCCATCGTGGCCAATGACGAGAGCGAATCTGCAAATCGAACCGACGCCAAATCGCGTAAAATTCTCAATTTTGGTCACACCCTCGCCCATGCGCTTGAGAAGGTTACGGAGTACAAATATCTCAAACATGGCGAGGCTGTCGGCTATGGCATTTTGTTCGCCGCCGAGCTTTCAAAAAAGCTTGCGCTTTGCGATGAAAAAGATGTAAAATTGTTGAACGATGTTGTGCAGAGCGTCGGCCGTCTGCCGAGCCTTGCCGGTATCGACCCTAAAGAGGTTTTTGAGGCTTTCAAATTCGACAAGAAACATCTGGCCGGCTCGCTTCAAATGGTGCTGCTAAGAGGCATCGGCAAGCCGGTCATCGTAACCGAGAAAGACATCCCACAATCTTCGATCAAGACGGTCCTCAGTAAACTTCTGCGGAAATGGGCGTGACCGATTCTGGTCTCATCGTTTTCAGGAGTCAAAGTAATGAATACAGCTTTAAGAAATCGCGATGCGGAACGCGGCAGTGCGGGTGTAAAATTTATGGCCGTGATGGCTGTCATCCTGCTTGTTGCCCACGCCGGATATAATTACATTCCGGTTGCGTACGACGCCGAAAGCGTAAAGACGGAGATGAATACGGCGGTGCTGCAGGGCATGGCATTGCCGTCAAAACTCAATGTCGTTGAGAATGTGAAGGCGCGCCTGCAACGGGCATTTCAGATGAACAACGTTCCGTCCAACGCAGTGGTCGAGGTCAAGCAAGCCGGAAACTCACTTACTGCACGCGTTGCATATGCAAGGGAGGTCAATCTCCTGCCGTTTGGTATCTACAAATACAATTACACCTTTGACCACACAGCGACGCCGGCCGGATTTTTGCTGAAACAGTAACTGGAGCGCGGGCATCCTGCCCGCCTCTCTATACTAATAAACCAAAGATTTCGCACGGGCAGGAATGCCCGGGCTCCCGGCGAGAATTTGCTGAATTTTTAACGGCTGAATTTGGATGAGGCCTTCGGGAGCGTCGGCGAGCCAGGTTGACGGGCAGACGCCACAGGTTGTGCATTTTTCGACAGCGGGACACGGTAGGCTTGAGAGAGATTCCAGGGCTTTGTCGTGTTCGGTCTTTAAGAATTCGAACGACAGGCCCGTGTCGACAACGGACCAGGGCAGGAATTCGCCATAGCTTCGGTCGCGGGATGTGTGAAACGCTGCGTCCGTGCCGGTTTCGCGCAGAGCGCGGTTGAGATCGCCGCCTAGACGTGCAGCTGCGTCGATAACTTTTGCGATGCTTCGGTCGCCAGATGAATAGAGCGCCTGTTCGTGAGCGATGCGGGCTGACATGAAGCGGACCTCGACATTCGGTATCTTGCTCAGCCCTTTGCAGACATATTTGATTCTTCGCTTCAGCTCTTTCTCTTCACAGATCGCGTCCCACTGCAGCGGAGTGTTTGGCTTGGGGACGAAACCGTTTAGGGACGGAATGATCTTCCCGGCGCGCCCAAATTTCTTTCCGGCCTCAAGCATGCGGTTTTTGATCCGCTCTACAAGCACAAACATCTCGTCAAGATCCTCGTCAGTTTCGGTTGGCAGACCAACCATCATGTAGAGTTTGAGCGTCAACATGCCGCGATCGAAAACCGCTCCGCAGATATCGACGATCTCATCGTTTGTCAGATTTTTGTTGATAACGCGGCGCAGGCGATCAGAGCCGGTTTCGGGGGCGACGGCGATCTGCTGATCCTTTGAATCGACCAGGGCGTCAAGTAATTCGTCCGAAATTTGATCGAGCCGCAGCGAAGAGACGGAGATGCGGTAGTCCATTGCCCGCAATTCCCGTAAAATTCTGGAGATTTCGGGGTGATCACAGACGGCGGTGGAGACGAGGCCGATTTTGTCCGTTTTCGAACGCCACTCTCTCGCCTTTTCGAGAATATCTTTTGCAGGCACGACACGCGGCGGGTAATAGTTATAACCGGCCCAGCAAAATCGGCAGCCCTGCGAACACCCGCGCGAGATCTCGACCAATAGGCGGTCGCCCATCTCGGCTTCAGGCGACCAGACAGCGGTAGATGGGCAGAATGTTTCCTGGCCTAACAAAAACTCAGCGAGTTCGGTTTCCCCGCGTTTAAGAGCACGTCGGAGCGTCCCTTCTTTCGGGTTAACCGATGCAACCGCTCGGCCAACGCGTTTTGGAATGCCCCTCTCATTTGGGATGTAGTCAAAAACGGTTCCATCCTCGTTGTAAATCACATCATAAAACGTAGGAACATAAAATCCGCGTCCGATCGTTGCCAACTGGAGAAGGATATCTTTCTTTGATTCGTTTTCAACGATCGCATCGACGAGTTGAAAAGCAAGTATCTCGCCCTCGCCCACGGCAATGACATCTGTAAAATCGGCGATCGGCTCGGGATTGAGAAACGAAGCGGCACCGCCCATGATGACGAGCGGATGATTTTCACTACGCTCTTCGGCCCAAACAGGAATGTCGGCGAGCCGGAGCATACCGGCCATGTTCAGATAGTCAGTCTCAAACGAAATCGAGAAAGCGACGACGTCAAAACCCTTAACGCGAGACTGAGTCTCAAGCGACATCAACG
>Ga0136640_10001044_pt1 | contig 10935 bp, 12 predicted proteins | sample AntDrymUQ8642106_2_FD_105498 | JGI IMG/M metagenome (GOLD analysis project Ga0136640, IMG submission 105498) | Polar desert sand microbial communities from Dry Valleys, Antarctica - metaG UQ864 (21.06) | ecosystem: Environmental > Terrestrial > Soil > Desert | place: Antarctica: Dry Valley...
CACTCCCCTCCACGCGAGCGCCCGTAGCTCAGCTGGATAGAGCGCTGCCCTCCGGAGGCAGAGGTCGCAGGTTCGAATCCTGCCGGGCGCGTCGAGCGAAAGCCCAGGTAATGCGCGGGTTTGGCTTCACGCAACCGACGCGCTCGTTGGTGCCGTACCCACCGTTCTGCGCCCCTGAGCCCAATCAGCAAGCGTTCACTGCGGGGTATGCAGGCGCCGCCACGCAATGCCCCCGAGGGCGGCCAGGCCAGCGACCGCGACGAAAGCGACGAAACACTGGCGGCGTGGGTGCGTCGAGGCACGGACTTCGCCCGGTCGCTGCCGCCGAAGGACGCGGCCTGACGCTCGCCAGGCCCGGTGCCGGCGATGACCTACCGGCGCAGACGCAGGGTCTTCGTCGCACGCACCGGAGTCGAGCCCGCTCGCCCGGCGGCGACGATGCGGTAGGTGCCGGGGCGGGCCCTGCCGCGGAGGAGGACGCGCACGGTCTTGGAGCCACCCGCCGCGATCGCGTTGGCGGTCGTGCGGCGCGAGACCCCGCGAAAGCGACCGCGCACGCGGCGCCCGAGCGTCACCCGAATGCCCCGAACCGCCTGGCCTTCAGTGCGGATGCGGATCGCGATCTGCCCGCGCCGCGTGAGCGCGCGCAGCGAACGGAGGCGCGGTGTGGCGAGGGCGACGCCCAGCCGTGCGGGCGGTCGCTTGATGACGACCGCGGCCGACGCCCCGTCGGCCGGGTTGTCCGTGCCGAGGCGGGTCCAGAGCGTGGCGCCGCGCCGAAGCGCGACAGGCAGGACGAGGGGACCACCGGCGTTCGCGCGGTTGACGCAGGCCCGTGCACCGTCGGCCGTCGGCCGGGCGCCCACGAAGGCGGTGAGGGTACCGGCGGCCGGACCCTTGACGGTGATGCGGTACGTGCCACGAGCGGGCGCCCTGGCGCGTCGCCACACCGTCGCGGGCGCCGGGCAGGCGGGCTGCGCGGGGTCCTCCTCGGTGAGCGTCGCGCCCGTGAGCGGGACTCCCTCGCCCGACCCGATCCGGAGAGCCGGGGCCGCCGTCGCAACGTCCCCGGCGGGTGGCGCGGTCGCTGGGAGATCTGTGGTGCGCAGTGACGCGATGAGGCGCTGCTCGGCTTGGCCGCCGCTGCGCCCGACCTGTACCAGGACGTCGCGCCCAGCAGGCACGCGCGCATCGACCTCCGCGGCCGAGGTCGACAGCGCTCCCACGGCAGCACCGTCGCACGACTGCGCCTCGGCCGTCTGAGCGCCGCCGGCGGCGCCCACGAAGAGCGCCAGGTCCGGGATCTCGCCCGTCCCGCCGCTCGGTGACGAGGCCTCGATCTTGACGAGGCGTGTCACCGGCGCGGCGGGAACCCTGAACCACACGGTCTTCGCGAACGACACGGGGCCCAGGCAGCGCGGCACCCCCGCGTCGGCGGTCGCTTCGCTGAGGTCGACAACACCCTGGCGTTCAGCGGCAGTCTGGCCTGCAGGGAGATTGCCCGCCGTGAAGGCCTCGAACTCCGTCGCGCCCGTGGGCGCGTCGTTGGCCGGTGGCGCCGCGACCGCGGTGGCGGGAAGCACGAGAAGCGCGGCGGCGGTCAGGATCAGCCGGCGCATCAGCGCCCGCCCTTCCCGCGGCGGCGGCGGCGCGGAGCGGCGCCTTCGCGCTCGCGCCGCTCGACGTCGCGCCGGGCAAAGCGCTCCCAGCGCCGGCGGCGACGTCGTAGCGCGGCGTTGGGTGCGCTCTCCGACGCGGAGTCCGCCGGTGACTCGGGCCCGGAGCGAAACGCCCGGGTCCCAGCGTCCAGCACGGGCGTGTTGGTGTTCACGGGCTGGCGCCACCTCGAGAGCGTCCGGCTCGGGGCAGCCTCCTGCTGGATGTCCGAGACGCGGTAGGTCACGACCGCCTCGGCCGCCGACAGGTCGATCTGCGCATAGCCGTGGTCGGCGCCGTTGAAGGTCTTGATCCACGGATTGGCGGCATTGACGCTCTCGGCCGGCAGCGGGAGGCCCGAGGACGTGATGGAGCCGCCGATGTACTCCGTCGCGACCGACTTGTACGTGCCCGCCGCGCCCGGGCGCTGAGGCACCTCGTTGCTCATGTAGGTGTGGATGTCGCCGGTGAGGAAGACGACGTTCGAGATCTGCTCGGCCGCGATGAAGTCGAGCAGCTCGTTGCGCTCGCTGTCGTAGCCGTCCCACTGGTCCTGGTTGACCTCCTGCCCCACGCCACCGACGCCCACGAGCAGCGGCGCGATCATGACCTGGTTGGCGACGAGCTTCCACGTGCTCGGGGACGCCTTCAGGCGCGCCTTGAGGAAGTCGAGCTGCGCGCGGCCGACGAGCTGGCGCGGCTGGCCGTCGAGGTCTCCCGTGCGGTACTGGCGCTGGTCGAGCATGATCACGTCGGCCATGCGGCCGTGCTGCCAGCGGTTGTAGATCCGAAACTGCTCCCGCGGGAACTGCATCCGCGGCATCCACTCGAACGACACGCGATAGCCCGCCGCGCGCTGCAGGTCGCTCGGACGCGGGTTGTTCTCCGTGTAGTTGTCCTCGACTTCGTGGTCGTCCCAGATGTGGACGACAGGCTGGACGCGGTGCAGCTCGCGCAGCGCCTTGTCGGCCCGGTAGATCTTGTGGCGGTCGCGGAAGGACTTCAGGTCGACCGTGGGAAAGGCGTCGCTGCGCGTCTCGGTGTTCTCGTACTCGTACTGGTAGTCGCCGAGCAGCAGGTAGAGGTCGAGCGGGCCGAGCGTCGCCGCCTCGGTGTGCCCGTTGAAGAAGCCGACGGGGAAGTCCTGGCAGCTGGAGAAGGCCATTCTCAGGCCAGCCGCGGAGTCGGCGGGCTTCGCCGTCTTCGTGCGGCCGATCGGGCTCACCCCGTCCGAGGACTGCCACGCGTAGTAGTAGAGGGTGTCGGGCTTCAAACCGCCGACGCGCGCCTTCAGCGACCCGTCGATCGCGCGGCGGGTGGGAACGACGGTCGTCGCGACGGTGTTCGTGAGCCCCTCGTCGGTTGCGACCACGAGGCGCGCGCCGGACACGGCGCGCTCTGTCGTGAGGCGCGACCAGAACGTGACGGCGTTGGCCGCAGGCTCACCCGAGGCCACGCCATCGGCGAAAAAGCCGGGCCCGACGGTCGCGTCCTGGGTGATCAGCCGTCCCCACGCCGAGGGGACGAAGGCGAGGCCGGCGCCGACGGCGGTGCCGTGCACCAGCAGCCGCCGCCGCGTCAGGATCCGGGGAGGAGGTATCGAAGCCACGAATCAGTCAACGCCGAGCGAGGCCGGTGCTCGCGCGCAATCGCCACTTCTTCACAACTCTTGGCGCCCGGACGACAGGAGCGCCGCCGTCACCAGGCAGAGCACGAAGCCATCGTGACCCTTGACGCCGACGGTCTGGAGGCCGGTGGCGTCCACCCGCGGCTCGGCGCCGACTGCGGAGTAGAACTCGCGCACCCCGCGCGTGGTCGCGTCGTCAGCATGTGCGTCGAGGACGGTGCCACCCCGGACGGTGTTGTCGCCGATGATCAGCGCCCCGGGCCGGACCAACTCGAGCGCGGCGGTGAAGTAGACGGGCATCGAGGCCTTGTCGGCGTCGATGAAGACCAGGTCGAATGGACCGTGCACCCGCGCGACCGACTCCGCCGCCGGCCCGACGAGGATCTCCACGCGGTCGCCGACGCCGGCGCGGTCGACGTTCGCTCGCGCCGTCGCGGCGTTGCCCGGATCGAGCTCGAGCGTCACGAGCTCGCCGTCGGAAGGCAGCGCCCGGGCGAGCCAGATCGAGCTGTAGCCGACGAGGGTGCCGAACTCGAGGATGCGGCGGGCGCCGACGGCGCGGGCGAGCAGATGCAGCAGCTTGCCCTGGGCGGGCGAGACCGCGATCCCTCCCGCGGCGGCGCGGAGCGCATCGTCGGCATCGACCAGCTGCGCCTCGATGTAGTGGTCGACGGCGTCCCAGTCGGTCATGCGCGCCTCGCGAGGATGGTGGGTTCGAAGCCGTCCGGCGCTCGCAGGCGGTGGAAGGCGATCCGGTCGGCGGGGAGGTCCTCCTCGAGGCGGACCACGTCGACGTCGAAGCCGGCCTCGCGCAGGCGCCCGAGGTAGTCCGGCCCGTAGCGGCGGACGTGGTCGGCCTGGCCGTAGCGTCGGCGGCGCTCGTCGGGGTCGGTGACGGTGGGGTCCTCGTCGGTGCGGTCGGACGTGATCGGCGCATTGAGGACCGCCCAGCCGTCCGCGGCGAGCACCCGGCGCAGCTCCGCCAGGGCGCGGCGATCGTCGAGCACGTGCTCGAGCACGTGCATGCAGACGACGGCGTCGAAGCGTTCGTCGGAAAACCCCGAGAGGTCGGTGATGTCGAGCCGCTGCTCCCCCGGGCCGGGGTTGAGGTCGCCGCGGATCACCTCGGCGTCGGCGGGGAGCAGCCGCGTCACCGACGGCTCGGGAGCGACGTGCAGGACGCGCATGCCGGCCCGCAGCAGGCCGGGCCGCTCGCGCAGCGCCAGCGCCAGCGCCCGGTGGCGCTCGAGGCTGTGGCAGCGCCAGCACACACGGTTCGGGGTGTCGCGCGGGCCGGGCGCGAAACGCCGGAACGAGCCGCCGCAGACCGGGCAGCCCACCGCGCCGCCGAGGGCCATCACGAATCGCTCGCCGCGCACGGGCCCACCGTACGTGTTTCTTCCGTCCGGGCCCCGCCGTACGGTCGCCGCATGACCAATCTCCCCACATGCCCGGGGTGCGGCTCGGATCTCGTGCAGCCGCTCGGGTGGGAGAAGCGCAGGGGCGGGGAGCTGCTGGTCGAGCTGCGCTGCCCGGAGTGCTTCGTGGTCATGCAGGCGCGCCACACCGAAGCCGAGATGGCAGCCCTGGATCGCCGCCAGACCGCGTCGCGCGAGCAGATCGTGGCCGCCTACGAGCGCTCGGTCGCCGAAAGCATGGAAACGCTCGCGACCACCCTGCACGAGGCGTTCGCCCGGGACCTCCTGGGCCCGGATGACTTCGCGCCTCCGCTCCGCCGCGCGGCCTAGGAGCCTGGCCGCCGTCGTCCGGAGCGCGAGACGATGACGCCTGATCGGGCTCACGACCCCGGTTTGTCGCCATCCCCCCGCTGGGCGAGCGCCCTGACCGGCTGGGCCGGCGCCCCGGCCAGCAGCCAGCCGCCCGGGTGCTCGCCGGCCCCGACCACAGCGCCCGCGGCAATGACGGACCCGGCCCCGACGTCGGCCCCGCGCAGCACCACGACGTTGGCGCTGACGAGCACGTTGCGTCCGATCCGCACGGGCGCGACACGCAGCGGCTGGCGCAGGTAGTGCGCCTGGGAGCCGTCGTGGGTGTGGTCGGAGTCCGTGATGGTGACCCGCTCGCCGAGCCCGACGAGGTCGCCGATCTCGATCTGCTCGGTGCAGGCGAGCACGTCGCCGAAGGAGACGGTCACCTCCTCCCCCACCCGTAGGACGCCGGCCGACTTCAGCACGGCGCCGTCGCGGACGTGCGTGTGCGCGCCGAGCGCGATCGTGCCGCCGCGCAGCTGCAGGCGGACGCCGTGCTGCAGGTAGGCGCCGTCGCCGAGCTCGAGGAGGTTGGTGCCGCCTGCCAGGACGTCGAGGTGCGTGGCCCGGCCCAGCGAGACGCCGCGGCCCAGGCGCAGCGTGAGGGTGGCGTCGCCGGTTCCGGCCGGCCAGACGTCGAGGTGCGGGAATCCGTCGAGGCGCGCCCCGTGCGGTGCGTCGAGGATCAGCCGCGCGCCGCGGCGGCGCAGCTGCACGCGCAGCCACGCTATCCAGGCGGCGAAGCGCAGGCGGTGCAGGACCTCGTTGGCGGCGGTGATCACGTGTTGCGGCGCAGTCTGCCCGAGTCGCGCGCCCACAGCCCCAGGACGTCCAGCGCCCCGTAGACGGTGCGGTCGCGAGCCAGCATCGCGAGCCGCCCGAGCTGCTCCCGGGGGCGTGGGGCCGGGAAGGACCCCGGCCAGCGCGCGTCCAGCCAGGCCATCCCGGTCCCGTGGCGGTGCAGCTGGCGCAGCAGGTCGGCGAGGCGCGCGCGGTTGCGGTGGCGCACGCGCGCGGCGGGCCGCTCCTCCAGGTCCCAGCCGGCGGCCGCCAGCCGCCAGGACAGGTCGGCGTCACCGCCGGAGCGGATCGGCTCCGGCCACCCTCCCACGGCCTCGAAGGCGGCACGCCGCACGGCGCAGTTGGCCGTCTGCGCATATGGCCGGAGCCCGGACAGCGTGGTGGCCTGATCGAGCTTGCGGCGGTCGCGGATGTAGCGAGCCACCCAGGTGTCCTCAACCACCGTGTCCTCGATCGTTCCCGCCAGGACCCCCACCCGGTCGGCGGGCGAGGGATCGAAATAGGCATCGAGGAGGCCGGGGTCCGGATCGCAGTCGGCGTCGATGAACACGAGCCACTGGCCCCGTGCGCGGCGGGCGGCACCGTCGCGGGCGAAGTACGAGGAACGCGGCCCGGGGTTGTTGTCGGCGAGCAGCAGCTCGTCGCCCGCGCGCAGACGCAGACCGGAGAAGTCGGGCGCCTCCCCGACGAACGGGCAGATCACGCTGACGCCGGGCCGCACCTCAGACGTCGCCGCTGGAGGTGTCGCAGTCCGCCCGCACAGGGGGAAACCTACCCGGCCGCCCGACCAGATCGGGTCACGTTTGGTACCTCAGAGGTCACAAACGTGACCCGGCGGCCAGCCCTCCTACCCCCCGGCGACCGCCGGCAGGATGGTCAGCTCGGCGCCGTCGGGCACCGGCGTGTCAAGCCCCTCGAGAAAGCGGATGTCCTCCCCGGAGAGGTAGATGTTGACGAACTTGCGCAGGCCGCCGTCGTCGCCGGCGATGCGCTCGCGCAGCTCCGCGTGCTCGGTGTAGAGCGAGTCGAGCACCTCGGCGACCGTCGCGCCCTCGGCGGAGGCCTCGGCCGAACCGCCGGTGACGGCGCGCAGCTGCGTCGGGATCTTGACCGTGACCGCCACTACGCGGAGGCCCCATGACCGGCGAACGCCGCGTCGAAGGCGTCCACCGTCGGGGCGATCTCCGCGACGTCGAAGGTCCCGCGGACCGTGTCGATCGTCTTCAGGCCGTCGCCCGTGATGAGCAGCACGACGCGCTCGCCTGCCTCGATGTCGCCGCGCTCGGCGAGCTTGGCCAGCGTCGCCGTGGTGACGCCGCCAGCGGTCTCGGTGAAGATGCCGGTGGTCTCGGCCAGCAGCCGGACGCCCGCGCGGATCTCGTCGTCGGTCACGGCGTCGATGCTGCCGCCGGTGCGCTGGGCGAGCCCGACGGCGTACGGGCCGTCGGCCGGGTTGCCGATGGCCAGCGACTTGGCGATCGTGTCCGGGCGGACCGGCCGGCAGAAGTCCTCGCCGGCCGCGAAGGCGCGAGCGACCGGAGAGCAGCCCTCGGCCTGGGCGCCGTTCATGACCGGGTGCGCACCGGTCACGAGGCCGGCCGCCTCGAACTCCTCGAAGCCGCGGGCGACCTTCGTGAACAGCGACCCGGAGGCGACGGGGCCGACGATGCGGTCGGGCGCCTGGAAGCCCAGCTGCTCGATGATCTCGAAGGCGAGGGTCTTCGATCCCTCGGCGTAGTACGGCCGCATGTTGATGTTCACGAACGCCCAGCTGTCGTGCTCGCCCGAGAGCTCCGTGCAGAGCCGGTTGACGTCGTCGTAGGTGCCGTGGACGCCGACCACGTTGGTGCCGTAGGCGCCCGTCGCGAGGATCTTCTCCTCCTCGAGATCCGACGGAATGAAGACGTAGGAGGGCAGGCCGGCCGCGGCGCCGTGGGCGGCAACGGCGTTGGCGAGATTGCCGGTGGAGGCGCAGGCCAGGGTCTCGAAGCCGAGCTCGACGGCGCGCGCGAGCGCGACGGAGACCACGCGGTCCTTGAACGAGTGCGTCGGGTTGGCGGTCTCGTTCTTGACCCAGACCTCGTCGAGGCCGAGGCGCTCGGCCAGGCGGTCGGCGCGCACGAGCGGAGTGAACCCGGTGTGCAGGGAGCGGCTCGGAACCCGCTCGAGCGGAAGGAAGTCCGCGTAGCGCCAGAGGTTGAGCGGGCCGGCCTGGATGCGCCGCTTGAGCTCGGCCGGGCCGGCGCTGAGCGCCGAGTAGGCGACCTCGAGCGGGCCGAAGCACCGCTCGCACACGAAGTGCGCCTCCAGGGCGTAGGTCGCGTCACATTCCTTGCACTTCAGGGCATCTGCCGGCATAACTGGGGTCGTCCTTCCGCCTGGTGTGCGGTAGGAGCCCGTGCCGTGGAGGAAGAAGCCCCGACCGCATCTCCCAGGCCTATGTTTGGTGCCTGTTGGAGTTGCCACCTTTCCTCGCAGCGCACGGTGCGCTGCCAGGTGGTTGGCGGGGTTTCATCGGGCCAATCCCTCCACCCCTCTTGATGCGAATCAACGGCAAAGGTACCAGGTAGACTCCCGATCATGCCGCTGCCCACTCCCGACGAGCCCCTGAGTCGCCATGCCGAGCCTTCCGAAGCCTCGCATCGGCCGGCGCCTGCGCCCGTCAGCAGCGCCTGAGCTCACCGCGCAGCGGCCGGAGCAGCCGCGGGTCGAGACCGTCGAGTTCCCCGGGCTGCGCTGGATCAACATCGAGCGGCCCCGGCCCGCCGACCAGGCGTGGCTGGAGGAGAACTTCGACTTCCACCCGCTCGACTACGAGGACGTCTTCTCGCGCAACCAGCGCCCGAAGGTCGACGAGTACGACGACTACCTGTTCTGTGTCCTGCATTTCCCGCGCTTCGACAAGCGCGTCGGGCGCCTGAACGCCGCCGAGGTCGACGTCTTCATCGGGCCCGACTACGTGATCACCCTTCCCAACGAGCCGCTGCGGCCCGTCGAGTTCCTGTTCGAGCGCTGCCGCACCAACGAAGAGGAGCGCGAGCGCAGCTTCACCCAGGGGTCGGGCTACCTGCTGTATCGCATCGTCGACTCGTGCGTGGACGCCTCCTTTCCCATGCTGCGCAAGATGGCCAACAAGCTCGACCGCATCGAGGAGGAGATCTTCGAGGGCCGCTCCTCGGAGGACATCGTGCGCGACCTCTCCAACGTCAAGCAGGAGATCATCAACTTCCGCAAGATCGTCCGCCCGCAGCGGGCCACCTTCCGCGACCTCGAGCGCAACAAGGCGCGCTACATCCCGGACGACCTCGACATCTACTTCGACGATCTCAACGACGCTTGGGAGCGCATCTGGGACATGCTCGAGACCTTCAAGGAGACGGTCGAGGCGCTGGAGTCCACCAACGAGTCCGTGCTCGCCCACCGCGGCAACCAGACGTTCAAGGTGCTGACGGCCTTCAGCGCCGTCCTGCTGCCGCTGACGCTGATCGCGAGCGTGTTCGGCATGAATGTCCGCGTGCCGGGCGAAGCGACCTCCACCGGCTTCTGGCTGGTCGTGGCGTTCATGGGCGTAACCCTTTGCGCGATTCTGTACTACTTCCGTAAGCGTGGCTTCCTCTAGTCGATCCGGCGTCACCTCGGACTTCGAGCGCCTCGAGCGCGCGAGCGCGCTCTCCAGGCCCGCCCAGGTGAAGCGGATGCTGATCATCGTCAACCCGTACGCGACCACGGTCTCGGACCGCCTCAAGCACCTGGTCGTGTACGCGCTGCAGGGCCGCTACGAGGTCGAGGCGATCGACACCCAGCGCTCCGGCCACGCCACCGAGCTGTGTCGCGAGGCGGCGGGCGAGGGCTACGACGTCGTCGTCGCCTTCGGGGGCGACGGGACGATCAACGAGGCCGCCAACGGCCTCGCCGGCTCAGACACGCCCCTGACCTGCCTGCCGGGCGGCGCCACGAACGTCTACCCGCGCATCCTCGGCCTCCCCAACGACGTCGTCGACGCGACGGAGCACCTGCTGCGCATCGCCGACGACTGGCACCCCCGCTGGGTCGATCTCGGGGCGGTCAACGGCCGGCGCTTCACCTTCGCGGGCGGCGCCGGCCTCGACGCGAGCGTCGTCAAGCGCGTGGACAGCCACCCGAAGCTCAAGGCGCGCTACGGCCCGAGCTTCTACACCGCCTCGGCCGTCGGCGTCTTCCTTCGCCGCTACGTGGTCAATCCGCCCAGGCTCGTGGTCGAAGTCGACGGGGCGGAGGTCTCGGGCGTCTCGGCCTTCGTGCAGAACGCCAGCCCCTACACCTACTTCCGCACCACGCCGATCGAGCTCGTCGACGGCATCGACCTCGACTCCCATGACCTCGGCGGGGTCGTCCTGGAGCGCGCCAGCCCGATCGACATCCCGACCGTCTTGTGGCGCGCGCTCTCGCAGCGGGCGAAGATCGAACAACACCGCCGCGTGACGAGCTTCCGGGGCGTCCAGCGCATCGTGGTGCGCTCCGCGGACGGCCGCGAGGTCCCCGTCCAGGTCGACGGCGACTATGTCGGCGCCTACGACGAGGCGGTCTTCACGGTGCACCCGCGCGCGCTGCGGGTCGTGGCATGACGCACACCCACGCGCCCTGGGCCGGCCACGCGACCGAGGAGCTCGCCCGCGCCGGCTACCGGCGGGGCGGTGCCCGCGCCGCGGTCATCGAGCTGCTCGACGGCCAGGGCTGCGCGCTCTCGGCCTTCGAGATCGAGGCGGCGCTGGCTGATGCCGGCGCCCGCACGGTCGGCCGCGCGAGCGTCTACCGCATCCTGGAGGAGCTCGAGGCGCTGGGGCTGGTCACCCGCCTCGACCTGGGCCAGGGGCTGGCGCGCTTCGAGCCCGCGCGGTCCGAGGGCCACCATCATCACATGATCTGCCGTCGCTGCGGTGACGTCCTCCCGTTCGAGGACGCCGGCCTCGAGCGCTCGATCGAACGTCTCAGCCGCCACTCCTCGTTCGCCGTCGACGACCACGACGTGGTGCTCCGCGGCGTCTGCGTCGCCTGCCGCTGACAGCGGCGGGACTGGAGCCGCCGGCCGCCGAGCCGTCAGCC
>Ga0136640_10001045_pt1 | contig 10935 bp, 11 predicted proteins | sample AntDrymUQ8642106_2_FD_105498 | JGI IMG/M metagenome (GOLD analysis project Ga0136640, IMG submission 105498) | Polar desert sand microbial communities from Dry Valleys, Antarctica - metaG UQ864 (21.06) | ecosystem: Environmental > Terrestrial > Soil > Desert | place: Antarctica: Dry Valley...
AGCCGTTGCCGATCGCGATCCGCTGCACCGGGACGCCGTAGCGGTCGCTCAACGCCGAGCGCAGCGCCGAGCAGGTCGGGTCCGGATAGCGATTGAGGCTGCCCAGCGCGCGTGTCACCGCGTCCATGACGGCCGGGATCGGCGGGTACGGCGACTCGTTGGAGGCGAGCAGGGCGATATCGCCATCGAGCGCGTAGCCGGCAGCGGCCGGATAGACGGGGATGCGGCGGATCCGCTCGGCGAACTCGATCGGCATGGCGTTCGCAGCCTACTGCGCGCCGTGCAGGTCCTGACGCAGCGCAGCCGTCTCGCCGAGGTACACGTGCACCGGGTCGTGCCGATCGCCGGCGTAGGCGTGGATCAGCACCCGGATCACGCTCGGCATCGCGCCCGGCACGTCGATCTCCTGCGCGCACATCAGCGGCACGTGGCTCAGGCCCATGCGGCGCGCAGCCACCGCGGGGAACTCGGCATCGAGGTCAGGCGTCAGCGTGAAGATGCAGCTCACGAGGTCGCCGGTCTCGAGCCCGTTGCGCCCGATCAGCTCATGCATCAGCGCCTCGGTCGCATCGAGGATCGCCGCGACCTCGTTGGCCACGGCGGTGTTGGCTCCGCGAAAGGCGATCAGTCGCAAGACGGCGAGGGTAACGTCGCCGAAGGACACGTAACGTCGCCGAAGGCGAGCGCGAGGGACGAGCAGCTCGCCTGGCGGGCGAAACTTAATTCCGCGAGCCCCCGGTGCGGCGCAACTGCTCCACCTCCGCCGCGCTCAACCGGCGGTGCCCCCCGAGCGGCAGGTCGCCGAGCCGCAGTGGGCCGAAGGCGACCCGCTCCAGCCGCACGACGCGATGCCCGACGGCCTCGCACATGCGGCGCACCTGGCGCTTGCGCCCTTCGCGGAGCACCAGCTCCAGCCGGTCGGGCGCCAGCCGGCGGACGCGCGCGGGCGCCGTCCTGCCGTCGTCGAGCAGCACTCCCTCGCGCAGCCTGCGCAGCGCCGGCTCGCGCACCGGCGGGCTGCGCACCTGCGCGCGGTACACGCGCGGCACCTCGAACGAGGGATGCGTCAGGCGATGGGCGAGGTCGCCGTCGTTGGTGAGCAGGATCAGGCCGGTCGTCTCCGCGTCCAGCCGCCCCACCGGGTAGAGCCGCTCACGGCTGCGCACCAGCGACAGGACCGTCGGACGGCCCTGAGGGTCCTTCGCGGTGCTCACATATCCGGCCGGCTTGTGCAGCGCATAGACGACGTGCGTGCGCTCCGGCAGGGCCGGCCTGCCGTCGACCGCGACCGCGTCCTGCTCCCCGACATCGCGGGCGGGGTCGCGCACGACCTCCGCGCCGACGGTGACGCGGCCGGCGAACACGAGCTCCTCCGCCGCGCGGCGCGAGGCGACGCCCGCGTGGGCGAGGTACTTGGCGAGGCGCATCGGCGTCTGACCCTACGCGGCGCGACCAAATACCGAAGGTCGAGCGGCCGCGAAGCGTCGCGGTGACGAGCGCATGGCGCTGCCACCATAGGGGCGTGGACCTGACGCTACTCGACGCGACACTGGCGGCGCTCGGCCAACCCGGCTTCCGCTCGCGCCAGGTGTGGCGCTGGACGGCGACGGGCGCGCAGGGCTACGGCGCGATGACGGACCTGCCGGCTGCGCTGCGCGCCGAGCTGGCAGCGCGCGTGCCGTTCTCCACCCTGACGCTCGCCGACGAGGCGCATGCGTCCGACGGCACGGTCAAGGCGCTCTTCCACACGGCCGACGGCCGCCCGGTGGAGGCGGTGCTGATGCGCTACCGCGACGGGCGCCGCTCGGTCTGCGTCTCCTCGCAGTCGGGCTGTCCGCTGACGTGCACGTTCTGCGCGACCGGGACGATGAGCTTCGGCCGCAACCTGAACGCCTCGGAGATCCTCGACCAGGCACTGCACTTCCGTCGCATCGAGCCGGTCGACCACCTCGTGTTCATGGGCATGGGCGAGCCGCTGATGAACGTCGAGAACGTGCTCGAGGCCGCGCGCCGCCTGCCCGACGTCGGCATCACCCATCGTCGCACCGGGGTGTCGACCGTCGGCTGGCTGCCCGGCATCCGGCGGTTGACGGAGTCCGACATGCCGCTGCGCCTCGCGCTTTCGCTGCACGCGCCCGACGACGCCCTGCGCTCGCAGATCATGCCGGTCAACGACCGCCACCCGATTGCCGACGTGCTCGCCGCGTGCGACGCGTACTACGAGCGCCGCCGGCGCCAGGTGTTCATCGAGTACGTGATGCTCGCCGGCGTCAACGACCACTACGGCCACGCCGTCGCGCTGGCGCGGCTGCTGGACCCCAAGCGCTACAAGGTCAACCTGATCCCGTACAACCCGACCGGCGCATACGACGGCTCGTCGCGTGGCGCGATCGACGCGTTTCGCAGCGCGCTCGAGGAGCACGGGCTGCGCGCGACGGTCCGCCTGACACGCGGGCGCGACATCGACGCGGCCTGTGGTCAGCTGGCCGCGAAGAGCGCTGCGGCGGTTGGCGGCTGAGGTCTCCGTCGGCGAACGGCACCCTAGGCCGCCGGGCGCACCGCGGCCGCCGCCTCGATCGCGTCGAGCAGGCGCTCGAAGGTCCGCTCCCCGGTCGTGGGGGACATCACGCAGACGCGCAGGTGGCGCTCGCCCGCGACCTCGGCAGAGCTCAGGTGGAACTCGCCGGCCTCGAGCAGCCTCTCGCGGATCGCTGCCTGCCTCGCCCCGGCCGGCCCGTACCGGAAGCAGATGATGTTGCTCTCCGGCCGGTAGGGCACGACGAAGCCCGGCCGCTCGCGCAGCAGCCTCCAGAACGCAAGCGTCTTGGCGTACTGCTCCTCCACGTAGGCGGCCAGCCCGCGCTCGCCGCGGAACGCGAGGTTCAGGAAGAGCTTGAGCGCGAGCTCGGACTTCGTGCACTCGACCTGCCGATCGATCACGTCGACGCCCTCGGGGTTGTCAAAGTCGAGGTAGGAGGCATGCTGCTGGAACGCGGCCGGAAGCTGCTCGCGGCGGCGCACGAGCACCGCCGCGCAGAGCGCGGAGGTGCGCAGCATCTTGTGCGCGTCCCAGACGACGGAGTCGGCGAGCTCGATCCCGGCGAGCCGTCCCCGCAGGCGCTCGGACACGAGCGCCGAGGCGCCGTGCGCGCCGTCGACGTGAAACCAGATGCCGTGCTCGCGGCAGAAGGCGCCGATGCCGCCCAGGTCGTCGTGCAGCCCGGTGCTCGTCGCGCAGGCTCCGGCGACGAGCGCCAGCGGCCGCCTGCCGGCTGCCTGCGCGCGTGCGAGCGCGTCATCGAGCCGGTCCACGCGCACGCGATCGAGCTCGTCGACGTCGAGCGCCATGATCGCCCGGTCGCCGACGCCGAGGATCCCGGCCGCGCGTGCGATCGAGTAGTGCGCGGAGGGCGGGGCGAGGATCGCGAGGTCGCCGCGCACCCCCGCGCCCCACGCGTCGGGCGCGACGTGCGCCCGGGCCGCGAGCAGCGCCGTGAGGTTCGCCAGCGAGCCACCGTGGGTGAGGACGCCGCCGGCCGCGTCGGGATCCCAGCCGACCTGCTCGACCATCCAGCCCAGCACGGTGTGTTCCAGCGCGGCCGCGGAGGCGCCCATCTCGTAGATCGACACGGGCTGATTTGCGACGCCGTGCACCAGGTCCGCGAGCGCCGAGCCGATGTCGGGCACGCCGACCTGGTGCGCCAACGCCCCCGGGTGGTGAAGCCGGGTGCTCGCGTCGAGGTAGTGCTCGAGCCAGTCCCCGAACGAAGCCGCGTCGAGCCCGCCCTCGCGCACGAGGTGGTGCAGGTCGAGCTGCTCGATCACGACAGCGGGCATGCGCCGTGCGACCACCGGGACGTCACCCGCTGCGCTGGTCTCCACGTAGCGTGACAACACCTCGATCGCCGCGCCGGCCGCGGCGCGCAGCTCCATGGCGTCCATGTCGGGAGTGTCTCAGGATCGCCTGGTGCTCAGACCCTCGCCTCGCCCGCCCTCAGCAGGCGTTCACGGAGCGCCGCCTGGTCCTCCGGGCTCGGGTCCCACTGCGCGGGGTCGGGCAGCTCATCCACCGAGGAGAGCCCGAACAGCTTGAGGAACAGCGGCGTGGTCCGGTAAAGCACGGCGCCGAACTGCGACCGCCCCGCCTCCTCGATCAGCCCACGCTCGGCGAGCGCCGCGGCGGCCGACTCGGAGGCGACGCCGCGGATGCGCGCGACCTCGGGCCGCGACACCGGCTGCAGGTAGGCGACGATCGAGAGCGTCTCCGCCTGCGCCGGGGTGAGGCCCGGCGTGCGCGGCCGTGACAGCAGCCGCCGCGCAGCCTCCTCGGCGTCCGGGTGCGAAGCGAGCGTCCAGCCGCCGGCGAGCTCGCGCAGCACGACCCCGCGGCCTGCGAGCGCGCCGGCCAGAGCGTCCAGGCCCGCGACGACCTCGTCCGGCTCGACCCGCAGTGCGTCGGCGAGCTCCGCGACCGGGACCGGATCGGGAGCGAGGAACAGCAGCGCCTCGAGCTCGCGCTCGATCATGCGACCACGTCCGCGGTCCGCAACGCCGACCCTGCGCGCACCGTCACCGTGCCGAAGGGCAGCTCCTGCTCCCACGCCGCTTCGCCACGCTTGTAGAGCTCGAGCAGGGCGTAGAGCGTGACCGCCTCGGTCATCCGGTCGGCGCCCTGCACCGCTTCGTCGAACGCGAACGTCCCACGGCGCAGCAGCCTCCGCAGCACTGCGAGCCGCTCCGCCAGCGACACGCGCGGCGTGGCGATGTGGCGCAGGTCGAGCTGTGGCGGCGTGCGCAGCAGGCTGCCGAGCGCCTGCCCGAGCACCGCGGGGTCATATGCCCGGCGAGCCTGCTCGAGCGGCGCGCGGCGCAATGCCGGCGGCAGCGGCGCGGAGCGGAACAGCGAGCTCAGCTCGGCGGCCCTGCGCCGGGCGAGCTCCGCCCCGGCGCCGCGAAAGCGCGCGTAGGCGAGCAGGCGCTCCAGCAGCTCCTCGGCCGCCTCGGCCGGTGCCAGCTGCTCGAGCTCCTCGATCTCCTCGCCCGGCAGCATCAGCCGCGACTTGAGCTCCAGCAGCGCGGCGATCAGCACGAGGAACTCCGTCGCCGACTCGAGGTCGAGCTCGTCGCGGGCACCAAGGTGGTCCAGGTAGGCCAGCACGACGTCGGCCAGCTCGACCTCGAGCAGGTCGAGCTCGTCGCGCAGGATCAGCGACAGGAGCAGGTCGAACGGGCCTGCGAAGACGTCGAGATCGAGCTCCAGGGTGACGGCGTCAGTGCTCATGGGAGCCCACCAGGCTAGGCCCCGGCGCGGCGGATCACGGCCGGTGCGCGCTGGGACGCCGGGCAGGACCGACCCCCATCGCAGCGCGCACGTGCGCAACGGTCGGCGACGCGATCGCCCGGGCGCGCTCAGCGCCCGCCGCGAGGACCGCCTCGAGCCGGGCGTCGTCGCTGCGCAGCTCGCCATAGCGCTCGCGCACCGGCGCGAGCCACTCGGCGACGCCGTCGCCGACCGCGGTCTTGAAGTCGCCGTAGCGCAGGCCCTCGAAGTCGCGCTCGATCGCCTCCGGCGCGACGCCGCGCACGACCGCCAGGATCTCGATCATGTTGGAGATCCCCGGCTTCTCGGGCCCGCGCAGCACCTCAGACCCCGAATCCGTCACAGCGCGCTTGAACTTCCTGCGGATCGCGTCGGGCTCGTCGAGCACGTAGACCGTGCCCTGCTCCGAACCGCCCGTCGTCGACATCTTGCGCTCGGGATCCTGCAGGTCGCGCACGCGCGCGCCGACGGTCGGGATCCGGTGGTCGGGCACCACCAGCGTCTCACCGAAGCGCTCGTTGAAGCGGCGCGCGATCTCGCGCATCAGCTCGATGTGCTCGCGCTGGTCCTCTCCGACCGGCACCTCGTTCGCGCGGTAGGCGAGCACGTCCGCCGCCTGCAGCACCGGGTAGAGCAGCAGCCCGGAGGAGATCAGGCGGCGCTGCGCGACCGACTTGTCGCGGAACTGGTGCATCCGGTTCAGCTCGCCGATCGCGGTCACCGAGGTCAGCAGCCAGCAGAGCTCGGCGTGCTCGGGTACGTCGCCCTGACGGAACAGGATGCAGCGCTCCGGGTCCAGCCCGGCGGCGATCAGGACCGCGACCGTGTCGTACACGCGCTCGCGCAGATCGGCGGGCTCGTACTCGACGGTGATCGCATGCAGGTCGACGATGCAGTAGATCGACGGGTCGGCGCGGTCCTGGCCCTCGACGTACTGGAGGATCGCCCCGACGTGGTTGCCGAGGTGCTTGCGCCCCGTCGGCTGGATGCCGGAGAAGATGATCACGTTGCGCTCAGAGCGCCTGGCGGATGACCGGCCGCTTGGCGGCGCCGGCCTCGTCCAGGCGCCGCACCGGCGTCGTGTAGGGAGCGCTGCGCGCGGCGTCAGGGTCACGCGCCGCCTCGGCGAGGATCTCGGCGATGACCTCGGCGAACGCGTCGAGCGTCTCGCGCGTCTCGGTCTCGGTCGGCTCGATCAGCAGCGCCTCCTCGACGAGCAGCGGGAAGTAGACCGTCGGCGGGTGGAAGCCGTAGTCGAGCAGCCGCTTGGCCAGGTCGAGCGTGCGGATCCCGAGCGCGCGCTTCATCGGCCCGCCCGTGAGCACGAACTCGTGCATGCAGGTGCGATCGTAGGCGGGCGGAAGGTGCTCGCCGGCGGTCTCCGCCAGGCGCGCCATCAGGTAGTTGGCGTTCAGCACCGCGGTCTCGGACGCCTCCTGCAGCCCGTCGGAGCCGAGCGACAGGATGTAGGCGTAGGAGCGCACGAACACGCCGAAGTTGCCCTGGAAGCCCCGCAGCCGGCCGATCGACCGCGGCCGGTCGTAGTCGAGCTCGTAAGTCGGCCCGGCACCGTTGCCGGGCTCGCGGCGCACGACCTGCGGGCGGGGGATGAACGGCTCGATCCGCTCGGACACCGCGATCGGGCCGGCTCCCGGGCCGCCTCCGCCATGTGGCTGCGTGAACGTCTTGTGCAGGTTGAAGTGGACGATGTCGAAGCCCATGTCGCCCGGTCGCGTACGGCCCATCACGGCGTTGAGGTTCGCGCCGTCGTAGTAGAGCGTCGCGCCGGCGTCGTGCACGACGTGCGCGATCTCTTCGATCGCGGGGTCGAACAGGCCGAGCGTGTTCGGGTTGGTGAGCATCAGGCACGCGACCTCGTCGCTCGTCTTCGCCTTGAGGTCCTCGACGTCGACGCCGCCGCGGTCGTCGGTGCCGACCTTGACGACCTCGAAGCCGGCCATCGTCACCGTCGCCGGATTCGTCCCATGCGCAGTGTCGGGCGTCAGCACCTTGGTGCGCCGCTCGCCGCGCTCCTCGTGGTAGGCGCGCGTGAGCAGCACCCCGGCGAGCTCGCCGTGCGAGCCGGCCGACGGCTGCAGCGAGACGTGCGGCAGCCCGGCGACCTCGCCGAGCGCGTTCTGCAGCTCCCACATCAACCGCAGCGCCCCTTGCGCGCGGCGCGGGTGCTGGAGCGGGTGCAGACGTGCATGGCCGGGCAGCGCGGCGACGCGCTCGTGCAGCTTCGGGTTGTGCTTCATCGTGCACGAGCCAAGCGGGTAGAAGCCCGTGTCGAGGTCGAAGTTGCGCTTGGAGAGCCGGTTGTAGTGGCGCACGATCTCGGGCTCGGCCAGCTCCGGCAGCCTGGCCGGCTCGGACCGGCGCAGGTGATCGGGCAGCAGCCCTGCCTGCTCGGGCACGTCGAGCGCGGGCGCCACGAACGCGCGCCGGCCGGGCTGGGACTTCTCGGAGATCGTGCGCGCGCGGTCGCGCTGCTGGGCGGTCTCGGTCAGCCGCACCGGGCGGTCGCCGTCGGGCTGGCCGCGCTCAACACCCGGGTCCGCGTGCAGGCTTGTGCTTGCCGCCGCAGCCGGCTCGGCGCGATCCTCATGCTTTGTCACGCCGGGACCTGCTTGCGCTCGGCGGCCACCGCAGCGCCGAGCGTGCGCGCGAGCCGGTCGATGTCGGCCTTCGAGCGCTGCTCGGTGATCGCGACGAGCAGCCCGTGCTCGAACTCCGGCAGGTCGCGGCCGAGGGCATAGCCCGGGTTGACACCCTCGGCCGCGCAGCGCTCGACCACGGCGTCGACGTCGGCGTCCAGCGTGACGGCGAACTCGCGCACGACGGGCTGCGAGTGCAGCGGCTCGACGCCGTCGACCGCAGCCAGCGCGGCGCGCGCGTAGGCGGTGCGCTGAAGCATCAGCTCGCCGAGCTCCACGAGCCCCGCGCGCCCCAGCCAGCTCAGGTAGATCACACCCGCGAGCGCGTTGAGCGCCTGCGCCGTGCAGATGTTGTGCGTCGCCTTCTCGCGCCTGATGTGCTGCTCGCGCGTCTGCAGCGTGAGCACGAACCCGCGGCGCCCGTCGACGTCGGTCGTCTCGCCGGCGATCCGGCCCGGCATCCGCCGCAGGTAGGCCTGGTGCGAGGCGAAGAAGCCGAAGCTCGGGCCGCCGAAGTCCAGGCGGTTGCCGAGCGTCTGGCCCTCCCCCACGGCGACGTCGACGCCGAAGTCGCCGGGCGGGCGAAGGATGCCGAGCGCCAGTGGGTCGCACTGCACGATCACGAGCGCGCCGGCCGCCTTGGCGGCCGGCACGAGCACGTCGAGATCCTCCACCGTGCCGAGGAAGTTGGGGTACTGCAGGAACACGGCCGACACATCGTCGCCGAGCGCCTGCTCGAGCGCATCGGCGTCGGTCGCCCCGTCGGCGAGCGCGAGCTCCTCGATCGCCGTGCCCCAGCCGACGCTCGTGCTGGCGAGCGTCTCGCGACTATGCGGATGCAGACCCCGGCTCACGAGAAACCGCGTGCGCGCGGGCTGGTGCAGCTTGGCCAGGTAGCCGGCGGCCGCGACGGCGCTCGGTCCCTCGTAGACGCTGGCGTTGGAGACCGGCAGGCCGGTCAGCTCGGAGATCGCGGTCTGATACTCGAACATCACCTGCAACCCGCCCTGTGAGATCTCCGGCTGGTAGGGCGTGTATGGAGTGAGGAATTCCGAGCGCGAGAGGATCGAGTCGATCAGCGCCGGGACATAGTGGTCGTACATGCCGGCACCGAGGAAGGAGACCTCGTCCTCGGTCGTGACGTTCAGCGCCGCGAGATCGCGCAGATAGCGGTAGACCTCCTGCTCGGGCTTGCCCTCCGGCAGGTCGAGCGGGCGTCCCAGGCGCACGCCCTCGGGCACGTCGGCGAACAGCTCGTCGATCGACTCGGCGCCGATCGCCGCGAGCATCGCGCGGCGATCTTCGTCAGTGGCTGACGTGTAGCGGCTCAGCTCAGTGACTCCTCGTACGCGGCGGCGTCCATCAGGCTGTCGACCTCGGCCGGGTCGCTCAGCCGGACCTTCACCATCCAGCCCTCCCCGTAGGGATCGTCGTTGATCGCCTCCGGGCCGTTCGCGAGCCCTTCGTTGACCTCGACGATCTCGCCCGACAGGGGCGCGACGACGTCCGAGACCGCCTTGACGGATTCGACCTCTGCGTACGGGTCGCCGCGGCGCACGGACTTGCCGACCGTGGGCGGGTCGAAGAAGACGACCTCGCCGAGCTGGTCCTGCGCGTACCAGGTGACGCCGAACGTCGCGACGTCACCGTCGATGCGGGCCCAGTCGTGCTCCTCGTGGTAGGAGAGTTCCGGCGGGTAGCTGGCCTCGGCCAATTCAGTGCTCCTCGGGGATCAGTGGCTTTGTGCGGACCTCGGCGGTGCGCGTCTTGCCGCGCACGTCGATCTCGAACGTCGTGCCCGGCTCGGTGCGGTCGACCGGCAGGTACGCCATGCCGATCCCGTAGCCCAGGACCGGCGAGAGCGTGCCGGACGTGACCTCGCCGCCGCCGAGCACCGGGTTGCCCTGGCGTGCGATGCCGGGGCCGGTGATGGCGAACGGGACGAGCTCCTCCGCCGTGCCGTGCTCGCGCGCCGCGCGCACCGCGTCGGACCCGATGAAGCCCGTGTCCTCCTTGCAGCACCAGCCGAGCCCGGCCTCGATCGGGCCGCGGTCGGCCGAGAGGTCGTTGCCGTAGAGGTGAAAGCAGGCCTCCATGCGCAGCGTGTCGCGCGCGCCGAGACCGGCCGGCGTGGCGCCCACGGCGACGACCGCGTCCCAGACCGTGCCGGCGTGGTCGGGCGCGACCAGCAGCTCGACGCCATCCTCGCCCGTGTAGCCGGTGCCACAGGCGAGCACACCGGGCGCGCCCGCGACGGTCAGCTCGCGGGTGCGGAAGCGGGCGGGCAGCTCGCCCTCGGCGAGCTGCGCGACCAGCGAGCGCGCCTGTGGGCCCTGGATCGCGAGCATCGCGAAGTCGGCCAAGCGGTCGGCGACGGTCACGTCGCACCCAGCCGCATGGCGCTCGAACCAGGCCAGGTCGCTCGCGTGGTTGCTCGCGTTCGTGACAGTCATGTAGCGGTCGGGCCCGAGCCGGTAGGTGAACAGGTCGTCGAGCACGCCACCCTGCTCGTTGCAGAGCACGGAGTATTGGGCGCCGTGCTGTGCGATCCTCGAGACGTCGTTGGAGAGCAGCTGCCCCAGCAGCGCCTCGGCCCCCGGGCCGGAGGTCTCGATCTCGCCCATGTGGCTGACGTCGAAGATGCCGCAGCGCTCGCGCACCGCCATGTGCTCCGCGCGGATGCCGGCGTACTGGACCGGCATCTCCCAGCCTGCGAACGGCACGAGCCTGGCGCCCGCTGCGACGTGGCGATCGTGCAGCGGAGTGCGCTTGAGTGTCTCCGTCCCAGCGGCCATGAGGCGAGCCGGACCCTAGCACCGCAACCGCCCTGAACCCGCGCGCAGAACCGCATGAAACGGGGCGGGGAATAGATCCCGCCGTGGGCGGTCCTAGGTGTGACCCAGGACGACCGCGGGGCCCCGAGGGCCTCCGAGAGGAGATACACGGCGATGTTCAATG
>Ga0136640_10001046_pt1 | contig 10933 bp, 8 predicted proteins | sample AntDrymUQ8642106_2_FD_105498 | JGI IMG/M metagenome (GOLD analysis project Ga0136640, IMG submission 105498) | Polar desert sand microbial communities from Dry Valleys, Antarctica - metaG UQ864 (21.06) | ecosystem: Environmental > Terrestrial > Soil > Desert | place: Antarctica: Dry Valley...
TACGACGAGCGCCTCTGGATCCTCCTTGCGCTGGGGCCCGCGATGCTCGCCATGGCCCGCCGCCAGGACGCGCAGGTGCCGGTGCCGAGCGCATCCGTGCCGCTCGAGGGTCCGGCGCCGGCCGACCGGGTGCCGGTGCTGGCCGGGTGGTGAGCCGGCTACGAGAGCCGGCGCGCCCACAGCGTCCACAGCGCAGCCGCCACCTCCGGCCCGCTCGGGTGGGCGCCCGGGCCGTCGAGGTCGACGGTGGCACCGTCGCGCAGCCACCGGGCGCCGCGCGCAGAGGCCTCGACCACGACGGGCAAGCCGTGGCGGCGGCGGGCGCGCTCGGTCATCAGGCGCAGTCGCAGCGCCTCGAGTGCTCCGCCCTCCCTGGGCTGCCGGACTCGTGTGACGGGGTGCCCGATCTCACCCACGAGCCGGTCGGTGAAGGAGGAGCGCCGCTGCCTGTCCGCGCCGCTCACCACGAGCGAGGGTACGGCCGGCCGCACCGCTCGCCGCAGGTAGTAGGCCCGCCGGGCCAGGCGCGCGCCCCCCGCCCGCAGCGGGGCGTACCGGCCTTCGAGCGCCCGGCGCATCGGGGTGGCCAGGGGCTCGAGCGCTCCGGGCCCGGACCTCGCCACCGCCCGCCATGCGTCGGCCCACTGCTCCTCGAGTCGCGCCGGGAACCCCGGTGGCGGGGGAGGTGGGCGGCCGGCGGCCTGCCGCAGGCGCTCGGTGTGGCGGCCGGGCTGCCCGTCCTTGTCGACCAGCACGTGGATGAGCACCAGCGCCTCCTCGACTCCCTCCGCCGGACGTGGTAGGCCCGCCCGGATCTGGCGGCCGGCGAGGACGGCATCGGCGTCGGCGCCCGGCAGCTCGGTGACGACGTCGAGCTTGAGCCATGCGCGCTCGGCCGGCGAGTAGGCCAGGAAGAAGAGGTGCGAGCCGTGCCCCCACGCGCGCAGAGCGGCGAAGCCCGCGGGCTCGAGCGCTCCCCGGAGCCGGCGCCGGGCCCTCTTCGGCACCAGAAGGTCGACCTCGAGGAACCGGACCTCGGGCTCCGGCTCGGGATCGCGGAGCACGAGCGCCGGGACATCGGCGGCCTCGAGGGCGCGAAGAGCCTCGTCGAGCGGCTTCGCGGCCGGGAGGCGAGAGACGGCGGGTGCCCTCAACGAGGCGGTGAGTATAAGGTTGCCGCCCTCCGGCGGAGGCTCCCGGCCGAGTCTCCGACGGGCTCACTCGTACATTTACAGTAGCTTGCGATAGCGCTGGCACCCGAGTACTCTAGGCCGGTGCCAAGCGTCGTGGGCCCCTTGCCGTGCCTCAACGAGCGGCTGCGTAACGTGACCGCACGGCGCTTCTCGGTCGTCTTGGCGGTGGCCGCCCTCCTGCTCGCGCTGCCTGCGGCCGCGGCCCCGGCGACCGCGCACGCGGCCGACGCGCCCACAACCCACCGGGGCGACAACTACCCGAGCTCGGTCTCCACCGGCCCGACGGCCGACAAGCCTCAGAGCAAGCTCTGGCACCACGACGGCTCGTGGTGGGCGCTGATGATCAGCGACTCCGACGACAAGGTTCACGTCTTCCGGCTGCGCGGCGACCACGAGTGGGAGGACACCGGCACGGTGGTCGACGACCGGACCACCGCGCGGGGCGACGCCCTCGAGGACGGCTCGCAGGTCTACGTCGCTTCGAGGACCTCCTCCGGCTCCCTGCGGATGGCGCGTCTCTCCTACGACGAGTCCGACGGCAAGTACCGGCTGGACGACGGCTACCCGGTGCCGATCGCCAGTGGAGGCGCGGAATCGGTGACCATCGCCCGCGACTCCGAGAAGCGTCTATGGGCCACCTACACCCAGGATTCGAAGGTCTGGGTCACTCACTCCGAGGGGAGCGACGCGCAGTGGGCGGAGCCCTTCGAGCCGCCGGTGGGCGACACCGACATCGACTCGGACGACATCTCCAGCATCGTCGAGCTGGACGGGAAGGTCGGGGTCATGTGGTCGGACCAGGAGTCCGACAAGTTCCGCTTCGTCACCCACGACGACTCGCACGACCCGACCGAGGGGTGGGGAGAGCTCGAGACCGCGCTCTCGGGCAACAACATGGCCGACGACCATCTGAACCTGCGCAACATCGACTCGACCAGCGACGGGCGCCTGTTCGCCGCGATCAAGACCTCGCAGGGCGACGGCAGCGAGTCCGACGACGCGCCGAGCATCATGGTCCTCGAGCGCAGCCCGGGAGGGGAGTGGACGAGCCACGTCTACTCGACGGTCGCCGACAAGGCCACGCGCCCGGTTCTCGCCATCGACGAGGCCAATCGGCGCATCTTCGTGATGGCCACCGCGCCCGAGGGCGGCGGGACCATCTACTACAAGACGGCGTCGCTCGACGACATCTCGTTCGGGCCCGGTCGCGGCGAGCCCTTCATGGAGTGGGACGGCGCCGACCTGAACGACGCCACCACCACCAAGCAGACGGTCAACGCCTCGACCGACCTGGTGGTGCTCGCGAGCGACGAGTCCGACGACCGCTACTACCACACGGAGCTCGACATCTCCGAGGGCGAGGACCCGCCCGACGGCGACCCGCCGGACACCGAGCCTCCATCCGTGCCCGACGGCCTGGACGCGGCGCGGAGCGCCTCGAGCACGGTCGAGCTGAGCTGGGAGCGCTCGACCGACAACGAGGCGGTCACCGGGTACGGCGTCTACCGCGACGGTGAGCTGATCGCCACCACCGCCGATCCGGGCTACACCGACGACGAAGCGCCGGGCGGTGAGAGCTACTCCTACGAGGTGGACGCGATCGACGAGGCCGGCAACCGCTCGGACCGCAGCGATCCGGTGGAGGTCATCGCCGCGGCGATCACGCTGCGCGGCAGCTCGTTCGCGGCCAACCCGACCGCCACGAGGCTGACCGTGGCCGCCCCCGCCGGCGCCGCGGCCGGGAACACGCTGGTCGCCTCGCTCGACGTGCGCGGCAACACGACGATCACCCCGCCTGCGGGCTGGAAGCGGCTGCGCCGGGACGTCAGCGGGACGGTGATGACGAAGGCCACCTACTACCGCCGGACCGCCTCGACCGAGCCGTCCTCCTACACGTGGCGGCTGTCTTCGTCGCGCGCGGCCAGTGGCGGGATCCTCTCGTACGCGGGAGTCAACTCGGTGACCCCGGTCGACGCCTTCGGCGGGCGGGTGAACGCCGCCTCGAAGTCGCTCACCGCGCCGTCGATCACCACCGTCACGCCGTCCACGCGCCTGATCGGACTGTTCGGGACCGCCGTGTCCACCACGGTCGCGCCGCCCTCCGACATGGCCGAGGTAGGCGAGGCCCGCTCCACCGCCGGCAGCTACAAGGTCACCTCCGAGGCGGCGGAGGTCGCACGCGCGCCGACCGGGGCGACCGGCACGCGCTCGGCCACCGCGGGGAACTCGGCGGCGAACATCGGCCACATGGTGGCGCTCAGGCCGTAGGGCGTTTCCGCTCTCCGGTCGCTCGGGCGCTAGCGAGCCGCCCGCGACGCCGGTGCAGGGGGGCGAGCAGGGGCCTCGGATCGCGAAGCGACAGCTCCGGGTGCACCGTCCGACGGCGGGGTATGAGCGCCTGCAGAGCCTCGACGCGGTGGCCGATCCGCCACTCGCGCGCCACCGCCCGCAGGTCCTCTTCGAGCATCCGGTACGAAGTGCCCACGCGATAGGGACTGACGGCGGGACGTCGACCGAGCAGTAGCTCGACCCATATCGCGGGGAGGTTGTGGCCGGCGGCTATGGCCAGGGCCATCGACCCGTACACCCGGGGGTTGAGGTCGATCACGTACGACCGTCCGTCGACCCGTAGGAACTGGAGCCCGAAGATCCCGCTCCACCCGATCGTGGCCAGGAGCGCGCCCACCGCGGCCTCCTGCTCTCGGTCCGGCCGCGTGGTGCGGGCGAACGAGCTGGTCCCCTGACCCGGGGGCCAGATGCGCGGCGACTCCTGGTGCACCGCGCAGACCATCTCCCCGCGCCATGCCACCCCACATACCGCCTCGAGCGTTCCCTCCACCAGCGGCTGGACGAGCCACAGCCGCTCCGGGGCCTCGGCGACGGCGGCCCTCATCTCGGCGGGGGTGGCGGCGGAGCGCACCTTGACCACCTCGAGGCGTCCCCCCCCGGCGCCCTCGACGGAGCGCACCGGCTTGACGACCACCGGGAAGTCGAGGTCGACGCCTCCGTCGAGTAGGGCGGTGCCCTCCCGCACGACCTGAGGCAGGACGTTCAGACCGGCCTCACGGGCCAGCCGGTGGAGGAGCTGCTTGTCGGTGGCCCGGGCCAGCGCGGCGGGCGAGTCCAGGCCGAGGACGCAGCCGGGCGGGAGCGCGATCGGATGGTCGGCCAGGGCGTGGAGGCTCGGCTCGGTCCCCGGTAGCACTGCGGCGAAGCCCTCCCGCTCCGCGGCGAGGCGGATGGCCTGCCCGTGACCCTCGGGGTCGAGCTGCGGATCCGGGAGATGCAGGGAACCGGCGATCGCCCGGGAGCGGCCCGCGTAGGTGTCCGAGCGCCACAGCCCGACGACGGGCTGGTGACCGGCTGCGCGGAGCGCCCGCACCGCCGCCAGCGATCCCCGACCCTCGTCGACGGTCAGCAGGAGCCGCGACACCTTCGTCACCCGCCGAGAGTATGAGGTCGCCGTCCGGAGCGAGCTCGCCACACTATGGTCGGCCGCCGATGAGCCCCGACCCAACCGCTCGGCGCTACGTCGAGCCCTCGACAGCGGCGGCCGCGGCACTCGTGGATGGAGCGGTGACCGGACGCGCGGTCGTCGTCGGCTCCCTGCCTCCCGACGCTCGGGACCTCGACCTCCTGGTCTGCGCAGACGACGAGGCCGCAGCCGTTCACGCCCTTCGCGCCGCGGGATTCGTCGCCAGGGATCAGCACTGGGCCCTCTTCGCGGAGTGCTCGGCGGTCGAGGTCGAGCTGCTTCCCGCGCGCCGCTGTGGCCTTAGGGCCGCGGCGCTCGAGTCGCTGCTCTCCGAGTCGGTCCCGCTTCCGGGCCTCGAGCACCTGAGGGCGCCCGCGCCGCACCACCGGCTCCTTCTCGGCGCCACGAGCCTGCTTGGCCGCTCCGGCTATCTCGCCCCTCGCCATGGGGCTCGCATGAGGCGTGTCGTCGAGGAGCACCCCGATGCGTGGGCGCAGGCCGAGCGGCAGGCCGCGGAGTGGGGGGCGGGCGCCGATCTCGCCCGACTGGGACGTGCGCTGGGCGGCACGCGCTCTCCGCCCGCTCGCCGGGCGCTCGGGCTTGTCCGCCGCGTGCGCGGGGCCCTGCGACCGCAGGTGATCGCGATCTCCGGGATCGACGGCTCGGGCAAGAGCCTTCAGGCGCGTGCGCTCGTCGACACCCTCGAGCGCCTCGGGCACCCGGCCGGGACGGTCTGGGCGCCGCTCGCTAGCGAAGCGTGGCTGGACCGCCTGGCCCGCCCGGTGAAGGGCGTCCTCGCCCGTGTGCCGCGGCGTCGAGCGCGGGGATCCGGCGCGGGCTCCGCCCGGCGTGGGTCGGCCTCCACGCCGGGACGCGAGCTGCGCCAGCAGAGTCTCACGCTCACCTCGGCGTGGGCGACGATCGTCGCGGTGGCCAACGCCTGGTCGCTCGGACGCAGCGCGCTCGGGCACGGGTGGGCCGGGCGGGTCGTCGTCGCCGACCGCTATCACCTCGATTCGGCCGTCCGGATGCGCTTCTACTACGGCGAGAAGCTCGGGTTCGGGCTCCAGCGGCGCCTGGTCGGGGCGCTCTCTCCCCGGGCTCGTCGGGCGTTCTTCCTGGACGTCACGCCCGTCGCCTCGGCGGCTCGCAAGGACGACGGCTGGACCACCGAGGAGCTTGCCGTCCAGGCCCGGCTGTATCGCGAGGAGCATCTGCGCTTCGGTGCCGTGCGACTGGACGGCGAGCGATCGCCCGCCGTGGTGTGCGCCGAGGTGGCGGAGAGGACGTGGCGCGCGCTCCGCTAGGCCAGACCCTCCTAGAAGCGCTGCCCGCCGCCGATCACGCAGAGCCGGTCGCGCCACGGACGCGGAGCGCCTCACCCACCAGAGCCGCCGCCCGCTCGACGCTCCGCTCCGCGGGACCGATTGTCGAGACGAGCTCGGCGCCCCAGGGCGCGAACGTCTCGAGGTAGGCCCGGCGGTGCTCCTCGATCAGCTCGAGTGGATGCTCGCGCTTGCGCTCGACCATCGTCTCGGCGGGTGCGTCGAGCAGGATCAGCAGGTCGGGCTTCGGCATGAGGCGGCGAGCGATGAGTCGCTCGAGACGCTCCGCCGTCGGCGTCCGCCGGGGGCGGACGGCGAGCACCTCGATCGGGTGGCGGTCGCAGAGCACGATGTCGCCGGACCGTGCCGCGGCATAGCCGCGGGCCAGGAGCCGCAGGTGTCCCAACGCCCTCACCAGCAGGAAGCCGCACTCGCGCAGCGCACTCGGCGCGGGGGATGCGGACTCGGCTCGGGGGGCGGGGGAGGCCTCGGACACGGGCTCCCCACCGCCGCGACGGCGACCCAGGTAGAGGACCGTGACCGTGCGCTCGCATACCTCCCGCAGACCCTCCACGACGGTGCTCTTGCCCGCCCCGTCGGGCCCGAGGAGCGCCACGACCGCCCCGGGGCGCCGGAACCGACCGCGCAGGCCGCTAGGCCTCGGCGATGACCTCGGCATACACCCGCTCGTACTCCGCGGCCACACGCTCCCACGCGTGGTATCGCCGGACGTGCTCCCGTCCTCCGCGCGCGAGCCTGGCGCGGAGCTCGGCATCGCCGAGCAGGCGGACCAGGGCATCGGCCATGTCCTGCTCGCTGCCGGCGACGAGTACCTCGCGCCCGTCCGCGACGCGGATGCCCTGGCACGCGAGCGGGGTGGCCGCGACCGGGCGGGCACAGGCGAGCGCCTCGAGGAGCTTGTTCTTGATCCCCGTGCCGGTCCACATGGGACACGCGTAGGCCTCGGCGCTCCAGAGCCACGGGCGTACGTCGGGCACCTCGCCGGTGACGTGGACGCCCTCGAGCTCTCCAAGCTCCAGCACGTCCGATGACGGTGAGCGCCCTACCAGCGAGAGCCGGGCGTCCGGACGGACCGCTCGCACCCTCGGCAGGATCTCGAGCGCCAGCGAGCGTGCCGCGTTCACGTTCGGGGCCCAGTGCATGGCCCCGGTGAAGACGATGTGCCCGGGCTCGGGCTCAACGCTCGGGTTCGGCGCGAACTCCTCGCCGTCGACTCCGTTGGGTATGGCCTCGATTCGGAGCGTCGGATCGAGCTCCCTGGCGGCCACGGCGTCCTGCTCCGTCACCATGATCGCTCGCCCGAACGAGCGGAAGGCGTGGGAGCAGAACCGGCGTACCCGACGCTCCTCGAGGCGGTAGAGCGGTCGCAGCGCAAGCGGCGCCACCATCCGCTCGGCCTCGACGTTGACGTGCCAGGCGTCTAGCAGGGCGATGATCGCCGGGATGGGAGCCACTATGTCGCCCAGGCTCGCCATCGAGCCGTTGGTCACGTGGACGACGTCGAAGCTCCGGGTCTCGAGCAGCCGCCTCACCTCCCGCTCCATCGGCACGCCGAAGCGCCCGATGCTCGAGGGAACTCCGTGTACGGTCCCGCGCAGGTGGGCGCTGACGCGGTTCGCCAATCCCCCTACCGGCGGCGCCTTGACGGTGATCAGCTCGACTCCCGGAGGAGGCTCTCCGGGGGGGTCCGGGGCAAAGGTGAGCATGGACACATCGTGCCGCTTGGCGAGCTCGCGGCAAAGGTGAATAAGGTGAAGCCGGAAGCCGTTGACGGGCGGCACCGGCGCTTCTGCGGTGCAGAACAGGATGCGCACCGACCCGAACCTACCGAAAGCGCCCACCGAGCCCCAGGCGGACGCTCGCTACGGATGGCTGTGGGCGGTGCTCCCGGCGGGCTGCGAGCGGGTGCGCGCGCTGGGCGACGCGGGCCTCGTGGCCGCGGTGCGCGCGGCGGGGATGGACGGCGTCCGGGGCACGCGGAGCGGCCACGAGGCGACCGTGCTCGCTCGGGGGGGCCCACCCTCCGTGCGGGAGCTCGACTCGGTCATCTCCGGACGCGGACCGCGGGAGACCGTGGTGGTGGCGCTCAACCCCTACGCCGGAGAGCATGCGGAGCGCCCGACGGTCCTCGGCCGTCTGCGCTCCGCACTGGCCTCCGGCCCCCGGGCGCTCGACACCCGCCTCATGGCGCTGCGCGTGGCCCGGCGCCTGCGCCACGCCGGCCTCGCCACCTCCAGCCTCTCGGTCGGCGAGAGCGAGCGCGGCCAACTGCTCGGGCGCCGCGGGGGCCTCCTGCGGCGCAGGGCGTTGCCCATGGGGGCGATCGTCACCGGACGTCCGCGGGCCGGCGACCGCTTCACGGTCGGTGAGGCGCTGGCTCGTGCCGAGGCCGCGGCAGGGCGCCCGCTCGAGCGGGGCTCGGCGGAGGTGCTGAGCACCGGCACGGTCATGGTCGAGATGGCCGCGGCACCCTCTGAGCGGTACCTGCTCCGGGTGGCGGCGGGGCCGGCGGCGTGGCTGCTCGAGCGCTCGGCGGCGAACATCGCCACGCTCGGATCGGCAGGGGCCCCCGCCGTGGTACGCGAACGGCTGGTGGCCCCGGTGGCGCAGGGACGGGTGGGGGCGGTGCTCTGGACGCTCGAGCCCAAGGTCCCGGGGGCGAATCCCACGGCGCTGGACGCGCCGCTGTGGGAAGACTGCCTCGAGTTTCTGCTCGGGCTCCAGGAGCTCGGAGAGGGCACCCGTCCGGCCGCGGTCGAGGCGAGCTCGGGCAGAGGCCCGGCCGGGCAGAGTCACGAGGCCGACGTGGAGGCCGTCGAGCCTCATCTGAGTACCGGTGAGCGAAGGGCATTGGTGGGTCTCGCCGGCGCCCTCGTGGGTCGCCTGGCCGCCGTGCCGCGCGGGTGGGCGCACGGGGACTTCTCGCCCGGGAACCTCGTGGTCGACGAGGGTCGACTGCGGCGGGTGCTCGACTGGGACTCGGCCGCCCCGGAAGCGCTTCCGGTTCTCGACCTGATGCACCTGATCGCGCTCTCGAGCCGGCGCACGCGCAGCCTGCCGCACGGAGCCCGCGTGACCCAGGTGCTCTGGCCCATGGCGCGCGCGGGCGGGGACGAGCCCACCCGTCGTTGGTGCGCGGCCACCGGGGTCCCGAGGGACGCCGCCATGCTCCAGTCGCTGGTGTTCGCCTACTGGCTGGCGCGCGTGGCACGCGACCTGCGGACCTACGCGGACCGCCCGAGCCGGCGCACCTGGATGGAGGCCAACGTGCACCGCCCGCTCCGCGAGCTGGAGCTCGCCCGGCGATGAGGGGCGCCGCCCGCCGCGCGCGCCCCGCGCCGTGAGCGCCTCCCCGGCGGGGCGCTCGGCCGCGACCGCCTCGCTGCGGGGATCCTCTCTGCTGCTCGCCGGGCGCATGATGGCCCTCGGCGTGGACTTCGCCGCCCACGTGCTCGTGGTCCGCTACCTGGCCAAGGCGGAGTTCGGCGCCTACTCCTACGCGCTCGCGGTGTCGAACCTGCTCGCGACCGCGGTACTGCTCGGCCTCCCCGAGACGCTGGCCCGCTACGTCCCCATCTATCGCGAGCGAGGTGAGATCGGCAAGGCCGGGGGCGCGGTCGTCGTCGCGGGCGCCATCGTGGCCGGCGCCGGGGCGGTGTGCGTGGCCGTCGTGCTGGCGCTGCCGGGCCTCACGGCCTCCGCCCTCGACAGTGAGCGCACCGCCGCCCTGCTGGCCGTGCTGGTCCTGCTGGTCCCCATCGAGGGGGTGAACCTGGTCGGCCAGGCGCTGTTCGCGGCCCTCGGCCGCGTGCGGCTCGTCTTCATGCGCCAGTACATCGTGGTGCCCGGACTGCGCTTCGCGGTGGTGCTGACCCTGGTGGCCGCGGGGTATGGCGCCACCTTCCTCGCCGTGGGGTGGGTGCTCGCGAGTGCCGCCGGGCTGCTGCTCTACGTGACGGTGTCCCTTCCGTCGGCTCGCAAGGCCGCCCGCGCGCTCGACCGGCGGCTCGAGCTTCCCGCCAGGGAGCTCCTGACCTTCGCCCTGCCGGTCTTCCTCAGCACGCTGTTCCTGCTCGCGCTGGTCGGGTCGGGCACCGTCGCCCTCGGATTGCTCGGGGGGCCTGAGCAGGTCGCGGAGCTTCAGGCGGTGATGCCTCCGGCCCGGCTCAACCTCCTCGTCCTCACGGTGTTCAGCGTCCTCTACGTGCCGACGGCGGCCACCCTCTTCGCCCGCGGCGACCTGGCCGAGCTGCGCCGTGCATACAACGCCACGACGCTCTGGCTGGTAGTCCTCTCCCTGCCGGTGCTCGCCCTGACGACGGTCTTCGCCCCGGTCTTCGTCCCGACCGTCTTCGGGCAGCAGTATGCCTCGTCCATCGACGTGCTGGCGCTTCTGGCCGCCGGCTTCTTCTTCACCACGGCGATCGGTCCGAACGGCTCGACGCTCAAGGTGTTCCGGCGGCTGCGGTTCACGGTCACCATCGACCTGGTCTCGCTCGTCCTCGGCACCGTGCTCGTGTTCGCGCTGGTGTACGTGGCCGGCACGCGGGGGGCCGCCCTCGGCACGCTGATCGCGATCGTGGGACGCAACCTCGCCCTCCAGGCGGCGCTCCACCACGTCATCGGCGGCAGCGTGCTGGGGGGTGCCTACGCCCGGCTGGTGGCCGGCGCTGCGCTCGTGCTGGCCGTGCTGCTGGCGATCCAGCTTCTGCTCGCGCCCGGACTCGTTGTCGCGGTCGTGCTCTCCGGGCTCGGCGGCCTCGCGTTGGTCTTCGCCGCCCGCCGGGCGCTGGACGTCGAGGGCACGTTCCCCGAGATTGCGGGGACGCGGCTGGGCAGGCTGCTGGGCTACTGAATGTCATGAAGAAGGGCCTCCCCGGTGGCACGCTCCAGCGTGTCATCGAGGGAGCGAGCTCCAA
>Ga0136640_10001048_pt1 | contig 10931 bp, 9 predicted proteins | sample AntDrymUQ8642106_2_FD_105498 | JGI IMG/M metagenome (GOLD analysis project Ga0136640, IMG submission 105498) | Polar desert sand microbial communities from Dry Valleys, Antarctica - metaG UQ864 (21.06) | ecosystem: Environmental > Terrestrial > Soil > Desert | place: Antarctica: Dry Valley...
ATGGCGCTGGCGCGGAGCGATCTACACCTCCGTTACGGCCGGGGTGGCGGCCAGATCATCCAGTGGTTCGCCGACCCGTTCGCACTCGTCGGCATCTATCTGCTGCTGCGCCTCATCCTCGACCGCGGCGGCGACGCGGTCGGCCTGTCGCTCGCGTGCGCGGTCGTGCCCTTCCAGATCGTGCTGCTGTCGTGCACCAGCGCGATGAACGCGGTCTCGCTGCGCGAGCCGATCCTGCTCAACATGCGCTTCGACAGGATGCTGATCCCGCCAGCCGCGGTGATGACCGAGACGCTCGCGTTCGCGGCGAGCTTCAGCATCTTTCCGCTCGCGATGCTCATCTACGGCGTTGGGCCGACCCTCGCGCTGCTGTGGCTGCCGGTGGTGGTGGCGGCCACCCTCGCCCTCGCCTTCGGGGCGGCGTGGCCCGCCGCGCTCCTCGGCCTGTGGCTACCGCAGATCAAGGTCTTCGCAACCCAGGGGCTGCGCATCCTCTTCTTCGCCGCGCCCGGCCTCGTCGCGCTCTCGGAGATGTCCGACGACGTGCGCCGCTACATCGTGATCAACCCGTTCAGCGGACTGTTCGAGTCGTTCCGCCACCTCTTCCTGTACGGCGACTCACCCGAGTTCTGGCAGCTCGCGTACCCGGTGCTCGTCGGCGCCGTTCTCGCCGCGGTCTTCATGCCGCTCTACCGCCGGGAGCAGCGCCATTTCGCGAAGCTGGTGAGCGACCTGTGAGCGCGCGCGTGCACGCCGAGGACGTGGGCGTCCACTACCTCTTCGACCGCCAGCAACGGACCGTCAGCCCCACCATCGCGGGGCTCAAGCGCGCGGGCGGCGAGAACTGGGCGCTGTCCGGCGTCTCGTTCGACATCGGCGCAGGGGAGGGCGTGGCCCTGCTCGGCGCGAGTGGCTCCGGCAAGTCCACCCTCCTCCGCACCATCGCGGGCGTGCTCGAACCCGACACAGGACGGCTAGAGACCACCGGTCGCTTGGGATCGCTGCTGTCGATCCAGGCGGGTGTGATGGCGCTGCTCACCGGACGAGAGAACACGCTGTTGCTCGGGGTGCTCGCGGGCATGACACCTGCGCGCGCGAGGGCTGAGATGGAGGAGGTCAAGCAGCGCAGCGGCTTGGAGGAGCACTACGAGCGGCTCGTGGCGAGTTACTCCCAGGGCATGCGCGCGCGTCTCGGGCTCGCCGTCATGGAGCGCACCGAGCCGGCGATCCTGCTGCTCGACGAGGTGCATGAGGCGCTCGATCACGAGTTCCGGGACCACGTCGAGGCGTTGTCGCAGGAGATGCTCGCAGGCGGCGGGATCGTCGTCGCGACCGGTCACGACCATCCGATGCTGGAGCGCCTCTGCACCCGCGCCCTTCATCTCGAAGACGGCCACGTAATGGCCGACGGCGATTTCTCCGAGGTGCAGCGGGGCTACCTCGGAGATCGCAAGGCGTGAGCGCGGCCACCACACGCGCCCCCGGATCCCTCGGCGGGCTGTTCAAGGCCCTCGACGCCGGTGGGGTCCGCTGGTGCCTGCTGCGCCCGCGGGAATCGCTCGCACAGCCTCAGGGCGACGTCGACGTGCTCGTCGATCCGGACGGCCTGGAGCGCACGCGCGACACCCTCACCGAGCGGGGCTTCGTGACGGTGCCGCTGCCGGGGCCGGACCTGCACGCCGCGCTCTACGACGAGGAGGCGGGACGCTTCGTCTGGATGCACGTGCAGCCGGAGCTCAGGCTGGCCGGAGCGACCATCCCGGCCGAGGCCGTGCTTGGCGGGGCCGCCGCCGACCGAAGCCGCGAGCCCGGCCCGGGCTGGCTGCTCTGGATCCTCCTTCTGCGCGCGCTGGTGGAGAAGGGACAGCTGAGCGGGCGCCATCGCCGTCGCGTGGCCGCGCTGGCCGCCGAGTGGGACGGGGGCCCGCCCGAGCTCGAGGAGCTGGCCCGCCGTCATGGCATCGACACGGAGGCTGTGGCGGCCGCGGCCGCCGCGAAGGACTGGGAGGCGCTGATGGCTCATTCGGTCCATCGGCCGGCCCCACCGCTCTCGGCGCGCGCGCGGCTCGCCCGCCTGCCCCGACGACTGTGGGGGCTGCGCCGGCTGCGCGAGCGGCGCGGGCTGTCCGTGGCCGTGCTGGGCCCGGACGGCGCCGGCAAGACCACGCTGATCGAAGGACTCGACCGCAGCCTGCCGCTGCCGACCACGATCCAGTACATGGGGCTCACCGGCGGGCGGCTGCCGCGCGCCGACCGCCTGCGCGTGCCGGGGCTCGTACTGGCGGCCCGGATCGCGATCCTGTGGCTTCGCTACCTGCGCGCAGAGGCGCGGCGCGCGCGGGGGGAGATCGTGCTGTTCGACCGCTACACCCTTGACGGCTCGGTGCCCTCGGGGATGCGCCTGACGCTCGCGGGGCGCATCTCGCGCCGGATCCAGCGCCGGGTGTGCCCGATGCCCGACCTCGTGCTGCTGCTGGACGCGTCCGGCGCCACGATGCACGGCCGCAAGGGGGAGTACGAGCCCGAGGTTCTCGAGACCTGGCGTGCCGCCTACTCGCGGCTCCGCGAAACCGTGCCGGTACTGCGGGTGATCGACGCGGAGCAGCCCGCGGAGGCCGTGAGGCGCGAGGCGGAGGCCCTCGTCTGGCGGCGCTATCGAGATCTGCGGGCGACCCGCAGCGGAAAGAGGTGACCGCGCCAGAGATCGCCGTCGGCCTGGCGGCGTGCGGGCGGCCGGATGGGATCGAGCGCTGCCTGCGCGCGCTCGAGGCGCAGACCGAGCCGCCGGCGAGCGTGATCGTAGTCGACCAAGATCCCTCTGACGAGGCGCGCGCGGCGGCATCGTCCTGCACGCTCCCGGATGTGAGCTACCTCGAGCAGGGCCGCCTCGGCCTCTCGGCCTCGCGCAACCTGGCGCTGCGGTCGACCACGGCCGAGGTGCTGGCTGTGACCGACGACGACTGCGTGCCGGACCCATCCTGGGTGGCCGCGGTGTCTCGCGCGCTCGAGCGGGCGCCGCGCCCGCAGGCGGTCACGGGGCCGATCCTCCCGCTCGGCGAGCAGCCGCCGGGCACGTTTGCGATCTCGCTCCGGGAGTCGGACGTGGCTGTCGACCACTCCGGCCGGATGCAGCCCTGGGGCGTGGGAAGCGGGGCCAACTTCGCGGCGCCCGTGGACGTCCTGGCTCGCTCCGGAGGCTGGGACGAGCGCCTGGGCGTTGGTTCGCCCGGGCGTGCGGCGGAGGACGCCGAGCTGCTCTACCGCCTGCTCCTCGAGGGCGCGGTGGTGCGCTACGAGGCAGATGCCTTGGTGCGCCACGAGTGGCAGAAACGCTCGCGTCGGCTCGACACGCGCTACAGCTACGGCTACGGCGTCGGCGCGCTGTGCGGCCTACGGCTGGCCCGCCGAGACGCGTACGCGGCCACCCTCCTCGGCGGCTATGCCCGCCTGCACGTGCGGCCGCTTTTGGGAGGCGTCAGAAGGCGCGACCGGGGCCGGATCGCCGAGCACGGCCGGGCTCTCGCCAGCCTTGGGCCCGGCCTCCTCTACGGCCTGCGCGCCTCGCGCCGCCCCGCCTCATTCACTCAAACGGGAACACCGTGACGGGCGGCGGGGGGCCTCTGGACGCGAGCGTGGTGATTTGCACGCGGGGGCGGCCCGGGCTCGCGCTGGACACGGTCCGCTCGATTCTCGACGGCGGCTGCGTGCCGAGCGAGCTGGTGGTGGTGGACCAGAGCTTGGAGCCCAATCACGAGCTCGCCGGCATGGGCGAGGTGCGCGGCTGCCATGTTCGCTACACGCCGTCGGCGACCACCGGGCTCAGCCGGGCTCGCAACATCGGGTTGCGGGCGGCGACCCGGGACGTGGCGGTGATGCTCGACGACGACATGCTGGTGCAGGTGGCATGGCTGGAGCGTCTGCTCGCCGGTCGGGGCGCCGGCCGGTCGACGGTGGCCACCGGCCGCGTGCTCGCGGCGCCCGACGAGGGCGGCCTGTCGGTGCCCGCGGCGGCCCTCGTGACGCGTGCGACCCCCGACGTCTTCCGCGGCCCGCAGCCACTGGACGTGGTTCCGGGTGCGAACGTGGCCCTGTCGCGTGATCTCGTGCTCTCGCTGGGTGGCTACGACGAGCGTCTTGGGGCCGGCACGCGCTTCGCGGCGGCGGACGACAACGACATGGGCCATCGGCTGCTGGCCGCGGGGTGCGAGGTGCGCCACATCCCGGAGGCGGTCGTCCTCCACCGCGCGCACCGGGCCCAGGGTGAGCTGGTGCGGCTGAAATGGCGCTACGGGAGGGGCAAGGGCGCGTTCTACGCAAAGCACGCGCCGCGCGACTCGCACATGCGTCGGCGCGTCCGCGCCGACGTGGCCGCCCGCGCCAGGCGCGCCGCCGTCAGCCTTCCCCGGGCGCCCCGGGCGAGCGTGGCCGAGATCGTCTCGCTGGCAGGCATGACCTCCGGCGCGCTCGATTGGCTGCTGCGGGCGCAACGGGGAGGCTCCGGGTGAGCGCCGTCGCCCCCGCCGTCCCACGCGGCCCAGTTGGAGGCGGCGCCGTAGTCAGCCCGAGACGGGCGCGCGGCCCCCGAGCGCAGCATCGAGCGCATCGAGGACGTCCGAGTCCACGCGCGGATCGAACTTGCGTGCAAACAGGTCCGGGGACTCGAGCAGCCGGTCGAGGTCGCGGCTAGTGAGCACGCGGGGCGCGGTGCCTCCGCCCGACCAATCGATGTAGCGCAGGTCGTCGTTCTCGATCGTCCCCGCGAGGGGCGAGTTCAGCAGCACGGTCTGGAAGAAGGTCTCGTCGGGAACCGCCGCATGATGGAAGAACTTGATCGTCCCCGGGGAGGTCGACTCCAGATCGCGCACGTGCTCGAGACACGCCCGCGACAGGCACCAGTGCGCAGAGCCCGTGAAGGGCTCGAGGCCGGGGGGCAGAGGGCGCCTGACGCTGAACGGGATGAGCCGGTTCGGCAGCCGCAGACGGCGCCCCCGGAGCTTGCCGTGCCAGTTCCACCGCCGCACCCGGTCCAGGTACCGTCCCGCGGACGGCCAGTAGCCCATGAAGGAGCGGCCGCCGGCCTGCTCGAGGGCCCTCTCGATCTCGGCGGCTGTCTTGAGCGGATAGTCCTGCCCGGTCAGCAGCACCCCATAGCCGATTTCCTCCGGGGCCTCGAGCAGGGCCTTGACGCCGTCGAGCGCGGCGTCGACGAGGCTGAACGAGGCCCAGCTACACCTGCGGCGCGCCAGAAACCGCACGTTGGGCAGCTCGGCGAGCCCACTCTGGGCCGTCTCGACCACCTCGTCGGACGCGCTCAGGTCGAGGTGTATGAAGAAACGTGCGTTTTCGCTGTCGAGACGCCGCACGAGACGCACGAGGTGGTCGGGCAGCGTGTGCGCGGTGATGATGTACCCAACTCGCATGCAAGCAACGATAATCCTGCCACCAGCGTGATCCGCCGACCCCCCACCCCCGCCGAGGCGGCGCTCGTTCTGATGACTGCCACGATCACCCCACCGCCCGGCGTGCCCGCGCTCGCCCGCACGAAGCCGGAGGACCGGCTCGAGGACTACCTCACCGCGCTCACTTTCTACCTCGGCTTGCCGGACTCCGCGGTCAACCGGGTGGTGCTCGCGGAGAACTCCGACAGTGACCTGTCCGCTCTCGAGCGGGTGGCCGAGCGCCATGCCGGCGCGAAGGAGGTGGAGCTGATCAGCTTCGACGGGCTGGACTACCCGGTGAAGCATGGCCGCGCCGTGGGCGAGATGAAGCTGATCGACACGGCGCTCTCGCGGTCCCGGCTGCTGGCGGACCTGGGAGACGACGGCGTGTTCTGGAAGGTGACGGGCAGGTTGCGCTTCACGAACCTGCCGCGGTTGATCGCGGGCGGGCCGGCCCGCGCCTCGCTGTACGCGGACTTTCGCCGCTACCCGCGGCGCTGGATGGACCTGCGGGTGTTCGCGTGCACGCCCGCGGGCTTTCGCGAGCTGCTCCTGCCGCGCGTCGACCTGCTCCGTCAGGACGAGCTCGACCGGGCCGGCTACAGCGCCCCGGAGGAGCGGCTGTTCGGTGAGCTGCTTTCGCGCCCCGGAGTGGTCCCGCGGCTGCGCGCGGAGCCGGTCATAGAGGGGTTCTCGGGCCACGGCGCGGACTATGGCCGTCCGTCCCGCCGTCTGTGGACCCTGGCGCGCGCCGGCGTCCGCAGGGTCCTGCCGGGGCTGTGGCTGTGACGCGCCGGGCGCTTCGGATCCTCTTCCTGCTGCCGTTTGCGCCTCGCCTCGAGGGGCGCCACGGAGGCGCGCGCGCCACCGGTCAGCTCATCGCCGGCTTGGCGCAGCGCCACGAGGTGGCGGCGGTGTACCTGGCCGATCCGGCCGAGCCGCCGCTGGAGGAGGAGCTCCGTGATCTCTGCGCGGTGGTCGAACCGGTGGCGCCGCGGGAGCGCCACAGGAGGCTCAGGCCCAAGCTGGCGCTCCTGCGCGGGATCCCGACGTGGGCTAGCGAGGTGGCGGAGCCGGCCTTCGAAAAGCGCGTACGGGAACTGTCGGGTGAATGGGCGCCGGACGTCGTGCAGGTGGAGTACCCGGTGATGGGGCAGTACCTCACCGCGCTCAAGGGCTCCTCCGCCCCGCGGGTGCTAGTCGACCACGAGGCGAGCCTGCGCGACCTGCGCACCTGGCACGGGCCGCTGGCCCCGCTCACGCGCGCCCTCGACACACGGGCGTGGCGACGCTTCGAGCGGCGCGTTGCGGCCCACGTGCAGGCTGTGGTGGTGTTCACCGAGCGCGACCGGCGCGCGCTGGAGTCCCTCGGGGTCGGCACGCCCATCGCCACGGTGCCGCTCGGCGTACCCCTGCCCGAGGAAGCCCTCGACCCGGTGGGCAGCGAGCCGCCGGGTGTGCTCTTCGTGGGCAGCTTCGGGCATCCCCCCAACACCGACGCCGCCCTGTGGCTCGCCGGTGAGCTGTTCCCCCCGGTGCGTGAACTGCATCCGGAGGCCCGGCTCACGATCGTGGGGCCGTCCCCCCCGCCCGAGGTCCTGGCGCTGGCCGGGAATGGCGTGTCGGTCACCGGCGAGGTTCCTGACGTGACCCCCTATCTCGACGACGCCGCTGTCGTGGCCGCCCCGCTGCGCATCGGCGGCGGCATGCGGGTGAAGGTGCTCGAGGCCATGGCCGCCGGTAAGGCGGTCGTGGCCACCCCGCTGGCCGCCGAGGGGCTCGACGCCGAGGGCGCGAGCCAGCTCTGGATCGCCGAGATGGAGGAGGACTTCCACTCCGCACTGATGGTTCTGCTGGGCGACGCGGGGGCGCGCGAGGCTCTCGGCACCGGCGCGCGCCGGTGGGCCACGGAGCATCTCGGCTGGGAGCGGTCCATCGCGCGCTACGAGGCGCTCTACGAGGAGCTGCTGGCGCCCGGACGCGGTCGATGACGGAGAGGGGGCCGTCGTCACCACTCGAGCTGCTGCTGCCGGAGGGCGTGGCCCGCGGCGTGCTCGTGTTGGGATCCGCATGCCCGCCACGGCTGCGTCCCGCGACGACCGACCTGCATCGCGACGAGGCGGCCGAGGCCACCGACCTGGTGGTGATCGCCCCGGGCGCCGGCGAGCTGAGGGAACCGCGCTGGCTCGAATCCGCGGTGGAGCGTGGCGCCGACGTCCTGTCTCGCGACGGGCTGGTGTACGTGCTGGTCCCGCCGCGCTCGCGGCGAAGGGCGCGGGCGCTGCTGCGCAAGCGGGGCCTCGATCCGGAGTGGCCCTTCCTGCACCTGCCCGACTCCGGTGAGAACCGCCACCTCGTGCCGCTCGAGCCGGAGGCTGCCCGTCACGCCTTCGCCGGCGTGGTCCCACTCGTGCCGTGGAAGCGGGTCGCGGTGGGCGCGCTTCTGCGTGCCGGTGGCGCCCGGGCGCTCGCACTCGCGGCGGATGACGTGGCGTTCGTGGCCCGGCGGCCGCGCGCGGCCCCGCCGTTCGCCTGGCTGACGCAGTTCGATAAGGCCCCCGAGGGCCGGCGCGCCGTGGTGATCACCGCCAGCTGGCGCCCGAACGGGCCCCACGTGGTGCTCGAGCCCTTCCCGCACGGCCCGGCCGGCCCGTGCGTGGCGAAGCTGGCGCTCGATGGGGAGCCGACCGGCGAGCAGGCACGGCTCGCGCAACTCGGGGAAACCGCCGGGCGCGCGGGCGCCCGCGTGCCCGAGCCCTTGGCCGGCGGCGACGTGCATGGCGCCCCCGTGATGCTCGAGTCCCGTCTGAGCGGCCGGCTCGCGGCGCCGCTGCTGGCACGCCGAAAAGCGCGCCTGACGCCCATCGCGAGCGCCGTGGCGACCTGGCTCGCGTCGTGGCACCGGCTGACCACCACGCCCTGCCAGCTGGATCGCGACCGGCTGGAGCGCGAGCTGCTGGGCCCGGCCGAAGCGATAGCGCCCGCGCTCGACGGCGGGGCGGCGTACCTGGACCGCCTCGCCAAGCTCTGCCTGGCGGCCGAGGGCACGACCGTGGCGCTGGTGGCGACTCACAACGATCTGACGATGTGGAACGTCCTCGTGGACGGAGACGGGCATCTGGGCATCGTCGATTGGGAGTCGGCCGAGCCAGCCGCCCTGCCGCTGAAGGACTTCTTCTACGCGACCGTGGACGCCGTGGCCGCAACAAATCGCTATCGCGACCGCCCGGGGGCGGTCCGGGACTGCTTCGAGCCGCACGGCGCTCACGCGGCCTTAGGCGACCTGCAGGCATCGGTCGCGGCAGCTGCGGGGGCCGGCCCGGAGGTCGTGGCGCTGGCGTTCCACGCCACGTGGCTCGGACACGCGGCGTCGGAGGCCCGCTCAGCCGCGGCGTCGGATGAGCGGCCCTTCCTCGAGATCGCTCAAGGGCTGGTTCGGCGCGTCTAGGCCATATCGGGGCGACTGGATTTGAACCAGCGACCGCTCGGCCCCCAGCCGACGCACGGCAGGTGTAGATCCGTTCCGTCGCGTCCCACGCTTCCCCACCGTCCCGTGGCTGAGACAGCTTGGACGCATGAGACACAGCAGTCGGTACCACGGTGGTACCACGACGACCCACAGGGGGAGCCCGTCTAAGTAATTCAGAGGCGGCTCCGGAAGCGGCGGCCACCGACCACCCACTCTGTGGCCGGTGGTCCTGTTCACCGAGACCCATCCGTGCGGTGCTCGACCGATCGACGATCGGCCTGCGCTCCTCCGGCAGGCGCCCGCGGTGTTGGCCATCGAATCGGAACGACGCGTCTCGAGCGCCCGGCGACCTTGATCGTGCGGGTACGTGATGGTCCACGTGCGCCCACGACTGTGAAGTCGGGGTGGCGCACGTAGGTGGGCAGGTAACGCACGCGTTGGGCTCGGACGCCGGACCCGTCCACGCGCAGGTCGAGCAGGGCTATAAGCCCGTCTTGGGAGCCGGCCGGGCAGCACGCCGCAGTCTGATTGGACAGCAGGTTGCCCTCGCCGAAGACCACCGGCTTGCCGTGGATCCAGCGGATCGGCTGGACGACGTGGGCGTGCTGGCCGACCACCGCCGTGACGGCCCTCGAGCGGGTGAGGGCGGCGGCCAGCGACCGCTGTGCGCGGGTTGGGGCGCGACCGTACTCCGCTCCCCAGTGGAGGTTGACGATCACCGCGTCGGCGCCCGCTCGCCGAGCGCTCCGGGCGTCCCGCGCGATCCGCCGGACGCCGGCCAGGTTGAGAGTCCACGGGTGCGGTAGCGACTGGCCGTTGGTGAGCGCCGTGTAGGACAGGAACGCCACCTGAACGCCCTTCGCCTCCAGGACGGTGGGTCGCCGCGCCGCCGCTCGCGTTCGGTAGGAGCCCGCGTGGCGTACCCTGAAGCGGTCGAGGATGTCAAGCGTCGTGTTGACGCCGCGCTGGCCGGCGTCGAGCGTGTGATTGGACGCGGTGCTGCACGCGTCCCATCCGGTCGCGTGGACGGCGGCAGCAAGCCCGACCGGAGTGCGAAAGCTCGGGTAGCCCCGCGGCGGGCCGTAGGAGAGCGGGGTCTCCAGGTGGCAAAGCGCGAGATCAGCGCCGGCGATCAACGGCCTGATCGCCCGCAGCATCGGGCGAAACTCGTAGCGACGGCCATCACCGTAGGCGAGCGCCCGCCTGTACACCGGCCCGTGAATTAGGAAGTCGCCGGTGGCAGCAACCGTCAAGCGCGTCCCGTCAGCCGGCTTGCCGGCCGAGCTCGGTGACGGAACCAAGAGCCCGACGGCAACAGCCACAAAGGTAATCAGCGTCGCCCGACCCACACTGAAACGGTACCCCGTTCCGCCGCCGCAGTCACCGACGGTCGCCACACCTCAGCCGCGTGAGGTGCCTGCCACCCCCACCCCGGTCGGGCTGATGCACCCGCGCGACGAACGAAGCACCTTGGCTCGACCGTTCGCGCGGCTACGTCAGCCAGCAGGCCGGGATTCGCCCATGGGCGAATCCCGGCCCCGCTGGGTCGGTCACCTGACGTTCAGCGGTATCCGATCCGTGGCGGCGCCGCCAGGCCTCGTCGTCACGATGACGAGCGTGTAGTCGCCGCGCTTGGCCACCCGTAGTGGGATGGAGTTGCGCCCCGCTCGCCCGCTGCGGGTCGCCCCGGTCACCCGGTTGCGGCCCTTGCGCACCTCGACCGTGACCCGGGCGGCATCGTTGACCACGTAGCGCACGGTGAACCGGCGCCCGTGGCGCACGCGCAGGCGGCTGTTGCTGAACGCCACGAAGAGCTGTGGCCTGGATGCCGGGCCCTGGGGCCCCGCGAAGCCCTGCGCACCGGGGGATCCCCCCTGGCCCGCCGTGCCGTCGGCTCCGTTGGCTCCGTCGGCTCCGGCCGTGCCGTTGGCTCCGTCGGCTCCGGCCGTGCCGTTGGCTCCGTCGGCTCCGTCGGCTCCGTCGGCTCCGGCCGTGCCGTCGGCTCCGTCGGCTCCGTCGGCTCC
>Ga0136640_10001049_pt1 | contig 10922 bp, 7 predicted proteins | sample AntDrymUQ8642106_2_FD_105498 | JGI IMG/M metagenome (GOLD analysis project Ga0136640, IMG submission 105498) | Polar desert sand microbial communities from Dry Valleys, Antarctica - metaG UQ864 (21.06) | ecosystem: Environmental > Terrestrial > Soil > Desert | place: Antarctica: Dry Valley...
CCCGACGGCAAACAGCGTTAATAAAATCGAAGAACCACCGTAGGAAATGAACGGCAGCGGAATTCCCTTCGCGGGCAAAATCGAAATCACGACCGAGATATTAAAAAGTGCCTGCACGACAATTCCGGTGATGATGCCGATTCCCAAAAGCATCCCGAACCTATCGGGCGCAAGCATTGCGGCGCGAGTTCCGCGCCACAGCAGAAGCGCGAAGGCGACGACGACCGCCAGCGTTCCGATTAAACCCAATTCTTCGCCGACGACCGCGAAAATAAAATCCGAATACGGATACGGCAGATAGAAAAGTTTCTGCTGACCTTTGGCGAAACCTTCGCCCAGAATGCCGCCCGAACCGATGGCGTAAAGTCCCTGCACGACCTGGTAACTGCCGTCGGCGGAATTTTCCCAAGGGTCGAGAAATGCGAAAAGCCGCTTCATTCGCCACGGCGACAAAATCAAAGCCGCCGTGCCGACCACAAAAAGACTGCCGACCGTCAGCAGAATGTGCAGCCATTTCGCTCCCGCCGCAAAATAGACGGCGACGAAAATCGCGCACAAAACCATCGTCGTCCCCAAATCCGGCTCGAGCATAATCAATGCGCCTAAACCGCCAAGCACCGCCGCGCACGGCAAAACCGTTTCCTTCAATTCTCCGACGGCATCTTTTTTCTCGGTCAAAAAAAAGGCAAGAAAAATCGGTAAAGCAATCTTCGCAATCTCCGACGGCTGAAACGAAAATCCTGGAAAACGAATCCAACGCCTGGCTCCGTTAATCGCCGGAAAACCGAAAACCGCCAGCAGCAGAACCGCCGTCACAATCAAAATTCCATAAACGACTCTTGTGTCCTGATACCACCGATAATCAATTTTGCTCGTCGCATACATCACCATCAAACCGGCGAGCGTAAAACCGAATTGCTTATAAAAATATGTAAATTGGCTAACGCCTTCGGTTTCTTTTAAGGCAATCATCGCGGAGGCGGAATAAACCATCACCGCGCCGAACACGGCGAGACCGGCGGCAATCGCAAATAAAAACCAATCTACGCGTAACTTCTTCGTCATCTCTTTCGAGTCCCAGGTCTCAAGTCCCAACTCCCAAGTCTTTCTTTTCGACTTGAGACTTGAGACTCGAGACTTGAGACTTAAATTCCTTTCCTCTTTCTTCAAACGAACGAAACATATCGAAACTCGCGCACGCGGGCGCTAGAAGAACCGCGTCGCCGCGTATCGCGTTTTCGTAACTTTTTTCAACCGCGTCTTTCATATCGTCGGCGCGGACGATTTCCGCGTAATTTTTCAATTGGGTTTCGATGTTGTCCGCGTCTTCGCCGATTAAAACGAGTCGGCGGACGTTTTCTTTTATCAATCCGGCGAGCGGCTGATACGGCGCGTTTTTGCCGCGTCCGCCTAAAATTAAATTGATTTTGCCGTCGCCGTCGCTCAACGCTTCGACGGCTTTAACGCTTGCGTCAACCGAGGTCGCTTTTGAATCGTTGTAAAATTTCACGCCTTCGATTTCCGCCACAAATTCAATTCGATGTTCGACACCTCTAAAATTCTTCACCGTCTCGCGCATCGAATCCGGCGACGCGCCGCAGGCAAGTCCGGCTGCCAAACTCGCCAGAACATTTTCGACGTTATGCAGACCGCGTAGAAAAATGTCATCTCTCGTCGTCAAAACTTTTTCCCTGCCGTTCGCCCGGCAAATTAAATCGCGCCCGCGCAGAAACAAACCGCTCTCCAATTCTTTTTTAACCGAAAACAAAACGACGTTTGCTTTCAAATTCTCCGACCAATTCGCAGTGATTTCGTCATCGGCGTTCAAAATCGCCGCATCTTCCCCGCGTTGATTCATAAACAAGCGATGTTTCGCCGCCGCGTAATCCGAAAAAAAATCGTAACGGTCGAGATGGTTCGGCGTAACATTCAGAGCGACGGCGACGTTCGGGCGAAAATCTTTTATCGTTTCAAGCTGAAAGCTCGAAAGCTCGACAACCGTCCAGGTTTCATCAGTCGAAGTTGCCGCCAAATCAATGAGCGGCGTTCCGATATTTCCGCCGATTTGCGTTTCGATTCTCGCGTTCTTTAAAATCTCGCCGATTAAAGTCGTCGTCGTCGTTTTGCCGTTGCTGCCTGTAATTCCAACGACGCGACCTTTTGTAAATCTAAAAGCTAACTCGACTTCGCCGATAACTTCGCCGTCTTTGCGGTCAACATAACGTGCCGGAACGGTGTTCGTCGGTATGCCCGGCGAGATGACGACCAAATCAATCTGGTCGAGCAGCCACGACGGAATCTGCCCGTCAATTAATCCGACTTTTTCCGTTTTCAAAGACCTGGCTTCTTCCGTCCAATCTTCAATCGGCTTTTTATCGTGCAGCGCAACCGTCGCGCCGCGGTCGGCTAAAAATTTTGCGGAAGCAATGCCGGATTTGCCCGCGCCTAAAACCAAAGTTTTTCTTCCGACTAATTCCATCAAGCCTCTAAAAACCAATTCTTTTCAGCCTCGTTCACGAGGCTTTCCGCGTTTCGCGGCTTTTAGCCACGCTGCTTTAGCGCGTGGCGCAGCGTCGGCAGAAAAGACAGAGGGCGTTTTAACGTCCTTATCAAAATTAGCTTTAGCTTCACAAAAGGCTAAAGCCGCGCAAACGAGAAGGACGTTAAAACGCCCTCTCGCATATTTTCAATCGCCCGACCACGCGCTCAAGCACGTGGCTAAAAGCCCTTCGGGAAAGACGGCTGAAGCCGCCTATTAAAACTTCAGCGAAGTTTGAGTGTTGACAAACTCAACAGCGCGAAAAGTATCGCTATAATCACAAACCGAAAAACGATTTTCGACTCTTTCCACTCCAAAAGCTGAAAATGATGATGCAGCGGCGATTGCAGAAAAATACGTTTGCCTTTGCCCGTCGTGCGTTTCGTAAATTTGAAATACGAAACCTGCAGTATCACCGACGCGACTTCGATAATAAACACGCCGCCGATGAACGGCAGCAGAAACTCCTGCTTCGTCAAAATCGCCACCGTGCCGAGTGCGCCGCCGATTGCCAAACTTCCGACATCGCCCATAAAAACTTCGGCGGGCGGCGCGTTATACCATAGAAACCCCAAACTCGCGCCGACCATCGCGCCGCAAAAAACTGTTAATTCCGCCGCTTCGGGTTTATGCAGAATGTCGAGATAATCAGCCCATCGCCGGTCGCTCGAAACGTAAGTCAGAGCCGTCAAAGCCGACATCGCAATAAACGTCACGCTCACCGCCAAACCGTCCATTCCGTCAGTCAGATTTACCGCATTTGACGACCCCAACAAAACGAAAATGATAAAGAACAAATAAACTATCGCGCCGACGTAAGTTACGCCGTCGGGCAACGCCGTCGCTTTGAAAAACGGGATGCTGATGTTCCAGGGATAATTCGCCACCAGATAAAGACAGCCCCAAACAATCAGCGCGGTGATTAGCTGACCGAGTATCTTCTGCCAACCCGTCAAACCCAAACTTCGTTTTTTGACGATTTTGATGTAATCGTCAAGAAACCCGATAACGCCGAACGCGGTCGTCGCTCCCAACGCCAGCCACAAATATAAACTGTCAATCCGCGCCCAGAGCAGCGTCGAGAGAAAAACCGAACCGATAATCAAAACTCCGCCCATCGTCGGCGTTCCCTTTTTCGCTTGATGCTCGTGCGACAATTCTTCGCGGATTTCCTGCCCGATATTCAGCGCGGCAAGTTTTCTAATCACCTTTCCGCCGAACAGCAGCGAAATCAGCAGCGCGGTAATCGTCGCCCAAGCCGTGCGAAACGTGACGTATTGAATGACGTTCAAGCCTTTGAAAAAATACGACTCGCTGCCGCGCCCGTAAGTTTGATAAATGAATTGATATAAAAAGTAATAAAGCATCAGTTTGATTTGCGATTTGCGATTTGCGATTTGTCCCTCGCTCCGGTCGTCGCTTTTATCTCCAACTACAATTTCACAAAAAATCTGTGCTTATCCGTGTATATCTGTGGTTTCATTTTTCCAAATTATATTTCGCTAATAATTTTTCAATGACCTTTTCCGTCCGCACACCGCGCGAGCCTTTGACCAAAACCAAATCGCCCGCCCGTATTTCGCTCGCTAAAAATTCGCCCGCCTCATCTGAATTATTAAAGAACCCGGTTTCAATCGAACCGTTCGCGCTTTCGATTAAATTTTTCGCCAAGCCGCGCACGCCGATTAAAAAATCAATGCCGCTTGCCGCTAACTTTTTTCCGGTTTCCGCGTGAATCGCTCGCTCGTTTTCGCCGAGTTCGAGCATCTCGCCGGCGACGACGATTTTTCGCTTCGCCGATTTTCCGCCGTCAACTAAAGTTTCGACCATTCCTAAAAGCGCGGCGGGATTTGAATTATACGAATCGTTGATGACCGTAAAGTTTTCCGCGAAATGAAGAACTTCTCCGCGCTGCGGCGGCGGCGTGACCGTCTGCAAAGCATCGGCAATCACCCGCGCCGTCATTTTGAAACTGAAACCGACCGCCGAAGCCGCGAGCGCGTTTAGAACATTGTGCCGACCGGAAAGCGGTAATCGAACATCGGCTTTTTCGTCCGGCAGGTTCAAAACAAAACTCGTTTCGCCGAATCGCTCCATCACAATTTCACTCGCCGAAACGTCCGCCTTTTCCGCGATACCGAAAGTTATCGTTTTGCCTTTGTGCAATTCGCGCATCGCCGCCACGCGCGAATCGTCGGCGTTTAAAATCGCCGTGCCGCCCGGCTTCATTCCTTCGACGAGTTCGGCTTTCGCCCGCGCCACGTTGTCAATCGAGCCGAGATGTTCGACGTGAACCGGCAAAACATTCAATTCGACGGCGACATCCGGCGGCGTGATGCGGCACAACCTGGCGATTTCATTGTTCGGCGTGGACATTCCCATTTCCAAAACCGCCGCGTCAAACGATTTATCTTTCGCTAAATTTAAAACCGTCAACGGATGTCCGAGACCGTTGTTGTAATTTTTCTCGCTGCTTAAAATTCTTCTGCCGCCCGCCCGCAAAACGTGCGCCGCGAGTTCTTTTGCCGTCGTCTTGCCCGCGCTGCCGGTTATTGCCACGATTGGCTTATTCCATTCGAGATAAACGCCGCGCGCCAGATTTTGCAAGGCTAAAATTCCGTCCCCGACAAAAATCAAGCGGTCTCGAAACTCTTCTAAAATCGCTCGATGCTCTTCAAATCCGTCGCGCCGCGCAACGCACGCGGCTGCGCCTTGAGCGAATGCCGAGCGGATGAATTGATGAGAATCCTGTAATTCGCCGTTAAAGCAATTGTTCTCGAAATCGGCTGGCGCGAAAGCAAAAAAAACGTCGCCCGCTTTGACCCGGCGCGAGTCAATCGCAAACGAATTGGCTTCCGTGCCAAGCAAAGCGGGTTTCAAATGTGACGCTTCGGCGTTCATATATTTTACAGCGGTTTCTAATTTCAATTCTTCTTTTTCACCTTCTCGGTTGACGATTTATTTTTCGCTTCCGGGCTGAGAATCGCCGTCTTTTGCTTTGCGGATTTTTTATCTTCGCCCGGCAATTTGTTTTCCTTCTTCGCTTCTTTCCTGCTATCGAAACCAACTTCCTTTTCGATTTTTTTCGTTTCCTTTATATTCTCGCTGACGGCTGTTTTCCCGACATTTTTTTTCGGTTCTTTCTTGGGCAAATCATCAGGCTGCTCGTTAGATTCCTCCGCTGTCGGCAACTCGACCTTTTCAATTTCCGACGGGATTTCCGGCGAAGCATTTCCCGCAATTAAATTTTCCTGCACGATATCCGCGTCTGGTACAACATTCATTTCCGGCAAAATCTGTTCGGCGATTTCCCTGAAAACGGGCGCGGAAACCTGACCGCCGTCTCGTGCGCCGCCTTGCGGCTCGTCCATCACAACCAAAATTACGACTGAAGGATTTTCCGCCGGAGCCATTCCGATAAACGACGAGACGTATTTTCCCGCGTCAACCCGTTTGAGCTTCGCGTTGTATTTCCAAGCCGTTCCCGTTTTTCCCGACGACGTATAGCCGTTTAACTGCGCCCGTTTCGCCGTGCCTTTGACGACGACTTCGCGCAGCATTCTTCGCAAACCACGCGCGGCTTCCGGGCTGACAATCGGCGTTTGCACTGTTTCGGAGATGACGGCGGGCTTGCCGCCCGAATGCCGGATTTCCTTGATGACGTGCGGCTTGACTTTTACGCCGTTGTTGGCAATCGCGCCGTAAGCCGAAACCATCTGCAAAGCCGTTACGCCGACTTCGTAGCCGATAGACATCGAAGCCAGGCTGTCGCCGTTCCAGGTTTCCGGCGAGCGAAAAAGCCCGCGAGCTTCGGCGGGCAGCTCGATGCCGGTCGTGTGTCCGAAACCAAACTTTTGAGCATACAAATAAAAATTTTCTTTGCCAACCGACATCCCCGTTTTTATCGCGGCGACGTTACTCGACACCGCCAACGCTTCGATATATGACATCGTTTTCGTCGCGTGCGGGTCGTTGAAGCGATGCCCGGCGACTTCGATAAAGCCTTTCGAGCAATCAATCATTCCGTCCGCCGTCATCAAATTTGAATCGAGTGCCGAGCCGTAGGTCACGAGCTTGAAAACCGAGCCGGGCGAATAAATGCTCTGAATAGCTTTGTTTTGATAACTCTCAGCCGCAAATTCGGTGTAGCGGTTCGGGTCGAACGACGGATAATTTGCCATCGCCAAAATCTCGCCGTTTTTCGGATCAAGCACAATCGCCATTCCCGATTTGGCGTTGCTCGCCTTTGCGCCTTTTTCGAGTGCCTGTTCGACCTTGTATTGAATCGAATACGAGATGGTCAGGACGACATCTTTCGGCGGCTCGCGCGTGCCTTCCGATTCTTCATAGACTCTGCCGAGCCGGTCGCGGTTTTGCCATTTTTTGACGACGTTGCCGCGCAGAATTTCTTCCTGTGATTGCTCGATTCCAGCTAACCCGATGTCGTCGGCGTTATTGAAACCGACGATTTGCGCCGCCAGATTTTTATACGGGTAGCTGCGTTTCTGGTCTTCGCGCCAATGCAAACCCTTGAATTTCGGTGTATCGAATTTTTTCAGTTCGGGCGTTTCGAGCGTTTTGTTTAATCGCTGCGCCGCTTCTTCGTCGAGTTTCTGCGCCAGCCAGACGAATCTTTTATTAGTTTCCTTGCCCTCGCGCAAATCCTTCAAAATGATGTCGGGTTTGATTTTGAGCGCCGCGGCGACCGCTTGCGCCGTTGCTTCGACATCTTCGATTTCTCGCGGGTCGGCGTATAAAGATTTAACTTTTACGCTCATCGCCAGAGCGCGTTCGGTGCGGTCGTAAATCGTGCCGCGCAGCATTTTGCTTTTCAGTTCGTCGCGCCGCTGGTTCTGCGCCCGGTCGCGCAGCCATTCGCTTTGATTGATTTGCAGATGCACGAGCCGCACGCCGATTGCGCCGATCCACAAAATAAAAAAAGCGACGACCAGCATAAATCTGGTGAACGCCGTCTGCATCGGATTTTTCTTTTTCGCTCGTTTTGCCATCGTCAAATTTTAATAAAATGTTTTTTAACGCAAAGGCGCAGAGGCGCAAAGGATAATAAATATTTTCATCTATGCTTTCCTGTTTCAAAAACCTTTGCGCCTCTGCGCCTTTGCATTAAAATTCTTCCTTCGTGCCGCCGCCGCGAAATTACCTTCTCGCAATCTGCACTCTGGATTTTTCCGGCTTCTCTCCCGGTTCAGCCGGCTTCTTTTCAGTTTTTATTTCAGGTTTCTTTTCTTCTTTTTTAATCGGTTCGGGTTTGTTCAAAAATTCCAGCTTCGGTTTTTCAACTATCAATTTTTCTATCTTCGATTTCACCTTCTGAGCCGGGCGATAAACTTCGATATTGCTCGCCGTCATTTCCGTCAAGCCGATTTTCTTCGCCGCTTTTTTTATCTCGGCGGGCGAGAGCGCGATTTCTTTCGACAAAATAAGTCTGCGCTTGTCGGCTTCGAGTTCTTCAATCTGTTTCCGCAGTTTGGAATTTTTTATGCCGAAATCAATCGAGGAAAAATGCTGCCGCGCGGCAAAGAAAAAGCCGATGACGAGAATCAGCCCGCAGCAAAGCGTCAAAATGCAGTATCGCCACGGAATCGGGTCGCGCCCGGCTGTTCGAGTTTTACTTTTGGTGGATTGTTTTTTCTTAGGCATAGCTTTTTATCGAGCGTTTGAAGAACCGCCTAAAGACGGAATACCAAACGGCGTTCTAATTTATTTTCAAACAAGCACGGAGTTTTGCGCTGCGGGCGCGAGGATTTTCTTCTAATTCCCTGTCGCTTGGCACAATCGGTTTGCGCGTCAAAATTTCAATTTCGCGTGTCGCTCCGCACGCGCAGTTTGGAAGTCGCGGCGGGCAGAAACATTTTCCCGAGAGTTTTTGGAACGTCTGCTTGACGATGCGGTCTTCCAAAGAATGAAAAGTTATCACCGCCAATCGCCCGCCCTTTTTCAAAACGTCCACGCTGTCGCGGACGAACTGCTCTAAAATTTCAAGTTCGCCGTTGACCGCGATTCTTAACGCCTGAAACGTGCGCGTCGCCGGATGCGTTTTATCTTTTTTGCCGCGCCCGACGGCTTTTTCAACCGTATCGGCAAGCTGCCTCGTCGTCTCAATCGGCTCGCCGCGTTCTCTTTTCCAAACGATTCGGCTGGCGATGCGTCTGGATTTTCTTTCCTCGCCGTATTCGTAAATGATTCGCGCGATTTCAAATTCGGAAAGCGCGGCGAGCAAATCGGCGGCGGTTTCCGTATCCTCTTCGGCATTCATCCGCATATCGAGCGGCGCGTCGAAGCGAAAACTAAAGCCGCGTTCCGCGCTGTCAAATTGCAGTGACGAAACGCCTAAATCGGCTAAAACACCGTCAACTTTCTCAATCCCGGCTTTTTCCAAAACTCGTTTGATGTCAGATAAGTTCTGGTGAAAAATTACGACTCGCTCGCCGAATTTTCTGAGTCGTCGCGCGGCAATTTCAATCGCTTCCGTGTCCCGGTCAATTCCAAAAACGCGCGTTCCATCGAAGTTTTCCAGAATCGCGGCGGCGTGTCCGCCTAAGCCGAGCGTCGCGTCAACGAAGATTTCGGCGGCTTGCGGCTTAAGCACTTTGACGGTTTCCGCCAGCAAGACCGGCTGATGTATGTTTTCTTCAATGTTTATCGGCATTTTCAAAGAACAATCGTCAATTCGGGCGATTGGCAAAACGACACACGAATACCGTTAGATTCCGCTTGTCAAATCTCTGTTGAAAACTTGTAAATTAAATTATTCTACCGATTTTACGCGGGGAAACCGAATTTTTGACCGTCCTGTTTTAGTAAAATCGCTTCAATTATTTCAGCGTAGCAACAATCGGAAATTCCATTTGGGAAACTGCTTAAACTTAAACACCGTATTTCGGGAAAATCTTTATAGCTCAAACATCGTCTCCAACTGTTTTCAACTAATTAACAAGCATCTTACGATTATTTTTTAATGGCTGTCAAGCATTATTTCCGTTTTTTTATTTAATCAGGTGTTTAAATTTCACGAGCAGTTTTCCACAGTCTTTTTCACTTCTTTTATTTTCATTTTCGTCGGGTTTGCGCTAGAGTTTTATATTTCGCCCGTGTCCGCCTGCTATGGAAATTAGTCTCGTTCAACTCATTTTTTTCGGCATCATCGCGTGGCTGGCAAACGTGCTTGGCGGTCTGATTTTGTTTCCCATCGGTGTTCACAAAACATACAAAAAATTTCTCAAATACATTTTGGCTTTGGGCGCGGGGTTTATGCTCGCCGTCAGCTTCGTTGACATTTTGCCGGAAGTGATTGAGATTTGGCTGAAGCGGGAAAATTCGGTGGCAGCGGAAAGTTTGGTTTTCCCGATGATTCTGCTGCTCGCCGGTTATCTTCTCACGCAGTTTTTTGAACATACAATCGCGCCGCATTTTCATCTGGGCGAGGAAGTTCACAGCGACCACCTGATTTCAACTTCGTCGGCTTACACGGCAATCGGCGGACTGCTGATTCATACTTTTTTCGACGGCGTTTCGATTTCCGCCGCCGCGCAGGTTGATTATAAAGTCGGCATCTTAGTTTTTATCGCCGTTTTTCTCCATAAATTTCCTGAAGGTTTCACGATTGCCTCGATGGTTTTAGCGGCGGGCAAGGGGCGCAAGGAAGTTTTGCTTGCCACGTCACTGGTCGGACTGACCACCTTGCTCGGCGTTCTGATATTTTATTTCGTCGGCGCGAAAATCGGTTTTTCCGTCGCTTATGCTCTGCCCGTCGCCTGCGGCGTGACGATTTACGTCGCGGCAAGCGATTTGATTCCCGAAGTTAATCATCACGGCGGCAAACGCCCGCTCGTCTCGTTGTCGGTGTTTGCGGGCGTGGCGTTGTTTTTTTTAGTGCATTACATTTTGCATTCGGTTTTGGAAGGATAGAACTTTGCCGACGAATTTTCGTAAGTGTGATAAGATTTGAAAAAATGAGCGATTATGAAAAATGAAAGTTATGCACAAAATTCAAATTAGGCATTGAGCATTCTGAGCGGGCATCGCTCGAAAAGCCGTCCGTGTGGCGGAAATGATAAAACAGGAATTCGGCATCGAAGCCGAATTGGTCACAGGCGGCGCGGGCGAACTTTCCGTTTCGGTCAACAGCGAAAAAGTGGCGAAAAAAGGTTGGTTCACATCGCCGTCCGAGCAGCAAATATTGGACGCGGTGCGCGAAGCACTCAAATGAAAAAAAGTTTCTCATCGGCGACAATTCACGTTTTAATTTTTGTCTTGCTTTTTGGCTTGACGAGTTCGACAGCCAATTCGCAAGACGGCACAAAACCGTTTTCAATCAATGAATCGCCTTTACCCGCGCCGACTTCGCCGGTAATGGATTACG
>Ga0136640_10001050_pt1 | contig 10912 bp, 6 predicted proteins | sample AntDrymUQ8642106_2_FD_105498 | JGI IMG/M metagenome (GOLD analysis project Ga0136640, IMG submission 105498) | Polar desert sand microbial communities from Dry Valleys, Antarctica - metaG UQ864 (21.06) | ecosystem: Environmental > Terrestrial > Soil > Desert | place: Antarctica: Dry Valley...
AGTCGGCGTCGGTGTCGATGAGAGCGTCCCGGGCGTCAAGGTCGGTCTGGCCTACAGCGCGGTCGGGGCGGCTGAGCGCAACGCCCTGGCGACCGAGCAGCACGCCCGCGCCGACGGAGCCGGTCCGGCAGAGTTCGCCGAGCAGGTCGGCGCGGTCCTCGACGGTGCGGCATGCCGCAGCGATCTGGAAGTCCTCGCGCTACTTGAATGGCGCATCACCCGCACCACCCAAGCGCTGCAGCTGCTCGACCTCTCCGGTCCACGCGGTGACGTGGATCCGCTCGCGCGGACCATCCTGCTGACGACAGCCGCGCTCAGCGGACTGCTCGCGGCCGCCGTCACGATGCGAAACTCGCACCGTCCCGCGACCGCGACCCGCGACAGCGCACGCGCGCTACGCGCCGCCGTCGAGGCGCTCGACGAGGCCGCGGCCGACGTGCGACGCCACGACGTCACCGCGCAGCTGCTCGAGCTCACCGACTGAACGCCGGACACGTCGGCGGGTCCCGTTCCCGCGTCCGGCGATCGGGCGTCCCGTGCTCGGCACGCCGGGGCTGATCCTTAGCGGGACTTTTCGTACCGATGTTCCTCACGGGCCTGCTTGCGCAGCAGCTCTACGACGCCGGCGCACACACCGTGCAGCAGATCGCCGACATCTTCAGCGTCCCTCGCACCACCGTCTACGGCCACCTCGACAACGCGACCAAGGGCAGGCGCCCAGGCGCGCAACGGTCGCCGACCGTGCCGGTCGCCACGCCGATGGGCTGAGTCGTCGCCCGATCATCGCGGTTGGCGGCTGGTGACAGCGTTCTTACCAGCACCCCATATCAGTCTGACCGCGCGTCGCGCACACGCCGGACCCGCCGCCCCCTTGACCGACACCGATGCCCGCCCTCGTCGCGGGCATCCGGTGCTGGCGACTTGACAAACGCGCGTCCATATCAGTGGAAGCTCGCCAACGACCGACCCGGCCGCGGGATCCCGTCTCCGGGAGGCCTGTAAGTTGTCGTGACTTCGGCCATCCGCGGGCGGATGAAATGCAGGATCTTGGTAAAGCTTGCCAGCCGGGGTATTCCTCGAGCAGACGAAGCGAACCGCGGAAGCGTGGCGCCAGCGCTCAGGAAGCTGGGTCCGCAAGAAACTGTCTCTCTCGGTGAGAGCGCAGCACCAGTCGCATCGAGTAGACGATCGGCAAGATCCCCGCTGCCGACACCGTGATGATCACGACCGCTTGACTTGCCGAGTGCACGTTGGCCTGATCGATCAGCGCGTACAGCCCAGTGCCGAATGCCCCGACCTGCGGCGCGACAAGGAGAAGCACGTGGCCACGGAGACGGTGCCCGATCGCAAGCACGGAGCTGCGATCCAGGCTCGCGGAGTGATCCCACTGAGGTGCTCGGCTCAGGCGCTCGACGAAGGGCTGGAGCTCCATACCGCGTATCGAGGCGCGGCAGCTCCCCGCAGCGCCCGGTGCAGCTCGGCCCCGGCTGCGCTGGCCTCGGCCTCTGGCACGATCGCATGCACCGGCGGTGCGTCGGTGAGAGTGAGGTCGACCTCGACGACCGGCTGCGGCGGTTGATGGTGGCTCGCCCGCGGCTGGGTCTCCGGAAGCGCAAGCGAACGCAACCGGCTCGCCAGCCGCACCCGCTCACCTTCAGGCCCGTCCGTCACGGCGTTCTCTCCTGTGTGGATCCGGTCGCATGCGCGGCACGCGGGCTCCTACAGCTCCACGGTCTCGATGTAGACGACGCGACGGCGCGGGTCGCGCTCGGGCGGCGGCGTGGGATCGAGGTGCTCGGCGTCGGCGCTGCGCAGCTCGAGCTCGGTGATGACCAGGCGCCAGCGCTCGCCCTCCGGGCGCGGGCCCGGCAGGCGCACGAGCACTTCGCGGATCAGCGGTGGGCGCAGCACGTCGACGAGCTCGGACCGCAGCACGATCTCGTCGAACCGCCGCTCGTGTAGCAGCGCGTGGGCCTCGGCCAACAGCCCCGGGGCGTGCTGCCGCGGCGCCTGCGCCGGCGGCGCCTCGTGCACGTCCTCGACGTCAGCATCTGCCACGGGCTCCCAGCCCAGGTCGGTCCCGGCGTCGGCGGGCAGCCGCTCGACCGCGAACTGCGCGCTGCGGTGCCGGTTGCGCGGACCGTGGCCGAACAACCCCACGCGCAGGGTCACCGCGTCGGTGCGGGTCAGCACCGCCAGACGGTCGGGCAACAGCTGGACGACCTCGGTCGCGACCGCGGGCGACAGATGTGACCCCGGCGCCGAGATCGGCTGGTAGCGCGCGAGCGCCATGCGGATGAACGGCGTGTAGGCGCTGCCGGGGTCGACGACGATGTCGGCGTACCACAGGCGGCGCTCGGGATCGTAGCGGACGAGATGGGGCGCGACGTCAACGGTCACGTTGCCGGGTGCGCCGGGCAGCGGCAGGTTGGTCACCTGCAGCGGACCCGGCGGCAGATCGCCCTCACGCTCCGGGATCGTCGCGTCCAGGCGCGCCTGCGGGATCGGCGCCGTCGTGACCGCCAGCGTGAAGCGCGAAGCGGGAGGCGCGGTCCCAGCCACCGGATCAGAGACCCAGATCGGATCGGCCCCCCAGTGCGTGACGAACCTCTCCAGCGCCGGCTCGTCGCTGCCCCCGTCCGGGCGCGGCAGGACGACAGCGAGCATCTCCATGTAGCCCGACACGAGCCACGGCCGCCGCAGGTAGACGCGCAGGCCGCCGCCGTCGCGCCAACTGCGCTCGTGCGTGTCGCCGCCCGAGCGCGACCACCCGAACGTCGGGATCACGTAGACGACATCGGGCGCCGGCGGAGGCGCGGAGTTCGGCACGAAGCCGATCGCCTCGTCGGACGTCACGGTGAGGTCCGCGGCATTGGCCGGATCCTGCAGCGCGGCAGGGAGGAAGCGCGTGAAGCGCGTCGTCGCGGCCAGCCGGTAGCCGACGCGGCGGTAGCGCGTGTCGCCGAACTCGTGGGAGACGGGGTTGCGCTCAGTCCAGCGGCCGCGCCCAGGCGGGGACACGCCCGGGGCGTCGAGGCGCATGAGCTTGAGCTCCGCGGCGCGCTCGCCCCCGGCGACGCGCGCATGTGGGCCGGCCTGAGCCACGTCGTCGACCGGCTCCAGCCAGCGACCGTAAAGGTCGAGCTTCTCGGTGCTGCGACTGTCGACCGGGGTGTCGAAGGACAGCCGTGCGCGCGTGCTCCCCGTGGACCGGCGCACCTGCAGCCGCTCGATCCCGGGGACGACGAGCGGCCTCTGCACCGCGTGGACGGCCTCGAGGTCGCGCCACGGCGTGAGCATCCAGTGCTGCCCGGAGCGCGCGAGGTCGGTGAGCTTCGCGACGGCCGCCGGGTCGACCGCCAGGTGCTGCAGACCCCATCGCCAGACGCCCAGCAGCGGCAGGTCCTCGTCGCCGAGCAGGTGGCCCACGCGCACCCGCGCCCGGTCGGCCTTCGCGAGCGGGATGCGCAGGACCCGCGCGGTCTCGTCGAGCTCCAGGGGCGGCGGCGCCGCGCCAGCGGCGAGCTCCAGCACCTCGATCCGCAGCGGCTGGGCGTCGGGCCACGTCTCGGTCGCCGCGTACCACGGCACCTGGACCGTCTCGACCGAGCTCGGCGTGGTCCGTCCGTAGACACGCACGACGCAATCGCGCGCGAGCGGGTCGGGCAGGAACGGCACCGTGTAGCCCACCGGGACCGCCGGCATCCCCTTGCCGGTCACCGGATGGGTGGCCTCCGGCAGCGCGCCGTCGCGGGCGACGAGCATCGCGTAGCTCGCCGGGTCGACGCGCCCGGCGGTGTCGAGCACGCCGTGCAGCTCGGCCTCGCGCTGGGTGCAGATCGGCGGCACGACGTGGCGCCCCGCCTGCTCGGTGGAGAGCACGGCGTTGTCGGCCGCAGTCGCGTTCAGCGACCGGATCGCAATCGTGTCGAGGTCCTCGCCGGGTCCCGGGAACTGGACCGCGGCGCCCCCGCCGACGAGCGCCACGGCCGGCGCCGGGACTGGTTCATAGCGCAGGTACTCGAGCGGCGCCGTCTGCGTCTCGTCAGGCGAACCCCGCTCCGGATCGAACGGCAGTGTGTTGCCGGCCAGGTCGACGACGCGCAGCCGGAACCGGTAGCTGCGGCCGAACCGCAGGCTGGGGAGCGACATTGGCCGGACACGGTGCTCGACGTCCAGGGGAAGGCCCGCCGGCGCGATGCCGTCGGCGTCGGCGACCTTGTCGTCGGTCCCGACGACGCGTCCGATGGGCGGCGCCGCGAGGCTCCAGCCTGACCAGGTGAACAGCCCCTCGTAGAGCTTGAGAATGTCGTCGTGATGCCCGTCGGCGGAGGCGGCCGCCGCCAGCCGCAGCATCCCCTCGTTGTCCTCGTCGTCGAGCGTGGCCTGGTCGGTGACGAAGCTGAAGCTCGTGTCGCGACGACACAGCGACCGCCATTCGGCGGCCGTGCGGTCTTGGACCTCCGCGTGGTAGCCGCGGACGAGGTCCTCCGCATGAAGCACGACGGGCTTCCCGGCCGTGAGGGCGTCCTCCATCGCGCCCGAGCGCTGGAAGCGGGACTCAAGCTCGGCCGCGCGGCGCAGCCGCGCGAGCGTCAGCCCGCCCGAGCGCAGGGCCGGGGTGCCGGTGCGCTCGGGCTGCACGCCGACGGGGTCGGACGCCGGCTCCTGCACGGCGGTGCCGAACGGCGCCTGGAACATGTTGATCGCGAACTGGCGCAACTTCAGGGCCGACCCGTTGACCTCGACCTGCGCAACATCGAACGTCGGCTGGCGCACGGTGAGGAAGCCCTCGACCTGCTGCGGGGCGGCCGGCACGACCGGCGCAGCCTCGAAGCGCCGCCCGTCGAGTTTCGTCATCGTCTCGGCGGCAGCGTCGGGTACGACGGTGACGCCCGCCGTCGCGGTCTCCGGCCGCGAGTCCCAGCTGACCGTGACCGAGAGCGCCGCGGTATGGGGGCCTGCGGGAAACGCGTCGCGGTCGACCTCGAGGTCGACGACCAGCCCCGTCAGTCGCATGAGCAGCGGGAACTGCGCAAGCGCGGTCACGATCGCGTGGAAGTCGATGCTGCGCTTAAAGCTGTCCGGCGCGGGCAGCGCAACCTGCCTGTGCGTCTCCCACGACACGTCCTCGCGTGGGTCGTCGGGGTCCTCCGGCTTGTAGTAATGCTTCTCCGGCGCCTGCAGCGGCGTGTTGTAGAGGTCGACGAGGTTCAGTAGCAGTGGGAGCGACTGCTCCTGATCCTGCGCGCGGCCGCTGCGGACGTCCTCGAGTAATTGCGTCGGCGACCGCGCGAGCAGCGTGCGCCCGAGCACCGCGAACCTGCGCTGCATGTCGGCGAGCAGCGGCAGGTCGCCGTCGGCCTCGGCGGCGAGCTCGCCGTAGATCTCTGCGAGGCCCGCCTCGACCGCAGCCACCGGATAGCTCAGCACGCTCGTGTCGCGGCGATCCTCGAATGCGCGTGACAGGACGGTGGTGTGCGTGCCGAAGAGCCGGCCGTGGACGGCGTCGTCGGGAGCACTCACGCGGTCGGCGATGGCGCTCACGCCGGCATAGCCCACCTCGAAGCGGGACGCGCGCACGATCGCCGGCCAGGTCAGCATGTCGGGGAACGCCGCGAGCACGTCGTCCGGGCCGGGTGAGACGACGAGGCGCGGCGACAGCAGCACGGAGACGCGCAGGCGGCGGCCGTCGTCGCTGAGGCCGTTCGGCAGCGGCGTCCACAGCAGTCGTTGGGTTCGCATGGCCATCAGGCGAAGGCGTCGGCGTAGGACTGCCACAGCGCGGGGGCCGGGATGAGGTCGTGGAACGTCGGATCGGCCTCGGCGCCGCCGAACCGGCGCTCGACGGTGAGGTTCACGCTCGCAGAGAAGAACAGCAGCTCGACCTCGACCACGAGCGTCGCCTGGCCACGCACCTCAGAGACCGTGCCGACCTTGTAGTAGCCGAGCGACAGGTGCATCAGGATCGACACGGAGATAATCCCGAGGACCTGGATCTCGCCGCCCATCTCGACGTAGCCCTTGAGCGTCGTCTGCCTGTCGGGCTTGTTCCAGTACATGTAGATGCCGGCCTTGACGTAGACCGCACCCGAGCCGACGCCGAAGTCGATCTCGGCGAAGGCGCCGAACTCGAGAGCGGCCTCGATCTCCTTGACGCCGTGCTCGGTGTCGATGCCGATGACGACGAAGCCGCCGCCGCCCAGCAGCGACACCACGAGCTGGAACGGGTTCGCGCGCTCCGCGAAGCCGAACTGCAGCGACAGCGGCTTGCCGTCGAAGGGCAGCTTCACCGCAGTGGAGATCATGAGGTTCTTCATGACGAAGATCCCCACCGGGATCTTCGTGATGCCGAGCTTCACGCCGACGGTGAGCCCGCTGAGTTCGGGCTTGAAGATCGGCGTCACCTCGAAGCCGGGGATGCCGCCGCCACCGCCACCGCCGCCGTCATCAGCGCCCGCTGCGCCACCACCGCTCTTCTTGCCGCCCGACAGCGCGTGGCGCAGGTCGTCGACGAAGGAGAGCGGGCCGCCGAACACGACGCCGTCCGTCGAGGCGATCTTCGGATCTGCATCGACGCCCTTGGAGGCGTTGGCCTTGAACGTGAACGAGTCGAAGCTCACGATGATGCAGCCGAAGAAGTTGAGCTTGAACCAGGTCAGCATCGCCTCGGCGGAGGCTTCGGGCTCCTTGAGACCGGGCGGGTTGCCGCCGGCGGCGCCCGGGCCGGAGCCGATCGGCGCGACCGACGGGTTCTCGACGCGGAAGTACGCTGTCATCGTTGCCTTGATGTCGAGCTTGGAGACCCCGCGCTCGTTCGCCAGCAGCGGGCCGAAGTTCCGGATCGTCTCGCAGCGGTGCTCGAATACGGTCTCGATCTTGTCGCGCGTGCGCGTCGTCTTGAGCTTGGGCACTGTCGCGCCGAGGATCTCGATCAGCACCGGCGCGATAACGTCTTTGAGGTCGATGCCGCCGAAGATCTTCGCCGAAGGGAAAAAGCTGCCGGGGTCGAAGTTCCCGCCGGCGAGCAGATTCGTGTCGCCGCCGACGAGGCCGAACGCGCGCGAGGTGCCGCTGACGCCGAAGTTCGGGGTGACGATGCCGCCCGCCTTGTCGGAGTTCGAGCGCGTCGCGAAGTCAGCCTGCAGCGTTGACGCGCTGGTCGTGGTGAGCAGCAACTCTGCCTTGTTGACCGCTGGGTCGAAGCCGTTCTGCGTGTAGACCGTTGCGAATGACATCTCTGCGGGCGTGCGGTTGCCGGTCAACTGCGACAGCGCCGTCGAGATCACGCGCAGCGAGCGCAGGAAGGGGTAGCAGGGCGGCTTCGAGCCGTCATTCGGCGGCGGGATCGTCGGCGTCGACGCGCCGAAGCGGAGCTCGTTGACTGGGTAGACGATGTCGCCGGGATCGGGTTCGCCGGCCGGAGTGAGGCGATTGGCGGGCGGCGCGAGCTGCACCGCTTGCCCGTTGAGCGGGGCCGTCGTTCGGCCCGCCCTGCCCTGATCGGCGCCGTTGTACTGCGCGATGGCGGCATCAGGGATCTGCGAGATCGCGACGAAGCGCAAAGGCAGGTCGAAGCGCGCGACGTTGCCGGCGAAGTCGGTTGTCCGGATCTCGAAGCGGAAGTCGATCGCTCCGCTGGGGCCGGCGACGCGCGGGCAGAAGTTCTCGATCGTCTCGGTGCCCTCGCGCTCCGCGAGGTTCGGGGTCCGCTTCGTCAGGATCTCTACCGTGGTGAGGGGGAAGTCTCGCCCGCCGTTGGGCTGCTCCCGCGCTGGGTACATGCGCAGCGGTTCGCGGATCTCAACGAAGGACCGCCTGCGCAGGGCAGCCACGGGCCCCGATCCGTCCGGTGCCTCCTGGAAGCGCCGCTCGACAAGCGTGACCACCACGGCACGGTGGCCGAGGGGCAGGGCGTGGCCCGCTCGCACCGTCTCGACGAACCAGTCGCGCCCGAGCGCCGTGTGGTGCTTCCACGAGATGAGGTTCAACGGCTCTCCGACCTTGTTCGCCGGCCCATTGTCCCACTCGCCGTCGAGGTCGAGCCAGCCGCCGAGCGCGGTCAGCATCAGGCGATGCGCACGCGAGGGCTTTGGCCGGTAGCGACGAGTGCCGGGGCCGGGGAGGAAGCCGGTTTGGTCGGCGGTCAGCTGCACGATCTCGTCGCGGTCCTGCGGTTTCAGCGATGTCTCGAACCCGGCCGCCTCGACGTCGCTCGCGCGATCGTAGTCCGGCGACCAGATCGCGGCGAGCGTCGAGACCGTGTCGGTCGCGTCGATCACGCCGTGCTCGTCGCGCTGCCCGAGCCGTGTGTGCCAGAGCTCCGTGCGCCCCGACCGGGTCACCGGCGAGCGGGCGTGCGAGAAGGCCGCGCCGTCACCCGGCGACTGCACGAGGCGATACGGAAGCTCGATGGCCGTGACCGCGTCGCCCGGCTTGTGCGGAGCGTAGAGCCACAACAGCCCGGGGAGGACATCGATGACGCCATCGGTGCCGAGCCGTGGGGCCTCGATGGCCACGATCCGGCGGGCGAGCGTGAGTTCTCCACGCAGCGACAGGGCGGACCGCTGCTCGTCGTCGAGTCCGAGCCGGTCGACAACCGGCGCCAGCTCGGCGTTCAGCGACTCGCGCGCGGCGCGGACCGCCTCAGTGGACAGCGATCCGCGGACGGATGCGGCGGCCCTCAGGGCAGCGCGATCTGCAATGCGGGAGGCCGGCTCGGCATGCTCGGCGGGCAGCAGCTGCGCGGCGTGGTGCCCCAGCTCTTCGAGGCGCACGACGAGGTCGTTCGCGAAGCTATCGTTGACCTGGATCGGCGCCCGCACGAGCGGCCATCCGGCCATCGCGCGCAGCACTCCATCCGCCGTGAAGGCGACCGTCTCGAGCTCCGCGGGCATCCGGAAGGCGAGGCGGCTCTGGCCCGCGTGCCGGGCGGCCGCCGGCAGCGCGTCGCCCGCCAGCGGGGAGGGGGTATTGGTCGGCGAGGTGTCGTCGAACACCTCCTCCGCGAACGCCTGGGGCTGGAAGTGCGCGACGAGCACCGCGTCGACCCGCGTGCGGCGCAACAGCATCCCGTCGGGCGACGGCCCGGTCACGAGCCCGTGAAGGGCGACGTCGAGGACGACCATGTCGTCGGCCCGCAGGACCCGGTGGTGCGGCGCGACCGGCGGCCGCGCGATCGGGGCTGGGACGACGCCGATCAGGCGGTCGCCGGGGCGGACAAGCCACGACTCGCTCCTGCGGTCGAGCAGCGCCCGCAGGAGCGGCTGAACGTCAGTCACCGCAGGCACCGCAGGAGATCGCGTGAGTCAGCCACAGTTCTTACCGGCAACCCCCGGCGAGTGCCAGCCCAAGTGATCCGCCGCCCGTGATCCACCATGGCGCGCCAGCCTACGCCAAAGCGCAGCGCCGTGCCGGGTGTGTGACGTGAACCACAGTTCGGTGCACGCGCGTTCACGTCGTAACGGGTGCGCCGTGGCAGCGCGGGGTTCCTGTTCTCTGAAGCGATCCGGGGAGTTCGGTAGGCATGAGCGAACTGGAGTGCCATGTCGACGAACACACGCAGCAGGAGCAGGATCGAGATGGAGGATCGCGTCGCCGGCGTCGAGCGGAGCGAGCCCGGACGGCGAGTGCCGGTCGGCGCTGGCGACGCGCGCGCGGCCGCCGAGGATCCTCTGCTGCCGGGCCTGCCCAGTGGCGGTCTGACCGAGCGTCCCGAGCTCTCTGACGAGCTCATCGACGAGCTGCTGGACGGTGCCCGGACGGCGCAGCAGATCGCGGGCCCGGACGGCCTGCTGAGGCACGCGGATTCCTTCTGGGGGTCTCCTGAGTAACGGCGTCAAAACGGCGGGCAGTGCAGCCTCTAACGCGGGTAGCGGCGCGGGCGCGTGGAAAGACCTCGACGCCGACGCCCAGCACGCCGCGGCCCGCATACCGCAAGCGACTCGACGCGCTGACAGCATCGTGACCTCCCCGCTCAGTTGGGCCTCGGTCAGAGCTCGTCGTCTGAGCCCGGGCTTCAGCATCGACAGCGGCGTGCAGGTGTACCGCTGAAGTCAATTCTCCAAGGTCGTGCAGTGGGAGCGCCGAGCTCTCGTCGGCGACCGCGTGAGCTACGTGCCGATTTGCCCACTATCGCACTCACGGGTGGTCGTTACGGGCCCGCTGCACGATCGAGGCGAGCAGGCTGCCACCGGAGATGTAGTTGTAGTCGGCACGTTGGCCGGACACCACGCCGACGGCATACGGGCCGTCGCTCCAGAAGCCGAAGATCGGACTCCCCGACTGGCCCGGCCAATTGTCGAAGGTGTCGCTGCGGATCAAGCGCGCAGACCCGAGGTCCGCGCCGAGTTCGTTGAGCAGAAAGTCGCCCTGCCACGCGGCCGTTTGGCCGGTCGCGCTCAAGTCCTCCGGGTAGCCGATGCTCCGCCATGCAAGCTGCTCGTCGTCCCAGTCGCTGTCGTAGGTCCGCGCGCCGAGCCAGCCGAACCGGTCGCCCAGTCGCTGGTCGAGCACGATCACGGCGTAGTCCTCGTCGGAGTCAGCGTCGCTGATCTGGCCCGGTCCCACCTTCGTTTCGGCGTAGACGTGCGTCGCGCCAGACTGGGCGAGCGACAGCGAGTTGGTGTAGAGCACATCGACCTGCGCCCACCCCGGCGTCCAGTCGATGCAATGGCTCGCGGTCAGCACGTGCCGAGGCCCGATCAGCACGCCGCTGCCAGTCCAGCCGCGGGGCGTGGTGAGGCGGACCAGACACCCCCACGGGTAACGTTCGTCGTAGTACGGTCGCCGACCGTCCGGCTGGAAGATCGTGGTCGGTGTGTAGTGCAGGTCGCCAAAGCGGATCCGGAACTTCTCAGCGCGCTCCAGCAATTCCGGGACCACCGCGAACTCGAGGTGGTCAGGTAGCGAT
>Ga0136640_10001051_pt1 | contig 10906 bp, 8 predicted proteins | sample AntDrymUQ8642106_2_FD_105498 | JGI IMG/M metagenome (GOLD analysis project Ga0136640, IMG submission 105498) | Polar desert sand microbial communities from Dry Valleys, Antarctica - metaG UQ864 (21.06) | ecosystem: Environmental > Terrestrial > Soil > Desert | place: Antarctica: Dry Valley...
CGCACTGCTCGAGAAGGTTGGCGTTTACGTCCACGTCATCGGACGGACGCGGTTGGCGAAGTCGACGAGGCGGATGCGCTCCTTGTCGTTCGTGGCGCCGCGCGCGAGCTCCCGGTAGCTGTGCTCCAGCGCGATGCGCAGGTCATGCTCGACGAGCCGGTGCCCGAGCAGCGGGACGTCCGGATCGGCGGCGGCGGCGCCCTGGTCGAGCAGATCCAGCGCGGTCCGCAGAAGGTCGCTGGTCAGGCGGGCGCGCTGCTCTGCGGCGAGCGAGAGCGACTCGAGGCGGGCATCGGCCAGGCGCAGCGCATCGAGCTTGTGACGGACCCCGTCGCCGTGTGCGATCAGGCAGCGGATGCTCGCCAGCTGGGCGTCGATGTGAGAGCTCGAGGACGCCGGCACCTGTTTCAGTGCACCGAGCGCCGCGGCGGGATCGCCTCCGGCCGTGCGGCAGCGCGCGAGCCCGAATGTGGCGGTGGTGTAGGCGGGGTCGGTGCCGGCGACGCGCTCATACCACGCCGCCGCGCGAACGTGGTCGCCGGCGAGCTCGGCGACCACGCCGAGCGCGAGCCGTGGCGCGAGTTCGCCCGGCACCGCGCGGTAGACCACGCCGAAGCTCTCGACCGCGTCCGGCGGGCGATCGGTGGCGAGTGCGATCAGCCCGCGGTACCAGGCCACCCGCCACTCCCGCGGTGTACGTGCCTCGATCCCGGCTAGAAGTTCCTGCGCCCCGTGCAGGTCACCCGTGTGTGACATCGCCCGCGCCATCCGCAGCTTCACGGCGACGCTGGGATCGGGTACTGCACGCAGCAGCGCTACAAGCTCCGCGGGCTCGGTGGTGGCAAGCGTCGCGAGGTAGTCGGCGGCGGGATCGTCGCTTGCGTCCTGAGGTAGGGGCAGCAGCTGCGGATCGGGCCGATCCGGATTTGCGCGGAAGTCGCCGGTGAACAGCGTGCTCGGCGCCGTTACCGGCGTCCCTCGCTCGTCGGCGAGCACCTCGCGCAGGACCCCGCGGAGCTGATCGACCATCTCCTCGGCCGACTGGAAGCGGTCCTCTGGGTCTGGCATGGTGGCCTTCAACAGCAGGCGGTGCAACGAGTCGAACCTGGTGAAGAGCGGGACATCGCCGCGGGCGGGCAGCGTGAACTTGAATTGGCTCTGGTAGCCGGGGAATTCGATGCACAGCAGGGCGAGTGTGCGCGCAACGGTGAAGAGGTCAGACGCTATCGAGGGGCCGGTTTGTGCAATCTCGGGCGCCTGGTAGCCGACCGTGCCGTAGATGGGGCTGGAGCGATCGTCCATCCGATAGACGCCGCCGAGGTCGATCAGCTTGAGCGAGTTCGCCGTCTGGATGACGTTGTCGAGCTTGAAGTCGCAGAACAACAGGCCCAGACGGTGCAGGTAGCCGAGGGCGGGCAGGATTTCCACGATGTAGGCGATCGCTTCCGCGACCGGAAGCGGGTTGGGCTTGTTGCCGTTTGCCTTGCGCCGCTTGCGCAGGATCTGCGCCAAGCTCCACCCGCCGACGTACTCCATCACGATGTAGCCGGAGCTCTCGTGTTGGACGAAGTTGTGGATCGTGACGATCTTGGGGTGATCGACCTTAGCCAGGAAGCGCCGCTCGTTCAGCGCCGCTGCCACCGCGTCTTCGTCAGCTGTGTTGAGCACGCCCTTGAGCACGACCGGGCGGCCGTCGACGTTGCGGTCCTCGGCGAGGTAGACCCAGCCCATCCCGCCATGCGCCAGTGGGCCGATCACCTCGTACTGACCGGCGACGACATCGCTGCTCGCGAGCTTTGGCGTGAACGAGAAGGCGGCCCCGCAGCGGCGGCAGAATCCGTCCACGCGGCCGGGTGCGCCGTCGCGGTCGCGGCCGACGGGGTCGTCGCAAGCAGCGCAGAAGCGGCTGCTCTGGCGCACCTGTGGGTCGCTCATGAGCGCAGTCGCGGGATCCTGAACCGAGATTGCTGGCAGCTCCACGAGGTCGGCCGCCAACCAGGTCGCGCCAGCCGGGCGCCTCCCAGCCGAGCGGGCCGAGCCTTTCGTCGCCGTTCCCGGGGGCTCCGCGCGCGGAGCCAGCCCGCAGGCTCCGCAGTATCCGTCGACGATCGCGCCGCCACAGCCCTGCCGTCCGCAGTTCACGGCTGCGCCTCCCGTAGGGCGTGCTGGTAGAGGAGCAATTGCTCCTCCGCGGCCTCGAGGTTGGTGGGTGCCGTGTACAGCGCCTCTTGCGCGCACTCAAACGCACGCAGCACGTCGGGATCCTCGATCAAGCCAATGCGCCGCGCTTTCGCCTCGTAGCCAACGAGCCGGCCCCTGAGCTCGTCGCGCGCTGCGATCAGCGCGCGGCTGTCGGCCCCGATGCGACGTGCCTGTGCGAGCAGCGATTTCGCGCGCGTCGTCCACTCAGCCAGGGCTCGCCAAGCCTGACCCCAAGCGTCCGCCTCCGTCAGCTCGACGGCCTGCTCGAGCTGCGCCTCGCTCCCGGCGATGCTGAACGGCGCGCGCATGGGCGGAGTGGCGATCTTGACCACAACCGCGGCGTGCGCCGCGTCCGCATCATTCACGGCGAGGCGCAGCTCTCCAAGCAGCTCGCGCGCGTCCGCCAGTCGCTCACCGATGTGATCCTTGAGTCCGGCAATGGCCTCAAGCTTCGCGCGTGCAGCAGCCGCTGATGACGCGAGGGCATCGACGTCTTCGGGCCGCACCGACAGGGGATCCTTGGCCAGCCTCCGGCCGAGCGCGGTCAGCCCTTGACGCGCGGGTTCGAAGTCATCCGGCTCTGGCTCTCCGAGCTGCCCGCAAAGCTCACAGGTTGCGGCGATGACCTCGCCGATCCCGCGTAGCCGCGGGCCGAGGGTGTCCCACGCGGAGTCGATCTGCGCCAGTACGGCCTTGGCCTCGCGGAGGTCCGCCGACATCCGCTGCACCAGCGCCGCCGGCGCCAAGGCGATCTCCTGCGAGCGCGTCGACCCGTCGTGTTTCACACAGGTGATCGACGGACGTTCGACAAGCTCGCTCAACTCGACGATCTGGTGGGAGCGCAGGCGCGCGCGCGTGCCGCGCAGCTTCGCGACGCGCTCGAGGAGAGCAGCAGCCAGCCGGTGCCACTCCCAGAGCTGTGACAGCATCGCGCCCGCCACCGCCCAGCGCGTGGCGGTAAGACCTTCGAGTTCGCTCTGGTCGAGCAAAGCCCGACTCGGATCGAGCTCGACGTCGACGAGCTCGTCGCGGATCTGTGCCAGCGCGCCGGCAAGCTGCCGGACCGCGCGATCGAGCTCCTCGACCGTCATCTGATCGCCCGCGCCGCGCTACTCGCGTTCACCGCCACTCCCATACATCGTTAAGACGCGGCCCTCGCGGAAAATGACGACGAAGGTCGACGTCATGCATAGCCACACAGCCCGCCCCGGCAAGAGAGCGCGCGACCCGCCGTCATTACGGCGGCCGCACACGTCTTGTACAGGTGATGATCTTCGGCGGAGTCCACCCAGCGACCAAACGCGCCGCACGAGCCGGTGTCGGTCAGGTGTTGCCCGAGAAATCGCGGCAGGGCCGCATACGAGCGACAAGCACGCCGGCGCGGCTGAGACGCCTGCGCACGATGATTCTCACCGCGGCTGCGCTGTCGTTCGCCGCCGCGATCGTCCTGACGGCCGCGCGGCACGAGACCGTCGCGTCCGTCCGCGACCAAACCTTCCCCGCCGTGCTCGGGGCGCTGGAGGCTCACGCAGCCCTGTCGGATGCCGATCGCGCTGTGTGGGGCAGCTTCAGATCCGGCGAGGCGCAGCTGATCGGGCCGGGCCAGGACTACCAGGACGACATCACGATCGCCGGGCTGGCGCTCGCGCAGCTGGCCGGGCTGCAGGGCAGCGAAGGCGCGATCGGCCGCCGGCTGCAGACCGTCAACGGCCAGCTCGTCAACTACCAAGGACTGGTCGGACAGGCCGCCGCGACATACCGCAGCGCCGCCGCCAAGGAGCTGGGGTACGCGTATCTCAGCTACGCTTCGAAGTCGCTGCGCGATTCAGAGGGCGGGCTGCTGGCCGCCATCGACGCAGTCGCGGCCGCCGATCGCCGGTCGCTGGCCGCCCGAGACGCTGCCTCATGGACGAACCCGTGGCTGCTCCTAGCGTACGCGGCGTTCGCGCTCGCGCTACTGGCATCGCTCCTCTACACCCTGCGCTTCCTGCGGCGGGGGTTCCGGCGCACGATCAGCCCGCCGCTGGCGCTGGCGACCGCGCTCGCGACCGGCATCTCCCTGTGGCTGTGCGTCACGACCCTGCGTTCTGACCGAGCATTCAGCAGGGCACACGACATCGCACTGCCGCAGCTCACCGCGATCTGGCACAGCCAGACCCGCAGCGTCGACAGGCAAGCAAAGGACCTGCAGGCCGGCGGTGCGTCGCAAAAAGGCGCGGCGACCCGGAGCGCCCCCCCAGGCCGACTCGACGTCGCTGCGACGCAGACGGCGCGGGACGATCTCGACTCAACGCTTGCCACAGCAGCAGACACTCGAGGATTGCCGATAGCGCTTCCGCTGGCAGCTTCCACCATCGGCGCGCTCACCTTCTTTGGACTGCGCCGGCGCCTCGACGAGTACCGCGCATGAGAGCGCTGATGTCGCGATCACGGTGGACGGCGCGGCGCAGCGCTCTTCTCCTGATGCTCGTCCTGCCCCCGGCCTTCGGGCTGACAGCCTGCGGCGGCGCCGATTCAAGCAACAGCATCACGGTGCTCGGTACGTGGACGGGCGAGGAGGAGAAGGGCTTTCTCGCAATGATCGACGGCTTTGAAGAGACGACTGGGCTCTCGGTCACCTACATCGGGACCCGCGATGCGGACGCAGTCCTCGCGAGCGGCCTGAAGAACGGAAATCCCCCGGAGCTCGCGGTACTAGCGAGCCCCGGCGAGCTGCGCGAGCAGGCGGCCGCAGGGACGCTCGTCTCGCTCGACCGCGCACTCGATCGCAAGCAGCTGGTCAGCGACTACAAGCCGACATGGCTCGACCTCATGCAGGCGAAGGGGCCATCTGGCCAGCCGCACTTCTACGCGGTCATCGTGAAGGCTGCTCTGAAGAGCGCAATCTGGTATTCCCCGCGGAATTTTCCGCCCCCTGCTCGGCGCGTGCTCACCTCGCCGAAGCTCACATGGGATCGGCTTAACACCCTCATCGAACAGCTAACGGCGACTGGCAGGTCGCCGTGGTGCATGGGGATGGAGGACACCTCCAATTCCGGGTGGCCCGCTACCGATTGGGTGGAGGACATCGTGCTTCACCACGCGGGTCGCGACACGTACGACGGATGGGTCGCGGGCACCGTCCCATGGACATCACCCCCGATCAGGCGCGCGTGGGAGACGTTCGGACGGGTGATCCGGTCGCGCCCTACGGGCCGCGGCGCCTTGCGCTCGCTCCTGCTGACCAACTTCGGCAGCGCCGGACAGCCCATGTTCGAGCGCCCGCCGGGCTGCTTCCTCGAGCACCAGGGGTCGTTCATCACGGGGTTCTACGCGCGGCACGAGCCGCGCTTGGCTGCGGCGGCGAAAACTCATCCGCAGCCAGGGAAGGACTTCGACTTCGTCCGCTTCCCGCCCCTTTCGCCGGGCAGTGAGCGCGCCGACCAAGTCGCCGGCGACCTGCTGGCAATGTTCCGCGACACGCCGGAGGCGCGCAGGCTGATCGCGTATCTCGCGACGCCGAAGGCACAGGCAGCGTGGATCAGGCGCCCCGGCAGCACTGCGATCTCGGCAAGCCACCGGGTACCGTCGCGTCTCTACCCCGTTGCCGTGTCGCGACGCGTTGCAACGGCGCTGACCGAGGCGAACGAGGTGCGCTTTGACGCGTCGGATTCCATGCCTCCCGTCATGGCGGCCGCCTTCAGCCGCGCAGTGCTCGAGTACGTCTCTGACCCGAGCCGGCTCAACCACCTGTTGCGCCAACTCGACACCGTACGAACGGCGGGAGCGGGCTGATGGCGGTGGTGCGCCTGGAAGGCGTCGTGAAGACCTACGACGACGGGACGACCGCTGTCAACGGCCTGGACCTCGACATCGCCGACGGCGAGTTCATGGTCCTCGTCGGCCCGTCTGGCTGTGGCAAGACGACGGCGCTGCGCATGGTTGCCGGGCTGGAGACCATCACCGCGGGCCACGTCTCGATCGCCGACCGCGTCGTCAACCACGTGCCGTCGCGCGACCGGGACATCGCGATGGTGTTTCAGAGCTACGCGCTGTATCCGCACCTGTCGGTCTACGACAACATCGCCTTCGGTCTGAAGCTCAAGAAGGTCCCCAAGGAGCAGATCGACGAGCGCGTCCGCAACGCTGCGCGGATCCTCGACCTCGAGTCGTTTCTGCAGCGCAAGCCGCGCGCGCTGTCGGGCGGGCAGCGTCAGCGTGTCGCGATGGGACGCGCGATCGTCCGCCAGCCGTCGGCGTTCCTGATGGACGAGCCGCTCTCGAACCTCGACGCGAAGCTTCGCGTGCAGATGCGAGCGGAGATCGCAAAGCTCCAGCAGACGCTCGCCACGACGACGCTCTATGTCACCCACGATCAGGTCGAGGCGATGACGATGGGCGACCGGGTCGCCGTCATGCGCAAGGGCGAGCTGCAGCAGGTCGCCCCGCCGCAGGTGCTCTACGACCGTCCCGACAACCTCTTCGTCGCGGGCTTCATCGGCAGCCCGGCGATGAACCTGCTCGATGCGACGCTCGAGCGCGACGGCGACGGGCTGATCGCCGTCGTCGGCGACCACCGCCTCGCGCTGGACCCAGAGCTGCTTCGATCGCGCGGCGCGCTGGCGAGCTTCGCCGGCAAGCCGGTGATCCTCGGCATCCGTCCGGAGAGCATCGAGGACGCCGCGGTAGCGGGCGACAGCCCCGGGCGCCGCCTGCACGGCGAGGTGCTGCTGCGCGAGTCGCTGGGCTCGGAGGTCATCGTGCACCTCGCCATCGACGCCAAGCACGCCGTCACCGACGAGGTCCGCGAGCTTGCGCACGACGCCGGCGGCGAGGCTCCGGGCGGCGACGACCAGCGCGCGGTCGTCGTCGGAAGGTTCAACGCCCGCTCCGCTGTCGCGCCGGGGGAAACGGCGCAGACCGTGGTGGACACGCGGTCGCTGCACTTCTTCGATCCGCAAACAGGCCTCGGCATCTACGACGCCGACGCCGCCGACAACAAGGAGTTGAACAGGTCATGACCGACCGCATCCCAAAGCGCGCCCCGGCGCTGCTGCTCACGCTCGCGCTCGTCTTCGCCGCCGGTTGCGGCGACGACGACAAGGCCAACAACAAGCCCGCCGCGGGCGGCGCCGCCTCCAGGACCTCCGACGTCTCGGGCAACCTCGAGGTCGTCGGCGTCTGGACGGGCGCCGAGCAGAAGAGCTTCCAGGCGGTGCTCGACGGCTTCAAGGCGAAGGCTCCCAACGTGACGGTGAAGTACCGCTCCGCGGGCGACAACGTGCCGACGGTCGTGGGAACCGCGGTCGAGGGCGGACGTCCGCCGGACTTCGCGACGATCGCCCAGCCCGGCCTGATCGAGGAGTTCGTCAAGAAGGGCGCGGCCAAGCCGCTGGACTTCGCCCAGGAGGTCGTCGCAGCCAACTACGCGCCGGACTTCATCAAGCAGGGCACGGTCGACGGCAAGCTGCACAGCGTCGTCTTCAAGGCCGCCAACAAGTCGACGGTGTGGTTCAACGTCAAGGCGTTCAAGGACGCCGGCGTGCAGCCTCCGCAGACGTTCGACGATCTGCTCGCGGCGGCCAAGACCTTGAAGTCCTCCGGCACGCCGGCGTATTCGATCGGTGGCGCCGACGGTTGGACGCTCACCGACCTGTTCGAGAACGTCTACCTGCGCCAGGCGGGACCGGAGAAGTACGACCAGCTCTCCAAGCACGAGATCAAGTGGACCGACGCGTCGGTCAAGCAGACGCTGACGACGATGGCGAAGATCCTCGGCGACAAGCAGAACATCGCCGGCGGGACGTCGGGCGCGCTGCAGACCGAGTTCCCGGTGTCGGTCTCGAACGTCTTCACGAGCTCGCCGAAGGCGGCGATGGTCATCGAGGGCGACTTCGTCCCCGGCGTCGTCGCCGACAAGACGAAGCTCGAGCCGAAGACCGGTTACGACGTGTTCGCGTTCCCGACGCTCGGCGACGGCGGCAATGCGATCGTCGGTGGCGGCGACTCGCTGGTGATGTTCCAGGACAGTCCCGCCGCGCGGGCGCTGTTCGAGTACCTCGTCAGCAAGGAGGCGCACGAGATCTGGGCCAAGCGCGGCGGTTTCTCGTCGCCGAACAAGAACGTCGATGACAGCGTCTACCCCGACGACATCACGCGCACGACCGCGGGCGCGATCGGCAAGGCGCAGACGTTCCGCTTCGACATGTCGGATCTCGCCCCGGCGGCGTTCGGCGGCACGCCCGGACAGGGAGAGTGGAAGATTCTGCAGGACTTCCTGCAAAAGCCAAGCGACGTCGACGGGACCGCGAGCAAGCTCGAGGCTGCGGCCGCGAAGGCGTTCAAGTAGCCGGTCGTGGCCTCCGTCAGCGCAGTCGCACCGGGTGCGACGGCCCCGGACCCGCTGGGGTCCGGGGCCGGGCGCTGGCGGCGGCGCGCCGTCAACGCGTTCTTCCTCGGGCCCGCGCTGGTCTTCCTCGGCGTGTGGCTCGTCTATCCGACGATCCGCACGATCATCCGCAGCTTCTTCGATCGCGCCGGCAGCGAGTTCGTCTTCCTCGACAACTACCGGTCGATCTTCACCAACGACACGCTGCTGACCGCGATCAAGAACAACGCGATCTGGGTCGGCGTGGTGCCCGCGCTGGTGACGGCGATCGGGCTGATCTTCGCCGTCATGACCGAGCGCGTGAGCTGGTCGGTCGCGTTCAAGACGGTCGTCTTCATGCCGATGGCGATCTCGCTGTTCGCAGCCGGTGTGATCTGGCACATCATGTACGAGAAGAGCCCCGAGAAGGGCGCGCTGAATGCGTCGATCGGGGTCGTGCGCGACGCCTTCACCGACGACGGCGTGCTGAAGGCCGCCAACCCGTCGACACCGATGTTGCAGGGCAGCGCGGCGCGTGGGTTCGTGCTCCAGACGCCGGTGAGCCCAGGCGGTTCGGCCCTGCTCGGGCTGACGGCGATCCCGCCGGCCGAGCTGCCGGGCGGGGCGCGCCAGGCCGCGACGCCGTCAGCGGCCGACGATGCGATCAGCGGCATGGTGTGGCGCGACTTCAAGCCCGGCGGCGGCCAGCCGGGCAAGGTCGAAGCCGGCGAGCTCGGGATTGCCGGCGCGACGGTGCAGCTGCGCGACGAGGTCGGCAAGACGCTCGCCTCACGAACGACAGCCGCCGACGGCGGCTTCGTCTTTCAGTCCGTCGACCCGGGCAGCTACCGCGTCGCAATCGCTTCGAAGACGTTTGCCGCGCCGTATGAAGGCACGTCGTGGCTCGGCTCCAAGCTCATCACGCCGGCCATCATGATCGCCTACATCTGGGTCTGGGCCGGCTTTGCGATGGTCGTCATCGCGGCCGGCCTGTCGGCGATCTCGCGCGAGGTGCTGGAGGCGGCGCGGACCGACGGCGCAACCGAATGGCAGGTCTTCCGGCGCGTGACGGTGCCGATGCTCGCGCCGGTGCTGTCGGTCGTCTTCATCACGATGCTGATCAACGTCCTGAAGGTCTTCGACATCGTGCTGTCGGTTGCCCCGGGCTCGTCGCAGGACGACGCGAACGTCATCGCGCTGGCGATGTGGCGTACGTCGTTCGGCGGCGTCAACGACTTCGGCCTCGGGTCGGCGATCGCGGTGTTCCTGTTCGTGCTGGTGATCCCGGCGCTGGCGCTGAACGTGCGTCGCTTCCGGAGGGAGGTCTGACCGATGGCCGCGCGCATCGCAAACGCCTCGCGCAAGCTGCCCGTGCACCTCGTGCTGATCTTCGTCGCGGTCCTGTGGATGGTCCCGACGCTCGGCCTGCTGCTGACCTCGCTGATGCCAACCGACATCATCGGCGAGCAGGGCTGGTGGAACCTCGTCAGCGAGCCCAGCAAGGCGACCTTCGAGAACTACTCCCATCTGTTCGACAACAACGAGCTCACGACGGCGCTGTGGGTCACGGTCCAGGTCGCGGTCGGCAACACGCTGATCCTCGTCATCGTCGCCGCATTGGCCGGATACGCGTTCGCGTGGCTCGACTTCCCCGGGCGCGACATCCTCTTCGTCGGCGTCATCGGGCTGCTCGTGGTGCCGCTGCAGGTGGCGCTGATCCCGATCTTCTCGCTCTACAACGACACCGGCCTGTTCGACACCGTCCTCGGCCTGATGCTGTTCCACGTCGCGTTCGGCATGCCGTTCGCGATCTTCCTGCTGCGCAACTTCTTCATCGGGATACCGAAGGACATCCTCGAATCGGCGCGCATGGACGGCGCCTCGGAGATGCGCATCTTCTTCAAGCTCGTGCTGCCGCTCGGCCTGCCGGCGATCGCGTCGCTGGCGATCTTCCAGTTTCTGTGGACCTGGAACGACCTGATCGTCGCCTTGACGTTCGGCCGCGACACGCAGCCGATCACCGTCGCGATCTTCTCTCAGCTGCGCCAGTTCGGGACAAACATCGAGCTCATAGCGCCGGCGTCGTTCGTCTCGCTCGGCATTCCGCTGATCGTCTTTCTGTCATTCCAGCGCTACTTCGTGCAGGGCCTGCTCGCCGGCTCGGTGAAGTGAACAGTGGCGCAGACTGCCGCTGTTCGCGCATTGGCCGATCCACAGGGCTTGATCGGCCGCCTCTAGGACGATGACGCGTCTGCCCTCCTCGACCGGCGACACGATCAGGAACGGGAGCCCCGTCGCCTCGGCACGCAGGACCAACCTTCGGGGTCCGCCCAACACCGGCCGTCAGCGGGGTTCTGA
>Ga0136640_10001052_pt1 | contig 10900 bp, 6 predicted proteins | sample AntDrymUQ8642106_2_FD_105498 | JGI IMG/M metagenome (GOLD analysis project Ga0136640, IMG submission 105498) | Polar desert sand microbial communities from Dry Valleys, Antarctica - metaG UQ864 (21.06) | ecosystem: Environmental > Terrestrial > Soil > Desert | place: Antarctica: Dry Valley...
AAGCCCCACCCCGCCGGGCCCGGGCGCAGCGTGAGCAAGACCCCACCCTCGGCGTACGCGACGGGCGTGAGCAAAGCCCCACCCCGCCGAACGCCCGCCGGGACCGACTGCGCACAACGCTGATCGTCGAGCACCGACCGACGCATGGCTAGGGAGGTCTGACACGCGGCCGCCGGCTGCCGCCTGAGGCGCCCGACGAAACGGCGAGACGCCGCTCGGACGTGAGCGAACCCCCACCCTCGTCGGCGCCCGGCGAACGTGAGCAAAACCCCACCCGTGACAGACGGTGTCGCGGCGCGTTTGCGTGAGCGCGACCCCACCTCTCGCGCAGCGCCTTGCCACCTCTGCGTGAGCAAAGTCCCACTCTTGTAGGGCCGCTCGCGGTGCGCTGTGGTCTGCATCGATGCCCTCGCTCGCACCCGCGCCGCCATGGGATTCAGACACCGACGAGCTCGTGCGCGCACTCGACGCATGGCGCCGCGGCGACATTGACGAGCTCGCTCTGGAGCCCGGCGACCTGCAGCTGCTCGCGCGCGTGCGCGCAGGCGACGACGAGGAGGCGCTCCGCAGCTGACCAGGAGCGCCGCCGGCGCGGGCCCACTGACGCGAAAGACCCGGGCGGCAACCCAGGTCCCTCGCCAGGGCCGAGCACATAGCGGCTTGTAGCCGCGACTCAGACCCCTCCGCTGCCCGACTGTACCGCCAGACATCGGCGACCGCTCGTCGCCGGCCTGCTGGTCGCTGGTCGCTTGCTCGCCACCACGCGCCGACCCGCTCGGCGCCAGTCACCGCAGCGCAGCATCGCGAGCGTCCCTCGGCGTCCGGCTGTTTCAGCAGCGCAAGTGCACCGTGGCGGGCGTTGGCGATGCTGCTGCAAGCCAGCCCCGACACGGCCAACCCGGCGCGCGCTCGCGGGCTCAAACGCGCACGCGAGAGTCGCGCGCCGTGCGAGCCGGCGGCCTGGACGCCGCTACCGGATCCCGTCGACGCGGTGCATCTGCTCGCACTGCTGACGCGCGTGCGCGCCGGCCGCGTCACCGTCGGCGAGATCGCACCAGAGCGGTTGTATGACGTGCGGGCGTTCAAGAGCGCGTACGCCGAGCTCGGCTACCTGCGCACGCTGGTGCGTCGTGAGACGGGGGGGACGATCGTCACGTCGATGCCCCAGCTCGTCCAAGGTCTCGCACGGTTGCATCCGGCGTGGAAGATCGAGGGTGACAAGTTCGCTGACCGCGACCGCCACCACAGCGCCGTACGCCGGCGCCTACGCGACCTGCACGCAATGGGCCTGCTGTCCTGGCGCGTCGGAGTCGACGTCGACGAGGAGGACGCCCGCACCGAGCTTGAGCTGCGCCCCGCCCCCGACATCAGCGACACCGAGCTCGCCGCCGCGAAGGCCCGCCTGGAGCGCTGGCAAGCCCGCTACGGCCCCGCGCTCAACACCGGCTCACGTACCGGTATCCGCAACGCTGCTGCCCACGGACGCCCCCTGACCGCCAGCGAACGCCAACGCCGCGCCATCGCCCGCGGCCGCGCCCGGGCGAGCAGCCGTCGCGCGCCTTCTATGACGATTACGGCACCCCACTTCGTGGCTCCTCCTACGTCGGAGAACGCCTTACAAAGCAATCACGTTGTCCCTAACAGCAACGTTTGCAGTACTGAAACGCGCGTGACGCGCGCACACGAAAGCGACAGTTCCAACGCCGTGGCCGCGTCCAACGGCCAGGGGAAAACTGCATCGATGACTGAAGGAGCGTCGGCACCGGCTCAAGCAGAGCGGCCGTGGAATGAAGCGGCGCTGCTGGAGCGTGTTGCGGCGCGCGAACGCGAACGCGAGCCGGTGCTCGAGCTGATCGCCGAGCACGCCACACGACGCACAAGCGAGGTGTCGACGTGGGGGCTTGACCGAGAGTGGCCGTCCGGGCGACTACGCGAGGCGTGGGTCTGCGCGCGCTACGGGGCCCGTGCTGTCGCCGAGTGGGGGACAGGGGCCGCCGGGCGCCTGGAGCACGACGACTACACCCGCCTGCGCCGCGCCGTCGCGCGCTATGAACGCAACGCCGCGGCGCGACCAGTCGGCTTTCCCGCCGGCGGCCTCGCCGGGATGCTGCACCTCGGCCAGCTCGCCGCCAGCGGGGAGGGCGGGCCGCGGATGCTGGCCTACGCGATCGGGGCGCTTGACCAGCTCAGCCGCCGCATGCGCGCCATGTGCACCGATGGCGACCAGGCGCGCGTGCAGCGCGCCATCCGTCTCGCACACCAGCGCCGCGACCCCGCACCACCCAGCTCACCGATCGCGTTTCGCCTCACCCCGTCGCGCTGGCCGCGCTGGGCGCGCCTCGATGACGCTGGCCAGCCGCTGCTCGTCGACGGCGAACTCGTCGTCGACGACGGTTGGGCGCCGGCGCGCAACAGCGACGAGTACCGCACCGTCCTACGCGACGCCTACCTGCTCACCAACGGCTGGCTCCCCGGCCACGTCGACGGGCGCGCCGCGATGGCTGACAACACCGCCCGTCTCACCCACGCTCGCCGCGGCCACGCCACGCCCGGGCCCTACCCGGCACCCCAGCGCCGCCCGACCGTCGAGCGCGATGTGCTTGAGCTTGCCAAGCGCGCCGGTCTGACGCTCGAGCAGGCACAACGCGTGCAACCCGAGGTACGCGCCGGGCTGCTCGCCCAACTGCGCCGCCGCGACGCCGAGACCGTGCGTCGCGACGCGGCCGCGCTGCGCCAACGCCTCGCCGAGCTGCCCGCACTGCACTCGCCGGGCACCGATGACGCATCGTTGCCATGACGGATGCCGCGGTCTACTTTGCGGCTGGGGACAGGAACCCAAGCGCGAGCCAGTGCATCACACGCCGCCTGTCGGGCGGTTCGGCGCAGTCCGCGCCAGCGGACCTGAGAGCGCCGTTGCGTGCCGTGGAGTGCCTGTCAAAGGGCCGCAGGCCCGGCCAAGCTTGTACGTACACCACACCCGCGAAGGCCTCGAGGCCGCCGTCAGCGCCAACGAAAGTGGCCGCAGCCTCCTCGAAGCGCACGCCGATCGTCGGCGCCGGCGCGCATCCTGAGGGTTGGCCGGGCGACACGCTCAGCCCGGGCACGAGCCCGTGAGCGCGTGCGTCAGATCGTCAGGCGTCCGCCGCAGAAGCGGGCCTTGTGACCGCTGTCGAGGCTCGTCCGTACCGGGTAGGCGGTGCGCCCAGCTCGCGCGCCAGGCCATGGCGTTCGATGTGGCACGAGGCACGCGCACGGCCGCGCACGCCCACGCACGGGTCGTCGGCGATCGCAGCGCACTTCGGGCACTGAACCGCGAGGGCGTGCCACCGAGTCGTCGTCTCAGGCATGCGGTCCGCAGCCGCGACCGTCGACAAGCCCCGGCTCGCCGGGCTGGTCGCGCTCGCTCTCGACGTCGCCGACGGCCCGGATGAGCGCCGCGTTGACGACGCCGTTGTGCTCGTTGCCCATGCGCACATGATCGACGTTCCGTCGGACGCCGACCAGTGGCGCCCTTGGAGATAACCACGTTCCCCCTCACGCATCTGAGGGTGCATTCTGAATTCGGACACCAGTGCGTTGGGCACGGAAACGCCCCAGGCTCTCGGGACTTCTGACTCCCGCTCAGCGGCGCGATCTGCCTAGGAATGCACCCCGATATGCGTGAGGGGCACCACGTTTATCTACGAAAGTCCCGCTAACGATCAGCCCCGGCGTACCGAGCATCCGACGCCCGTTGACGTGTAGCGCCAAGCGCTTGCCAACTGACGCGAGCTTCGCGCGATCCAGGCAGCCGCTTGGCCTGATCAGCGACCGCGGCCGCAGTGTGCGCTCAAAGTCAGGGAGCACGGTCACTGCCAGCGCAGCGAGCCGCGCGCGCTCGGACGGTGATCGGGACAGCGCCGAAGAAGCGTGGCGCTTCGGCGTCGATGCCGGTCGGGGGCCGGCGGTCGTGTGCGCGATCTCACACAGCAGGGCTATCGAGGGCTGAGACTGTGCTCGCGCGGCCCCGAGGTCGGGAGATCTATCCCTTCGCGACCGGCTGTCCGCGTCAAACACAAGCTAGGAGGTGGGCGACAGATGTCTCATGGGCATGCAGGGCTTGGCGACTCCGAGACGCCGCGATCGGCCTTCTACAGCCAGGGGCGCTTCGGCCGTTTGTTTCCGAGGCTCCCGCCGTTTGCGTCTGATACGAAGCTGATCCGCGACGCGCTCGTCGAGCTCGGAGCCAAGGACGGCCCGATGGATGCGAAGGACGCGCTGAAGGACGGTCCGATCAAGCTCATCACCGAACCCGGGCCCGAGAACCCCGACAACCCGACGCTCACCGCCGGCTTTACGTTCCTGGGCCAGTTTCTCGACCACGACATGACCTTTGACCCCACGTCCAGCCTCGCTCGCCAGCAGGACCCGGAGGCGATCCGCAACTTCCGCATCCCCGCGCTGGACCTCGACAGCGTTTACGGAGGCGGACCTAGCGCCTCGCCGTATCTCTACGACAGGCAGGTCGACGGCGGTCAGACGACGCTCTTAGTTGAGGAGATCCCCGGTTCTGCGAAGGTCTCGATCGACAAGTCGACGCGCTTTGATTTGCCGCGCAACAGGCAGAACACCGCGCTCACAGGCGATCCGCGCAACGACGAGAACCTCATCGTCTCGCAGCTGCACCTCGCCGTCCTGCGCTTTCACAACGCTGTCGTCGCCGACGTCAAGGACGAGCTGGACGCCGGTCACACGCGCCAAGAGATCTTCACCGAGGCCCAGCGCGTCGTGCGCTGGCATTACCAGTGGCTCATCGTCCACGAGTTCCTCGTCAAGACGGTCGGCCAAGCGATCGTCGACAGCGTGCTGGCCGACGGCCTGAAGCACTTCAGGTGGCGCAACGATCCGTACATCCCGGTCGAGTTCTCCGTCGCCGCCTACCGCTTCGGTCACTCCCAGGTGCGCTCCAGTTACCGCGCGAACTTCGGAACGAGCGCGACCGATGCCACCAAGCAGTTCTTCGCCCTGTTTTTGGACCCGACGACCGCCGACTCGGAGGACCCGGCCGATCTGAGAGGTCGCAAGCGGGCCGCCCGGCGGTTCATCGACTGGCAGACGTTCTTTGACTTCGGCGACAACAGGAAGCGACAGAACAAGAAGATCGACACCAAGCTCTCGACGGTCCTGTTTGACCTCATGGGGCAGCCGGAGTCCGAGCCGACGTCGCTGGCCACGCGCAACCTGCTGCGCAGTCTGACGATGAAGGTTCCGTCAGGTCAGCGCGTCGCCCAGGCGATGGGGCTGCCCCAGCTCGACCCCGGTCACCTCGAGGACCTCAAGCCGTTTCACCTGCACCAGCGCACCCCGCTGTGGTTCTACGTCCTCAAGGAGGCAGAGGCCATGACCGACGGCGCACATCTGGGCCCCGTCGGCGGCCGGATCGTCGCGGAGGTGATCATCGGGTTGATCCGCGGCGACGGGCAGTCCTACCTGCGCCAGGACCCCGACTGGCAGCCGACCTACGGCCAGGACGGGTCGTTCACGACCGTCGACCTGCTCAACACGGCCGGCGTCGTAGCCGCCTTTTGATATCACGCGCCGGCGCACGACTCGCTCAGACGGCCGCGGGACCTCGCCGCACGCCGCGATCAGCGCGAGCCGGGGATCTACAGAGAGTTCGTGCGGAAACCGGGATAAGAAGCCCGCGACGAACGATGTGTCTCGCGCCTACGGGCGGCGAGGGTGCAGGCAGAGCTGATCTGTGTGCGGCCCCTATAGCGCGCTGCACCGTCGCGCTTGGTGCTGCGCGCTCGATGAGCTGGCCGCAGGAGGTGATCCCGAAGGCCGGCGGGACAGAGTCGTCGCGAGCAGCGTCGCCAATCAGGGTTGTCGCTGGGCGACCATTTGACGGTGTGGTTCGGCGCGGTGGGCGACCAGGCGCCGTCGCGGCTCGGCGTTGCTGCCGAGCCGCGTCCGTGCGCTGTTGCTTGACGAGGGCCGAGCCGCCACTCTCAGCCCGCCGCGCTAGGCCGAAGGCCCGGCGCCGTTGGCTTGCTTCAGGCCATTGGTGGCGATGTCGTTGGCGATCGCCAGTCCGAGGGGGACGCCGCCGATGTTCTGGCAGAGGTCCATGTCGTCAGTGCCGGGGACGCGGGCGAACGCATCGTAGACCCAGTGCACGCCGAGGTAGATGCGGCTGGCGCCGTTTTCCTTCATCATCTCCCACAGCCCGCCCGGGAACTTGCGGGCGTGGCGGGCTCGGACGTTGCCCTTGTTGTCGGTGCTGATGCCGTTCAGCTCGTCGGAGACAAACGAGATGTCGTCGGCCAGGACGTCCGGCCCGTCCTCGGTGAACTTGTAGAAGTGGCGGACGGTCTGAAACGCGGCGGCGCCGAAGGTCGCGTGTCCGGAGGGGTAGGCGGGAAAGGGCGGTGTGCCGTTCTTCTCTCGGGTCTCGTTGGTCTTCGGGGCGCCGAGCGGCAGCCAGTCGGGATCGCACCCGCTGTCAAACGCGTCGCCGCCGACGCCGGTGGGGCCCATCGATGGGTCGTGCTCGCGGACGCCGACGACCGGTCGCCACAGGTCGTGAATGTACTTCTGCTCCCAGGCGAGGATTCCGGCGTCGCCCATCGCCGCGTTGACGAGCGCGAACAGGCGCGCGTTCTGGGCCAGCGTGTTGTCTCTGGCGTCGGCGATCTCGCGGATGATCTGGTTGTACAAGCGCGGCGGCGTTCCGAGCCCCTTGGCTCCGTCGTAGGCCCAAAACAGGCCGATCACCGTTTCCGCGGGGGTGCGAGGGACGGCGCCCGCCGGCAGCGTGCCCATCAGCTCGGGCGCGACTCCCTTGGCGCGCACCTCGGCCAGCGCCGCGATATGCGCGGCGCTGTCGAGCTTCGGCGGAGCGTCGAGCTGGTGGCGCTGCTTGACGGCAAAGCACTGCGACTGCGCGCCGTAAAACGGGGCGTGGTAGCCCTGCGTCGGGGTTTCGGGGTCGTGGCGGTGCGCGCCGCGCATCACCGAGGACGCATAGCCGTCGTCCCCGGTGTCGGGATCGTTCTTGCGCGCAGCCAGGATCGCCGCGGCGATCTTCAGCCCGTGGACGTGTCCGTCGCGCATTCCCGGCCCAGACAAGCCGGCCGCCGCGTGATGTGCATCGAAGTACGCCTTCTGCGCGGGATACAGCGCCGACAGCGTCGCATGCGCCGCCGCCGCGATCGCCGCTGGGGCGGAGGGGCACGGCAGCGACGGCGGCAGCGGCGGCAACGGCGGCGGCGCCGTCAGGTACGTCTCGTGATCAGCGGTTGGCCTGATCGTGAAGTAGGCGTCGTGCATCGCCAGATGCACGATCGCGAAGGCCCGCGAACTGCCCGCCGGCCCACGCGCGCCGGCTTCACTGGGATCCACCGTCGTGTGCGTAACGCGGTTTGCCTCCTGCGCGGCATCGTTCCAATACGTGATCTGATCCATCATCGTCTCCTGTGGAAGTGGCACGCGTCGGCGCCGTTTATGAGGTGAAAGACCTTAACGCCCTGGTCTTAAGCGACGTCAAATCCAGCTGAGCTCGCGGCCGACGCTGCCACGCCGGCCGCGCGTTTGCTCAGCGTGCTGTCTCTTCGCTGCCTCTGGTCAGCCGTGCGCCGCTGAGCGTCGCGGCGACCACGAGTCCGGCGCCGACGAGGATCAGGTCCTTGAGGACGTACTGGCCTTCAAGCGTCGGTGCACCATGCGGGCCGGCGAACATGCGCTCGGCAAGCAGCACCAGCGGGGAGAGGATCCCGATCAGCTGGATCGCGAGCAGGTACACGCCGACGCGCATCGCGCGTCCGGTGATCAGGCACAGCCCGATCACGCACTCCAGCGTCGCCACCAGCACCAGCGCGACGCCTGCGGGGATCAGGCCGACCGTCAGGATGTCGGTCGTGCGAACGACGAGATCTTGGGCGGGGCTGACCCCCGGGAAGAACTTCAGCACGCCGAAGGCGAAGAAGACGGCGCCAAGGCTGACGCGCAGCACCGCGATGCTGTGAGCGATCAGCCAGCGCTGAACGACCAGCTCGACGGAGCGCAGTCGCCCATCCGTCCCGTCGACGCGGCGCGCCATCGGCATCCGAGAGCGGACGGGCTGGGCGACGGCGGCGGCGTAGCGCACGACGAAACTGGGGATCGGAAATGCGGACACTGTTTCCTTTGGACGTGCGACGCAGGTCAATGCTGCGCGCGGTGGCTGTGACGTGAGTCGACTGTGCCAGTGCACTGGCACCCACGAAACGGCCCAAAGGTGGGAATCTCTCCCCCCCAACGCTGGTGAGCGCTGTGCGGTCGCGGCCGTCGTGTGACGCTCGCCCGGCCTGACCTAGGACAGGCATGCGGTTGAGAGCAACCGGCGGTTGCGGGCAACCCCGGTCGCGGCGCTGAAACGAGCGGTCAGCAAGGCGGCGATCTGCGGCAATCGCCAGCCGCGCGCGGCGGTGGGCCTCAAGCGCTTAAGGGGAGTCTGCCTGCCAGTGGCGCGGTCGAGCTCGCGCAGCCGTGCGTCAAGACGCGCGACCAGCGTGGACATGCCGGGCGCATCGGCGGCCTGCAGCACCGTCGCGCAAGAGCCCGACCGCGGGCGCGGTCGCATCGGGCTGCTCGCGGCCGCGCTGCGTCACCGACGACGACATCAACGATCAGATCATCGACGAGAAGGTCGCCGCCTGAGCGTCCTCACACCACGTGTCCACAACATTTGACAATTGCTCGTGCAGTGCCTCGGTTTTACGATCGTGTTGCAGCGTGCGATCAGGCGGCAGTGCGCAGGTCGACCTCGCGACCCGCATCGTTGACGGTGTCCATGAGCTCGATGGCGCGGCTGCCGGCCTGCTCGCCGAGCGCCCGGTAGGACTCGAACTTCTGATCGGTGTAGAGCTGGTCCATCGTCGAGTCGTTTGGGAACCTGCCGTCGACGATCTGGTGGGCGCGGACGTCCCAGGTGGCGCGTGGACCGACGACGTTGCGCGCGTAGACGAGCACCCCCTCCTCGCCGCTGCGATAGCGAAACGCGACGCGGATCGCCTCGTCCTCGGCGACAAGCGGGTCGCCCTTCGCCGTCAGCCGGGCAGGGTCGATGTCGATCTCGACGCCGAGCTCGCTGCGCGCGAGGGCAACGGCGTCGCCGAGTGCCGAGAACGTGGGGCCCCCGCTGGCGTCGAAGCAGTAGATCGTCTTGCAGCCGCGCCGCAGCAGCTCGACGAGCGCGAGGTTCTCGTAGTGCCCGCCGTCGCTGACGTACAGGTAGCGCGCGTCGAGCCGGTTGCGCCCGAGCAGCTCGAGCAGCAGATACCAGGGCCGCGGCCGCCGGTAGCGCCGCCGCTCGCGGCTGCCGGCACCGGCCACCCAGGTCGGGTTGGGAACCCAGACGCCGAGACGCATGTTGGCGAGCGTCAGCAGGAACGTCAGCGAGCGGCTGCCCACCTTGCCGCTTGACGGGGAGATCGCGGCGCCCGACATCGCCACCGCCGCGGGCAGCGAGAGGTCGCGGCGCCGGCGCGTGCCATCAAAGGCCTCCTCGAACTGCTTCGTCGGCAGCGCTCCGACGAGCGGTCCGCCGATCGTGTGCGCGCTGAAGGTAAAGCTCGTGACGCGGCGCCCCGGCGCCGTTGCCCCGGGGTCGGAGACGTTCGCCGCCGCGCAGACCACGAGCGTCGGACCGTCGTGCAACGCGGTCTGCGACAACGACACGACGTTGTCGAAGTCGCGCTCGATCGCGATGCCCTGCTCGGCCTCCTGGCGCAGATGCTCGCGATGGCGCGTGCGCTCGTCATCGCCGGGCCGAATCCGCTTCAGCGCGTAGGCCGTGCAGAGCCGGCGTTTGTAGAACGGATGCAACGACCAGCTCGTCAGGTCGGCGAGCCGGTACAGCAGCGCAAACGCCGCCAGCAGGGCCGCCGCGACCCAGATAAGCCACCACGGACCTTCGCTGTCGTAGCGCCCGGCCGCGAACCTCAGCGCCACCACCGCGCCGGTCAGCATGAGCAGCGGCCCCGCGACCGCCGCGCCCGCCAGGACGATCGCGCGCCGTAACCGCGGTGTACGCTTGGCCATCCAACCGCGCAGCCGCCCGCCCTGGGCGGCGGCCGCCTTGCGCGAGGTCGGGCATGCCTCGCGCAGGCATGCCAGCAGGCCCGCGAGCAGCCCCGTGAGGCCGGATGCACCCGACACCTCGGCGGTGTAGTCCGGCGCGCCGACGTCGGCTTCGGCGAGGATCGGCAGCACGAGCGCCAGCAGCGCCAGCAGCGCGGCGCCCGCGAGCAGCCGCACGCTCCAGATCTCCGAGATCCGCCGCCAGGCGTCGCTCGGCGCGGCACGCAGCACGCACGCCGCTCCCACGAGCACGCCGAGCCCGGCCAGGATCGCCGGGATCCACTGCGCAACCGCAGGCGGCCGCAGCTGCGACCCGTAGAAGGGCCCGTAGACGAGCGCGGTCGCGAGGATCGTGAGCGCCACGAGCGGGAGCGCGAGGAACACGACGTTGATCGTCAAGCCGAGCAGCAGACGGAAGACGAGATAGACCTTCGCGCTGGCGTCGGGCGCCATGTAGGAGCTGCGATTGCGCAGGTACTGCTCCTCGGGTGATCCAGGCGCGAAGGGCTGCTGTGTGTTCAGGAGGTCGGCGTTGGAGTCACCGTGCTCGGACGGTGGCGCATCCTTCGGCCCGGTCTTGGCAACCATGCAATACGCGGCCGCGATATAGGAGCCGCCCGAGACCGCGGCGATGTAATCCGCGGTCCTGATGCGGTCGCGGCGCTGCAGCGCCTGCAGCGCGCCGAGGTTGAAGGCGGCCGAGCGGATCCCGCCGCCGGAGCAGCAGATGCCCGTGGCGCCGATCCTCTCCACCGGCTCACGCAGAGCGGGGATCGGCTCCGCACGCTCGCCGAGCACG